>Ga0157375_10000193_pt1 | contig 57123 bp, 38 predicted proteins | sample M35metaG_FD_115311 | JGI IMG/M metagenome (GOLD analysis project Ga0157375, IMG submission 115311) | Miscanthus rhizosphere microbial communities from Kellogg Biological Station, Michigan, USA - M3-5 metaG | ecosystem: Host-associated > Plants > Roots > Rhizosphere > Soil | place: USA: Michigan...
CCAGTGCCGAAAGTCACGATGGCAATTTCCTGATTAGTTACCCCGGTTTTGGCCAAGGGCATCCCAATCCAACACCACATATCAACTGACGTTCTATTGCTCAATTCTATGCTGCTCCATGAATTATTCGTCCGGACAAAGCTTACCGAAACAAATGGCTCAACGGGACGTGACGCCACACGAACCAAGACGTAAGCCAATACAATGGATACAAGAGAAGACAGGTGCTCCAAATCCGAAACTTCCGAGATTTGAAAGCGTCTTTACTGGAAAGCATGAAGGGGCCTTACTCTGGATTAGAGGACTTGCAACGAGCTTTTCGGACCGCTTTAAAAATGAAGAAAATGAAATCAATGGCTGCTTTGAAAATGAACAAGATGAGAGCACTTAACAGAACACAAATGAAAAGCTCACTTCCGCCAAGACCGAACAGACCAAGTATTACGGGCATTATGTTTCCTTTCTCCAATTGGGTCTTTTGTCGTCAATAACCGTGAGCGGTATCATTGGGTTTGTCAAACCTGATTGAAACGAAGACGGCCAAGGCGGAGTCGGGGCAAGAATATTTATTGCCCGGGCAATATTTATTGAGCCGAGGTTCATTTTCCCCCTTTGTCATCCTTCGCCGCAATATCTATTAAGCGCGGGGGGAAGGAATATCTATTAAGCCGGAATATCTATCACAAACAGATTCCAAAGGTTCTTCTCCCGGCAAAAGCTTTGCGTCTTCCATGAAGCCTTGCAGCTCTTCATTGGAATAAATCGGGAAATTGTCGTTTGTGGGACGTTCTCCATGATGTTTGACTTTGATATTTGGCTCCACCCCGAGTCTCAAACGCACCGCTTCTTTTAAAGCGCAAACGACAGTCGCCGTATATTCAGGGAGGGTTAAAATGGAATCGTGAATAGTAAGAATAGGAATATTTGGAGAAGACATCATGATTTTGCGCACAGCTCCTTTTATTACGATTGTTGATTCATCCTTTTGCAGTCGATGTGCTAAAGCTAGATAATTTGGTTCCTTGAACTTTAATATCTCCGCATATAGAACGGGAAACATTTCAACAAAGCTCTGACAGAGTTTGGTTCTGGTGGGTCGAGAGGTGTCGAACAACCATGTTAAGGCTTTTTGTTTCAAATCGTCGCGACCCTCGGGGCCGTAAGGTTTTGCGAGTCTGCGGTCCAGACCTTCATAAAATTGACCTGATAACACCAATTGGAGATATTTCTCCTTCTCGGGTTCACCATTTTGATAAAGCTGGATGAGCAAAAGAGGCTGGCATGCGGATATGTCAACCTCAGTTAAGGCTCTTTCATCCAATCGAAGGTATTGGCGCACCTCTCGCGGGAAATTAGTAATATTTGTAAAAACCCTTCCCGTTATTTTCCCAACGCTGAACCTCCAGCGTTTGTTTTGGATATTTTCAACGGCGTCTTCGAAGTAATTCTCTTCCAAAACCGTCCCAAACAACGTTACCTCGATGTCCGCAGCAACGTGATGGCTAATGGTAACCCGGGAAAGGCAATCGAATAGATATTTTTCCTCGGGTTCTAGTTTTTTGGCCTGCTCTTCGCTCTTTAGGAGATGTTTGGATATTTTGGAATAATTAATTTCTTTGACTTGGCGGAATTTCACGAAATTGTAAGGGTCTTTGAACCGGTAGCCTCGGCTTTTGCCCGGTCGGTTATGTGAAGCCACGTGGTAACGGTTATCTGTTTCAATCACTTCAATTTTTATTAGGACTTTCAAGGCGGGCTTTGCCTTCCTGCTGTGGATGATTTTTTGGAGTATCGCAGAGTTAATCTCCACAAAAGTGTTTTTATCGAAGCCCGTTTCCCACCTCTTCCAGTAAATGACGGACAGAATGTAATACAGCCGCCACAAGTCTTTATTAATCCATTTTTCCTCGCCAGATTCCCGCAATCTGCCCGGTAGGTCCAGATTCGAGGGGCAGTAAAAGCGCACGGAGGATAAAATGCATATCATATAGTGTATTACAGATTGTTAATTATTTACTGAGAGTGTTTATTAAGTGTTTAGATAGATTATTTGTGTTTTTTTTTGCATTTTGTCGGTTTTTTTGTATCAGCGAAGGCCCCGCCAATGTCCTGCCTTTTTTTTTTCAAGACCTCTGACGCACGCTTTTTTCGGATTTTGCGTACCTCTGATTTCTTAATAAAAACCAATTTGGCGGTCGCAGTTGAACGGTCGTCACAGCCACGGGCTGGAGTGTTCCAAGTTTTGGGTTCAATATTTTTATTTTGAAAAACAGATAAAGAGTCGGGTTTACGTGTAATAATCATGAGTGAAAAAGAAAATATCTATTCCGCCATCGGCAGGTTCATTAAGTCTAAGTACTCCTCCTTCATCTCTCGCTTTTGAGGAAAGTCATCCGAGAATGAATGCCAAAGACGCCAAAATTCTTCGGCGTCTCGAAGAGCTGCTTTGTAAGATGCGGCAGCACGTTTGTCCTGCTGCTGTGACAGAATCCTGATTTTATTCAGTAGTCCTATTATCATAAGCGTTCGAGGTTAACATCTCTAGTTTCGGTCTAAAGTGTCCTCAATCTTTCCCTTGGCTTTCAATTCTAGTGAGAAAGCTAATTGGTTTCTCGACTTCGATAGCGGCTTGGAAGGCTCAACCTTGATGGTCATCTTAGCGTGTTCAATAGGCGAGTTGGGGCAAGTTACTAAGCCTTTTTCTTTCTGCATTATTCGCTGAAATAATAAATCAATATTTTTAAGGTATTTAGCCCCCCGAGAACTGGCGTATTTGACAAAAAGGGGGATGTGCTTATCCCATTCATTTATTTGTTCCTCGGAGCCGTATTCAAATCCGGTTAAAGACTCAAGCCATCCGCCGTAAAAATGCTTCAAAATCACATCTGCGACTTTTTGAGGTACGGCAAAATGCGGATTATCAGTCGGCAAAATCTCAAATGAGCTTGGCAAGTCCATTTTACCTTCGCAGTGATAGCAAGCGGCAATGTCCCCGTTTTTCAATCTCATTTCCATTGCGCGCCTAAGCTCAGTGTCGAAATTCTCATACCAGTTTTTGCCGATTGTTTTAGGGTAGAAGCGGCTGATAACAAGATTGAAGTCGTAAAGCTTTTTTTCAACATCTTGAAGTGTCTCTAACGACATCCCCTTGGGACGTTTTGATATCATGCCGGGAATGGATTCTTCTAAGTTTCGGGTTTTGCTCTGTTTTTGTTTTTGCATATTCGCGGTGGTTATTCGGCTTTCAGTGTTTTGTATCTCCGTCAAATGCTAATGGAAAAAATGCTCGATGTCAATACTAAACCTAATCAGTAATGAATATCTATTAAGAAAAACTAATTAGAAAAAAAATAAATAAACTAATTCAAAAAAAATCCTGCTGAGTTGTGGTGGGTCGAATCCGCCGAATTGATATTACCGTAATGAACTGTCTACGTGTTATGAGTTCTAATTCACCGAGCGTCTCAAAAGAAGTTCAAAGGACCTAAGCACATCTCAATTGATATTAATTTTTCTTGCGGGAAGGCACCTCACTCAAAACCACCGAATTAACTTGAAGCTTTCTTGCAGCCGCCTCACACAATTCCAAGTCAAACCGAACGCTCTTACCCAGCTTAACGTACGGAAAAACCCTACGGCGCTGTAGATTAGTAACGGTCCGCTCGCAAAGGGCAAAGTGGGCGGCGATTTGCTTTTTAGTACGCCATTTCGGTGGGCCGAGTTCATTCATCTCGGTAACCAACGTTAAAAACAATAATCCTGTTTGTCAAGCTTTAACGGATTCCGGGCTTTATTATTTCATTTTTTTCCGGAATAGATATTCAAGGGTTCGGACTTTTAAATATCACGATTTAGAGACCGCCGTTAATACCTCACACCCGAAAACGAACGCCTTGAAGCTTCTCTAGTCGCATGACATTTGCATGACGTACACCGTTCCTGTTAGTGCTCGTTCATTCAGTTGGATGCCGCCAAGAAAAAAAGCAATTCATTTAAAAGTGGAGAGATAAACAACCAGAAGGATTTGCGAAAAGAGCCGTTTTGTTTTAGCAAACCGCCGCCTTCAGCCACTCGGCCATCTCTCCGCTTGGCATCGAACCTACCCAACGACATTACACCGGTCAAGAAACACTTTCGCTTGCATCAGCTAAATTCTCGGCAATCTCTTCAGGGTGAATTGAAGGGATGGTGTCACTTCTTGTTGGCTGATTGCTTCGCAGTAACTGCCTGCTGCTTCTTCTGGTTCGCGTTCGCGGTTTTGTTCTGCTTCTGTGTCGTTTGCTTCTGGACTGCCTTCGGGGATTTGTCGCCCATAATCGTTTGTTTTTTCGCCTGCAAATTCACTTGCCTGCGCAATGTTTCGTTTCTACTCAGGCAATGGCACCGTAGCTTGTCTTGCCCGTGTTGCAAAACTGTTTCTTCGGAATATCGCGCCTTCCGCACGCAGCAGGCCGGCGGCTCAGTTCGCCCGCGATGTCTCAGCAATCGCTTGTTTGGGTCCGGCACGGCGGATACACTGCTACAGGTTTGGCGCCGCTACGCGCACACCCGCGAATTTCAACTGCAGTCAGCAACAACTAAGTCAGGAGAACAACATGAAAATCATCGTTATCGGTGGCACTGGACTGATCGGAACCAAAGCCGTAAAGAACCTTCGCGACAAGGGCCACGACGTCGTGGCCGCCTCACGTTCGACGGGAATTAACTCGGTCACCGGTGAGGGGCTTGCGGAGGCTCTCGACGGCGCACAGGTCGTTGTCGATGTCGCGAATGCGCCTTCGTGGGAGGACAAGGCCGTCCTTGAATTTTTCGAAACGTCGGGACGCAACCTCCTGGCCGCCGAAGCAGCCGCGGGGGTTCGATATCATGTGGCGTTGTCGGTTGTCGGCACCGACCGCTTGCTTGCGAGCGGTTACTTTCGTGCCAAGATGGCGCAGGAAAATCTGATCAAAGCTTCCTCGATTCCTTACACGATCGTCCGCGCCACGCAGTTCTTCGAGTTCGTGGGAGGCATCGCTCAATCGGCGACTGAAGGGGAGACGGTTCGGCTTCCACCCGTTCTGATGCAGCCCATTGTGTCGGATGACGTCGCCGCCGTCATGGCCGATGCTGCTCTCGCGGAGCCATTGAACGGCACGGTCGATCTGGCCGGTCCCGAACCTATCCGTCAAGACGACCTCGTCCGGCGATTCCTGAAGGCAACCGGGGACGCACGGACGGTAATCACCGATTCCAAGGCGCTCTATTACGGGATAGCAGTAAACGACCAAAGCCTAATGCCCGGCGAGAATCCGCGCCTCGGTCCGACGAGATTCGCAGACTGGCTGAGCCGCCAACGCGCAAGAAAAAGTGAGCTAAGCCGTGCGCCCGGACAAGGTGTGCAGAATTTGGATGGGGCAACCAACCGGCTGGGAATTTATTGATTGTTAAAAACGTGGAATCTCGAACACCAAATAGAATCCCAGAACGTGCTTTCAGCACCGCCTTTGCTGTTTCGCTATTACTTGCCGCCTTCGGGATTCCTCTTACTGGTCAGGCAATGGAAATTCAATGGACCAGCATGGCCGGCCAATGGCCAGTCGAGGCATCACCCGTCGTTATTAAATCGCTCGATGGCGGCTCCGAGGAAATTTTGATTCTAAACCGAGGTGGGCAACTTCTGCTATGGACCGCGGACGGCAAGCCCGTTGGTTCCGGACAGGATGGAATGGCTGCCCAGCTTCCGGAAGGTTCCTGGACGACCGCTCCCACGATTGTGGCTGATCCCGCGTCAGCCACTCATTTCGTGGTCGCCAGTGTGGAAGGTTTGGTTCTCGGCCTGGATCGGCAGTTTCGAAAATTGTGGGAGTATAAACTCCCTGGCAAAACGGTCTGGGGCTGCGCGATGCCGGCGTCGATACGCTTATCGAATAGCCTGGTTTTTTCCGATCTTTCGGGAACAGCAACTTGTCTGTCTCTCGGTGGCAAAATGCTTTGGACAAATGCGCTGGCCGCCGGCGCGAGCAAAGCTCCAGCCCAAAAATTCCATTTGAAATCGGATACCGAATGGTCACTGATTCCTTCCGGATCGACCCTGTTCTGTTGCGATGACCAGGGCCACATCCGTTGGCGCACCAACCTTTCTGAGGCGAATATTCCCAGCTCCGGTCAGGAAATTGTCACCAGGCCCGAAGTGCTTTTGCTGAAAGACCGTTCGCTCATTATCTGCGGGACGGCCGCTGGCAAGCTGTTCGCTTTAGATTCGGATGGCAAAACGCTCTGGCAGTGCGCGATCGAAGACGTGTTCAGTCGTTCGATTACTTTCGTCCCGCGCAAAGATTCCACTCCGCTCATTCTGTTTGCTGGTCTCTGGGGGAACTTGCATGCAGTCGATATCACGGGAAAACACCTCTGGACACACCTGTTTCGGACCAAGGTGCGAGGTACCCCTCTTGTGCTGGAAGATGAAGTTGGGCAGGGCCGTTTCCAAATCTTTGTACCGACTTTTCACCAGCATGTGTATCAATTCAATGAGAACGGTGAACTCACTGATGATATCCGTTTGTCAGGCATTATGCCCTCTGCCCTCACACCAATCCGCGGCCAAGCCGGGGCACAGGACTTCTTAGTCACAACCACAACCTTGCTCGCATACCGTTTGCGACCGGGGACACCCGCGTCCCAATATGGAGCCAAAGCTTCTGCGCAAAACGTCAGCGTGCATCCGCCTTTATTTGAGGCAAACCAGAAAGCCACCGGTGTCATCGTCAAGAATCCCAACGGCGCTCTTCTAAAAACGCAGCTTTCAATGACTGACACCTCCGGCTGGACGCGAATTGTCGGCCTGGTTACTGCACGTTCTGCGCTCGAAATCCCATTGCCGAACATCACCACAACCGGACGCTGGTCGTGCCGAGCCACAGTACAAGACTGGTCTGGAAAAATGCTCGATGAAAAAACATGGCAAATCCCGTCCGAGGAAAACACGCCTCGATACACAACTGCCAATCCTGCTTCAACCAACACTCTTTTTGCATGGCCAACGCCACCCTATGGTGCATTTGAAGAAACGAGGCTGAGGCCAACAGATTCTGAAACGATTCTCGGCACAACGAATTCCATTTCTAACCTTTACCTCGATGGATCTGACCAGGGCGCGTTTATCGTGGCCTCTCGCCGCGATCAATCAACGGAAGCGCGCATCACTGTCACCCGCCCCGTCCGTGCGGATGGCCAGTCTTTTGGCGGCGCTATCCTGTTGCGCGAGGTGATTCCGACCGGGTCAGTAAATGGAGAGCAAGTCCCGGATGCCCTGCCGGCGCTGAACAATGCGGGCCTGGTCAGGCTTGCGCCGAATCGTTCGATCAAGATCTGGGTAAGTATCGACACGCATGGAGCGCAGGCCGGGAGTTATGCCGGCTCGATTACCTTCACGCCTCTTTCCTCGAGCCTGCCAAACATCGAACTGCCATTGCGCCTTGAGATTTTAAATCTGCGCTTGCCAAAAGAATTCCCCTTGAGGCTATGCACCTGGGATTATGTGCCGAATCGCTGGTTTCAATCCCGAAGCAGCGAAGTGCTTGAAGACATGTCCCGTCATGGTGTAAATATTTTTCCTCGTTCCACGATTCCACCCGGACGCGTGGATGGAGCTGGAAAGCTTGGCATCGATTGGACAGTGCTGGACGCTGAACTCGACCGTCTCGAACATCGCGGCAAAATTCTGTTTCAACTGGGCCATCCGCCGATCCAATTCCCGGTCGAAAAAGGGGCCGAGGATAAGCATGCGCTCGAATTGGAATATATCCGCGCGCTTCGTGATCGGTTGAAAACGCGCGGCTGGAGCAATGCGGATTACGCGTTCTATCTGCTCGATGAGCCCGGTTTGGATTACGGCACAAATGTCCCTGTCCTGCTCGATGCCGGGAAGCTTTTTCGCGAAGCCGATCCGCAATTGCTGACATACACCGACCCGGTGCCTGGATTGTCCTGGAAAGATTTTCAGCTCATCGAACCCCTGGTGGATGTCTGGGCGCCAAACATGCGACTGGTTTCCGGTTTGTTGTCCGGCGACCCGCGTATCCAGCAGATCATGAAGAAAAAGACGGTTTGGTCGTACGAGTGCGTCTCGCAGGTGAAGTCGCTCTCGCCGTTGCGTTACAACCGAGCGAACGCATGGAGGGCCCAGTTTTTTGGATTAAGCGGCATCGGGTTTTGGACTCACAGCACGACCGAAGCGGATATTTGGTTTGGCGGAAAAACCATCAACGATGAATACGCCCTGGTCTATCCCGGCGAATTGCCCGTGCCAAGCGTTCGGTGGGAAGCGGTCCGCGACGGACTCGAGGACGTGGCCGCCATGACCTTGCTGAAAGAACAAATCAAAAAGCATCGCGATGCTGGAACCCAAAGCGCCCTGGTTGAACAAGCCGAACAGGAATTACGAATCGCGTTGTGCGATGTCATGGAGCTGTCCGATGAAGCTTTTGTGGAGAGCCGCGACTTTTTGCGCGAGGGAGACCGGGTGATTGGGCACACAGGAACCGACGTGAGCCTATTTGCGCATCATCGAGAAGAAATCGCCCGATTCACACTCGCGCTGTCGGGAAATTGATATTATCTGGCGGGGACCGTGGTTAGTCCGCATTTGTTTCAAGAGTGTGGTAGGAAAAACGAGTGATCGGCCATTCAAACAAGACCCAACGTCGCGGCTGTGCCACAAGGCAGGCTTGTGGAGCACCCAGGTTTGGAGGCACCTGATCACAACATTTATTTTCGCTCATTAAAGTAAATTTTTACGTTTTTCGTTGCGCGTCCCGACGCAACAATGTCCAGTTTCCCATCCCCGTTCAGATCAGCGAGGCACATGTCCTCGCATGCAATGCCGTTATCATCAATCGTCATTATCCGCCAACTGGTTCCCTGCGGATCGAGCGCTGTAAAAATCTTGATGCCTGTTTTTCCCAAGGAATCTTTCCCGCGCCATCCAACGACGATCTGATCAAAGCCAGTCCCAAGCAGATCTCCGCACGCAAGCGCATGCCCCTCCTTGAGCGAATCGTCCAGCACTTGTCGTTTCGACACACTGTTTTCGGTATTTTGGGAAAATGACGTATAAACCACGACCTGGTTTCCATGCATCGGCTCAATTGTGGCGACAAATGCTTTTGATAATTTGCCGGCGCGAACCTCGCCGGCTCCCTGGAACCCTGGGTTCGACTTCCCGGCGATTTGTTTCCAGGCCGCCTTCTCATTCGGGCGTTTAAATACTCCTTCTCTGGACGCAATCAACAAACCATCTGAGCTTTCTTCGGACCGTTCCACGTCAAAGTTGTGAGTCATATGCCATGAATCATTCAATACCTTTGTCGTCCAAGGATCACGCGGGTTGCTGGGCATTTCATACATGAGGATTTTGACTCCCTCGCCTTCGCCATCTTTGTTTCCGCGGCCATGCAGAGGAGCGACCATTAATTCAAATTTGCCCAAACCATTCCGGACCCACTTCATCCTGTGAACCGTGGGCTCATGCTGCAGTTCTACAGCTTCCCACTTTTGGGTCCGGTCTTTGGGTGGGATGAGGTAAAAAACAGCTCCGCTTGCTGTGGTATCAGCCGGGTTCCATCCGGCTCCGACTGCCACCTCCGCTATTCCGTCTGCGTTGATGTCGGCAGCGGCGATGCACACATTATCCAGTTTCGTTAAGTCCTCAGCGATGACGAACTTTTCCCAGTTTGGATTTCGGTACCAGACTATTTGCTTTTTGTCCGCAAGCAAAATGTCGGGCTTATTATCGCCATCAACGTCCGCCACAGCTATGCCGTACCCAATTTGAATTTTTGCATCAATCTCGACCGCTCGAAAGGCTGGCAGGTGGGTGTCTGCTCCGATTGCTAAAATGTTAAGCGTAAGAATGCCAAAAATCGCAACTTGACCCAATGGTTTCATAGCACGATCAATAATCCATTCGTCAAGTTTGGCCAAGAGGCGACCTGTTTAATAGAAGAACAGATTTTTGCAGGTCCGTGTAGATTAGGCCCCTGGTCTTTTAGGCCCTCTTTCAGCGAGGCCGCGGCTGCAACGCATCGAGCAGTGCCTTTCGGCCGCCCGCCAACGATACCCGCGCCACCTCCGGTGGGTTGAGCCCGTACAATTCATCAATAAGACCGAGGCGTGTACTGATTTCCTGAGCCGATAGACTGCTGGCGTTTGCCACCGCGATGAAATGCTCACCTGTCTCTGGGAAATGCCAACTGGAAGAATAGTCGTAGGAGATGTTCGCTGGGACCGTCGCGGGCGGCGCGATGATGTGGAACTCGTGCCCTCCGAGCGCCCGCGCCAGGTCTGGCCATGCCGATACGGGCACGGTCCCGGCACGAACGGCGTCAAGCAACGCGTTGCGCGCTTCGTCTGAAGTGGCGGCGCGCTCGGCCACCATGGGCCATGCGGCGGCGGCCGTCGCGCCGCTGCTATTTCGCGCCACCTCAAGCAAAGCAGGGATACCGGCACCGTCGGGGAGATTACCCAAAGCGATGGCGGCGTACGATTTCCATTTCTCCCCTGCGGTCTGAAAATTCGCCACCGCATCCGCCCCGCCATATTTGGCGAGAACCTGGAAGAGCGAGCCGACGTCGTAGTCTTTCAAGTCGCCTGTTTGTGCATTGGCCAGCACTGCGCGGCTCGATTCCACTAGTTCCTGGCGGTATTGGGAAGGCGCCAGAGTGTCAAGATGCTGCGCGAGTTGGGCGATTTCGGCGGGCAGCGCCGTGGTGTGAAGCACGTCGAGCAAACCCTCAATTCCGGCCGGGCCACCGATCGAAGCGAGCGCATCGAGCATGGCCATGCGGAGTGATGAGTACCCGACGCTGTTTTTTCCGGTAAGGCCGTCGAAGGAAACATCTTCGTTCCGCGCCAGAAACTCGCGAATGGCGGATGCTCCTTCGGCGCCGGAATTCTTCAAAGCCTCATATTGGCTGCGCCATGAGGCAATGAGTTCCGGCGTCACGTTCTGCAATTTGGGGTCAAGCTGGGTGAGATTGGTGATTAGGGTCCGTGCGCCAGCTAACGTCAGCGGGGCGCCGGCCAGGGACTCGCGAACCGCTTTGCGAGTCGGCAAAGCAGCCGACCATGCGGCATGGTCGGCCGACGGGGTCTTTGTCACCGCGTTAGATTCCTGTTCAACTGCAGCCGGTTCCGCCCCTGTGGCAATCGGGGGCGGTTTGTCTTTCGAGAACTGGAGCAACACGAACACCCCCAGAACCAGGAGCAACGCTCCCGCAAAGAGCACGGGTGCGCGAATCATTCCGCGGCAGCGAATGCTGGAGCTCGATTTTCCAACTGGCGAGGACTGAATTCTCATGATAAAGCATACCCGGCTTTTTTGCGGCTTCCAATTGATTCTGCACTTGCCCTCGGTGCTTCAGTGTTTCGTTGACCTCACACTTTCGTACGATTCAATCCTCGCACAGTAAGAACGGGACAAATCGCGTGCCGCGCCACGCGTTCCGCCGTGCTACCAAGCCAGACGTGTTTAAGGCCCGTGTAACCATGCGTGGTCAACACAATGAGGTCCGCGCGCAATTCTTTGGCCATTTGGCAAATCTCCTTATGAGGGGTGCCGTCGCGGACGACCCCTGAAGCCTTTACCCCGGTTGAATTGCTCAAGCTCTGCGCCATGGCTTGCAAATCAACCTCGGCCTGTTTCATTAAGGGTGTAATGGCCTGGTTCATCAGTTCCGGGCCTAAAAGATAGTCGATGGGAAACTTTTCTACGACGTGGAGCAGAATCATTTCGGCCTTGAAGCGAGCGGCCAGGAAGGCTGCCCATGGCAATGCGTCTTTCGAAATAATCGAAAAATCAATCGGAACCAGAAGTCTCGTCAGCTTGAGCGGTCGCGTTTTGCGGATTTGCTTAGTCGTGTTCGGCACGGGGACTGTGAGGACCGGACAGGACGCATGGCGCACGACTCGTTCTGCGGTGCTCCCAAGCAGTACATGGCTGACTCCAGTGTAACCATGCGTGGCCATCACGATCAGATCCGCCGCGCGCTCGTCGGCGGCCGCAGTGATTTCATGAAAAGCCTTTCCAGTGCGCAACAACGAGGTCAGCGCGAAGCGGCTTTCGCCCTGCCGTTTGGCGAATGTTTTCAGTTCCGCGTTCGCCTTTGACTCCAGGTCACTGGTTAGGATCGGCACCGCTTCCATCCCGGCCAGGGTCGGGAGCGGCTCGAGCACATGCAGTAGAGCAACGGTTGCTTTCAGCTTTTCGGCGAGCGCGATGGCATAGTGGACCCCCGTCCGGGACTCCTGTGAAAAGTCCGTGGTCGTTAGGATCTGTCGGATCATCAGGCCTCCGCGGGGGACCTCGAGCTGGCGTTTCGCTTTTCTGTATTCTTTCGGGCGTATCGTTTTCATAGGTGACTTCCGGCCTGGTATTAAACGCCGGATCTCGTTTATGGCAGGAGGTAAATGTCATGCCGGGAATGTCTGCACTCTCAAGACGGAATTCATTTCCCCATAGGGATTAGGCGCGCCTTCGCGGGCGCGTGGATCCGGGATCCATGCGCCATCTACGACCAGGCGGTATTCGTAATTGCCATGGGCTAGAGCCAGTTCCTTTACCCAATGGCCTTCGCCCACCGCCAACATTTGCGTGGCGTCCGGACGCCAGTCATTGAACGTTCCGGCTATAGCGACAGCGGCGGCCGTCGGATGAGTGAATTCAATGCGAACTGATGTTGATACGTGACCGTTTCCGTTTTTTTGTGTTTTGTGTTTCTTCATAGTTTTGTTGTTGTTGCAGTTTTTTTACTCGTTAATTCCCCAAAAACGACGGAGCGGAAGGACCTGCGCAGACCAATTACAGGGTTTAAGCCAGCGGATAACCGATCGTTGCATGGCGGTTTGTTGGCGGTGGACTGAGCCCGGTGATTCCAGTTTGGCGTCCGCCAATTCCAACAACCTGGCCGGACACTCGGATTTATCAATGAGTGAGCCGGCCTGAATGGCGGTTTTGAAATCGGCCTGATCGCTGCGGGACGTGAGCAGGAGCAATGGCGGACAGGTGGCGTCTTGCAGGAAAGAATCTGCGGCGTCCCAGGCGGCTGCCGATGGCAAATCCAAATCCAACAGCACGACCGCAGGCTTCGCAAGATGAAGAATGCGCGGAACGCCGATAGGAGCGTGCTCCCTTACGAGCTTTCGACCGCCGTTGCTCGCGGCGGTCAGGAGGCTCTGCCAGAACGTCTCATCGTCGCTCAATACAAGCAGAGGTCGTTCCTGCTGGCAGGCCCGGGGAACAACAAAGTCGTCGTGGAGCAGAAACAGCGGATAGCCTGGACCTGGAGGAAGGGTGAGCGTTGTCATACGCGTGAGAAGTTTGACTTGGCCAACAAGACAGGACGTGCCCTGTCCTTCCGGCGACTCAGTTGGCGAGCCTTTCGTGACTGCATCTGACGTCGCAGATTGTTGGCGACCTTCAGCAGGGCAGCCCGCAAGGTGCAATCGCTGGCTTCTGCATGGAAGTCTGGGCCGGGAACCTCCAGGACGGCAGACACGCGGAATGCGGATTTTGATTTAGGCTGCCGCTCCAGGCATATCCTCGCGGACGCGATGGAAGCAAGGTGTTGGAGTTGCCTGATGTGCAGATCCACCAGGCTGCGCCAAAAGACGCTGGGGTTTAGGCCTCGATACAGGAGTCTGATGCTGGTTCCGTTTCCATTATTCGTATTGTTCAGTTTCATATTCGTTAACATTCAAATTTTTTTGGTTGCAGTTTCCGGAGATTGGATCGGGTGGCGTTCTGATTCGCCCAACTCGTGTTGGGAGAGCGGCCTCGCTGAACGCAATTAGAGAGACTGGCGCAGCAGGCCAGAACGGATTAGGAATCGGAAGAGGGAGCTCGCGGCTCAAGCGCGGTGCGGCAGGCAAACTGCCAGCATGTAGCAAGAGCAAGCGGGCTTTCGCGGCGGGCCGAGCAAATTGCCAGGGGAGCTTGTTCAACTTTATGAACACGCGAGATTGGATCCAGTATGGGTGGGTTACTGTGACCAGGCTTTCCCGGGCGCGGCGTTGCTCGTCGGGCAGTAATGTCGGTGGATGAAACGACACCTGAAGAAAGATGTTTGCCCTTTTGGAGTGTGCATGTCTGGAACGTCGAGGACTCTTTTGCACAATCGATGCACTGAGCAGGGAGGCTCTGCCCGCAAAGCAGAATCCAGAGCGCCGGGAGAAAGGAGGCCAATGCGATTCTGGTGCGGTCCATCACTGGTTTGACGGAATCGCCCGAACATTGTTCATTTGTTTGCACGAACGTCGTGGCACGAAAGTTTTTCAAAACAACGACACCGGGTCCCGAGGAGCACTTGCTCTCGTGAATTTGTAATGGTGCCAATCGTTGCATTGCGCAGAATATCTCAGCCTTTCTGCCTTGAGACGCCATTACAAATCCAAGCGGTAATTGTACCGGCATCCTAAAGCACCGGTTCCAACAGCAATTTCTGCACAAAGAAAGCCAAGGATTGCGCGGTATTCTACTGGCAACGCTGTAAGTTTGCTTTATGAAACATGGCACGCGGTGCCTCATCGGCTTTCTCTCCTTTCCCTGTTTGCTTTGCACGATGGCAACGATGTTGTTGCTGCTGTCAGCCAATCCGATATCGGCGCAATTCACCGAAATCGATCCCGGCCTGCCAAAATCGGCAAATCCGTGCGTGGTGTGGGGTGATTATGACAACGACGGCGACCTCGACGTGCTGGTCGCCGGCGCGGGAAAACAAGATGTGGCCTTCACGACAATCTACAACAACATGGGCGGGGTCTTCACTAACAGCGGCATCGTTCTGCTCGGGTTGTCCCGGGCGACAGCAGCTTGGGGAGATTTCGACGGGGATGGCGACCTCGATCTTGCGATGACTGGGTTGACGACCGCGGGCATTCCCACGACGCGGATTTATCGTAATGACGGTGGGACCTTCACGCTGGTGGCCGGCACTTTCAGCGGAGTCTTTGCCGGAAGCGTGGCGTGGGGGGATTGCGATGGCGACGGCGACCTGGACTTGCTCGTAACTGGCACTGCGACCGCAGGGGCCACCGGGACGCCGCTCACTCGTCTTTATCGTAACGATGGAAGCGTGTTCACGTCAGTGGCACACCCATTCCCCAATTGCTATCTCGGCTCCGTGGCCTGGGGTGATTACAACAACGATGGGAAGCTCGACGTGGTGATCACCGGCGTGAGTGACGGTGGGGCTCTGGTGGCGGCAATCTGGCGCAATGATGGCGGCGGCGTCTTTTTCGACGCAGGAGCGAATCTTCCAGGCCTGGACATTGGCGTAGCGGCATGGGTCGATTACGACCATGATGGCGACCTCGACCTGCTCTTCGGCGGCAACTCCAACGAAGGCTGGATCACACGCATCTATCGCAATGATGGCGGCGCATTCACCGATGCCAATGCCGGGTTGCTGGGCTTGCTCTGGTCTTCGGCAGCGTGGGGTGATTACGACAATGACGGCGACCTCGATTTGATGATCATAGGCTACGACCCGGTCGCTCAAGTGCACCGCTCGATTCTCTACCGGAACGATGCGGGCGCTTTTGTGGATAGCGGCGCCATATTTCACAACCTTTTCCTCGGCGCGGTGAGCTGGGTGGACTACGACAATGACGGCCATCTCGACCTGTCGCTCGCGGGCAATGACTCCGGCCTCGATGTCCTCAGCCTTTATCGCAACACAACCCTCACCCAAAATACCGCGCCCGGCGGGCCGACCAACCTCGTCGTGAACGTCCTCGGAACAAGCGTGAATTTTTCATGGAACGCCTCGAGTGATGCCCAGACTCCAGCAGTCTCATTGAGCTATAACCTGCGCGTGGGGACGACACCCGGCGGTTCACAAATTGTCTCGCCGCATTCTTCTTCGACTGGGTACCGACGTTTGGCCGAGATGGGCAACGCGCAACTCGGGCTCACCGCGCAGCTCGGCTCGCTTAAGCCGGGAACCAATTACTTCTGGAGCGTTCAAGCGGTTGACACGGCATTCGCCGGTTCGTCTTTTGCTCTCGAAGGAAGTTTCACCGCCCTCCCGGATCCGCCGACGAACTTGTCCCTTGCACGTGAAGGTCTCGATAGCGTCCGCGCGACCTGGCGCGGCACCCCCGGCATTGCTTACCAGGTGCTGGCCTCGACCAATCTCTCGGCCTGGAACCTGTTTGCGACGCCGACCGCGGACGTGAATGGGATGTTTGATATCGTGGATTCGATGAGTGCCGCCTCGTCGAAGTATTATCGCGCCGTGAGGCCATAAATGGGGAGCACAACCCATGCAGCAATTCAACTGTGTGCCATCGTTGAGGGATTAGTCCTCCACTTGCAGCACCAGCGCGCCCGATTCCACATGGAGGCTTTTGATTCCTTTCAGCACAGGGGAGCCATTTCTTTTGCCAACCGCCTCACCTAACAGGTTCTCGCCCTTGATCCCACCCAGCCAGGCTTTCGGCAAGCTCAGTCCGAGCACGGTGACATCCTCAAGAGTAGCATTCGGTATTCCCTCACGATCCAGAGAAAGCAGGAACCGGCCGCGTGCCCGGAACATTCTTCCGCCGCCGACTGGGAAATCCTGCGGGATCGGCACCGCAACGTAAGCCTGGATGGCATCTCTTGCGAACTCGAGACGCACGAATTTCCCCAGGTCTGTATTGGCGTTTAACAAGCCATTGATTTCGCGTTCGGTGATCTTGAGCACCTTGGAGCCGGGCGTGTAAAACCGCTGTCGGTCTGGCGCAGGTGCAGACCCGGGGTTCTGCGCGGCGGAAGAAGGTGGTGTGACCTGAGAAGAATTCCCACGGTCAAAGTTGCGGAGTTTCTCATCAATAAGGGCCTTTTCTCGGGCTGACAGTACTACAGGTTTTATCGGACGCTGAATCCACCAGAGGGTGATGGCAACAGTGGCGACGATCACCAGCAACAAAGCCACTAACACTCCGCATCCGTAAACCAGCTTCGAAGGCTTTTTGCCAGGCGCAGCAGGAGAAGGAATGGGAGGCGGCGGCGAAGAGGAATCCAGGTTCGGCGACATGCGCGAATGAACATAGGGCCGATTTAGAGGATTGGCAAACGACCGACGTGATCCCAAATGCCTGCCTGCGCAGGATACCTGGCCACGGACCAAGGGACCACAAGACCAATCCTTTTCGGGAAGATTTCGCTCTTTTGATTTTCGTTGCTTCGATGATTTCCGTAGCCGTACTTTGTGGATCATTTGAAATCGCGCATCTTTATTGGGCCAGGCTTATATCTCTCGACTGTTTTCTTTTTCCTCTGCGCCTGGAATCCCTGCGAGGTATATGGTTCGGAACTGGCGCGGTGGGAGGCCGCACAGACTCCGGTCAGTGTCGGGGTTCAACTGCAGCAAACAAACAATGGCGAGTATCGCATCGAGAAAGTAGGCCAATGGGAGGTCGCAAGGCTTAAGCCCAACCTGGATTATTACTCTCGCGCAGCTTACCACTTCTCTGGAATTCCACCTTTGAGCGGAAAGGTATGGCTGGTGATCGAATTTGTGGATCGTGGATATGGCCTGATGAGTTTAACGCCAACTGTGCCGCAAAGCGCTCAGTGGGGTGTGGCGCGAGTCAACAGCGGGGGCATTCGTCGCGCGGTTTTCGCATTTGGCGCCCATTCTTTGCCGCGCAATTTCAGCGTTGCGGGACTGGATTACCTTCATAGCATCGCGCTCACAGACGAGCAGCCGCCACTCGAAGCCGCGCCCCTGGTCGCACCGGCGGTGAGGTTTTCCATGCCTTCGCAGAGGGTCACTTCGGCCGGAGGCGATGGGGCGAAGCTTGAAAAGATCAATGACGTTTTAGCCGGCTTGCGAAATCAGTTGCCACTCGTGCGGGCTGTTGGATTCAATGGTGTGGAATCTTACGTGCGTTGGGGTTGGGTTGAGCGCCAACAAGGTGAATACGATTGGAGCTATTACGACGCCATTCTCAACGAAATTGAAAAGCATGAGTTGCAGTGGTTTCCAATGTTGATGGCCGGATCCGGCTATGCGTTGCCTACGTGGTTGCATGATTCCACCAACAACGTAGGGTTCCAATGCCTCGAACACGGCAGGGTCCATGATACCCAATCGATTTTTTATCCGTTCCAGGCTGAGTATGCCAGCCGGTTCATCGCTGAATTCGGAAAGCATTATGCGAATCGAGCATCGCTGCTGGGAATCCGGCTGGGTCCGAGCGGTGACTTCGGCGAAGCGCAATATCCGGCGAAAGGCCCTGGTTATGGTTTCAGGCAAGGACATACCCATATTGGTTATTGGGCCGGTGATGCCTATGCCCGGGCTGACTTTCAAACGGCGCTCAGAAAAAAATACGTGGAGATTAGCCGTCTCAACCAGGCCTGGGAGAGTCGTTTTGATGCGTTTGAAAAGGTTGGAACATTTTTGCCGGAGACTGCGGCGACCCGCCGGCAGCGCCTGGATTTTGCCGATTGGTACATGGGGGCGATGAGCGACTGGTGTGAGAAGTGGGCGCTCTGGTCCCGCAACGCGCTGCCCGGCACCGTCATTCATCAATCTTCTGGAGGCTGGGGACCGGTCCAAATTGGAACCGATTACAGTTCTCAGGCGCGCAGCATGGCGAAGATTCACGGCGGCATGCGGCTGACCAATGAGGGCGATGATTTTCCAGATAATTTTACAATTACCCGCATGGCGTCTTCAGCCGCCAGATTTTATGGAATTCCGTTAGGTTATGAACCCGGCGGTTTTGGAACCAAGCGTGGCGTCATGTCCCGGCTGTTCAACTCAGTCACGACCGATGCGGTTCATCTTTTTTATTATCTGGGCAATTTGACCGGAAATGATCAAGCACTTGAGGCGTGGATTAAATATTCGCCGTACCTGGATCAGCGCGCCAGGCCGGTGATTGATGTGGCTGCCTTCTATCCAGACACTGCGATCAAATTGGATGACGAATTGCTCCGGTACCGTTGGGCTTCCACCTACTTCACCGTCGGCCGGGCATTGCGCGAAGCGGTTGATTTTGATTATGCCAGCGAACAAATGATCCTGGATGGCGCGCTGGCCAAATACAAAGTGCTGCTTTTTCTTTGGGGCGCAGTAACTGAAAAGCCTGTTTTGGAGCGGATCGATCGATGGGTGAGGAATGGCGGCACGCTCGTTTTTGCGCCGCGGCCTCGCGGGCTTCCTGAAACGGTGGAAGGAAATACTTCCGTAGCAAAGAAGTGGATGGCTGGTGATACCGGAAAAGGGCGTGTTATCCCGTGGGAGGGCGATCTCATACCCTCGCAATCCTACGTGGAGTTCGTGCACGATCTTTTGCTCCAAATGCCGACGATTCAGCCACGGGTGCTGGACGCCTTGCGCATGCAAAAGCCCGCCACTGTCTTTTGGAGTGTTCTGGAAAATCAGAAGTTGGCCTTGTTAAATTTCAGCGGTCAACCAGCGACGGTACGCCTGGTAAGCGGGAAGACCGTTCAAATCCCGGCCTATGAAATGACGATCGAGTAACTACCCGCCGCCGCCAGGCCGGGTGAAGGTGCCGGGCCACACCGCCAGATGATGCACCCCCGGAGTAACTGCGGCCGTGAGAAGATTTTAGGAATTTGCTTTCGTTTTTGCCCGGGGATTGTTTATCTGCGGTGCGGCAATATGCGATTGCATTTGTCCAGGCAGGGTGTCATGCGATATTGAGCGCCTTAAACTAAACTGAACACTCCAACTCACGACTAGCTTGCGTCCGTTCCAAATCATCTTCAACCCGACCAGCGCCGCTGAATTGGCCAAAATGCCAAAAGAATTGCAGTTGCAGATCCTCGGGGAATTTCGCGGACTTCCCCAACAGGTCATGCAGACCGAACTGGACGAATTTGGGAAATTGGAGCGCGCAGGGCGGACATTGCACCGGTTTCGTGTGGCTGATTATCGCGTTTATTTTGAGCGGCACGAGTTGGGGGTTGTGGTGCATCGCATCCTCAACCGCCATACGCTGAAGGATTTCCTGTTCCGATCAGGTCTCAAAATGCAGGAGGATGAAGCGCTTCAGCAGAATCCCAAATTTTGGGAAATGATCGAGGTCGCCAAAGTAGCGACGCACAAAGGGTGACTATTGATAAAGGGCGAGGCGTGCTTATCTGGGAGGGAACACTAAACTTGCTTTGATGAAAACAGTGCCGGTCTCCATCCGTCTCGACAAGCACTTACGTCTGCTACTTGCCGAGGGGGCGCGACGCACTCCTTTTAATCAGCACGAGTTGCTCCGACGGACTTTGCGGCTCCATCTGCAGGAAGTTATCGAATCCGAGGCGATTAAGCCGCAGGCGCGCGTTACCAATATTGCTCCGTGGAAGCGCGGTGCCTTAACGAATGCCTACAAACGTACGGCGGACAAAACCCGGGAAATTGTCGAGGCTGCGGCTGGCAGGGCCCAGGGCCGACCCTCCTGGGATGATTGATGAAACGGAAATCTGGATGTGGAAATTTCCCGATGCTGGCGAGCACCCCGCGTCGAATAAACGATGGCAGCGTCAGTTGGAGCCCTAACGCGGGGCGTCCTCTCCCAGTTCGACGTTCCAATAGGCAAGGTCGATAAAATGTTTCCAGCTATCGTGCTGGTGCATGCTGAAGCTAATCTGGACAAACGGACGCCACTTGGGCCGCTTGGGCTTCCTGATGAGATGAAGACCGGCTTCCTGAGGTGTACGGTTAGCCTTCAGGGTGTTGCAATCGATGCAGGAGCAGACAATATTCTCCCATGAGGTAGGTCCACCCCGATCGCGCGGAACCACGTGGTCCAGATTTAAATCTTTCCGCTCAAAAGCTTTGCCGCAATATTGGCAAGTATTCTTGTCACGCTCAAAGATGTTGTGCCGGGTAAACTTAACCTCCTTCTTCGGCATATGATCGTAAACCATCAAAAGAATCACGCGCGGCACACGAATACGAAATGAGACCGTGCGCACAGATTCCGGATGCGGCTCCTGTTGTGAAAGGTCATGCCACTCGGGAAAGCTGAAGGTCTGGAAAGAACCGTCGTTACGATTCAGCACAACCTGGGCATGACCCTGAAAGAGCAAAGTCAGAGCCCGGCGCGCGGTGCACACATTTACCGCCTGCCACAGGCGATTCAGCACCAGCACATGTTGGTTGAGCACAGCACTCATAGTGAATCCAACTCGCCGCAAACTACACAGAATCGCGGGTAGTGTCAATTGTCCGCCAAGGACGTCCTTTCAAGGAAGTCAAATAAGGAAATCTCAGGCTAACTTCTAAGTAGCGGGATTTAGCGGGCGGTTTGGTCCAGAAATTCCGATGCTTTTATTGAGTGCCTCGCGGTTGGAGAGAACGGCCGCCGGTGCCAGGATTGAAACCTCCCGGTCCTGGTTGAGGCGCACCCGTCGGAGGCGGCAGTCTGAGCTGTCGGGTCGGGATGGTCTTTAGACCGGATGAGGGAGTATTTGCCGGAACATAGGGAATAGCCGTCGGTTGCGGTTGCAGGCCCGGGTTGGGATTTGGCATCAATGGATTAACCGGCGCTACGGGAGCAGCCACCGCCGCGGGGAGTTTCGACCCGTTCTTTTCAAAATTAACCGATAAGACCGTGCCAGACTGATTCACCTTTACGGTGCCGCTTTTCTCGTCAATCTCCAGCACCTCAAGGTCTCCGTCACGCTGACCTTCCGCTAGAATAAAAGATTGCAACGGTTTACCAGGAGGTTGGATGTTCATCAACGCCCGTTTATTATTCAAAATGGTCGTAATTCCGGTCAAGGTGATCGGAGGTAAATCGACCTTTTTTTCTTCGGGTTTACCCGGGGGTGCAGGAGGCTTGAGTCCGAAAACATTCCGGTCAACAATACCCTGATACGGGTTCTCGGAGTCCAGGCCGACGGCTACGGCTGCTGTGCACAGTATGAACGTGCTCAGGATGCAACCCACTATTTTTGCGCTGTCCGCCACGGCTTTAAGATAGCGGCGGATCGCATAAATACCACCCCTATTTTGCTTCCGTGAGCCACGCAAAGGCCACGTGACCTGCAAGATTGCCAAGGAGCCTTTGGTCTGATTATCTTTCCATCATGCAAAAACTGCTCGCGATGCTTGTCGCTTTAGCCTTTACCAGCCTCTTATCGGCTCAGGCCCAGGGATCGGATGATCAATATGTGCAGATCTACAATGCGATTCAGGAGGGCGAACAACTGGAAGGCACCGGCCAGTCAAATCAGGCTTTGGCAAAATATTTGGAGGCGCAAACCGCTCTGCAAAGGTTTCAAAAAGGACATCCGGACTGGAACACCCCAGTCGTTAAGTTCCGGCTCGGCTACCTCGAATCAAAGATCGGTAGTTTGTCACATAAAGCCGCAGCGCCAGCTCCTGCAGCGGTCGCAACTAATCGGCCTTCAGTCACAGCTCCCCAGCAAACCAAACCTCCCCAGCAGATTGAGGCAGAAAACCCGTTTAATGCCTATAACGAGCAAATCCGGCAGTTGACAGCCGAAAAAACTATTCTGGAAGCCAAATTGAAGGAGGCGCTTTCCTCTCAACCGGCCGCAATGGATCCGCGTGAACTCGTCAAAGCCGAAGAGAAAGTGAAATCGCTTCAGAAAGAAAATGATTTGCTAAAAGTGAGCCTGAATCAGGCCAAGGCCAAAGCCCCGGCCGCAAAGGAGAGCAAATCACCGCCTTCAGTCCCGCCCGCTCTGACTGAATCAAACCGCAAGCTGGCCGAACAGACCGAGAAGGCTAATGCCCTGGCGCTCGAGAAGGAGGCATTGCAAAAAAAGTTAAACAGCCTCATGTCGAGCCAAAGCGATCCCGGAGCTCTGGCAGCTTCAAAAAAGGCGCTGGACGCCGCAAACAAAGAATTAGCCGAACAAAAACTGACTGTTTCCAAAGTCATGTTCGATAAAGAAGCGCTGGAATTTCAGCTCCGTTCACTCAAAACCAGCGCAGATACCCTCGCATCCATACGGGTAGAAAATGATAAACTTAAGAAGCAACTTTCAGAAGCCAAATCGAAACCGCGCGCCACTACTAAACCAACAACTACAGAGCGGTTGCTGGCACAAGCTAACACTCAGATTGCCAAGCTGCAGAATGAAAAGGAACTGTTGCGTTTGGAAAACGTTGCCCTCGAAAACCGATTGAAACAATCCCCCGCTCCCACCCTGAACGCCAACGTAACTCCTCCGCCTGCGCCCAAGGATGACGCAGCGGCACGGATCAAGCAATTGCAGCGAGAGAAGGATGACATCCAACGGCAACTCGAAGCCGCGTTAAAGAAATCTTCCGGTCGAAAAGCCAAACCGTCCGAAAAACAAGTCCTCGAGATGGAGAATCAAATGGCAGCGTTGCGGGCGCGGTTGGATGTGTTCGAAGCCCAGCGAATTCCTTACACCACCGAGGAATTAGCGTTATTTAAAGCGCCAGACACCACTCTTTCTGCTTCGGTTGATCTGAAAGCAACCCGGAAACTGATTAAAGGTCCGCCACCCGGTTCGGGCCCATTGGTTGCGGAGGCACAACGTTATTTCGCTGACAGACGGCTGGATAAAGCCGAGGAGAGCTATTTGAAAGTGCTGCATCAGGACGAGAAGAACGTCTATACGCTCGGAAATCTTGCAGCCATCCAGCTTGAGCTTGGCCATTTGTCCGATGCGGAAAAGCACATCACACAGGCGGTAGCGCTTGCTCCAAACGATGCTTACAATTTGTCGATTCTGGGTTATCTCCGCTTCAAGCAACAAAGATACGACGACGCACTGGATGCATTGAGTCGCGCGGCAAAAAGCGAACCGGAAAATGCCGAAATTCAAAATTACCTGGGATTAACTCTCGGCCAGAAAGGAATGCGCGGCCAGGCCGAAACAGCCTTGCGCAAAGCCATTCAAATCCAACCAAACTATGGCAGCGCGCACAATAATCTCGCTGTGGTGTATCTGGCGCAACAACCTCCTTCGATAGAGCTGGCGCGATGGCACTATCAAAAAGCCCTCACGGCTGGCCACCCGCGTAATCCGGAGTTGGAAAAAATGCTCGAGGTAAAAACCGTCGCTGAGAAGGGCCAGTAAGCGCAGCACAATGCATCGGCGGCGAAGACACGATGTTCCATCAGGCTTTCCATGAATTCAGAATCGCCACACGTGGCCGAGGTTTCTATGAATTGAACGACGACGTCGGAGCGTGGATTTCTGCGGGAGGTTTTCATCAGGGATTGGTTACTCTGCATCTGCGCCATACTTCTGCCTCGTTATTGATACAGGAAAATGCCGACCCCGATGTGCGCCGGGATTTTGAAAAATTCTTTGCGCGCCTTGTTCCGGACGGAGACTCGTTATTTGTCCACACCGCGGAGGGGGAGGACGACATGCCCGCTCACATTCGCACAGCGCTGACCACGGTGAATCTTTCCATCCCGCTCAAAAACGGCGAACTCACTTTGGGAACCTGGCAGGGAATTTACCTGTGGGAGCATCGACAGTCTCCACATCGTCGCGCTATCACAGCCCATTTTATCGGTGAAACACGGTAGCAATGGGATGCAATCGTGTTTATAAAATCCCTTTCAAATACTGCCCCGTAAAACTGGCTGGAGCGCGCGCCACTTCATACGGCGTGCCTTGCGCAACAATTTGTCCGCCGTTTTCGCCTCCTTCCGGGCCGAGATCAATCACCCAATCAGCCGTTTTAATGACATCCAGATTATGCTCGATAATGAGCAGAGTGTTGCCCGAGCTGCGGAGTTTGAATAACACCTCGAGCAGCTTGGCGACATCGTGGAAATGCAATCCGGTAGTGGGCTCGTCCAGAATATAGAACGTACGCCCGGTCGCTTTGCGGCTCAGCTCGGCGCTGAGCTTTACCCGCTGGGCTTCTCCACCGCTTAAAGTCGTCCCAGACTGACCCAGGCGGATATACCCCAATCCGACCTCCGCCAGGGTCAAGAGCGGGTCATAAATCTGCGGAACCGCGCGGAAGAAAGTCACCCCTTCATCCACCGTCAAATCCAGAACATCAGCAATGTTTTTACCTTTGTAAGTGATTTCGAGCGTTTCACGGTTGTATCGGCGGCCATTGCAAGCTTCGCACCGCACATAAACTGCAGGCAAAAAGTGCATTTCTATCTTGATCACACCGTCCCCCTGGCATTTCTCGCACCGGCCACCCTTGACGTTGAAACTGAAGCGGCCCGCTTCGTAACCTCGAATCCGCGCCGCCGGCAATCGGGAGAACAGATCGCGAATATGGTTGAACATGCCTGTGTATGTTGCCGGATTGCTTCGCGGGGTCCGTCCAATTGGGGTCTGGTCGATGACAATCACTTTGTCCAGTTGCTCGAATCCTTTCAGGACACGATGCGCGCCAGGCCGCTCTTTCGAGCCATACAGCTTTCGGAACAAGGCTCGCCTGAGAATGTCATCCACCAGCGTGCTTTTTCCTGAGCCGCTCACGCCGGTAATACAGGTCAGCGTGCCCAAAGGAATGCGAACATCGATATTTTTGAGGTTATTTTCCCGCGCTCCAAGCACTTCAATCCATCCTCGTTCCAAAGACGGTTTGACTCGCAGCTTAGGGACCGGAATAGAAAGCTCGCCAGTAAGATATTTCGCCGTGAGCGATTGCCTATTTGTCAGAACCTCGGAGAGTGTGCCCATCGCGACTACCTCTCCGCCCTGAACACCCGCTCCCGGCCCCAGATCCAGAATGTAGTCCCCATGCCGGATCGTATCCGCGTCATGTTCGACCACGAGAACCGAGTTTCCCAAATCGCGCAAGCCCTCGAGCGAGCGCAGCAGGCGGTCATTATCGCGCTGATGCAACCCGATGCTGGGTTCATCCAAAATGTACAGCACGCCCACAAGCCCCGCGCCAATCTGCGTTGCCAAACGAATGCGTTGCGCCTCGCCTCCGCTCAAAGTACCGCTCTCGCGATTGAGCGTGAGATAACTCAGGCCCACATTCTTGAGAAATCCCAGTCGCGCCCGAATTTCCTTAATCAGCTCGCGCGCAATCTTTTCCTCAAATTCCGTGAGACGCAGATTTTCGAAAAATGCGTCAGCTTTCTCAACGGAAAGCCGGCAAGTGTCCATAATCGACAGTCCTGGGAGATTTATCTCAGGATTCGGTGAAGCTGCTGACTCGGCGGAGATAAAATGTTCCCTGTCTTTTTCGTTGCCCAGGCGCACAGCCAGGATTTCAGGCTTGAGGCGCTGGCCGTTGCACGCATCGCAAAACTGAGGGCTCATGAAACCTTTCAAGCGGTTGCGTGTAAACTCGCTCTCACTCTCCTGATACAATCGGGCCATGTTCGGGATTACTCCTTCAAACGGCCGCTTCATTTTACTCACTTTTCCAGCTCGCGCGAAATTCACTTCGACTTCCTCCGCACCGGAACCGAGCATTAGAATCCGTTTGAAATCGGGCGGCAAAGATTTGTATGGCGTATCCAGGCTCTGCTGGAAATGGCTGGTCACTGCGCGCAACCAGCTTTTGTAATAAGTCACCATCCGCTTTCCTCCTCGGCGCCAGGGCAGAATCGCGCCTTGCTCGATGGACTTTTCCTGGTCCGGCACAATCAGATCCTCATCGAAAACCATCTTTTGTCCCAATCCATGACAAAGAGGACATGCACCCACGGGAGCATTAAAAGAAAAATGTTTTGGAGTTAATGGTTCGTAGCTTTTCCCCGTAGCCGGGCTCAAGTTGCGATTCGAATAAAGAGTTTCTCGCCACGAACCGTTTGGCGACGCGGCAGCAGCGTTTTTTGCTGGTTCCTCCATTTTAAGTTCGGAGCTAACCCCCGCTCTGTCGCCATTCACTTCGGTCCTCTCAATTTGAGGCTTCTGGCCATCGGGCGCCTGGTGGAGTGTGAGCATTACACCTTGCCCCCATTTGAGTGCGGTCTCAACCGAGTCGCTCAGCCGAACGCGAATTTTTTCATCGATAACCAACCGGTCCACCACCGCTTCAATAGTATGTTTCGCTTTTGGATCCAGTTTGACCCTTACACCATTGGCGAGCTCAACCAGTTCCCCATCCACTCGAGCTCGAACGAAACCTTCACGCGCGAGCCTTTCGACGACATCCCGGAATTCTCCCTTTTGTTCGCGGATTACCGGCGCCAGGAGCATGACCCGCGTACGAGATGGCAAAGCAAGGACCTTATCGACGATGTCACTGGTGGTTTGCGTTACAATCGGTCCGCCAGTTTCCGGGCAGTAGGGCTTTCCGATATGCGCATAAAGCAAACGGAGATAATCGTAAATTTCAGTTGTCGTGGCGATGATCGAGCGTGGATTTGAGCTGGAGCTCCGTTGCTCGATGGCAATTGCGGGGGAAAGGCCTTCGATGAAATCCACGTCGGGCTTCTGCATCTGGTCGAGAAACTGCCGGGCGTAGGCCGATAGCGACTCGACATACTTGCGCTGGCCTTCAGCATAGATGGTGTCGAAAGCCAAAGAGGACTTGCCCGAGCCACTTAAGCCGGTGATCACCACCAGCTTATCGCGCGGAATGTTCAGCGTGAGATTCTTGAGATTATGCTCCCGCGCTCCGCCTATTCTAATAAATTCTTTGCTCACGGACCCAGATTTTGCTTAACCAATAACCGACAAATTTATCGATAATTCAGCCGAATGAAAAGGCGAGAAAACAGGTGGGAGCCACTCTCAAAGCATAGTCACAGCGAAGGCAGCGCAGATTGAAACTGCGCTGCTTCTGGTAATAAGACTGTTCCCCGCTGGCACTTGTTCCCGCTATTTAAAAAGGCGATAGAAAAGCGACCCGGCACCAATCGTATCGAAGACGACGAATTCGGTTCCGACTACTGAGACGGGCAAGCCTACCGCGCTCCAGGGCCCGGCGAGGGAACTGGCGGATTGCAGCGTGAATCCCTGAGCCGAGGTTGGCCAGGAAATGCGAACCTGGTTAGGACGCACAAATTGGATTTTCAGCGTGGGCTGCAGCACCACCACAGGAGGACCTTGAACGACCCGAACAAATCCGCTGGTGCCTCGAGGGATTTCAAACGTGGAACACGTAGTCGTGGCCACCAGAGTAGCGATTGTCGTCCAAGTCGTTAAGGTCGAACTAACCTGAACCTCATAAGTCTCGCCGACAATGGAATTCCATTGGAGCAAACCCAGGGGTGAAAGAGTCACAGCAAGGGGCAAGCCGCTGAACAACATCCCATTCCCAGCGGATGTTGATGCCCGAATCGTATAAGAGACAGGGGTGCTCTCATTATTATATACCCCAAGGAACCAGTTGCCGCGTAGATCCGGAAAATCAAAACCTCTCCGCACCACAATTTGTTCAGAGTTTGTGCCGCCCATGAAACTCGAGTCGAAGTAAGGCCATTGGCCCGGCGGGACGTCCTTTTGCAGAACCAGATCAACGTCACCTGATACATTGTAGAGCTCGAACAAAAGGCCGCTTACCGGCGTTGTGACCGAGAACTCGAAGAAGAACGAACGTGGTGGCCCTGGCAGTGCAAAATATACCGGGTCGGCCACATACGGCACTGCGTTAGTGAGCGGAATGATGGTCGGAGAGCCCGAGCCGTAACACGCTGTGATTGTGAACGGAACTTCCTTGGCCGCGCTATTGAAAACACCGATGTACCAGTGGTTGGTTTGGAGCGGGAACGGCGTGCTGTTGGTGAGCACCAAAAAGATTTCATCATTCGTGCAAGGCCGGGCGCTGATATAATCGTAATGGCCCAGGTCCGGAAGCGGCAAAGACTGACTGAGGACGACCGTCAAATTGCTGTTCGCTCCAGTAAGCCAGATGGTCGCTTGCTCAGGAGGAGACCCGGGGGGACCGCTTGGAACGTCGAACTGGAAGTACGTGGGAATTCCAGCGATCGCAGCGACAAAGTTGCTCGCCGGCTGGCAATTGTTCAGCGTATGAGTGTCGAAACAAACCTCCACTGCGAAATCGACAGCAACTGGATTTGGATTTGTAATCGCCAGAAAATAAGGTTGGTCATTGAGCAGCAATGGCGTCGTGTTAGTGGACATCAAACGGGAACCACTCGGAGCGGGACCAATGAGCGCAAGGTCCCCAGGACCAGGAAAACTGGTTTGGTTGAACAGCATCGTAACGGGCAGCGGGTTGGCATTGAAACGTTCGTGGGCAAAGGTGAGGATATTTGTTGCTATCGAAGCCCACTGCGGCACCTCCACAACGAAATATTGGATGCTGTTAGCCGGAATCGTGTTCTCGTAAGGAACGCAATGGGCGAGCGAAATTACCGGCTGCGGGATCTCAGGCAAGAGATGAAAAGCGAGCTGCCAATCCACCAATTGCGTATCACTATTGGTAGCCCCGGTGCGAGTATCCCAAATCTCGAGGCGCCATTGCCCAAACGCGTCCTGGCCATTGAGCTGGGAAAGTTCTTCTTCGGGCTGATAATTCAGCTCGGCTGGGATTTCTGTGAGGGAAACATTCCCAATTTCAGTCCCGGGCAGCAGGCTTTGGAAACGGAGCGCCGCGTCGGGACGCAAGGCGGTAAATGTGATGGTGCGCGTTGTCCAGGCAGCATTGTCTCCGTAACCTACATCTTTTTGGTCGCCGTCAATCTCAACACTGACCTTCGCGAGGCTTTGCGCGGTCGGTGCCAGCGGATCAAACTTTCCAGCCCGCCCCGTGGCGAATATGGCGGCGATTTCAGGATCGCTCAGCGCGCGGTCATAAACCGACAATTCATCAATCGTCCCCCGGAAAGGCTCCGAACCGTCTCCTCGGCTTCGATTGCCAATAGCAACGCCGGGACTAAACCCGGGGTCCAGATTTGCGAACGGCCTGGCGGTAGTGAAACCAGTTGCTGGCGCATCCTCGATCGCGTGCAAGGTGAGGTTGGTCACACGAACCCCGTCCACATAGAGTCGCAGTTGATTTGGCCCTGCGGGATCATTTGCCCCTGGAACATTGCTCTCATATACCGCCGCGATGTGCTGCCATCTGCCGGCAGAGATGAGATCCCCTCCGGCCTCAAGCGTGATGCCGCAGGAGCCGCTATCGGCGCTTTCCACGTGGAAAAGCAGATCGAAGGTGCTGGGTGAGCTTTGCTCCAGGGCAAGATAGTAAGGATCCAGGCATTTCCGGAGATCCCCTCGGAAGAAGATCTGTTCGATGGCGCTCTCCTCGTCCGTTGCTACCAAAGAAAGGATATAATCATTCGTTTGCGCGATGGGACGAACCCAGGTTTCGATACTGAACGAATTGGTGAATCGCAGGTTGACCGGATCTCCCAATTCAATCTTGGAGGCGATATCCGGCACGCCCGGGGTGCTATGACTGATCATCCCGGGCAGGAAGAGACTATCAGAACCCACAAACCTTAAGGACGAATTGGTAGCTCCATTTATAAAGGCGCCATTGTTTCTGCCCAACAAATCCTTCGCTCGCTGGCTTTCCGGATCAATGTCACCGTTCCACCAACCGGCGGCGCATGGACCACGCAGCGAGTAGCTAAGCTGGTAACGATGTCCCGGTATAGTCGGCAACGTAGAATCGATTGCGCCGGCTGCGAGCGCGACGGCATTTCTTACCCCCTGCCCTTCGGTCGGGACCACTGCAACCGAGCCGATCGAGGCTGTCCAATTATGCTGCCCGACAGAAGGATTGTTGGGGCTGCCGCTAAAACCTGAGCCTGACGCGTAGACTCCCTGGGCCGCATTCTCAAAACCGTTCGTAAAGATAAGCTTCGGCGGGAAATTGACGACCGTGTACGGAGCGGGCGCAAACTTAATCGCAACAGGAGCCAAATTCGTATCATCTGTGAAATGAAGCAGGCCATCGAAATAGTTCGTCAAGAGTGACGAGAGCACGAATTCATCGAGGGCAGCACCGGGACAACCCACCGGGGTTATGATGATTGGCGCAAGATTAGTCCCGACGCCATTTGTTCCGGCAAGCAGTGGATAGTTGAACTCAATGACGTTGTTTTCCCATTGCGGGCCCGTGGCGAACCAATTGGTTCCGTTGACAAAGTTAGTCGTCAGGACTCCGGGAATTTGGACGGTGGTTGTTACCGGGCAGATTAAAGCATTGTTGCCATATTTGCCCCGGCTGCCGGCGTTGGCTATCGCGGCGATCTCGCAATCGCAAAGCGCACGCTCATAAACACTGAATTCATCAAGACCTCCCTTGAACGCAACCGCGCCTGCAGGCGTGGGAGCAGCATGGTAGCCAAAATAGAGATCGCCCGAAGTCTTGGGAACAAAGCTGCCTGCCGGAAGGGGTGCTGCAAAAATAAAGTGGCCGTTTACATAGAAACGGGCCGTAGGCGTTGCTGCATCGAAAGTAAGCGCAATATGCTGCCAGGCAGAGTTTGTAACTGCGAAGGGAGGCGTTTCAAATACGTGCGGCTGGGAGTTGGTATCCCAAAACCTTACAGAAAGGGACCCTGGCCCGCCGATAAACTTAAACCGACCGGCAAGCCAAAATTGAACACCGATATTCGTCATGCTCAGATCATTCCATTCCACCAGGGGCGCCGCGTTGGTGACGTTTGCCGGATTGATCCATCCCTCGATTGTGAACCCGCGCCGCGTCCCCAAATCCAGGTCGGGGCAGCGAGGAACCATCATGCTGCTGGCAACGCCATCTCCCTGGAAGGCCCCATCTACTTCGCCGCGCACAAACTGTGGATCGCCGCAAAGAATTCCATCCAGACCGCCAAAAATATCCATGGCATCCTCATCGAAAGGCCACCAACCTACCATTCCGACAATGTAAGGGGAGTGCGTCACGTTGAAGCTCAGCCGGTAGGAAGTCGAGTTTGTTGTGGGCAAAGCGTTCGAGATGACGCCATCACCAAGAACCAGCACATTATCGTTCAGGCATAGCTCGCTTAGATTCCGGACAACCGCGACTGAATTAGACAGAACATTCCAACCTTCAAATTCCGCGCCGGGCATGTAGATTCCCGTCAGAGCTTGCTCGAAGCTGTTGGTAGCGGTTGGCGTCATTGTTGTCACTGCGAAAGCCGGAAAGCCCTGGCTGTCCAACATCGAGCTGAAGCTCCCCAACCCATTGGTGGAAAGAGCGCCACGATTCTCAAAGAGCAGGATGCGCGTCCCATTTGGACTAATAAGGGTAATTGCCAGATCCGAAATGCGCGGATGTTTGATGAGCAACCCGACCTCCAGTGAAGAAATGGAAAAGTGATTCGTGACAGAATTCGTTACGGTCGTGACCGCATCATCAAGGATCGGCACCGGATTGGTTAGGCTAAACTCCCGTTGCACCGGCACGCCCACGCCAACGGCAATCTCGGCCAGCTCATGGACGGTTACAGGGGTGATTCCATTATTACAGAGACGAACGACATATTCACCGCCGTTGAGCGGTGGCACGTCGTTTCGATCGATGGTGATGATGCTTCCGGCCCCCGTAATATTATTGCTCTTGCATTGCAGGGAGCCACTCAAGGGGCAAACCTCAAACGAAAGCGGACCCGCGCCCGAGAGAAGCCCGATGGTAACCGTCAGCCGCGTGGCGTCTGGCGGGACAATTAAAAAGTCTTCGCGGCACGCACCGGGATTGATCAGCGTAGTGATGCCATTGGTCAGGTCCTGTTGTTTTTCCAGAAAGATACCCAGGGCAAGGTTGGTGCCAATATGAGTAGCGGTATTGTCCACCATGGTCAGAATCCATTGCTGCCCCGACTCTTTGCCCGCGAAATCGTGCAGGCTGCCAGGCCCGTCCGTGTGCTGCGAGTTAGGAACATTGTGTTCGCTGCTATCGTCATAAACAAAGAAAGCGTTCGTAACCGCGCTATCAATTGTGTGATTGTTCAGCACTGTAAAAGTTGGCTGGCCCTCGTGCGTCAAAGCGCCGAAAAGATCCCCGAGCAGTTGGTGAGAAATCACGTTGGTAACGATGACTCGGTGCAGGCGCAACGATGGATCGGGGGCAAACGCCAAAATCGTAGCCGAACCCGGTAAGTGAGGCGAGCCATCAGGTATCGCGATCGGGGCGGGAACGCCTCGCAATCTCACATTGCCATTCTCATCAGTGTCGCTAAATGGCAATTCACTGATAATTGCCGCAAGCGAATACTCCGCCGCGCGTTGGTCTTCGGATTTAATCGCAATGTAGTAAGTACCTGGCGTAACATTGGTCAGGAGAATCGTCTCTGTACCTCCCCGGGTTACGCCTTTGAAGGCACCCACGAGTGACGAGGGTAATAAGTTTGTCAGGCTTGAAAGACGTGAAACGTAAATATCAATATCTGCCTCGACGCGGGTGGCATTTGTCCCTTCTGACCCCTGCCGGGCGCCCATCACTGGCACGGAAAGATTCGGCGGAGCGAACGTGGCAAACGCAGCATTCGTAAAAGAGGTGCCGTTCGAAAGCACGTAAAAATGCCATTGATTGGTCACCCCCAATGTAATGATGGCGTTGGCATCGACCGGGTAAGGGACGCCGTTGGTGCCCAGTAGTGGCGAGTTGGCGCCGGCCCTTTGCCTGGTGAGAATCGCGCCATAGTTTCCGGGATTATCTGCCGCAAAAGTATTTGTGATCACGGTCACAATCGGACCACTGACCGCCGCATCCGTTGTGCCGGTAAGTGAAAGAGCATTTGTGACGTCGCCATTGCCACTGGATACGACCAATGCGTAATCCTGCACAACATTGTCAGGATTTGCCGTCACCGCATTGACGTTCACGCGCCGGCCCACGACGGTAACCGAATAATTTGCGCCTTGCGGAGGTAAAAAGACGTTCTCGACGTTATTGATAACATCCTGATGAGGAGGGCCATTGGTATCCCAGGCTAGCACAACATCGTTGCCCGGAAGGAAGTCGTTGCCAAAGAATACATCACCGTTGTCGAGATTGGTAACGATTAGATCGAGATCATTGACCAGCTTGATGCTGGCGGCAGGATTCCCAGGCGGATCACTCCATACCAGGGTGACGCGCAAGCGTTCGCCCTGGCCATCCTCGGTCAGATGAAATTTCCGCGTATGACTTTGGCCGGTCGCAAGGGCGTGGGTAGGCGATTGATCATAAAGAAACATCGAGTTCTCGGCGGCGTCCGGCGTAGCCAACCCCCCGTGCAAACTGTTGGTGAGATTAATAAGACCCCAGCCTTGGAGATTCAGCGTGTTGGTGGTCTGAAAATCGTAAAGATTGCCTACCGAGCGAGCACCGTTAATCAATAGCGCCTTCATCAATGCCGGGCTGTTGGCGAACTGACCCGAAGCTGTTTTATGTCCCAGGCGGTTCTGCAAAAAATCCTGCATCAACGCGAGCGTGCCCGAAGCATCCGCCGCAGCCATGCTTGTGCCCGATTCGTAACGGTAATAATGGGTGGAGTTACTCGTCTCCAGCGAGTTATTGAGGTTGCTCAAGGTCTGAAAATAAATCCCGTCGTTTTCGTTACTAAAGGTGATGTCCACCTTCAAACTGAACGTAATGGTTTGGGTGGTGCTATTGCCTACGCCGACAAACCAATTCTCACCCCCCGGCGTGATGGCACCGAGTGAGGTAGTGAATTGGTTGGTCACAATAATATCGTAAGGCGCAGTAAACGACTCACTTTTGTTGATAAAAATCGGCACGCCCGGAAATGGCGACGGCGAGCCGGCGTTTGGAAAAACCCGCACGCTGAACTGAGTGGCATTGTCAGGGATGGAAACAAGGTCGCCCTTTATCAAACCGGGCCCAACAATTACATCGCGATCCACTGTGGTATCATGGCGGCTATAGTAGGCTGCTTCATCCCATTGTCGCGAGCGGGTGGAAACCACAAACGTGGCTGGGGCTACCACATCCGGCTTGAAGCGCCCAGAATTGCCCTCAATTCCGATTCCCACATTTCCTCTGCTGGAAAAGCCGGCCACCTGGTCGGAACTGTCCGTCATCACCCCCCAGGGTGTATTGGTCTGACAAGTCGTTATGTTGGTCCCTGAAATATTGGTGGTGACACAGTTCACCAGGATCACATTGGTGATACCGCGCGGCAGTTCGATCCCCCCGACGGTAATCACGTTCTTTGCGGTTGCGGGAGACTGGATGGTATCCCCGGTGCCGGTGAGGCTGCCGTCGTCATTACCGCCGCCCCTATTTCCCGCGGGAAAGACATACAGCAAAGATTGCGAACCCGTAACTCGGGGAAGGGCGTCGCGAACCGCTGCATCATAGCTGGCCGCGGCCAGGTCATAGTTCGCGCTGGAATAATTCCAACCGTTATCCGAAATAAATGCGTTCGTACGTGCTGCGGTTTCCTGCAGGTAAGCATCTGTAGGAAACTGACCGTTTTCAGGATCGAACGACATTGAAAAAAGTTTTGCAGCCGGTGCTTTTCCACGAAATTGAAGATCCACCGCTGGCATGATGGAACCCTGCGCGTCAATCACATTGGTTGAAAGCGCGCCGCTGCCGGCGATAATGCCCGCGACGTGCGTGCCATGGCCGCTCGTATCCAACAAGCTGAAAGGCGAATCGCCCGAGACCCGACCCCCGGCTAAGTCCGGGTGAGTTACATCGATTCCCGTATCGTTGACATTCACGAGAACATTCGAACCGCTCAGACCCAAATAATTTTCAGGTGAGATGGAGTTCGACGCCACACCAATTGTCGCGCGGCTCAGATCATTTGCCGGCGCGCGGGGACGAACCAATTCGATGAGTTGCACACCGCGCAAAGCGGCGAGCGCAGGCAGCGTGTCCGCGCCGGCCGGCATGCGCAAAGTTACTATCGGCCCGATGGCAGAATTCTGTTCGCGTAGAACTTCTACGTTGAGCTGTTTGAATTCAGGCAAAGTTCTCTCACGGGCGCTGGAGAACAGAAGCACATTGATAATTGCGCCCTGGGGCAATGGCTCCTGGTCCACCGCAATTTTTAGCAAACTCGGCTCGAGTTTGTAGTAAGGATCCCAGGGAAGAATGACCTGGGTTTGCTCGTCGGCCGCGAGCATTCGTGTCGCAGCAGCCGAAGCAACGATTAAATACGCATTGTTCGGAATGTAAGAAACAATCTCCGCGCCCGCTTCCTTCAAGACGGCGCGAAAACGATCATCCAGAGGGGTCTTGGATTGTATGACGTAACTTCCGGCTTCGCCATGCGCTCGCAGGTGGTCTGGAATCGCCAAATGAACGCGGTTCGCCGTATCAATTAGGGCGTTTTGCAACAAAATCGCTTTGTCGGCATGCTTCAACTGCTCGATGGATTTGCTCGTGTTGCTTAGTCGATTGGCAAAGCGATCCGGGTGTTGCGTCTGTGTTGCAGGCTGCAACGAGAGTGCATTCAAATTGCCGGGCTGCGTCAACAAGCGAAACGGCACTGACTGCGCCGACGGTTTGGCCACCGGTTTTCCCGGTTGTGACTGATTGGTGGCTTGAGAAGATGGCGTTGCCGCTTTCTTTGCTGCCCATTGATCTCCCAGCCTCCAAAAAAAGGCTGCTGCGACAAAAAAGAAAATACTTAAAAGAAGCCACGTAAAAGGTCGCCAGCGCATACAATAACTCAGTTAATCATGATACGAGAGAACAGATAAAAAGGGAAGCAAGAACGTCTTTTGCAGTGAAATTTGGGCATCTTGACATGGCTTTTGCCAACGGAAGCGGCTCAAACTCAGTAGGAGGAACGCGCTTAGATAAGAGGTGCTGTCTTCCAAACCCCGTAGGGGTTGCCTGTTTATAGATCCAGCGGAATTCTCCCGCCCTTTCTTTTTGTTTTTCGGCGGCGCCAGTCTAAAGCTGGAAAACTGATCAAACATGAAATCGCAGGCTCGATTCGCTACCTGGCTCTGTTGATTGAGCCGCCGAAAAACAAAAAGAAAGGAAATGGGTTTGCAATCTCTATCTATAAACAGGCAACCCCTACGGGGTTTGAGAGAAGGCCGAAGTTCCGTCCCGAAGGGAATTCTGTCGGCTACTTCATTGCCGCGTCTCGTCCCATGCATGCCCCCTCCTTTTTTCACGTCAGTCAGGAGGCAGCACATTATATTTTTCGACCACGATATGGGGATTCTCCGGCGCACCTTCCAGGCGGACGATCGTGCGCGTCGCAGTCTCCGCAGTCACCTGGTAATTCGTACACAATCCGAAAGCCGGGCCGCTGGTTGTGATGATGGACCGGTTGGCCGGCTTCAGGGCCTGTCCCCAGGAATAAATGAGGAAACGGGGCGACCGATCGAGCGTCAGCAAACTGAGGGTTTGCTGCGGCAGTCGTTCACAAACCGCGTCGTTAACACTCCAAAGTTTTTGTTTGTCCGTCATATTTGTCAGGTACAAAAACGGCGAATTTACCGTAAATTCGGGCACAGCCAGGATGTCTCCCAATTTCTTGAAAGTACCGTTGAAATTAGTGCTGCTGCGAACGTTATTCATTGCAGTCACCAGTTGCCACAACGGCGAGTTGGTGCCGGAATTGCCAACCGGTTCGATCACCAGGGGAAGATTGGTGATCGTACCCGCATTCACTCTCACCTGAGATCCCTTCGGGTCTGCCTGAAGCGCGACGACACCGCTGAGCAGAGCTGACCAGGCCGCGAGATTGGTTTGATTGACGGAAAGCCGTCCGCGGGATGCGTTGTCATTAAACGCCGTCGTGAACAGCTCGAGAATATTCCAGTCATTCGTTGGAAAGGTAAACTGCAGATCGTAACTCCAATTCGTCGCTGGAAAGGTAATCGCTACCGGCAGATTGATGATATTGGTGTTAATCTGCCCATAGTTGGTGATCGATCGGACATTCCCCGTCCACTTGACCCAATTGCTGACTGCGATATCAGGAGATTTGAGATAAATCGTCTGCCAGGGCGTGCCTCGATGCACCCGCCCCATCCAGCCGATGTTCGGCAATTTGTTGGTTGGGAAATCCCAATCGTCTGAACGCGTTACCAAAGGATCTTTGACCTGTATCGCCGTCGCGGTCAGACTTGCGCTCTTGGCGGTTGGATTACCGCCCCACGGTTCATAGCGTCCGTTAATCTGCCCGATGTTTGCCATCTTGATGTCAGCTACAGTCGGTTCGGGTTGGATGCGATTGGTGATCGATTCGGAGAGAGCCTGAACATCCATTAGATCATCCACGGTGTAATGCACCAGTGGATCATTTGCCTGCCAGGATGTCAGGACAAACAAAGTGCGCGTGGGGGTGTATGGCGAATAAAAAATATTCGTCTGATAAAGCCCGACACTGCCGAACTTCGGTGGGTAACCAAAGAAATTGCTGCGGAAGAAATCGACGCCGGCATTCTGATCACTCAAGCCACTGCCTGCAAATATCGATTGCGACTTTTTCCAATCCGCATCGAACAAGCCAGCAGATACGTCAATTTGAAGCCGGGTGCCAAAGGTGGGGCTATCTGGCGCGATGCGGTTAGTGCACCAAAAGAGACCATCAGGAACATTTCCCTGACGAGAGGGATTATATGAAGCGGTGCAATCCGCCCCTTGCATCAATTCATGAGTAATATCGACCGGCGGATCAGCGCTGGCCAGGTTTACATAGTCCACGATCCGATTGGCCGCCGTATCCACCAAAATAAAACGAACACGCGTGCTCAAGTGGAGCCACCAATGCGGCAGCGCGAATGGAGGAGACTGGTTGCGCTCAAACTGGCCGGTTAGCGGACCAAAAAAGTCTCCCCCGTGGCTATAGGTCGAGTTAGTCAGAAAGACCTGATGATTCGCGGATGGCCGAAACGGGACCTTAAATGAATTGTTGGCATGGTTAAAGTCTCTGTACCCTTCCCAGGTAGACGCGGGAATAGCCTGGTTTGTGCCAACAAGATATCGGTTCGTGACGAGCATTTTGCCCAGCTCATTTGTAACGACGGCTGTCATGTCCGAGCCGATAATCATCTGCAAGGCGCGGGGATATGTGCTGGTATAAGAGTTCCATCCCTCAATACCAAAGACATTCGAAATGCTCACCACATACATCTGGTTGGTTTGCGTCGGCCTCACCGTTTTGGGGTCTCTGTTGATTGGCGCAATAAACTGCAGCTTGCGAGTCACCGAAAAAGCGGTTTCCATGGAAAACTCGTTAAAGTTAGGAAAACCTTTTTTAGCGCCTACGATCAGGGGAAAGCCGTAAACGAGATCTCGTTTGCCCGGTGCCAGGGCAGCCCGATCGTTCGGATCTTGTAAATCGCGCATCGCCGGTGGTGTCAGTGCGAGCGACGCATCTTGCACTTCTTGAAATCCAACGATGAAGACGTTGTTGCCACCGCCGCCTTTTCCGCCGGGTCCCTGAAAGATGGGGCGGAACACGGTTGGAAACCCATTGGTGGTGGCAGTTGCTACGTTGAAACTCCGGTTGGTAGTCGCATCGTACAGGTTCGCAGCCATTTGCAACAGCCTATGAACGCTGGGAGTGTAGAAATTTGTCGGCCAGATGGGAATGTGCAGGTTCGTCCGGCCCTGGTTATCCACGACCAGTAGGTTGGTCGAGCTGCCAGGGGACCCCACAGAAAAGCCGGCGTTCGCCATGAGCCGGGTCGCCACATTTGTGAAGAAATCCTCAGCCACCCAGGGAATGAAGTTCGTGGCCGCATTGGGCACCACAATGCCTCTGCCGTCCACGTTTTTGTAATTGAGGTTGAGCTTGTCAGTTTCCGGCGCCGAATCGGTGGACAATTGCGCCAGCAACCGCATGAAGGTAGTGCGATCGTAAGTATTGGAACTGGTGCTGGACGCAATGAGCCGATCACTGAAATTTGGCCGAGTCGCATTGATCCCCGTTTTGTTACCATCGAATAAATCCTGTGTAGTAAAAAAATGGTTGGTATTGTCAGAGCCGGGCCAGCCGGTCCTGTTAACCTGGGTTCCATCTCCCTCTTTCCATTTTGTACCGAGCATCGCTAGTCCATGCGAGTACCCGTCAATTCCATCCTGCATAAAAGCATTGGCACCAGGGGTACCAAACATTGCTCTCACAGAAAGAATGCCTCTCCTGGTATCTGAATTGTAACGGTACCGCAGCAGCGAGGCAGCATCCTCAAAGGCCGTTCCCGTGTTGTACAACGTGGCATAGTTATTTTCTAGAGCATGATAGTTGTAGGGGTTGTTGAACGGCTGCCAGATATTCGTGTTCAGATCCACAAGAAATGCCGCTAAATTCATTTCCCAGGTGCCAACACCCATGTTGCGGAAAAAGGCATCTACTGGAAAAGGCATCCCAGGGGGACCATCTTTCGAATAATTATGAATGGTGTTCAGATCCAGCGTCTGGCTTAGCGGGATGCCGAAGTACGAGTATCGGCCAATAAACCGATTGGTTGCCGAATGTGGGAAACCGGGTTTTTCCAAAACGCCCACCCATTGAGGGTCTCCTGCAAAATAGTTGCTGACGATTAATCCATTGGTCCCGATCAGAAACCCGTTTGACGTCACGACGGGAATCACGCCGGTTTCATCCAGTTGGCCATTACGATTGATATCCAGGTACGAACGGAATTCATTTGATCCAGCCGCCCCGGCGAGCCGGTTGGTCATAAAGACAGGGGCCCGAGGAGCGTAGCTTAGATTCTGGAGGTTTTGGAGAGAGTCGGCCAGGGTGAGGGGCTTACCGTTCGCATAAGAGTAGTTAACATTTGTCAGACTGGTGCGCGCCACCCCTGCACTTATAAATCCTAACGGATTGATGTAATTGGTCGATACAATAAAGTCGGACGCGTAGGGATTGGTAAACGCGATAACAGGCGCAATGAGCAGCATTTTCAGTTGTTCAATTCCGGCATCATTGACCATGGTGGCCGTATTCTGATCAGTCGTGGTTGCAACCGAGCCTCTTTCACTGCGGGTCACGACCAGCAACGTAATAGCCATGAACGTGATGATCGAAAGAAGGATCAGCGTGATGACCAGGGCAATGCCGCTTTTTAAGCTACTCGCAGAGGAGGAACGGTGTTGGGTATGAATGGTTGCGCGCAACCCCAGACGGGAACCGCCCGGCGAATGCTTGCTCTGAAAATTTGTTTTCATTGGTACGCTGAAAAATCAACGGTGCGAACGGGAATGCGCTGGCGAAATATATGGACACTGGCAACGTGATTGGAGAGATACCGTCGCTGGGCCTGCGGATTCAGGTTGCCAATTGCTTTGAATCGTTCGAACACTTGCTGCTCCAAAATCCCCACCTCCAATTCGAGATAAGCCGGAAGGGCGTTGCTCATGAAATAACAGTCCACCGCGTCGGGCACCCCGGGCCGGCTGTAAGCCGCAGTGTTTTGCACTCGCAACGTGCCCGTATCAAATGCATTGGTGCGAAACACGCCATTCGTGCGATTGCCATCCCAAGCAATCGGGTAACCATTCGTGGCAAAGGCGCGCAATCGCAAATGCACGACCCCATCAGAAATGCGATTCAGGTTCGTGAGCGGCGCGTTCAGAAATTCGCCGCTCAGGTTGGTTGAGTTGTTCCCAGAGTGATTGGCCGAGAAACGATAGAGTGTCCCGACTCCTGCGTTGACGTAATCCGGAATTACCTGGTAACCCACGGCGTTCCAATCCAGGTTAGCCTGCGAGAGAAAGAAAAACCTCTGGATCAAGTTGGTGCGCTGGTCCTGCGTGCCCGGCTGGCCCTGATACGTCGTGCCAGGCAGTCCTTGAGTCATGGGCTGGTTGAACAGCGGTGAAAGTTCGGTAAAGAAATTGGTGGTGAACGGGCGGCCGGAAGGCGCGATCTGTGAAAGCTCGCGCACCATCATATCCGTCTGAATCCGACCCGCCTCCAACACATCAGTCTGGGTCAGGCTGGAGCGAAACGCCCTCTGGACCTGACCAAACATCACTACCAGTCCGAGCACGATGAAGGTCATCAACGACACGGCGACCATCAATTCGATCAAGGAAAAGGCGCCTGGTTTTGATCTGCTGTGGGAAACAAAGACAAGCCCGCCCTCACCCCTACCCTCTCCCCCGGGAGAGGGGGAATTATCGTCCGCTCTATTCGCAAAGGTGAGGTTTACCAATGTCGAGGTTTGTCCGGAGACAGACCGTTCTCGAACCATTTCATGATGTTTGAAAGATTTCACAACGCCTTTACGTAGTTTCTAGGTTCGAAGAAATAGAGCAGGTAAGGAACCGAAGGATTGGCCATCCCAAAATCATTCGTGATTTTTAAATGACCGCTGGCAGTCGTTCGAAATACCAGACGCCCATTGCCCGTTTTTCCATTGGGGAAATAGGGATACCGGAAAATTAACCGGATGTCATAAAGGTTGGTCTGCATCGTCTTAGCGATCATCCAGTAATTGGATCGCCTGGTAATTTCATTGGTATTACCGGTAGCCAGAAGAATTGGGTCCTTATAATTGATCCAGTTCGTATCAAAATCAGCGTAAGGAACAACATCCGAAACCATCCGATAACTAAACGCCAGGTCCTGCATCTGGACATTGGTTTGCGGAAATTTCATACTCGCATCACCGCTCAAAGAGCGCACATACGCGACGACATAGTTGCTGCGGTAGCCAAGCGTTCCCCTCGTCACAATGGGATTGTACCGTGGTGTCGTGAGCAAACCGATGATGCGAAAGCCGTTGGTGATTGGCATGGGCGGGGTCATCGCCGTTCCATTCTGGGTGGAGGTAACGTAGGTATAACCAAGCGTATAGAGCGGACGGGGCTTGCCAATATTATCGTACTCGGTGACCCAATTGGTGATGGCAACGACGTAATTTGTTAAATCATCAAGCCCAAGCTCTCCATTGCGCATTGCATTGATGAATACATTGCCGTCCTGGTTGATGACTGTTTCTTCACGATTTTCTCTCTGGACATTCATGCCCAGGGGCAACACTCCAACAATCGCTGCCAGCGCGAAACCGATCACCGCCAGGCAGATCGCGATCTCGATCATCGTGAATGCAAGGACAGACTGGGGGTGGCAATGGAACGAAGGATGAGGACGAGAACGAGAACGAGGAGGAAGGCTTGGGTCCCCGTAGTCCGTAGTCCTGTGGTCCGTAGTCCCGTAGTCCGTGGTCTTGCAAGCAGTTTTCATTGGACTTGTTGGCGTTCGAGATGGGCGCGGCCAGTCAGCCAGTCGATGCTCACCACATTGAAAGCATTAGTGACGTTCCCAACCGGTGTTTCCCGAATGGCGGGGACAAATTCCGTGCCGTTCCCCGTTACAGGATCGCGCCTAAAAAGCACCGCTCCTTTGGTAAGCGGGATTAGTTCATTTTGGCCAGTAGTTAACTGTCCTAAATAATTGAATGCGATATAAGGTAATCGAACGTATTTACCAGAGTTTGACGGAGTGTCCTCGGCAGGAAACGGAATGTTATTGGTGGTATTGAAACCATAAATCTTAAACGCCAAATTCCTGGTACCGGCCAAAGCGTCGTTGGTATAAATGGTCAGGACCGGACTGTTCGGATTGCGTGGGAGAAATTTTTCGGCGGCAATGTAAACACCCTCGGGCAGCGTTTTCCACGGACCCAGATATTGCGTCTTGCCTGCACCGGGCTGATCTCCCAGCCTGCGCCGAGAAACGAAATTGTAGGCAGTCAGTTGTTTATCGAGCAAACGGATGCCATTCGTCACGCTGGCAGGGTCGGTGCGGGGATAGGCTGTATCGCTCCAAAAATTGGTAGGGACAAATACCATGTAGATGGTCGTGCGCTGGCTGATGGCCAGTTGTCGAGCCCGCGAAACATCATCCAGAAATTGCCGCGTCGCCCCTGCAACCACATTGGGCTTGAAATTGTTGACGACGGGCACAGCAAGTCCAGCGAGCAGCGCAATGATCGAAATCACGACGAGCAATTCGATCAGCGTGAAAGCGATAATAGAAGTCTGTCGATCGCACACTTGAGGTTTCATGACCTTATTTCCAGTTTAGAATGTTGTCTTTATTCGCGCCGGTATTTGCGCCCGTAAGCGGATCAACCATCTTATCAGGGCCGGCAGACCAGACCATGATCGGCCCGTTATATTCAAAATCATCAGTGTTGCCGCTCGCATCCTTGGTATTCACCAACCCAAACTGGCCGGCCGCATTGTTCAATTTGGAAACAGCGCTGATTCTGTAAAAGGAGTCCTTGCACTTTTCGTCGCTATTCAGGTCGAGCGTAATGATGTATGGATTTCCCCACGGATCACGATAAACACCGTCCGGCCCCACCCCTCCAGAGTTAGTATCGCTCATGCTTTTGGCGGTCAGAAAAGGCGTTCTTTGCGGATTTTTAACGTGGTCTTTATTGACCGTTACCCTTCCGTTGGCATAAGTCTCCAGGTCAAGCAAGACCGCCATAAGCTCTGCATTATTCGTTTGGTACGTCCCAGGGGTTGTCGAACTGGGGGTCAGAATAGTATAAGTGCCTGTCGGAGTTTTCAAAGGCGGCAGCTCGGTGGTACCGTATGTGAAATCATTTCCGGGGGCCGCAGAGGCGGCGGTCATGGCTGCTCGGCTCGAGGGAAACCCGCTGTAAGCAGTCTCGTACTGGTGAATCGCGTCTTTGATCTGGGTGATTTCCATTTGGGCGCGGGCTTTCATGGCGTTTAATTTCACGCGCCCAAGGACCGGCAGAAGCATCGCCGCAAGAATCGCGATGATGGCGATGACGACGAGTAGTTCAATCAAAGTGAACCCCCGGCGCAGAGAAGACGACCTGCTAGCACGTTTTTTCATAAGATTTTGAGGGAAGGTTGAGAGCACATGCGAATGAACTGCCAGACGTCCCAGCCACCAGGAACTGCACTGGGCACGACGGCCGGCGGGGGCGAATTGCAACAGCCTGTCCGCGCGTTGGCCCCCAACCAGCGGCGCGGCGATTCCTCCGAAACGGGATTGCCTGATGGAGGGCCTAACCGGAGCGAGGCGCACCAGGACTGCCGGGTCCCAGGCGCAATCCATCCATTCGATGGGCAGTGGTTTTTGGCTCGGAGATGGTCTTTGGGTAGTGGGCATAAAAATCAGGGAGCCGGATTGTTAATGCGAATCGCTTGCTTGCTCCAGTTGCAAATTCGATACGCTTTCGAGCCGATCATGACGTCGAGCCAGAGGTCGTAGGAATTCGGATTGTGGCTCGGCGCCGAGGAATTGTAGCGCCAGGGATTAACTGTGGCGAAGGCGGGTGGCGCGTTGGTGAAAGGTGTGTAATCGAAAGGCGGCTGTCCTTTTTGCCATGGCACACCGACAAGAATGGTCGCGCCTGAGGGAGCTTTTGCAATCTGGTTGGGTTTTAAGCCACTATCCAAAAACCGCGTCGCGCTCCCGCCTTCATCTCCTCCTCCGCCGCGCGTGGAATTGACAAAACCGCCGACCTTGGGGCCGATTGCAGCGGAAACTGCGCTCACGTCCAGGGTCGCGCCGCCATCCAGGGTTTTATAAAACCGGCCGTCATTGGTTGTGCCTATTAATTCATAATATAATTGGTTCAAAGCCGGGTTGCCGGGATTGTCTGGCGGATAATGGCCGAGCTTGATCTTGTAGCGGTCAATGGCGGTCTCCATTTCCGCCAGCTCAGTCCGCGCCCGGGCTTTGATTTTGGCCGCATTAACGGCACCAGTGACGGGGATCACCAGGGCCGCCAGAATTGCTATTACAGCGATGACAACCAGGAGTTCGATCAGCGTGAAGGCTGAGAGAAAGCCCGCCCTCACCCCTGCCCTCTCCCCCGGGGAGAGGGAGAATCCTCGCCCGCTCTGTTCGCGAAAGTGCGGCTCGTGCTGGGACGAATATGGTCGCAAAATTACAAGCTCGCCCTCACCCCGGCCCTCTCCCCCAGGGAGAGGGAGAATCCTCGCCAGCGTGTCTCCGGATGGACCGCACCTTCGCAGACCGACCGCCGACAATTCTCCCTCTCCCGGGGGAGAGGGCTGGGGTGAGGGCGGGCTTTTTGCAGATTTGTAAGCTGGGTGTATGTCAAGGTTCATAGGACTTATGATTGCCGCTCTCGCATTTCCTGCTCCATTCGTTCGCTAAGCCATTGTTTGATCATGCTCTGGTAATTCAGATAGCGCGTCCGGGCGAGCCGCTTGATGCGCGCCAGCATTCGCGGGTCAATCCGCAAAGTCATCGTCACGGATTCGGAGCCCTCGCTCGAGCTGGCAACCGCGGTTTCCATCAAGCGCAGATCCGGTTTGTTCTCCGCCCAATATCCCGCCTCGGCCTCTTCGCTATCGAAGATTGGCACATCTTCCCATTTTGCAACTGATCGCATATTGCTTGCTTAAATAAAGTAAAACGGGGCAAACACTCGGATTGCTACGAAGGTTCAACGAGCTAGCGTTTGATCCACTTTCCGTTGGTAGAAAAATCGTTCTTCGGGTTCGAACGGCCTGGCGTGAATGATGCGCACCTGCTTGCCGTTGGTTCGATACACGCTAAAGATACCAATGCCACCCGCCGAAACACCCAAATTAAAAAACCTGGCCTGTACTAAAAACCGGGGCGAATCCGGCAAAACCCGAATCGCAAATGGATCTTCAAACGATTCTTCGATTTCCTGCAACGTCAAAGAACTATCGAGATTGAATGGCGGATTATTCCAATCGAACTCCATATCACCGTTTGGAATGTATTCTCAACGCACATGCAATGTCATTACAATGTAAATACATGGTCATGGCAAGTACGTCAACAGATTTTTTTACGATTTTTATTGAAATTTTGCATTTCCGCGCTCGTCACACCTGCCGAGGGCAACTTTGGCAATACAGCAGATTAAAAATCCAATGCCACAAGGATTTGCAGCGGTCACATTCATTAAAGTTGGTGGATTTTTGTTATGAACGGTTTTTCTGCCAACTGGAGCGGCTCCAAACCCCGTAGGGGTTGCCTGTTTATAGATCCAGCGCAATTCTCCCGCCCTTTCTTTTTGTTTTTCGGCGGAGCCAATCTAGAGCTGGAAAACTGAACAAACGTGGGGTGGTGGGCTTGATTCGCTACCTGGCTATGTCCATTGCGCCGCCGAAAAACAAAAAGAAAGCAAATGGGTTTGGAATCTCTATCTATAAACAGGCAACCCCTACGGGGTTTGGGAGAAGGCCGAAGCTCCGCGCGGAATTTGGGAACCAGGGCAAATCCTAGTGGCATTGGATTAAAAATCTGCGCTACGAATAAATCGCTAATCAAACACTCAACATTGCTTATGCCGGTTCCAGACGTGACGGCGTGTATGTTCAGCCTCGGGCTAATGAAATCCCCATCAATCCTTATCACCTTTTCCGCCGCCAGTATCACCGACCTTGTTCATCAGATCGATCAACGGTAGAAACATAGCGATAACGATGCTGCCGACGATGACTGCCAGAAAAACGATCATGATAGGTTCAAGCAAAGAAGTCATGGCCGCGACGGCATTATCCACTTCTTCGTCGTAATTATCAGCGATCTTCAAAAGCATTTCAGGAAGAGCGCCTGTTTGCTCCCCGACGTCCACCATGCTGATCACCATCGGCGGGAAGACACCGGAAGCTTCCAAAGGTGCGGTGATGGTTTCGCCTTCTTTGACACTTTCATGCACTGCATTGACGGCATCGCTGACAATCACGTTACCAGCGGTTTCTTTGACGATGGTCAGCGCTTGCAGAATAGGCACGCCGCTGCTGATGAGCGTGCCGAGCGTTCGCGTGAAGCGCGAGATGGCAACCTTGTTCACCACGGGACCGACGACCGGCATTTTCAACTTGAACTTGTCCCAAACATGACGCCCAAACTTGGTGCGTTTGAACAACATGAACAGCACAACGAAGATGGCCACGCCGCCCAGGGTCATCAAAATGTTGTCCTTGATCGCCCGGCTGATTCCCAGCACAAGCCGAGTGAACGCCGGTAATTGCGCGCCTTCCGCCATTCCTACGAATACCTGCTCGAAAGCCGGGACAACTTTGACCATCAGGATGATCAGGATTGCGGTGGCGACAACAATGACCGCCACGGGATAAAACATGGCCGCAATGACTTTGCCTTTAATCTTCTGCGCTTTCTCCATGAATTCGGAGAGGCGCGCCAGCACGACTTCGAGCACGCCGCCCAATTCACCCGCTTTAACCATGTTGACGAACAAGCGATTGAATACTTTGGGGTGCTGCGCCAGGCCTTCGGAAAAAGTGCTGCCGCCTTCGATTGAGAGGGCCAACTCTCCAATGATCGACTTCAGGGTGGGATGTCTTTCTTGTTTTTCCAGCACGCGCAGCCCACGTAACAGAGGCAAACCGGCATCGACCAGCGTTGCCAATTGCCGTGTGAAGGTGGTCAGGACCTTGGATTTTACGCGACCGCTGAGCCCCGGAATCTTGATACTCAGATTCATCCCGCCGCCTTTTTTCTTCGCTTTGGCGGCTTTCTTTTGGTCCGGCTTCTCCTTTACCTTTTCAACTTCAACAATGCGGGTGGGATACAGGCCCATTTCTTTGACGCGGCCAATCGCCTCATTCTGGCTGCCCACATCAAGAGTGCCCTTGGTTTCTTTGCCATGCGCGTCCATGGCCACATAACTAAACTTTGGCATACGAAGGTCCTAACTCATCAGGTGTATTTCACCACTTCTTCAATCGTTGTGTCTCCATCAAAAATGCTCCTTAAACCATCCTCACGCAAGGTGACCATCCCCAGTTCGACAGCTTTCTGGCGCATCACCACCGTGGGCGCGCGTTCGTTGATGAGCGCGCGAATCGCGTCATTGATCACCAGCAACTCGAAAATGCCTTTGCGCCCTTTGTATCCGGTGTCGTTGCAACTGGAACAACCGCGGCCGTAATAAAAAACTTTTTCGCCCAGGTCGTGTGGAGAAAGATTCAGCAACGCGAGTTGATTCTCAGTCGGCTCAAATGGGGTGCGGCAATCTTTGCATACCCTTCGCACGAGCCGTTGGCCAATCACAGCCACCAGGGTTGAAGAAATGAGGAAGGGCTCGACGCCCATGTCGATCATACGGGTGACCGCTCCCGGCGCGTCGTTGGTGTGCAGGGTGCTCAACACCAGATGCCCGGTCAGAGAGGCTTGAATCGAGATCTGGGCCGTTTCCAAATCGCGCATTTCACCGACCATGATGACATCCGGATCCTGGCGCAGGAACGAGCGCAAGGCTTTGCTGAAGGTCAGCCCTACCGATTCGTTCACCGCCACCTGCATGATGCCCTCGATATCATATTCCACCGGGTCTTCCGCGGTCAGCAGCTTTGAATCGATGGTATTAACGCGGCGCAGACAGGAATAAAGCGTCGTGGTCTTGCCACAACCGGTCGGACCGGTCACGACCATAATGCCATTAGGCCGTTGGACGGCTTCAATGACGTAATCGTAAAGATATTTTGGTAGGCCGAGCGATTCGATCTCGAGGTTGACGGCTGTCCGATCCAGCACGCGCAGCACGACTGACTCGCCGAACTGGGTCGGCAGGGTGGAGACACGCAAATCGATCATGCGATTGCCCAATGAAAAAGCAATACGGCCATCCTGCGGCATGCGGCGCTCGGAAATGTTAAGATTGGCCATGACCTTCAGACGCGAAATGACTGGAAGCGCCAGGTGCTTGGGCGGAGGCGACATCTCATAAAGCGCGCCATCGACGCGGTAACGGATGCGAAACTCGGTCTCAAATGGTTCGAAATGAATATCGCTGGCGCGGTCCTGCACCGCCTGGAACACCACCAGGTTTACAAAGCGGACGATCGGCGCGTCATTGGCCAGGCTTTCAACCAGTTTGGCGTCGTCCATGGCCTCAGCCATGCTCGATTCGCGGGCGATTTCCTTGTCCTCGCCGAGTTCTTTAAGAAGATCTGAAACGCTTTCGCTGTCCTCGGGATAATACTTGTCGATGGCCTTGTGAATGGCGTCCGGATCGGCAACGACGAGTTGGAGATCCTTTTTGACAATGAAACCCAGCTCGTCCATCCCGCCTGGATTGAGCGGGTCAGCCAGGGCAATTTCGAGCGTGCCATTATTCAGACTGATCGGCAGGCATTCATACATGCGAACCGTGTTCGCAGGGATGCTTTGGAGCAGTTGCGGGGAGAGGTCCAGATCGCGAAAAGATACTACGCGGGTGCCCAGGTGGTCCGCCATGGCTTGCAGGATGGAATCCAAATCCATCACTCCGAAGTCCTGGAGGATTTGGACCACCGGCTTGCCGCTGCGCTTAAACTCGGCTGCTACTTCGTCATACTGCAAATCATCGATCAGGCTTCGTTCCTTGATCAGCGCCAGCAACGGACTATGGACTTCATCAGACATACTTGACTACAAAATTCTCATTCGTGATTGCCATCCGGAGAGATATCCACCCCGACCGCTTGCGCAAGCTCGAGCTCCTGCAATTTGGCCTGAATGGTAACCGGATCCTGGGCTTTGGTTACGACTTCTTCCCGGGCTATCATTCCGGCAAGGTATTTATCTATTAGAAAACTGTCCAGCGTAACCATGCCGTATTTTGCCCCGGTCTGAATGTCCGATTGTATCCGGAAGGTTTTATTATCGCGAATCAGCGCGGCAATCGAAGGGGTGTTGATCATGATTTCGAATACGGCAACACGTCCGGGCTTGTCGATCCGCGGAATCAGCAGTTGGGAAATGACTGCCTGCATCACCGTCGAGAGCTGAATGCGAATTTGCTCTTGTTGATTGGTCGGAAATGCATTCACCACGCGATCGACCGTCTTGGCCGCCCCGGTCGTATGCAGCGTTCCGAACACAAGATGCCCGGTTTCGGCAGCGGTAATAGCGGCGTCAATCGTCTCAAGGTCTCGCATTTCACCGACCAAAATCACATCGGGGTCCTGCCGCAACACACGCCGCAAGGCTTCCGCAAAATTCGGCACGTCCACGCCGATTTCCCGTTGCGTCACCAGCGCTTTCTTGTGTTTGTGATAATATTCGATCGGATCTTCAATGGTCACAATGTGCGCTTCATCACGCTCTTCATTGATAATGTTGAGCATCGACGCCAGCGTGGTGGTCTTGCCTGACCCTGTTGGACCTGTCACAAGCACCAATCCGCGCGGTTTGTACAGTAATTCCTTGGTCGATGGCGGCAGGCCAATTTGCTCCATCGTTAGCATTTTGGTCGGAATTTGCCGAAGCACCATGCCGAAATTTCCTTTTTCCTTGAAAACACTGACGCGGAACCGTGCCATTTCCCCGAATGCAAAACCAAAATCAGAGCCGCCGCGTTCGCGCACATGTTGAATATGTTCTTCCGATGTGATGCTGCGCATTAACTCCTCGGTATCTTCAGGGGCCAAAACAGGGCCCTCGACACGGTGAAGGATCCCATGGACACGAATGGTCGGCGGCGTGCCAACACGGATATGCAAGTCAGATGATCCTTCGGAGACCACCAACTGCAATAGATCGGACATCGAATAGGACATGCGTGGGCTGGTTAAAAATTATGCGGATATATTACTAAAAACTTAGACAGGGGGAAAGGACTTTTGTCACATGAGCCGGACGGAAAACCGAAATACCAGGCCAAAACGCCAGGCGCCGCCGCACTTTTGGAATTCCAGTTCTCTCTTGGTCATCGGGATTAATCCGCGTCGCCAACAGTCGCCCGAATGACTTCATCGGGTGTTGTTAAGCCTGCTTGCGCTTTGCGGATGCCATCCTCGCGCAATGTGCGCATTCCCATTTCACGGGCACGCGCGCGCAAAACAGACGAGGGCACCTTTTCGTAAATCAATTTTCGCGCCTCGTCATCGATGACGAACACTTCGAAAATTCCAAATCGGCCACGATAGCCAGTGGTCGAGCAATTGGCGCAGCCTTTGCCGCGCATATAGGTCGAGGATTGCAAAGTGGCCGGGTCCAGGCCCAGCGAGCGGATCTCACCGTCGGTTGGGGTATAAGGGGCCGTGCATTGTTTGCAAACTTTTCGCACCAACCGTTGGGCCATCAGTCCGCGCGTCGAGGAGGCAACAAGGAAGGGTTTCACTCCGATATCGATCAGACGGGTGACCGCGCTGGGCGCATCATTAGTATGAAGGGTCGAAAACACCAGGTGACCGGTCAGCGAGGCATTGATCGCGATCGTGGCTGTCTCGAGGTCGCGGATTTCCCCAATCATAATCACATTGGGCGCCTGCCGCAGGATCGAGCGCAAAGCCATGGAAAAAGTCAGCCCAACCGCTTCATGAACCTGGACCTGGTTAATTCCTGCCAGCAAATATTCGACCGGGTCCTCGACGGTGATAATCTTGCGGTCTGGCCGGTTAATAAAGTGAAGGCACGAATAGAGCGTAGTCGTTTTCCCCGAGCCGGTCGGCCCTGTCACCAAAAGAATTCCGTCCGGCAAACCAATCAAATGCTCGAACGTTTGCTGGTCGTCAGTGAAAAACCCCAGTTCCGGCAGCCCCAGGCGCAATCCTTCCTTATCCAGGATACGCATGACGATGCTTTCGCCGTGGTTGGTAGGGAGGCACGAGACGCGCAAGTCGATCAATTTGCCGCCCACAGCGGTTTGAATACGGCCATCCTGAGGAACCCTGTGCTCAGAAATGGACATGTTCGACTGAATTTTTAACCGGCTGATGATCGAGGGTTGCAAGCGCTTGGGCGGCGCTTTCATTTCATGCAAAACCCCGTCAATGCGATAGCGCAAGCGAAACCGCTTGGGCAGCGGCTCCAGATGAATATCCGAAGCCCGCATTTTGAAAGCTTCGACGATCATCGAATTCACCAGCTTGATCAGCGGTGCGTCGGCGTCCACGACTGCGCCATCATCGGCCGCTCCCGCCATCACCTGGACGTGTTCTTCGGTCAGTTCCCGGATGGTTTCGGCCAACTTCGGATCGGCCATGCGGCTGCCGCCCCGTTCCCCATAATACTTGCTGAGCGCATTCTCAATGTCCTCTTCGGAAGCCACCTGCACGTTGATATCCATCCGCAACAGATGGTTCAGGCTGTCGATGGTGCCGATATCGGAAGGATCCGCGAGGGCTACCGTGAGCGCCCCCTCATGTTTGAACACTGGGATGACGCGATACTTTCTTGCGATGTGCCTCGGAATAGTCGCAATGACGTCGTCTCCAATTTTTACCTCTGCGAGATTGACTACTTCGGCCCCAAAATGCGCCGCTTTGGCCTGGGTCACATCCGCTGGCCGAATTAATTTATTGGCCAGCATCAGGTCCACCAGGCCGACGCCAGCGGATTGGGCTTCGGCTCGGAGCCCGTTTACCTGCTCAGGACTCACGAAGCCGAGGTCCACCAGGATATCTACTAAATAATCGTCTTTTTCAGCCACGGTTTTCTTTCTGCGTTGGGCGCGTCTATAATTGAGAGCTGTTAAGAGAGAGTAATGTTCTTACGTGCAATGTCAAACCGAAGCCACGCGTATTCAAAACTGAAACGCCGAATAATATTTTAGCAGTTTTGCCGGGTCCTTTGGTGACACTCATCTGTTCTCAATAAAACCTGCGTTTCTTTGCTATCCCTGCGATGCTTCCGAAGCTTCGGGCGGACCAAAATTCAAGTTTCAACCGAGCGGTTCCTCTGTTATAACTCCAGCAAAGGTGACTTATGACGAACAGCACAGTTGAGCAAAAGGCCGGAGCCAATTCCGGACGGGTGGCTTTTTTGGACGGTCGGGGCGAGCTGCCGATGCTGGAAGTCAGCACTCCGTGGAGCACATCGGAAATATATCTGCAAGGCGCGCATGTGACTCAGTTCCAGAAAAAGAATGAACCACCGTTGCTTTTTTTGAGCCAGTGCAGCCGGTTTGCCGAAGGCCAACCGATTCGTGGCGGCATTCCCGTTATCTTTCCGTGGTTTGGCCCGCGCGAGGGCCTCGGCCAGCATGGCTTCGCTCGAATCAAAAACTGGGAACTCAAAGAGTTCGCGCCAGCCCCCGATGGCAGTGTGAGCGTCCGTTTTCGTTTACCCGATTGTCCGGAAGCCTCAGCCTTCTCGCCTTTCAGTGTGGACTATATCGTGACGGTCAACCAATCGCTCAAAATGGACCTGATCGTGACGAACAAATCCGAAACGGACGAGTTTGTTTTCGAGAATTGCCTGCATACCTACTTTGAAGTCAGCAATATCAACGCGGTGTCCATTCTTGGCCTCAAGGGCGTGGCGTATTTGGACAAAGTTGCGAACTTCGCGCCAAAGACCGAAACGGACTCCGCGCTCCGGATTAGCTCCGAGGTGGATCGAATTTATCTCAATACACCCGGCCCGGTAGAAATAGTCGATACGGGCCTCAAACGGAAAATCCGCGTTGAAAAAAATGCGTCTCTCTCGACGGTGGTTTGGAACCCCTGGATTGCCAAGGCTCAGCAAATGCCTGATTTCGGGAACGAAGAATATGAGAAAATGGTATGCGTTGAGTCCGGAAACGTTGCCTCAAACCAGATTCGATTGGCTCCCGGAGAAATCTCCCGGCTAACCACCAAACTCAGCAGCGAACCGCTCTAATTATCCATGCCCTGCTCCTGGGACCGCTGAAGACAGCTCGGTGAATCGTCCTCCTCCTCTTTCTCGTTCTCCTCCCCGTCCTCCTCGTCCTCGATCTGCTTTAGTCCACGTCCGATTTTCAACCGGCATGGAACTTTTAAAGAAACGAAAATTGAACGTTGAAATCGAGAACGACGACGAGAACGAGAACGACGACGAGGACGAGGAGGAGAACGAGGACGATGGGAGCGAATGTCGGCTTTTCTCAGAAGAAATATGTTTCTTACGCTTTAGACAAAAATTGCAACCACCGTCAAACTGAGTAAGTTAAATCGGGAAGGGGGTTGCGACAGCCCTCGCGAAGGTTTAAAGGGTCACGCGTGAGAGGGTCCATATCGGAAAAATCGGTTCGGAATTGGCTGCCGGCTTTTTCCGAGGCTGGCGCCATCACAGTGGCTTTGATTGGTGCGTTTGCGCTAATCGGGTGGGGACTGGGGATTTCTTTCCTAATCCGGCTGTCTCCCGGTTTCGTCGCGATGAATCCGACGACGGCGCTCACCTTTGTGTTCTCAGGTCTCTCCCTGTGGTTTCAAGTACGCAAGAAACCGGGAGACACTGGCATCACCGCAAAAATAGGTTGGGCCCTTGCAGCGCTGGTCGCCCTCATTGGAGCGCTGAAGCTAACTCAGCACTTCACTGGTTTCCAAATCGATCAGCTTCTGTTCAGCGGCAAACTTCCAACTTCAGGCGATGTTCCCGCAAATGTCATGACTCCGAATGAGGGCGTGTGCTTCTTTTTTGCAGGTATCGCGCTATTAACGTTCGACCTTGAAACACGGCATGAGTTTCGCCCTGCGCAGGCACTGATCCTTGCTCAAGGCTTGATTTCGCTGCTTGCGCTTCTTGGTTACGGCTACCGGGCGCTGTCGCTCTATCGGGTCGGGTCCAACATACCGATGCCGTTGGGCAGCGCACTTGCGGGAACCTTATGGATGTTGAGCGCGCTTGCGGCTCGCCCTGGGGCCGGGGTCATGCTCGTGATTACCAGTCTTACTGCGGGAGGCGCCATGGCAAGGCGTTTGTTGCCCATGGCATTTTTAGTTCCGATCTTTTTGGCAGCTTTGTGGCTGTTGGGGCAAAAGGTCGGTTATTTTGAAACCGAGGCGGGCATCTCGATGTTTGCGGTCTCCACCATCGTCATTTTCACCTCGCTAATTTGGTGGAACGCAAAGCTGCTTTTCCGTGCCGATCGCGAACGCATGGAGTCAGAACGGCATCTCGCAGTCCAATACAAATGCACGCGGGTTCTTTCAGAGGCCACCGATCTGGATCAGGCCCTTCCGCTGATCCTCGAGGCAATCTCCCAATCCATCGGCTGGTCTTTAGCCGTTGCGTGGACAGTGGATGAGGAGGCGAACGTGTTGCACTGTGCCGCACTTTGGCATTCCCCATCCAACAAGCTTCATGAATTCATTGAAGTCACACCTGCTACGACCTTTGCCAAGGGTCATGGCCTTCCCGGCCGCGTCTGGCAGAGCGGTGAGTCACTCTGGATCGAAGATCTCGCTCAAGATCAGAATTTTCCACGCGCCAGAGCTGCTCTGGGCGGAGGATTGCACGCCGGGTTCGGTTTTCCTGTCCGGCTTGGAACTGAAACTTTAGGCGTCATCGAATGTTTCAGCCAAAAGATCGAGCGCCCGGATGAAAAGCTGCTGGAAATGCTTGCGGCGATCGGCAGCCAGATTGGTCAGTTTATCGAGCGCCGGCGCGCAGAAGAGTTATTGCGGCAAACCAGCACAGAGTTGGCGCGCTCCAACACCGATTTGCAACAATTTGCCTATGTAGCTTCCCATGACTTGTTCGAACCGCTGAGGATGGTCATCAGTTTTCTTCAGCTTCTGCGCGAACACTCCGTGGGAAAACTCGATAAAGAATCCGAGGAGTTCATCACGTTTGCGCTTGATGGAGGCCACCGAATGCAGGCGCTCATTAACGATTTGCTGGCTTACTCGAGGGTAGATCTCCGTGGGCAAGTACTGGAGCCAACCAATTGTGAGCATGTTCTCCAGGCAGCGCTGGGAAATCTAAAGGTCGCGATCGATGAAACCGGGGCAAAAATCAATCATCAACCTCTGCCCACGGTGCGGGCTGACATTGTCCAGCTCATTCAATTATTTCAAAACCTGATCGGCAACGCGATCAAGTTCCACGGAAAAGAGCCGCCACGGATCGACATTGATGCCCGCGAAAAGGATGGTGAATGGCTTTTTACGTTTCGCGACAACGGAATTGGCATCGACCCAAAACACTTCGGCCGAATTTTTGAAATCTTTCAACGGCTTCATACCCGCCAGGAGTACGCCGGCACAGGCATTGGCCTGGCCATTTGCAAAAGAATCGTCGAGCGTCACGGGGGCCGAATGTGGGTCGAATCGAGTCCTGGCAAGGGGTCAGCATTTATGTTCACCCTGCCGGTGATGAATGAAAGTTGACCACCGAATCAGATGAACGGCATACGCGCGAGGCACAGAGAAATAAGGTTGGTAGCCGCAGCTCGAACCCCGCGAAGCGTTTGGAGTGCGCCGCATCCCGGCGCTTTGGATTGACTTGAGGACAAGAATGAAAAGCGCCGGGATGCGGCGCACTCTCTAGAAACAAGTCATGCAACTGTTTGCATTTGAACCAATTCCATATTCATTTCTTTTGCTTGTTTTTGAAGCCAATTGATGCGCTGCGCCCGGTATTTGGCTTCGTAGACTTCCATGCCTTTGTCCACGTAATCCTCTCCGCTTTTGATCA
>Ga0157375_10000194_pt1 | contig 56860 bp, 50 predicted proteins | sample M35metaG_FD_115311 | JGI IMG/M metagenome (GOLD analysis project Ga0157375, IMG submission 115311) | Miscanthus rhizosphere microbial communities from Kellogg Biological Station, Michigan, USA - M3-5 metaG | ecosystem: Host-associated > Plants > Roots > Rhizosphere > Soil | place: USA: Michigan...
CTGCTCGCGCTCGTCGTGACCGCCGCCCATGCCGGCGCCGCGGTGGCGGCCGACGGCGTCGATCTCGTCCATGAAGATGATGCAGGGCGAGTTCTGCTTGGCCTGCTCGAAGAGGTCGCGGACGCGGCTGGCGCCGACGCCGACGAACATCTCGACGAAGTCCGAGCCGGAGATCGAGAAGAAGGGGACGCCGGCCTCGCCGGCGACGGCGCGGGCGAGCAGCGTCTTACCGGTGCCGGGAGGGCCGTAGAGCAGAACCCCCTTGGGAATGCGAGCGCCGAGCGACTGGAATTTCTTCGGGTTCTCGAGGAATTCCTTGATCTCCTGCAGCTCCTGCACCGCCTCGTCGACCCCGGCGACGTCGCGGAAGGTGATTTTCGGCGCGTCGACCGACATCCGCTTCGCTTTCGATTTGCCGAAGTTCATCACCCGCGAGCCGCCGCCCTGCATCTGGTTCATCAGGAAGATCCAGAAGCCGAAGAAGAGGATGAACGGGAGGATGTAGGTGAGCAGCGAGAGCAGGCTGGAACCGCCGGTGCCGTGAACCTTGGTCGTCACGCCGTTCTGTTCGAGCCTGTCGATCAGGCTCTGTTCGGCGTTCGGCGGGTAGCCGGTCGAAAAGCTTTCGCCGTCTTCGCCGTTCTGCCCCTTCTCCTTGACGTCGAGGGTGCTGTCCTTGACGTTGACGTTGACTTCTTCGATCTTGCCGGTCGCGATCAGCCCGGTTTTCCGTTCGATCAGCTTGTTGTAGGTGGGCGCTTCCGTGGTCGGCCCGTTGGTGATCACCTTCTGGGCGACGAAGGCGAGGATCACCACCAGCAGGATCGGGAAAGCCGCGCTTTTGAAAAAACGCCTCACAGGGAAAATTCAGCGTACCAGGGCGGTTTCCGCGCCTGACCGCGTTGGAAGACGGATTTCGATCATCTACTCGTCCAACGCGGCGACGTAGTCGAGGTTGCGGTAGCGCTGCGCGTGGTCGAGCCCGTAGCCGATCGCGAAGCGGTTCGGGATGCGAAAGCCGACGTAGCGCGGCTCGAGGTCGACCCTCAGCCGGTCGGGCTTGGTCAGCAGCGCGCAGACCTCCAACGAGGCCGGGCGGCGGGCGTTGAGGTTGCGCATCAGGTACTGGAGGGTCAGGCCGGAGTCGATGATGTCCTCGACGATCAACACGTGGCGCCCGTCGATCGGCGCATCGAGGTCCTTGAGGATGCGGACCACGCCGGATGAATCGGTCTGCGAGCCGTAGCTGGAGACCGCCATGAAGTCGATCTCGCAGGCGACGTCCAGATGGCGCATCAGGTCGGCGAGGAAGATCACCGCCCCCTTCAGCACGCCGACCATGAACAGATCGCGGCCGGCGTAGTCCTCGCTGATCTGCCTGCCCAGCTCGGCGACGCGCCGCTGCAGCTCCTCGCCGGAGACCAGGGTCTCGCCGATTCTCGTCTCAGTCATGGGTCATATGGATGCTTGTCCGTCCCGCGCTCAGGGCGCGAGACTAACGCTCGGCGCGCAGGGTGCCGCGCTCGGCGATCGCGCGGACGCCGCCGCCGAGGTCGAGCATCGCCGTGCCCGTGCGGCGCAGGGCCGCGACCTCCGCGGCGTGGCGGGCGGCGCCGGCGACGGGGCGGCCGGCGGCGCGGTCGGCGAGCTGCTGGACGACGAGGCGGCGCAGCGCCGGGGGAAGCTCGGCGAGTCGCTCGAGCTCGATCGTGTTGCGAGGCGCGCCATTGGACCCGTCGAGCTCGGCGGCGACGAGCGCGTCCAGGACCTCGGCCTCGTCACGCAGCAGCTCCGCGGTGCGCAGCACGTTCTGCGCCGCGGCCGGATGGACCTCGGCAAGGGCGCGGGCGAGGCCGTGGCGAACGCGGTTGCGCGCGTAGGCGCCCTCGGCGTTGCTCGGGTCGTCGCGCCAAGCCAGTCCCCGTTCCTCGCAGTAGGCCGTGGTCTGCGCGCGGGTGAAGCCGAGCAGGGGCCGCACGAGCTTGCCGTCGCGAGGCCGCATCCCGAGCAGAGCGCGGCGGCTGGGCGAGGAGGCGAGCCGGTAGAGGATCGTCTCGACCTGGTCGTCGGCGGTATGCCCGGTGGCGATCGACGCCCCGTCCTGCTCGGCCAGGCCCGCAGCGGCGGCATAGCGCGTGTCGCGCGCCCAGGCCTGCAGGTTGCCGGGCCCCTCAGGCCGACGCGGCCGCTCGACCTCCAAGTCCACCCCAAGCCGCTCGCAGAGCGCCGCGCAGTGCGCCTCGTCGGTATCGGAGTCGTCACGCAGCCCGTAATTGACGTGCAGAGCCGTGACGCGATCCGCGCCGAGCAAGCGCACGGCGAGATCAAGCATGCAAACCGAATCCCTCCCTCCAGAAAGCATCACGACAACAGGAGTCCCGGCCGACAGCAATCCGCCTTCGCGCACCAACTTGAGCATGACTTCGGCTTGGTCCATAGGCCCATCCTGGTAGGGGTGGAGCGTCTTGTACTTTTTGGTCAACGGCCCCGGGCGTCAGCCCGACCGCGACCCACCGAAAAAGTTAAGCGGAACCCCTGTCAGGATGGGTCCCGGACCCACGCTCAGTCGAGGGCACGGCGCACGATGTAAAGAGGGGTCGCCACCGGGAATCCCTTCAGCGCGACCTCGCCGATCGGCTCGCAGGTCAGGCCGCGTTCGGAGAGCGAGCCGGTCACGCGGTCGGTGACCAGGACCTCGCCCGCCTGGGCGCGGTCGACGACCCGGTGGACGAGGTTGACGTGGGTGCCGAAGTAGTCCCCGTCGCGGTAGAAGGCGTTCGCGTAGTGGATTCCCACCCGCGGCCTCGGCCGCTCCGGGAAGCGGTCGAGCAACCCGACCGCCCACTCGGTCAGCGAGGCCGGGTCGGGCGAGACGACCATCACCTCGTCGCCGATCGTCTTCACGATCGTCGCCTCCGGCGGCAGGGTGGCCTCGACCGTTTCGACGAAGTTCTCGACCACGTCGAGCGCCTCCAGGTCGCCTTCCTCCTCCGTATAGCGGGTGAAGCCGGTGAGGTCGATGAAGCAGAGCGTGACCGGGACCTGGCCGAGGTGCGAGGCGGCCGCGTCGAGGTCGGTCTCCATGTGGCCGACCACGTCCTGTTCGGTGAAGTAGCGCAGGTAACGGGTATGGAGGTAATCGGTCAGCGGCGCCGCCAGCGGCAGGATGTCGGCAGCCAGCTCGCCCATCTCCTCGGCGATCTCGAGCTCGGGCAGGGCATCGCGGATCAACGGCTCGTGCACGTAGAGGTGGAAGAGCCGCACCTCGGCGTCGGCGATCCTGCGCATCGACTGGACGTAGACGCGGACGAGCTGCAGGAAGGCGACCAGAGGGAAGCCGGCGGCCAGAACCCGGGCACAGTGGCGCAACGCCTTGACGTCTTCGGGACTGAGCAGCCGCTCCCGGCCCAGCGGCGTGCCGAGGATGACGAGGATGCGCTCGATCAGCTCCGGCTCGAGCCCGGTCTCCGCCGCCACCTGCTCCACCGTGACCTGCTCCTCGGGGCTGGGGAAGAGATCCTCGACGAAGCCGAAGGCGAGCCTGCCCTCGCGACCGGCTCGCTTCAGTTCCTCGAGGGAGTGCCCGCGCTCCCGCAACCGCGCCACGACCCGGGCCTGGGCCGCGGCAGCCGCGGTCCAGCGACCGCGGCGCACCGGCAGGACCCTCTCCCCCGCCCAGCGCTTCAGCGTGCTCGGCGAGACGCCCGATCGCCGCGAGGCCTCACTCAGGGAGATACGTTCGTCAGCGGCCATCGAGGGGCCGAGGCTAGTGACCCGGGGGGACCTCAGCGCGCCTGAGCGGAGATCTCCTCCTCGGAGTGCGCCTGCAGCACCGCCTCCCCATCCTCGCCGGTCCGGATGCGGATCGCCTCCTCGACCGGCAGGACGAAGATCTTGCCGTCGCCGACCTCGCCGGTACGCGCATGCTTGAGGATCGTCTCGACGACGAGGGCCTTGTCCTTGTCCTCGACCACGACCTCGAGCTTCAGCTTCGGCCGCACGCTGACGGTGAGGGCCGAGCCGCGGTACCGCTCGACCACGCCCTTCTGGCGCCCCGAGCCCTTGACCTCGCCGATCGAGAGGGACGGAAAGCCCCGGTCGAGCAGCTCGGCCCTGATCGGCTCGAATGCCTCATGACGAATGAACGCCTCCACCTTCTTCATCCACGGTCAACCTACGAAGCGCCGTGCGCCCTGTAATTAGACGCCTGGCGAAAATCCCGGGCGCAGCACTCTCATCGGTGGCAGGATGCCGCCCGATGCCCGCCCGCCTCCGACCCACGGCGCCGATCGCGCCCGACGCGATCCTCGTCGGCGACCCCGGCCGCGCCCTGCTCTTGGCGCAGGAGCTGCTGGACAAGCCGAAGATGAGCAACCACGCCCGCGGCCTGTGGGGCTACAGCGGAGCCACCGCGGCAGGCGACGCGCTGACGATCCAGGCGACCGGCATGGGCGGGCCGAGCGCGGCGATGGTGCTGACCGACCTGGCGGAGCTGGGCGTCGAGCGGGCGGTACGCGTAGGCACTTGCATCGGCTTCGAACCAGCGCGCCCCGGCGAGCTCCTGCTTCCGACCGAGGCAATCGCCGCAACCGGCAGTGCCGCAGCCTTCGGCCTTGCCTCGGGCGATTCGGTCCAGCCCGACGCGTCGCTGCTCGACGGGCTGACAACGGAGCTAGGAAGTGAAGCGCGAGCATGTCCCGTGGTCAGCTTCGACTTGTTGCCACCAGACCGCGCCCCGGCCGACGTCGTTGCAGCTGACATGCAAACCCTCGCCGTCTTTGCCCGTAGCCGTGAGCTGGGACTCGTCGCGGCAGCGGTTCTCATTGCAAGCGAAGCAGATGGCAAACAGCTTGGCGACGATGAACTCGAATCAAGCGCGAAACGAGCCGGACAGGCCGCCGCAAACGCGTTGTCTAAGCTTCAACTTGAGGGTTAGACAACGCCGATCCGGTAGGGCCGGAACGTCTTGTACTTTTTCGGTGCCGGCTCCGGGCGACAGCCCAACCGCGACCACCGAAAAAGTTAAGTGGAGGCCCTGCCGGATCGGCTTTTCAGGCGTCAGCGGAACGCTCGGCGGCGAGCTGGCGCCGCAGTCCGCTGGCCTCCCGCGAGACCCGGTCGAGCTCGTCCTCGACCTCGTCGAGCCGCTGCGAAAGCGAGCGCAGGCGTCGCTCGAGCCGCTCGACGTCCCCAGCCGAAGGCAGGTTGAGCGCCGCCATCGCCGCGTGCTGGGCCTCCAGCGCCTTCTCGCGCGCGCCGAAGGCTGCGGCCACGGCGTTCTCCAGGACCTGGCTGTCGAGCAGGGCCTGTGCCAGCTCGCCGATCGCCTGCTCGCTGCGCGCCCGCAGCCCGTCGTCGTACTGCTCATCGGCGCTCATCGCGCACACCTTAGAGATTCCCCGCCCGCAGACCGAAACAAGTTGTTAACCGGCCCATCCGAAGGGATTGAAATGCTGCCTGGCCTCAGGCATGGGCCAGCCGTTGATTAAGGGCGTGTTGGGTGGCGCGGAACCGCGTTGCGTGCCTCCCTGCCAATCAGTAGCGTGGACGTGCTCGATGCTTGGGGAGAGGGTGGACACGGGTAGGGACACGCTCGTGCACGCAGGGAACAGAGGCGCCGACGGATGAGACAAACGCTCGCACTGATCATTGCCCTGGCCGGCTTCGCGGTCGTCACCGCGCTTGGTGTCGGCATGGCGGGGGCGGACCTTTCGACCGGCCTCGGCGACAACCAGGCGGCCGGCGGCGTGACGACGGCCCCCGCCCAGCCCCCGGCGCAGCTTCCGGCCTGCGCCAACGAAGTCGACGACGACGAAGACGGCCTCACCGACCTCGAAGACCCGGGCTGCGAATCCGCCTCCGACACGTCAGAGGAAGCAGAACCCGAAGCGGAGGCCAAGGCGCCGGGCGAACCCGGTGGGCCCGGGACCGGAGAGGCGCCGGCCCCTGGCAAGGTCCAGAGCGGCGCCTCCCTCAACGCCTCGGAAGCCGGCGAAGCACCCGGCGGCGTCCACCGCAACCGGAGCCTCGGCGGCGGGACGGAAAGCGGCGGCGTGACCGCGCCCAGCGCGACCGCCGGCGAACCGCCCCCGGCCGAAGGGGGCGACGGAGGCTCGCAGTTCAGCCAGGGCGGCGCGCCGACCGGGGCCAACCCCACGGCGACCTTCGCCTCCTTCGGCCCGTCCCCGCTCGGCGTTCCCAACTTCGTCATCGACTCGTTCGAGATCCCGCCCTTCCTGCTGCCGATCTACCAGGCCTGCGGCACCGAGTACGACATCCCCTGGGAGGTGCTCGCCTCGATCAACAAAATCGAGACCGACTTCGGCGCCAACATGGGGCCCTCCTCCGCCGGGGCGCTCGGCTGGATGCAGTTCATGCCCTCGAGCTGGGAGGAATACGGCCTCGATGCCAACGGGGACGGCCGCAAGGACCCCTACAACCCGGTCGACGCGATCTGCGCCGCAGCGCATTACCTCAAGGTGGCGGGCGGGAGCGGCGACCTCTACCACGCGATCTTCGCCTACAACCACGCCGACTGGTACGTGCAGGAGGTGCTGCTCTACGCGCGCGCCTATGGCAGGCTGCCCGCCCAGCTGGTCGGCTCGCTGACCGGGCTGACCGAGGGCGCCCACTTCCCGGTCGCCGCCGACGCCCGCTACGCCGACGAAATCCCCACCCGGGCGACGCTGAGCAGGGCGGCCCCGCAGGTCCGCGCCGAATACGGCAAGGCCGCCGACGTGATCGCCTCGTCGCCGACCAAGCGGGGGATCAACATCTTCGCCGCGACCGGCGCGCCGGTCGTCGCCGTCAACGACGGGGTGGTCAGGAAGATGGGCCACTCGAAGCGGCTCGGGCGCTTCCTCGTCCTCGAAGACGCCTACGGCAACCGCTTCACCTACGCCGAGCTCGGCCCCTTCGTCCGTCATCACCGCGCCGTGGTCGTCTCCGGCGGCGGCGAAAAGCGGGTGCCGACCGACAGCCAGAACCTGCGCCCGCGGATCTACGCCCTGCCGGGCCGGGTGAGCAAGAGCACCCGCGAAGAGGCAAGCGTCGGCAGCGAGCAGGCGACGAGCGGTCCCAGCGGAACCCTAAGTGTCGGGTCGAGGGTTATAGCGGGAACGGTGCTGGCTCGAATCGACGCCGGCGAAGGCGGTGTCGAACCTCATGTCAACTTCTCGATCCAGCCGGCCGGCAAGGGTGCGCCGCGGATCGACCCGAAGCCGATCCTCGACGGCTGGAAGCTGCTCGAAGCGACCGCGATCTACCGGGCCAAGGGCAGGAACCCACTCACCGCGGGCCTCGGCGGCGCCGGCGTGCTGCTGCTCTCCAAGGAGGCGCTGGAGCAGCGGGTGCTCGCCGACAAGCAGCTCTCGATCTACCCCTGCGGTCGCACTGACATCGCCACCGGCCAGATCGACCGCCGTGTCCTGGCGATGCTCGAGTACCTCAGCGCAAAAGGCTTCCGGCTGGGCATCACGGCGCTCAAATGCGGCCACGGCTACCTGACCACCTCCGGCAACGTCTCCGAGCACTCGACCGGCGGCGCGGTCGACATCGCCGAAATCGACGGCGTGCCGGTTACCGGCCACCAGGGCCCCGGGACGCTCACCGACGAGCTGATCAAGACGGTGCTGCAGCTGCAGGGGACGATGCACCCGCACCAGGTGATCTCCCTGGAGGACCTGCCCGGGGAAACCAGCTTCGCCCTGCCCGACCACTACGACCACGTCCACGTCGGCTACGCCCCCGGCATCGAATCCGAATACGTCAGCCCGTTCGTCAGCGCGACCCAGGGCAGGACCGACCAGGGTGTCGACTTCACGGGCGCCGGCCCGATCCTCGCCGTCGGCGACGCGCAGATCCTCGCCACGGGAGCGCCCGGTTGGCCCGAAGGCGGCGGTGTGCTCTACCGACTCCTGGACGGCGCTGAAGCCGGGCGGGTGATCTTCGTCTACGAGGGGGTCGCGGCGACGGTGCACGCCGGTCAGCAGGTCTCGGCCGGTCAGCAGATCGCCAGCTTCGTCGAAGGCGGCTCGATCGAGATGGGCTTCGCCGACGAGAACGGGGTGCCGCTCAGCCACGCCGTCTACCACGAGGGCGACGAAACCGCCTGGGGGCGCCGCATGGCCGACTTCCTCAGCGGCCTCGGCGGCGCCGAGGCCGTCTTCCCCGGCTTCGGCGAACTCGCCCCGGACAAGTGGAACAGGCTGATCAAGCAGCTCGGCAAGATCGAAAACCCGACCGTGTCCAGCACGCCGTCGAAGTACTCGCTGCCCGCCGGCAAGGACAAGCCGGCGGCGGACTCCGGCAAACCCGCGACCGTCGGCAAGTAGCGGGCAGGGCCTGGGAGAATCGGGGCCCTGGCCCAGCTCTTCGGATTCGTGCAGTTCGAGTTCGCCGGCACGCTGGCCGTGCCGGACGGCCGCTACCTGGCCCGTAGCGAGGCTGGGCAGCAGGTGCTCGTCGTGGAAACCGCCGGCGCCCCTCCCCCACCCCGCCGGCGCCGCCGCCGGCCGAAGGAGTCCGAGCAGGGTGCCGGGCCAGCGCCCCTACCCTTGAGCCGCGTCACTGCGGTCCAAGCCGAGGAGCCCTTCGAGCAGGCCAGCGAAGCCGACGCGTGGCTGGAGGAGGCGCTCGCTTCCGAGGACGCGATCGACGCCGCAGTGGCCGAGGGGATCGCCCTGCTCAACCGGGCGATCCACGCGCACGCCGTAGCCAGCGCCGACCCGCTCAGCGCCGAACTGCGTGCAGACCACGCGACCACCGTGCGCATCGGCCACGGCAGCGGCAAGGAGGTCGCCTCCAGTCGCTTCACCACCGCGCACGAGGTCGACGTCCACGGCGGGCGGTCACAGCGCCGCCGCCGCGACGAAGAGCTGCGACCACAGGAGCGCGTCGCCGCGGTGCTCGGCGGCCGCGAACAGCTAGACGCATGCGAGACGCTGATGCTCCGTGCCCGCGCGGACCTCGATAACGACCGGCGGCGCGAGGCGGCGCTGCAGCTGCGGATTGGACTGGAGGCGTTGCTGATCGAGCTCGACAGCGCCTTGGCCGACGCCGACCACGAGCGGGACATGGCGGAGCTGGAGGCGCGGCGAGGCGAGGTAGGCGAGGCAGCTAACGCAGCACTGCGGAGCGACCTTCCGGTCGATGACGAGCACAACGTGGTGGAGCTTCTCGAAATCTGCGAGCGCGTCCTGCGCCGCCGTCGCGTACTCAGGGGCTGACGCGGGGATACCCCCGAACGGGCGGATACTCAAAAACGCGGCCTAATTAGGCCGCGTTTTGTCCGGGCGGGGGTATCCCCGTGGCAGCCCCCTCTCAAAGCGCCAAGCGACGGCTGACGACGTCATCCAAGAGCGACCCGGCAAGGTGGTGGGCCTCCTCCAGGGCGATGCCCTCCAGGGACGGGATGCCGATCACGGTCAGGCCGGCAGCGCGGGCTGCGGCCACCCCGGTGGGCGAGTCCTCCAATGCGACCACGTCCGGTCCCGGCTCGACCCCAAGCCGCCGGCATGCCTCCAGATATGGGTCGGGCGCCGGCTTCGGCGCCGCCACTTCGTGGGCGCTGACGACGGCGTCGAAGCGGTCCTCGAAGCCGACGATCTCCAACGAGCGCCGCACGAACTCGAGCGGGGAATTGGAGACGAGCCCGATCGGCGTGCCGCGCAGCTTCAGCGCGTGCAGCAGCTCTCGTGCCCCGAGCATCGCCTCCACCCCATGCTCCAGCTCGGCGACGACCAGCTCGTTCAGCTCCTCGATCAGCGCCGTTGCCCGGCCCGACTCGCCCAGGCGCCGCTCGAGGATGCCGCCGGCAATCTCAGCCGAGGTGCCGACTAGATCGCGCTTGTCGGCGGGGGTGAAGTCGAGCCCGCGACGCCCGAAGAGGTCCTGCTCGGCGCGCGTCCAGACGGACTCGGTGTCAAGCAACAGACCGTCGTTGTCGAAGACGACGGCTGTCGGCGCGGGGGCATCCATCGGCGGGATCATCGCGAATGCCGCCTGAGTAGGGTTGGCGTGTGCCGTTCCACGTCGAGATCGCCAACGGCCTCAACCACGCGCGCGCCTTCAACCTCAGCCTGGAGGAGCTGCGAAGGGCCGTCCTCGAGCCATGGCTGACCGGCCGGGTCGTCGGTCTCGGCGAACGCGAATGGGACCCGCGGGAGAGCTCGCTGCGGATCCTCGAAGGACCGCACCTCGGCAACCCCGACCTCTCCTTCGGCCAGGGCTGGTCGAACGCCGAGCGCTCCGCCGAGGACGTGACCCGCCGCATCCTCGAGACCACCGAGCCCCCCAAGCTCCCCGACGCCTTCGTCGTCGAGGCCGAGCTGCCGGAGGCGACGGTGGCGGAAATGCTCAGCGGCCAGCAGGCACAACCTGTCGCCTTGGGCGAGGCGGAGAAGAGGATCGCCGGCCGCGACCCCGAGGTCGCGGCCGTGATCCTGGTGACCAAGACGCCTAAACGCTGACGGGCGGCGCGTCGGGCTCGTCCTGCGGCGCCCGCGGCTCCGGCGCGGCAGCATCGAAGCGAATAGTCACACCGCGCGGGACGACGAGAACGGGGTAGGTGGCGGCCTCGACCGCGTAGTCGCTCGAGGCGCTGAGCGTCACCTTGCCCTGCGGCGACTCGGGCCGCGAGCCGACGACCAGGAGGTCGACGGGGCGGCCCTCGAACTCGGCGACGCCGGCGCCCAGCGCGGCGGCGAGGCTGTCGGCGGTGGCGCGGGCGGCATCGTCGCCCTCGTCGAGGATGCCGATCGTGCCGATGCCGGCCGAGGGGCGCTCGCGCATGCCGGCCGGGGCGACGGCGATCGCGGCCGGTCCGCCGAGCAGCAGCTTGTGAGCGGGGATTCCGGGCTTGACGGTGCCGGCGGCGGTCCTGTACTCGGAGCCGAAGACGATCACGTCGGCGTCCTCGCGCTCGGCCAGTTCGGCCAGGCCGACGCTGGTGCCGGGGTTGACGACGACGTGACGCGCCATGTCCGGCGCGCCGACTGCCTCGGCGCCCCGCTCGAGCAGGTCTTCGGCTTCCTTCTGCTCGAGCGCCCCACCCTGCGAGTGGCGGACGTAGGCGAGCGAGAGCTCGGCCCCGGAGAAGGCGAGCAGGCGGCCGAGGGCCAGCGCGTCGCGGTCGTTGTCGGTGTCGTCGTAGGAAACGATGATCCTGGGAGCCATCGGCGCCTCCTTGTCGTTTGGAGTCGGATTGCGGAGCTGAAGCGAAGTTCGAGCCGATGGTGGCAGGGTCCTTGTATCAGCACAACTGTTCTTACCTATCCGTTAGATAAGCTGTACTTATGTTGAATGCGAGCCGGCTCAACGTCCTGCGCGAGGTCGTGGACCGCGGCTCGTTCTCAGCCGCCGCCGACGCGCTCTCCTACTCGCAGTCGGCCGTGTCGCAGGCGATCGCCACGCTGGAGGGCGAGCTGGGGGCGTCGCTGATCGAGCGCGACCGGCGCGGCGTGCGGCCGACCGCTGCCGGGGCGGCACTGGCGGCCCATGCCGAGGGAATCCTGGCGCGGATGGACGACGCGGAGGCCGAGGTCGCGGCGATCGCCGGGGGTCGCGGCGGGCGGCTGCGGATCGCCTCCTTCCCGACCGCGGGCGCAACCCTGATGCCGGAAGCCGTGGCCAGGTTCCGCGCCGCCCATCCCGGCGTCGAGGTCAGCCTCGCCGAGGGCGAATCGGAGGAGATCGCGCCGCGCCTGCGCGCCGGCGACTTCGAGATCGTCATCCTCTTCGAGTTCGTCGGGGTCGGCGAGCGCCTCGGGGCGGGCATGCGGCGCTTCGAGCTGCTCGACGACCCGCTCCACCTGGCGCTGCCCGCGGAGCATCCGCTGGCGAAGCGAAGAAAACCGCGGCTCGAGGATCTGCGCGAGGAGGCCTGGATCCAGACCTCCGCCGCGAGCCCCTGCGCGCGCCACGTCGTACGCTCCTGCCACGCGGCCGGCTTCGAGCCGCGCGTCTCCTTCGAAAGCGACGACTACCAGACGGTCCAGGGCCTGGTCGCGGCCGGCGTCGGCGTTGCCCTGATCCCGCGGCTTGCGCTATCGACCGTCCGCCCCGACATCCGCGTCCGCGCGCTCGACCCGGGCAGCCCGGTCCGCAAGGTCTTCGCCGCGACGCCGCGGGCCGCCGCCGTCACCCCCGCCGTGGCGACGATGCTCGACGTGTTGCGAGAGGTCTCGCGGGCCGCCGAGCCCGCCGCCTGATCGAGCCGACCCCGCGCGCCCGAGACAAAGCGAAAACCGCCTCCGGGAGAGCGCGGAGGCGGTTTTCGCAAACGGGTAGCGGTAGCCGGGCGGCCGCAACCAACCGCCCGGCTCTGCCCTATGCCGCTCCCCCTGAAACGGGCGCCGGCCGCTGGCCCGACACGCCGTCGGGGTAGCCCAGGGAAGGCACGTCCGACGGGTACACCTCGTGGCCGTGGACGGCGATGTCGCCGATCTCCATTTCCTCGTCCGTCATGCGCAACGGCACGACCAGACCGACCAGTTTGAGCAGGATGAAGGTGCCGATCGACGAGAACACGATCACCCAGAGCGCGGTCAGCGCCTGCCAGCCGAGCAGGTGCAGGCCGCCGCCGGAGATCGTTCCGGCGAGGGTCGTTTCCGCCATCGCCGAGTTGGCGAAGATGCCGACCAGGAGGCCGCCCGCAAGCCCGGCGAAGCCGTGCGTGTAGACCACCCCGAGCGTGTCGTCGACGTTGCGGAACGGCGCCGCCCGGCTCAGGTAGTTGAGCGCGAAGTAGACGATCGTCGAGGCGATGACACCGATGACGATCGCGCCCCAGCCGTTGACGAAGCCGGCCCCGGGGGTGATCGCGACGAGGCCGACGATCATCCCGTTGACGCTGCCGATCAGGCTCGGCTTGCGCCCGGTCGCGTAGTCCCATGCGACCCAGACCAGGAAGGCGACCGCGGTGCAGAGGTTGGTGTTGAGCACCGCCGCGGAGGCGATCGCGCCGGCGGAATACCAATCGCCGCCGTTGAACCCGTTCCATCCGAGCCAGAGGAGGCCGGCGCCGACGGCGACCATCGCCAGGTTGTTCGGCGCGTCGACCTCGCGGTCGCGCTGCAGGCGCGGGCCGATCACCCAGGCCGCGACGAAGCCGGAGACTCCGGCCGCGAGGTGGATCACATAACCGCCGGAGAAGTCGACCGCCCCGTGCTGGGCGAAGTAGCCGCCGCCCCAGATCAGGAAGGCGTTGATCGTGTAGACGAGCACGGTCCAGAGCGCGACGAAGGGGATCCACGCCTTGAAGTTGATCCGCCCCAGCACCGAGCCGAGCATCAGCAGCGGCGTGATCGCGGCGAAGACGATCTGGAAGTAGGCCAGCGTCGACTGGGGGAATTCGATTTCTTCCGACACCACCGGCAGCAGCGGGATGTGGCCGTGCCCGAGCTCGCTGGCGCTGCTCAGGATCGAGCCCGGCTGGCCCCACATGTTCGCCAGGAAGCTGCCGCCGCCCGCCCCGAAGATATGCATCGGGGTTCCGAAAGCCATCCTGAACGCGAACAGGCACCAGAGGATGAGCACGATCGCGAAGGCGACAAAGGCCATCATCATCGAGTTCACCGACCAGCGCTTCTGCATTACGCCGCCGTAGAGAACGACCAGCCCCGGGATGCTCATCAGGCCGACCAGGGTCGCGGCGGTGAGCTGCCATGAGTTGGCGCCTTCGCTCAACCATTCCATAGATCCGGTGTTTCCTTTCTCGTCGAGGGCTGCCGATCGCGAATAGCCGCCGCCGGCTCCAAAGCGCCCAATGAATTGCCCGTAAGCCTGCCTTCGCGCTCCAGGCGGCACTACGTACAGCTGTCTAAAGATCGGCCCCGGCGGTTCGCCAAATTGGAGGTTCGCGCCCTGGAACCAGCCATTAACCTGCCCTCCGATGCCACTCGAAGGCCATTTCAACCGCGTCAACACCCCCCTGCGACAGCTGACGAAGCGGGAGCGCAACGTCGTCGTCGCTGGGATCGCGGTCACCTTCGTTGCGCTCGCGGCGCTGCTTCTCGCAACCTCCGAAGCCAGCCAGCCACCGCCCGCGCCTGGATGCATCCGGGCTTCGGTTGCCGGGCGCACGGGCGCCGAGCTGATCCAGGCCTGCGACAAGGAAGCAAAGGAGCTCTGTGCCCGCAGCGCAGGCGTGGAGGAGCCTCAGTTCCAGGCGATCGCCGCAAGCTGCGACGCACAGCACATACAACCCATTGGCCCGCCCGCCAGAACCGGCCCGGCCCCTGCCCGCTAGGCGAGCGCGGCGAGCAGCGCCGACAGCTCCTCGTCGACCTCGCCCTCCAGCTTCAGCACGGCGTCGCCGTCGTAGGGCGTCTCGCCCTGGGTGACGATCGCCAGCGCTCCGCCGGCGGCCATCGTCACCTCGGGCAGCCCCGCCACCGGGTGGACGACGAGGGAGCTGCCGATGCAGAGCATCAGATCGGCCTCCGCGGCGAGCGCATGCGCCTGCAGCATCGCCTCCTCGGGCAGCATCTCGCCGAAAAGGACGACGTCGGGTTTGACCGCCCCATCGCAGGAGGCGCAGAGGGCGACGCCGTCGCCGTCGAAGAGCGCGTGGACCTCGTCGAGGCCATACGAGGCGCCGCACGCGCGGCAGGTCGAGGTCGCGATCGAGCCATGCACCTCGACCACGTTCTCGGCGCCGGCGGCACGGTGGAGGCGGTCGATGTTCTGCGTGATCGTGCCCGCCAGCAGGCCGCGACGTTCGAGCTCTGCCAGCGCCTCGTGGGCGGCGTTGGGACGTTTGTCGCCAAGCGATTGGAAGCGCGGCCGGTAGTAGGACCAGAAGCGCGCCGGATCGCGCTCGAAGACGTCGATGTGGGCGACCTCTATCGGATCGACGTTCGCCCAGAGCCCGGTCTCAGGCGTGCGGAAATCCGGGATCCCGGACGGCACCGAGACCCCGGCGCCGGTCAGCGCCACGCTGCACTCGGACGCCCGCACCAACTCCGCCAACCGCAACACCGCCGCCGACGGGCCGAAATGTCGACTCCGAGTCGACATTTCGGCCCGTCGGCGGCTTGGTTTGGCTACTTGCCGCTCCACTTCGGGGTTCGCTTGCCTAGGAAGGCTGCGATGCCCTCTTTGGCGTCCTCGCTGGCGAAGGCGGTGGCGAAGGCCTGCTTCTCAGCCTCGATGCCCTCGTCGAGGTCGCCCTTGTGCGAGGCGGTCTTGATCTGCTCGCGGGCGATCGGCGCCTGGGCCGCCAGCTTGCGACCCCACATCAGCGCCGTCTCGAACAGCTCGTGGTCGGGGACGACCCGGTTGACGAGGCCCGAGTCGAGCGCCTCGCCGGCAAGTACTGCGTCGCCCACCAAATTCATCTCCAGCGCCTTGTTGGGTCCGACCAGGCGCGGCAGCCGCTGCGTGCCGCCGAAGCCGGGGACGATCCCGAGCTTGATCTCGGGCTGGCCGAAGACGGCGGCCTCGGCGGCGATCCGCACGTCGCAGGCCATCGCCAGCTCGCAGCCGCCGCCGAAGGCGATCGAGTTGACCGCGGCGATCGTGGCGACGCTGTCGGCCCCGAGCTCGCGCAGCAACGCGTGCGCGGTGTGCAGCAGGTCGGCGCCAGAGCCTTCGTCCATCTGCGTGAACGCCTTGATGTCCGCGCCGGCCGAGAAGACGACCGGGACCGAGGAGGCGATCACCATCGCGCCGACCTCATCGGAGGCCTTGACCCTCTCCCAGACCGCACCGAGGTCGCGGATCACGTCGGGTGAGATCGCGTTCATCGGCAGGTTGGCGAGCCAGGCGATCGCGACGTCGCCGCGCGTCTCCAGCTTGACCGTCTCCGCCTGCTCGCCCTCGTCGGGTTGCGGGTAGGGGTAGAAGCCCTGGCCCGATTTGAGCCCGAGCCGCCCCTGGGCGACGAGCCGCTTCAGAGTGACGGGGGGCGCGAAGCGCTCGCCGTGCTTCTCCTCGAGCTGCTCGATCCGCTCCAGCAGCACGTCGAGCCCCTCCAGGTCGGCTTTCCAGAAGGGCGGGAAGAGGCCTTTGCGGGGGTCGAGCCCGGCGCCGGCCATCATCCCCAGGTCGATGTCGCGGACCGAGCAGACGCCCTCCTCGACCAGCTGGCAGGCCTCGATCAGCGCCCGGCCGGTGAACATCGCGACCAGCTCCTCGGTATCGGGCTCGGCCTCGCCCGGCACGTTCTGCTCGCCGTCCTTGAAGAAGCCCTCGCCACCGCTCTTGGCGCCGAGCTTGCCGTCGGCGACCAGGCCCTGCAGCCCCTTGTGGACGTAGAAGCTCTCTCCGTAGGACCTGTTGAGGTGCTCGGCGACGTGCAGCACGGTGTCGAGCCCGAGCAGGTCGGTGAGGAAGAAGGGTCCCATCGGGGCGCCTTTGGCCGCCGCGATCGCCTCGTCGATCGCCTTCAGCGAGAGGCCCTGCTCCTCCTGGGCGCGCCAGATCTCGCCGATCGTCGCCATCAGGATCCGGTTGACGACGAAGCCGGGGACCTCGCCGCAGACGATCGGCTGCTTCTTGATCGCCTGGGCGAAGTTGTAGGCGGCGGTGGCGGTCTCCGACGAGGTGTCCTCGCTGGCGATCACCTCGACCAGCGGCATCACCGAGGCCGGGTAGAAGAAGTGGAAGCCGACGACCTTGTCGGGCCGCAACGTCGCTTCGCCGATCTCGGTGATCGAGAGCGAGGAGGTGTTGGAGGAGAGGATCGCGTGGCCGGGGGTCGCGGCGTCGAGCTCGCGGAAGACGGCCTGCTTGATCTCCATTTTCTCCGGCACCGCCTCGACGACGAAGTCGACGTCGCCGAAGCCCCCGTAGCTCGTCGTGCCGGCGATCAGGCCCATCACCTCGGCGAGGCGGGCGTCGGCCTGCTCCCGGGTCAGCTTCTCCTTCTTGACCAGGCGGCCGAGCTGACCCTCGGTGACGGCGCGGGCTTTCTCCACCGCGGCGTCGACGAACTTCTGGTCGATGTCCTTGACGACGACGGGGATGTCGGAAGCGGCGATCGCCTGGGCGATCTCACCCCCCATGGTGCCGCCGCCGACGACGGCGGCCTTCGATACGAACATTCGGGTAAGTCCTCCAAGTCTGGGCTAGGGATGCGGGCAGCGGAGGCTATCGCGGCGCCACCCACCGCATGTTGAAGCCTTGTCCCCCCTATAGGGGGTAGAAAGCTGCATCTGGCCGTCCAGGGGCCGGGTTAGCCTCGCTTGGCATGAGTGAGATCGTCGAGGGGCTGGGCGGGAGCGAGCGGGGTCGGATCGCCTCGCTGCGCGAGCAGGGCCGCTTCTTCTGGATCGACCTCTGCGTCGGCGACCTGTCGCGCGACGAGCTCGACGAGGCGCTCGGCATCGGCGCCCACGCCCTCCGCCCGCTGCTCGAATTCGAACGCGGCGGGCCGCCCTCGCGCCGCTTCCACGCCGACGGCCAGCACGTCGTCTTCCCCTTCCACTGCTATCTGGAGGGCGAGCACCGTGACGGTGAAGCGACGCCCCGCGTCGGCGCGATCGAGGTCAACGTGCTGGTCCACGGCGACTACCTGCTGACCGTCCACCGCGAGCGAGTCTCCCTGCCCGAGATCCTCCCCGGCTACAGCGAGGACGGACGCAGCGAGCAGTACGTCGTCTACGCGGTGCTGGACGCGATGGTCGCGACCGCCTTCGACGCGCTCAACAACACCGAGCTGGCGCTGGAGGGAATACAGATCCTCGCCGGCGAGGCCGGCAACGCACGGGTGCGGATGGGCACCCTGCGGGCGATCAGCCTGCGGTTGACGACGATGCGCCGCCAGCTCGGCCCGCAGCGGGGGATTTTCGAGCGGATCGGCGAGGAGATCGGCCAGGTCGAGGGGCTCGAGTCCGACAGCGAACGCTACTTCGAACGCATCTACGAGCAGCTCAACCGGATGGTCGACGGGATCGACGCCGCCGCCGACTCGATGGCGAAGCTGATGGACCTGCGACTGAACGAGACGATGTACTGGCTGACCGTGGTGGCGACGATCTTCCTGCCGCTGACCTTCCTCACCGGCTTCTTCGGCATGAACTTCGCCTGGCTCGTCGGCCGGATCGACACCGAGGCCGCCTTCCTCCTGATCGGGATCGGCGGCTCGGCCGTCGCCACGGCCCTGACCTGGCTCGCGGTGAGGCGCCGCGGCACCCCGGTGCAGCCCGACCAGGACGCGGTCGAGCGGATCGTCGCCACGCTGCGGCACCCGTTGAGCTGAGCCCGCGCACTCCCCTGGATCGACCCGATGGACAAGGCCGCCCGGCGATCGTTGTACCGCGGTACAAAGGCATTTTGCGCGCCTTCCCATTACGCTCCGTTGGCTCTTCATTGGGAGTTGACCGGTAACCGAACGCGCCCCGGAGCGGGCGCGCCGCAAGCGAGGATTGACACAGCGATGACTCGTATCCGCCAGCAGAACGTGACCGCCGCGCAGTGGAGCTCCAACGGGGAGGCCCTCGGCGCGCTCGACCTCACCCAGCCCGAGAACAACCCCTTCGGCGCCAACGTCTTCTCGGTCGCCGTGCAGCGCGAACGGCTGCCCGGCGACACCTTCGAGAAGCTGCAGGCGACCCTCGAGGGCGGCGAGGCGCTCGACCCGGCGCTCGCCGACGCGGTCGCGGAGGCGATGAAGGAGTGGGCGCTGGAGAACGGCGCCACCCACTTCACCCACATGTTCCAGCCGCTGACCGGCTCCACCGCGGAGAAGCACGACTCCTTCTTCGAGCCCTCGGGCGAGGGACAGGCGCTGGCCGGCTTCTCCGGCAAGGAGCTGGTCCAGGGCGAGCCCGACGCCTCCTCCTTCCCGACCGGCGGCGTCCGCGCCACCTTCGAGGCCCGCGGCTACACCGCCTGGGACCCGACCTCGCCCGCGTTCATCCTCGAGAACCCGAACGGGGCCCTGCTCTGCATCCCGACCGCGTTCGCGTCCTGGACCGGCGAGGCGCTCGACGGCAAGATCCCGCTGCTGCGCTCGATGGACGCCCTCTCGCGCTCGGCGATCAAGGCGCTGCGCCTGCTCGGCGACGAGGACAGCAAGCGCGTCTTCACCACGGTCGGCCCCGAGCAGGAGTACTTCCTGATCGACGAGCAGTACTACTTCGAGCGCCCCGACCTGATCGCGACCGGCCGCACCCTGTTCGGCGCCAAGCCGCCCAAGGGCCACGAGCTGGACGACCACTACTTCGGCTCGATCCCCGAGCGGGTGCTGGCCTGCATGCTGGAGACCGAGCTCGAGCTGCGCAAGCTGGGGATCCCGGTCAAGACCCGCCACAACGAGGTCGCCCCGGCGCAGTACGAGATCGCGCCGATCTTCGAGAACTCGAACGTCGGCTCCGACCACCAGCAGCTGCTGATGCAGGTGATGGAAGCGGTTGCCCGCCGCTACGGCTTCGTCTGCCTGCTGCACGAGAAGCCCTTCGCCGGCGTCAACGGCTCGGGCAAGCACAACAACTGGTCGATGGGGACCGACACCGGCGCCAACCTGCTCGACCCGGGCGACACGCCGGCCGACAACATCCACTTCCTCTTCTTCTGCGCGGCGGTGATCCAGGCGGTCAACAAGCACCAAGGGCTGCTGCGCGCCTCGGTCGCCAACATCGGCCAGGACCACCGCCTCGGCGCCAACGAGGCGCCGCCGGCGATCATCTCGATCTTCCTCGGCGGCGAGCTGGAGAAGGTCTTCGAGGCGATCGCGACCGGCGAAGGGGACCCGAACACGCCCGCCTCCTTCCTCGAGCTAGGCGCGACCGTGCTGCCGAAACTGCCGATGCACGGCGGCGACCGCAATCGCACCTCTCCCTTCGCCTTCACCGGCAACAAATTCGAGTTCCGCGCGCTGGGGTCGAGCATGTCGCTGTCCTTCCCCAACACCGTGCTCAACACGATCGCTGCCGAGGCGATCGACGAGCTCGCCGGCAAGCTCGAGCAGAAGCTCTCCAGCGGCGAGGCGATGCCGCAGGCCGTGATCGAGATCGTCAAGGAGTCCTACTCCGCCAACAAGCAGGTCTGTTTCGGCGGCGACAACTACTCCGAGGAGTGGCACGCCGAGGCCGAGCGGCGCGGGCTGAAGAACCTGCGCACGACGCCCGACGCGCTGCCCGAGGTGCTGGCCGAGGACACGGTGGCGGCCTTCGAGAACTACGACGTGCTCTCCAAGCGCGAGCTCGAGTCGCGCTACGAGGTCTGGGTCGAGCAGTACTGGATCCGCGCCAACATCGAGGCGGAGACGACCTTCTCGATCGCGAAGACGATGATCCTGCCGGCGGCGCTGCGCCACCTGGCGCTGATCGGCGAGTCGGGCGTCTCGGCGATCGAGGCCGAGGTGCGCGGCCTGGTCGACGAGCTGGTCGCGGCGCTGGGCGAGCTGGAAGCGGCGAACGCGGACCCGGGCGATCTCGAGGGCATGGAGATGGCGATCCACGCCCGCGACAAGCAGCTGGCGGCGATGGACAGCGTCCGCGAGGCGGCCGACAAGCTGGAGAAGATCGTCGCCGATGACTTCTGGCCGCTGCCGAAGTACGAGGAGATGCTCTTCATCAAGTAGTACCGGTGGCGCTGGTGGCCGGCGGGTCCTGTCGCGGCGGCCCTCCCCCATGTGCTCGGACTCCTTTGGAGTCCTCCGCTATGGGGGTCCCCCGCCGCCGTGCCACCCGCGGGAGAGTCGCCGGTGAGCTACTTGATTCCGTTTTGGCTGGGTTGCTCTCAGTCTTCGTCGTTGTCGCGGACCGCGCGGACGATCAGCCAGCCGATCGCGACGAGCCCGACGATCGGGATCAGGCCGCCGAAGACGGCGGGCCAGGCCTCACTCGCGAGCGGGATCAAGCGCGGGAGAGTACCCGCATCGCCAGGCCGCTTTTGGGAGAGAGGGTCGGCATCTGGCGCACGGTCATGGTGCGGCCCGGCAGGGCGTCGAGGCGCAGGCGCTGCAGCAGCATCGTCGCCACCAGCTTCACCTCGGTCTGGCCGAAGCGCTTGCCGATGCAGATCCGCTGGCCGCCGCCGAAGGGGACATAGGCCCCGCGCGGCAGCGCCGCCTTGCGCTCGCGGGTGAAGCGCTCGGGGATGAAGGCCTCCGGCTCGGGGAAGACCTCGGGGATGCGGTGGCTGGCCCAGGAGCAGTAGTTGACGTAGGCCTCGCGCGGCACCGTGTAGCCGCCGAACTCGAACTCGCGCACGGCGCGGCGGGGGCCGATCCAGGCGGGCGGGTAGAGGCGCAGCACCTCGTCGAGCACCATGTCGAGGTAGGGCATCTCGCGCTCGAGCTGGTCGACCGTCGGCACGGCGCCGCCCAGCACCCGGTCCTGCTCCTCGCAGAGCCGGGCGACGACGTCGGGATGTCGGGCCAGCTCGTGCATCGTGAAGGTCAGGGTCGAGGTCGAGGTGTCGTGGCCCGCGAACATCAGGGTCATCACCTGGTCGCGGACCTCGCGGTCGGTGAACGCCTCCCCCGCTTCGCCGCGCGCCGCGAGCAGGAGGCTGAGGATGTCGCGGCTGCCGGGGTCAGGCGCGCTCCGGCGGCGGGTTATCTCGCCGAAGACGATCCCGTCCAGCACCTTGCGCGAGGCGACCAGCCTGCGCCAGGGCGAGCCCGGGCCGCGCAGCAGGCGCAGCGGGTAGTCGATGCCGTAGAAGCCGAGCGCGCGCTCGAAGTGCTCAGCTGCGGCGGCGCCTTTGCCGGCCCCGTCGGGGTCGAGGCCGAGCAGCGCCCGCATCGCGATCCGCATCGCCAGGTTGCGCATCCAATCGTAGATGTCGACGACCGCACCGGGGCGCAGCACGGCGATCGCTCCCTCGGCCTCGGCCGCCATCGAGTCGATCATCGCGGTCACCTGTTCGCGGTGGAAGGCGGGCATCATGATCGCCCGCGCCCGGTCGTGATAGTCGTCGTCGATCGTCAGCAGGCCGTCGCCGAGCAGCGGGATCAGGTCGCCGAAGCTCGACTCGCGCCAGTGGAAGTTCTCGGGGTGGGCGACGGTGACGAAGTGGTTGGCCTCGGGGCCGAGCATGAAGACGACCCGGGTGTGGAGCAGGCGCATGCTGAAGATCGGACCGTGCTCTTCGTAGTTGGCGAGCAGCAGCGGCAGCGGGTCGTGGGCGATCTGGTGGGTGCGCGAGAGGCTGAAGTCGCTCGGCCCGGGCGGGTACCTGCCCCTCCCCCGCCACTCGGCGCGGAGGTCATCGGCGACCCGCCGCACCGGGTTGTCGGACATCCGCGGCGGTTTGACGGCGGGGACGGCGGTCTCGGCGGGCATCGCCGCGCATGCTAACTGGCCAGCTGGCCAGTTAGCGAGGTGGGGCGACTTTTACACCCTATAGCGCGCCAAAGTCGCCCCACGGGCTCAAGTCGCACTCGTGGCGGCGAGCTGGCCGCAGGCGGCGTCGATGTCGCGCCCGCGGGTGAGGCGCACGGTGGCGCCGAGGCCGTGCTCGGCGAGGATCGCGCGGAAGGCCTCGATCCGCTCCGGCGAGGAACCGTCGTAGGCGCCGGTCGGGTTGTAGGGGATCAGGTTGACCTTGTAGACGCGACGGTCGAGTAGGGCGGCCAGCTCGCGGGCATGCTCGGGCAGGTCGTTGACACCGTCGAGCATCACGTACTCGACGAAGATCTTGTCGCGGCGGCGGGCGCGGTAGCGCTCGCAGGCCGCCAGCACCTCGCTCAGCGGGTAGCGATCGTTGACCGGCATCAGCTGCGAGCGCAGGCCGTCGTTGGGAGCGTGCAGGGAAAGGGCGAGGCTGATCGGCATCGCGCATTCGGCCAGCCGGTCGATCCCCGGCACCCAGCCGACGGTCGAGATCGCCGTGCGCCGGTGGGTGACGCCGAGGTCGGGCAGCCGCGCGCAGGCTCCGAGCACGGCGTCGAGATTCATCGTCGGCTCCCCCATGCCCATGAAGACGACGTGGTCGATCGCTTCGGTGCGGCGGAAGTGAAGCGCCTGGTCGAGGATCTCGTCGGCGCTGAGGTTGCGGCCGAACTTCATCTGGCCGGTGGCGCAGAACGTGCAGGTCAGCGGGCAGCCCGACTGAGAGGAGACGCAGACCGAGCGCCGCCCGTCGCGGTAGCGCATCAGCACCGCCTCGACCGGCCGCCCGTCCCCCGTGTGGAAGAGCGCCTTGACCGTGCCGTCGTCGGACTTCGCCTCCGCCTGCAGCTCGAGGGTCGAGAGCGGCACCGTCGCCCCCAGCCGCTCGCGCAGCGCCGCCGGCAGGTTGGTCATCTCGGCGTAGGACCCCGCCCCGCGCGCCACCCACTCCCAGACCTGGGAGGCGCGGTAGGACGGCTCGCCCGCGGTGGCGAGGGTCTGGCTCAGCAGGGAGCGATCCATATCCCGGCGAGTGTAGATGGGCTCGCCGGGTTTTCTCAGGCGGTGGGAGGCGCGGGGTTCTCTGGCGGCGGCGGTTCGGGCGGCAGCGGCTGGGGATTCAGTTCGGAGTCCGGTGGCGCTTCCTGGCCCGGCAGCGCTTCGGCTTCCTGGCGCCAGATGTCGTTCAGCGAGACCTGGACGTAGGCCCAGAGCGCCGGTGCGAGCAGCAGGTAGAGGATGATCGCTATCCAGCCGTTGAGCGGCTCCTTGCCGGCCAGCTTCGAGGCGCCCATGACGCGCTTGACGCCGCGCCAGTAGGTGATCAGCGCAGGGACGATGACGATGCCGCCGGGAAAGAGCGCCAGCAGCGAGTTGGTCGGGTTCTGGCCGAGGTCATAGCCCTTGGCTTTGCCGTAGTCGCGCAGCTCGCGGTTGATCCGGTACCACCAGACGAGGTGGTAGATGCCGAAGGTGATCAGCGGCAGCAGGGCGGCGGCCCAGGGACTGCGGACCTTCACCTCGTCCTCGGCGCCGCGGATCTTCATCTCATAGGCCATGCAGGGAGCTCCGTTCTGGTGGATGGAGGAGACAGGGGTAGTGCGACCCTAACCCACACCGCGGCCGCTTTCCAGGAATCGAATTTTGATCTTTTGCCGGTCAATTGGCACCCTTTTTGTATCACGCTCTAGGATTTATCGTGATACAGTGCGTGAGTGAGAAGCCTTCGACTGAGCGCGGAGCTGGACGAGCGAGTGCGCCAGGCGGCGGAGCTGGAAGGATCCACCGTGTCCGAGTTCCTGCGGCGGGCGGCAAACGAGCGCGCCGAGAGGGCCTTGGCCGCCAACCCCGCTGAGCGTCTTCGCTATGCGATCGGCGCGGTCGAGGGACACGGCGCGGACGTGGCGCGCGACACCGGCGCCGCATTCGCCGACACCGCCGAAGAGAAGCATCGCCGTAGACGCGGATGACACTTGTCGACGCAGGTCCGCTAGTCGCCCTGATCGTGTCGCGCGAGGCGGCTCATGAGCTCTGTGTCGAAGCCCTTCGCTCGATCGACCTCCCCCTGCTGACCACCTGGCCGGCGCTCACCGAGGCTATGTACTTGGTTGGGCGCCGCGGTGGCTGGACGGCGCAACGAGCATTGTGGCGGCTTGTCGATGAAGAAGATCTTGAGATCGTCGAACAGCCCGCCCGAGCGATCAAACGCATTGCGAAGCTGATGGAGCGTTATGCCGACCGGCCGATGGACCTCTCCGACGCCACGCTGGTCGCCCTGGCAGAGGAACGCGACGAGAAGCGGATCTTCACCCTCGACGCCGACTTCGGCATTTACCGAATCCACGGCCGTAGCCGTTTCGAGCTGTTACCTGGCTGAGCTAAGGACCTATCCCATCAGGGGGTGCGATTCCCCCTATCGGGATAGGTCCTAAGCGAGAATCTCAGCCGCAGCGCGCTCCCCCGCCTGGAGGGCGCCCTCCATGTAGCCGCTCCACACCGTGGCCGTCTCGGTGCCCGCCCAGTGGACGCGGCCGGACGGCTCGCGGAGGGCCCGGCCGCAGGCGGTCCAGCCGCCGGGGCCGAAGTTCGAGGTAGGGCCACCGCCCGACCACTCCTCCTCGGCCCAGGCCTGTTCGGCGTAGTCCAGCGGTTGCGCGGCGCGCGGGCCGAAGAGCCCCTCGAAGCAGGCGAGGACGGCGGCGCGGCGCTCGGCGACCGGCATTGCCGCCAGCTCGCGCGCCTCCGGCCCGCCGACGAAGCCGAGCAGGACGCCGGCCGGGCCGTCGCGGGGCGAGCTGTCGAAGGTGAGGGTGACCGGACCCGCGTCGGCGACCGACTCGCCGCTGCAGCCGTCGGCGCGCCAGAACGGCTCCTCGTAGAGCGCCATGCACTTGGTCAGCGCACCGGGGCGCAGGCGCTCGGCCAGCTCGGGACGGCCAGGCGGCATCGGATCGAGCTCGATCCGGGCGGCGACCGCGGGCGGAACGGCGACGATCGCCCGCTCCGCCTCGACCTCGACTCCGTCGCCGACGACGCGGACCCCCGCATCGTCGTGTGAGATCGCCTGGACCGGCGCCTCGAGCCGCACCCGGCCCCCGAGCGACTCGGCGAGGCCGAGCGGCAGCAGCTGCGCGCCGCCGTCGAGGCGGTCCTGCTGCGCGCCCCCCTCGGTGTCGATCAGCTTGTCGAAGCCGCCCGCCGCCGCGACGTAGAAGAGGACGTGGAGCAGCGATATCTCCTCGGGCCCCGCGCCCCACACGGTGCGCCCGGCGAGGCCGATCAGCTCGCGGGCGATCTCGGTGCGCACGTTGCGCTCGCACCACTGCCCGAGGGTCACGGCGTCGAGCTCGGCCGCCTGCTCCCCCGCCCAGGGCTCCTCCGCCCCGACCGCCTGCGCCATGCGGTCGATGCGGCGGCGGGCGACGAAGGCGTCCCAGAGGACGCGCGGCCCGAGGCGCGGAATCGTGCCGCGGTAGCGCCGCCGCCTACCCGCGACGTCGAGCAGGTTCCTGCCGCCGCCATGCTGGGGGAAGGTCTGGATCCCCAGCTCGCCGGCGAGCCGCTGCACCCGGACGTGGTCCGAGCCGACCCACTGGCCGCCGAGATCGACGGTCACGCCATCGCCCACGGTCGCGTTCAGCAGCCGGCCCCCCACCCGGTCGCGGGCCTCGAGCACGACCACCTCGCGGCCGGCGTCGGCGATCGCCCGCGCCGCCCGCAGTCCCGACAGGCCGGCTCCGACCACGGCGACGTCCACCGAGATGTCGCCGCCCTCAGCCATGGATCTTCTCCCCCCGCTCCAGCATCTCGACAAACTTTCTCAGCCGCCGTTCCCGGGTCTCCGGCCTCTTCGCCTCTCCGAGCCGGTAGACGACCGCGTAGCGGTTGGCGCTGTCGAGGGTCGCGAAGAACTCACGCGCCGCCGGCCGTGCGTCGAGCTCGCGCTGCAGATCGGCGGGAACCTCGGCGGTGCGCTGACCCTCGTAGGCGGCATCCCAGCGGCCGTCGGCCTTGGCCACCTCGACCTCGGCCAGTCCGGCCGGGCGCATCCGACCGGACTCGATCAGCCCTTCCGCCTTCTCGCGGTTGATCCGCGACCAGCGGCCGCGCGGCCGCCGCGGCGTGAAGCGCTGCAGGAAGAAGGTCTGGTCGAAGCCCCGCTTCTGGCTGTCGATCCAGCCGAAGCAGAGGGCGACCTCGAGCGCCTCGGCATAGCTGACGCTCTTCACGTCGGAGTCCTTCTTGGCGATCTTCAGCCAGATGCCGTCCGCGGCGGCGTGCTCCACCTCCAGCCAGGACTCCAGCTCGGCGGCCGAGGCGAACAAGACGACCGGCAGCTCATCGGGCACGGGCGCGCTCATGGCAGACGATTTTCACACTACGAGCGGCCGAGGTAGAGTCACCGCCGTGAGCGGCGCCGACGGCATCGACAATCTCACCACGACGATCGGGCGCTACAACGACGCCTGGAACGCGCAGGACCTCGATGCGATAGTGGCGATGCACGCGCCCGACATGGTCTTCGCCAACCACACCGCAGGCGAGTCGGCTGCCGGCGATGAGGTGCGGGCGCACATCGCCTCGATCTTCGCGACCTGGCCGGATCTGAAGTTCGAGACGCGGCGCCTCTACGTGCGCGAGGGGCTGGTCGTGCAGGAGTGGAGGGCGACCGCGACGCACTCCAACGTCATGCGCCGCGGCGACCTCGAGGCGCCGCCGACCGGCAAGGCGATCTCGTGGGACGGAATCGACTCGATCCCCTTCGAGGGCGGCCTGATCAAGCGCAAGGACGTCTACTCGGACTCGGTCTCGATCCTGCGCCAGGTGGGCCTGCTGGACTAGTGTCCCGACACTAGAGCCCCACGGCGTCTGCGAGCAGATCGACCTGGGCGGGGTCGGCGGAGCTGGGGCAGAAGACGAGCTCGTCGCAGCCGAGCTCCTCGTAGGCGGCGATGTAGCGGGTGACCGCGTCGGCGTCCTGCGCGGCGCTCTCGCCGATCATCCCGGCGATGTCCTCGCCGAGCCAGGCGTAGTAGTCCATCAGGTTGTCGCGCACGTCCTGCCCGGCGCGGTCGCCGAGCGAGAAGTAGGCGAGCGCCATGATGTGCGGCTCGCCCTCGCGGCCGGCGTCGCGCCAGGCCGCCCGCGCCTTCTCGGCTCCCTCGCGAGCTTGGTCCGGGCCCGAGCCGGCGGCGATCCAGCCGTCGCCGGCGCGCGCCGCGCGGGCGAAGGAGACGTCGGCATGCCCGGCCACGACCAGCCGCGGCGAGCGCCCCAGCGCCGGGCCGACCTCGTCACCCGCCCAGACCTGCTTGATCTCGTCGAGCATCGTGTCGAAGCGCTTCCCCCGGCCCTTCAGCTCGACCCCGCTGGCCTCGTAGTCGTCGTCGCGCGCGCCGAGGCCGACGCCGAGCGTGAGGCGGCCTGAAGAGAGGGCGTTGACGCTCAGCGCCTGCTTCGCCAGCTCGACCGCGTTGACGCGCAGGGGGGCGAGCAGGACCGTGGTCGAGAGGCCGATCCGCTCGGTGACGGCAGCCGCGGCGGCGAGCGCCGTCAGAGGCTCGTAGTTGTCGTAGACGACGCGGTCGATCGTGCCGAGGGTCGAGAAACCGCGCGCCTCGGCGCGGCGCGCCCACTCGGTCAGCTGCGCACCGGTCGCGCCCGGGACCGCGTTGGGGAGTGCGATGCCTATGTCCATGGCGGCTCCTTACCCTGCTTCGGGGGCCGCCAAATCTAGCCGACGGCGACCGCCGGCCCGGGGGCTCGCTCAGCCGTAGCGCTCGCCGATGACCGCGCGCAGCTTCGCGCGATCGTGGCGCGCATGCACGCGGCGGACCGTGCCAGAGCGCGAGCGCATGACCAGCGATTCGGTGCTGGCGCCGGCGCCGCGGTAGCGGACGCCCTGGAGGACGTCGCCGTCGGTGACGCCGCTGGCCGAGAAGAAGACGTCCTCGCCGGAGCAGAGGTCGTCGGCCGTGAGGATCCGGTCGAGGTCGTAGCCGGCGTCGAGGGCGGCGGCGCGCTCGCCGTCGTCGCGCGGCCAGAGGCGGCCGAGCAGCTGGCCGCCCATCGACTTGAGCGCGGCGGCGGAGAGCACGCCCTCGGGCGTGCCGCCGATCCCCCAGAGCAGGTCGACCGGGGAGCGGTCGGAGACGGCGAGCAGGGCGGCGGAGACGTCGCCGTCGGTGATCAGGCGGATGCGCCCGCCGGCCTCGCGCACCTCCCTCATCGCCTCCTCGTGACGGGGCCGGTCGAGCATGACGACGGTCACGTCGCCGACGCTCCCCCCCTTGCGCTCGGCGATCAGCTTCAGCGTCTCCGGCAGCGGCCGGTCGAGGTCGAGCAGATCGGCGATCTCCTCGCCGCCGGCCATCTTTTCCATGTAGACGCAGGGGCCGGGGTCGAACATCGTGCCGCGCTCGGCCAGCGCGATCACGGCGAGGGCGCTGGGCATGCCGAGGGCGCAGAGGCGCGTCCCCTCGAGCGGGTCGACGGCGATGTCGACCACGGGCGGGCTGCCGTCGCCGATCTGCTCGCCGTTGTAGAGCATCGGCGCCTCGTCCTTCTCCCCCTCGCCGATCACGACGACGCCGTCCATCGCAACCGAGTCGAGCACGAAGCGCATCGCATCGACTGCGGCCTGGTCGGCGGCGATCTTGTCGCCGCGCCCGACCCAGCGGGCGGCGGCCAGCGCCGCCGCCTCGGTCACCCGCACGAGCTCCAGGGCGAGGTTGCGGTCCGGCTTCTGGGGCGAGGTCTCGCTCATGCGCGCCGCAGGCTATCGGACGTGCCGTCGCTTGGAGGCCGGTATGGGTACACGAGCGACGGCACGTCTCGCAGAGATAGAGTCGCTGCGATGAAGCAACGCTGGGGACTGACGCTGCCGCTGCCGGGCACCCGCCTGGCGGACCACGAGGAGCACGTGAAGCGGGCCGAGGCCGCCGGCTACACCGACCTCTGGAGCGGTGAGACCAACGGGCCCGACGGCTTCACGCCGCTGGCGCTGAGCGCGGCCTGGACCGAGCGGGCGCGGCTGGGGACCGGGATCGTCGGCGTCTTCCAGCGCGGCCCGGCGCTGCTGGCCCAGGAGGCGGCGGCGCTGGCCGACGCCTCCGGCGGGCGCTTCGTTCTCGGCATCGGCTCCTCCTCGGATCGCATCGTCGAAGGCTGGAACGGGATTCCCTTCGAGCGGCCGTTGAGCAGGGTGCGCGAGACGCTGGAGTTCCTGCAGGCCGCGCTGGAGGGCGAGCGCACCGAGAGCGGCTTCAAGCTGGAGACCGCGCCCGCCGAGCGGGTGCCGATCGTGCTCGCCGCGCTGCGCGGCAGGATGCTCGACCTCGCGGTCGAGCGCGCCGACGGCGCCTTCACCAACTTCCTCCCGCTCGGGGGTCTGCCCCAGGTGACCGCGCAGCTCGAGGGCGCGCCGCAGGGCTTCGAGCTGCTCTGCCGCTTCTTCTGCCTGCCGGGCGAGCGCGAGGCGGTCGAGCCGCTGGCCCGCTTCATGTTCTCCTCCTACATCACCGTCCCGGTCTACGCCGCCTTCTACCGCTGGCTCGGCTACGGCGAGCAGATCGACCCGATGGTCGCCGCCTGGGAGGCGGGCGATCGCCAGGCAGCGGCCGCGGCGGCGCCCTGGGAGCTGATCGAGGACATGTTCGTCTTCGGCACGCCCGAGCAGATGCGCGACCGCCTCGACGCCTTCGTCGAAGGCGGAGTCACGCTCCCGATCCTCACCCCGATCGTCACCCCGGACAAGCTAAGCGAAACGATCGTCGCACTTGCCCCTTAGCCAGGCGATTGATTCCACGCCGCCTCGGGCGAGGAGGTGGGATGGCGGGCGCCCCTCTGCGGGAATGTCGCGAAGCGGCGGAAATGCAATCCGGCATCCGCGCGGCGAAGCTGCGCACCAGGTTCACCCCAGCGCGCAGCGCTGGGGTGTCAATTCCCGTAGAGGGGCGCCCGCCATCCCACACGCCAGGCGGAGTCGGCGGTCTAGTACTCGACCTCAGCACCCAGGCCAAACGACCGGTCCGCCGCGATTTCGACGATTTTGTCGACGATCGGCTGGTGCCAGCCTTCCTTCTTCGAGCGCGTCGCGATCGTCTCCACAGCCATCCCGACCCGGTTCGCGGTGGTCGCCGCCAGGCCCCGCAGGACTTCGAAGTCGAACTCGCACTCTTCGCAGACTTCCGCCAGTTCGAGCAGGTAGGAGGTTTCCTGGTACTCCTCGGAGATGACCAGTCCGTGGTGGACCGGATCGTCGTAGACGACGGTCGAGGTGATGTCGGTCAGCGGCGCCAGCCGCCACTTCTTCCCCGGCGAGGACAGTGTGGTCCTGTCGCGGTCGATCAGGGCGAAGTTCTTGCCGTGGACGTCGCCGTTGCCGAGGATGTAGTTGCAGAAGGCCGCAGTGAGCAGGTTCACCACTTCGTCGGGGCGACTGACCGCGCTCAGCAGCCCGCGGGCCTCGGTCCAGCCGGGAGCGTCGCTGTCCTCGCGGTCCTCGTCGGTGTCCGCCGGGACGCCTAGCGCCTGCCAGAAGGACTCGCAGTGGAGTCGCCTCACCTCTCCGCGCCCCTCGGGGACGAGCCGGTCGTAGCGCGGCGAGACCAGGCAGAAGCGCCCGGCGATCTCCCGCACCGAAGCTTTGGCGACCGGCAGGCCGACCTGGCGGCAGACGGTCATGCAGAACATCTCGTTGGCGACGTATTCGGGGTATTCCCCGGTCTCGGGCTTGACCACGTGCGTGCTCGGAGCGCCCGCCTCGGGCCAGGCCCAGCGGTCGTCGGCCTCGTCGTGGACGAGGCTCAGCTTGTGGCGGAGGCCGGGCAGCGCGAAGCGCATCCGCTGCCGGCAGTCGGCGCTGAAGAAGTGCGGCGGGGGCGGCTTCACCACTTCGGCCAGTTCGTCCTCGTCGAGCCAGGCGAGCGCGTCGCGGCCGCGCGGCTCAGGGGTCTCGCCGGCCGGCACGAAGCTCACCGCCCCGGGGCAGTCCTGACCCAGCTCGGCCAGCAGCAGGTAGCCGTCGGTCGCATCGATGCCGAGCTCGCGCCCCATCCTCTCGCGGCGCGCCCCCTCCGGCAGCAGTCCCTCCACATAGGCGCTGGTGGCCTCGGCGCTGTAGGGCTCTGGCCGGGCCGGGAGCGAGTTGCTGAGCAGCGCCTTGCCCGGCCCGAACCTCTCGACCAGGTCGGGGTCGTAGGCGAGCCGGTAATCGTTGTCGCCCGCGGGAAACAGCGTCCCTATGCGCTCGTCGTAGAGGTAGATGTCAAGACTCAATTCGGTCCTCCTCGATCTTCCTCCCGGTATCCACGATCCACACGACTTTAAACCGAAGCCAGGCTGAGCGCGTAGTCCTTCGCGGCGTCGGTAAACCACCCGTCCGGGCGCAGTCCCGCCTCGCGATAGATGCCTTCGAGACCGCTCTGGGTGAACTTGGCGGAGATCTCCGTCCGCATCTCCTCGCCGGCGCCGAAGCGCACGGTCAGGTCGAGCCCGTCGAGCCGCACGGTCTGTTCGACGAGCGAGCGCAGGCGGATGTCCATGCGGGCTGCAACGCTGTCGTAACGGGCCACGTGCTGGAAGCGGGCGAGGTCGAAGTCGGCTCCCAGCTCCCGGTTGAGCACCTGCAGGACGTTCTTGTTGAATTCGGAGGTGATCCCCTGGGAGTCGTTGTAGGCGGCCTCCAGGCGAGCCGGCTCCTTGACCAGGTCGGTGCCGAGCAGGATGCGGTCGCCCGGTTCGAGCAGCGCCGCGATGCGGGCGAGGAAGTCGCGGCGCGCGTCCGGGTAGAGATTGCCGATCGTGCCGCCGAGGAAGGCGACCAGCCGGCCGCCGCCGCCGTTGGGGATGCGCTCGAGGTCGTGCTCGAAGTCACAGACCAGGCCGCGGACGGCGAGGCCCGGGTACTCCTCGACCAGCGACTCGGCGGTGTCATGGGTGATCTGCTCGGAGATGTCGACCGGGACGTAGGTGGCGAGGCAGCCGGCGTCGCGCATCGCGCTCAGCAGGTGGCGCGTCTTCGTCGCCGATCCCGAGCCGAGCTCGACAAGCGTTTTCGGCTCTCCCGCCGCAGCGACGATCTCCGCCGAGCGCCCGGCGAGGATCTCGCGCTCGGCGCGCGTGGGGTAGTACTCGGGCAGCTCGGTGATCTGCTCGAACAGACGGGAGCCGCGCTCGTCGTAGAAGTACTTGGGCGCCAGCTCCTTCGGCCTGGCGGTCAGGCCGAGGCGGATGTCCCGCGCCATCGCGAGGCCGCCGTCGGCGCGCAGGCGCACCTCGATCTCGATCGGCTCGGCGGCGGCGCCCGGGGCCATCAGGCGACATCCCTCGCGCAGCGGATGCCGGAGAAGATCTGGCGCCGTTGCGGCAGGTCCCAGTTGCGGAAGCTGGGTCGCATCACGGCCCGGTCGGTCGCCCAGGAGCCGCCCCGCAGCACCTTGTACGCGTCGCCGAAGAAGGCCTCGGAGTACTCGCGGTAGGGGAAGGCCTCGAAGCCGGGGTAGGCGAGGAAATCGGACGAGGTCCACTCCCAGACCTGGCCGACGGCCTCCAACTCAGGCCGGGCAGCCTCCCACTCGTGCTCGGTGGGCAACCGCTTTCCAGCCCAGCGGGCGTAGGCGTCCGCCTCCTCCCAGGAGACGTGAATGACTGGCTGGGCGGAGTCGACCGGCTCGTGGCGGCCTCTCGCGACGCTCACCCAGCCAGACCTGGCGTCGCCCTCCCAATAGAGGGGCGGCTTCGCCCCGGTCGCCTCCATGTAGGCGATGTACGCAGCGTTGGAGACGGGAGTTCGATCGATCTCAAAGGCGTCGAGCTCGACGACATGCCGTGGCCGCTCGTTGTCGTAAGCGAATCCGCCGTCGGGGGCGCCGATTTCATAGGCAGCGCGGGGCATCTCTCGAACGGGCGGATACTCAAAGCGTCCGGCCGATTGGCCCGGCGCCTGTCCGGGCGAGAGATGCCCCGCGCTGCCGGGCGCACGGAACTCCGCCGGCAGCTCGTAGCCCTCGACGAGCTGCAGCAGCTGCAGCATCGTCTCGTTGTGCTGAAGCTCGTGGGCGAGCAGCATCTCGTAGACGAAGCCTTCGCGGAGCAGCGGATCCTCGGCATCGGCGGATATGTCGACCTCGTCGAGCACCTCGAGCGTGCGCTCGCGCACGTCGGCGAGGTAGGAGCGCAGCTCGGCGTCGCGCAGGATCGGCAGCTCGCCCCGCGTCCTGCGAGGGTTCTCGATCGCGTCGTAGAAGCGGCCGAGCTCACCGTGCAGCGGCTCGCGCTCGCCGATCGTCTGCACCAGCCAGAGCTCCTCGAAGTTGGCGATGTGGCCGAGGTCCCAGGCGAGCGGGCTGAGGATCGGCGAGTAGACGCGGTTGAGCTGACCGTCGTCGAGCGGCTCGATCAGCTCGTAGGTGCGCCTGCGCACCGCCGCGAGCCGGTCCGCGATCGCTTCCTTGGAACTGGAGCTGGCCGTCACCTCGGTGGCGATGGCGAAACCCTAGCGGGTAGGCTGCCGCGACTGTGAAAATCTCAGCCACAGGGGCGCTGGTTGCAGGCGGGGCCTCCGGGCTCGGCGGGGCGACGGCGCGGGCGCTGGCGGCGGCGGGTGCGAGGGTCGTAATCGCCGACCTCAACACGGAGAAGGGCAAGGCGCTGGCCGGTGAGCTGGGCGCGACCTTCGTCGAGGCCGACGTGACCGACGAGGCCGCCGTCGCGGCGGCGGTCGAACGGGCCGCGGAGGCGGGCGAGGACGGGCTGCGGATCTCTGTCTGCTGCGCGGGGATCGGCTGGGCCGAGCGCGTCGCCCACAAGGGCGGCCCTCACAACCTCGAATTCTTCTCCAACGTGGTCAAGGTCAACCTGATCGGGACCTTCAACGTCCTGCGCCTTGCCGCGGCGGCGATGAGCGAGAACGAGCCCGACGAGGAGGGCGAGCGCGGCGTCTGCGTCAACACCGCCTCGATCGCCGCCTACGACGGCCAGATCGGCCAGATCGCCTACGCGGCCTCGAAGGGCGGCATCGTAGGCATGACCCTGCCGGCGGCGCGCGACATGGCCTCGCGGGGCGTGCGCGTGGTCACCATCGCCCCCGGCCTCTTCGACACGCCGCTGCTGGCCGCGCTGCCCGAGGAGGCACGCGAGGCGCTGGGCGCCGGCATCCCGTTCCCCGCGCGGCTCGGGCGGCCCGAAGAGTACGCGCGCCTGGTCGAGCAGATCGTCGCCAACCCGATGCTCAACGGCGAGACGATCCGCCTCGACGGCGCCCTGCGGATGCCGCCGAAGTAGCCGCGTCCGTCGATTGCAGCATTTCCCCCACGATCGTGTGGAAAAGCCTTCAATCCGTGCCGCTCGCCTCGGGGTCGCGCCAGACGCGCTTGCGCCAGGGTGGGCTGATCGCGAAGCCGTAGTCGTCGCCTTCGTCGGCCGCGATCGGCTCGAGCGGGACGAGATGCACGCGACGGCCGGGGACGACGCGGTCGATGCGCAGGAAGCCGTTCGTGTTGCCCGCGTGGCTGCCGCCGGAGACGACCAGCATGTGGGTCTCCGGCCCCCAGCCGTTTTCCGGGCGGGCGCCGACGGCTTCGGCGACGTCCTTCAGCGGGTCGATGCCGGCGTCGGACCCGGCGTTGGCGACACTCTGGACGTAGTTGTAGCCGTGGTGGGAGGAGGCCCGCTCGTCGACGCCGCCGTCGGGACAGACGCGGATCTGCACACTTTCCCAGTCGTCGCGGTGATAGCCGGCATCGCCGGCGATCGGCACCCCCCGCAACGTGGCGGAGTCCGCGTAGTAGAGCCAGTACTGCAGGTAGAGGTTGCCCGCGCGCGGGCCCGAGCAGTCGGCGCCCGCCGCTTCCGATGCGCCGGCGCCGCCGGGCCGGCAATCGACGACGTGGACGAAGGCCGTCAGCGGCAATCCCGCGTCGGTCTCATGGACCAGCCCACGGGCGGTCCCGTCCCCACAGACAGCCTCCCTGCAGTGGCGGAAGTCGATCGGCATTGCCCGCGAGCCCTGCTCGAAGAAGATCGTCGGTATGTGCCGCCGCACCAGCTCGCCGACCTCCGAACCGTAGGCGGCGATCAGCGCCGGCTCGTCGCCGCATCCGTCCGCCATCGAAGCGGCGCAAAGCAGCCGCGAAGCCACAGCCCGAGCCAGCTGCGGTCCCGGCACCCGCACCCCGACCGCTACCAGCGCAAGCAGCACAAGCCCAATCGTGGCAACAAGCCCAACCCACTCCACAGTCCCCTGCCCCCGCTCGTCCACCCACCACCAAGGGCACAGGCCGTCAACCTCTCCCCCCTCGGGTGGGGCTGTCCCGGTAGGGCTGGAACGTCTTGTACTTTTTCGGTGCCGGCCCGCGGGCGTCAGCCCTCCGGCGATCACCGAAAAAGTTAAGTGGAACCCCTACCGGGATGCCCTAGAGCTGAGCGATCTCTGAGGCGATGTCCGCCGCGGCCTGTTTGGCGTCGGCGAAGAGCATCGAGGTGTTCGGTTCGTAGAAGAGGTCGTTGTCGATGCCGGCGAAGCCGGGGCTGAGCGAGCGCTTGATCACGATCACCTGCTGGGCCTCGGAGACTTCGATGATCGGCATGCCGGCGATCGGGCTGTCGGGGTCGTTTTTCGCCGCCGGGTTGGTGACGTCGTTGGCGCCGACGATGACGGCCACGTCGGTACGCGGCATCTCCGGGTTGATGTCCTCCATCTCGCGCAGCTGCTCGTAGGGCACGTCGGCCTCGGCGAGCAGGACGTTCATGTGGCCGGGCATGCGGCCGGCGACGGGATGGATCGCGTAGTTGACGGTGACGCCGCGCTTCTCCAGCTCGTCGGCGACCTCCTTGATCGCGTGCTGGGCCTGGGCGACGGCGAGGCCGTAGCCGGGGACGATCACGACCGAGTCGGCGTAGGCGAGCTTGATCGCCGCGTCCTGGGCGCCGATCGACGTATGCGGTCGCTCCTCCGTGGAGCCGCCGGCGCCACCGGCCGGGGCGCCGCCGAAGCCGGCGAAGAGGACGTTGGCGACGGAGCGGTTCATCGCCGTCGCCATCTCCATCGTCAGGATCGTTCCCGAGGAGCCGACCAGGGTGCCGGCGACGATCAGCGCGACGTTGTCGAGCGCGAAGCCCGCCGCCGCAGCGGAGAGGCCGGTGAAGGCGTTGAGCAGCGAGATCACGACCGGCATGTCGGCGCCCCCGATCGGCAACACGACGAGGTTGCCTAGCAGCGCCGCGGCGATCAGGATGCCGATGAAGATCGCCTGCGAGGGGTCGCCGTTGTTGGTCGCGATGTCGACGCAGGCGGCGAGGATGCCGAGCAGGAGGACGACGTTGATCACCTGCTGCCCCGGGACCGCGAGCGGCCTGGTCGGGATCAGGTCCTGGAGCTTGGCGAAGGCGATGTTCGAGCCCCAGAAGGAGACCGAGCCGACCACGGCCGCGAAGAGGACCGGGATCAGCGTGTCGAGCGGGATCGTCTCGCCGAGCGAGATCCCGTGGCGGATCTCCGACCAGGCGATCAGCGCGACGGCGCCGCCGCCGACGCCGTTGTAGAGGGCGACCATCTCCGGCATCTCGGTCATCTGCACGCGGGTCGAGGCGATCACGCCGACGGCGGAGCCGACGCCGAGGCCGATCGCGATCAGGCCCCAGTTGCCGATCCCGTCGAGCAGCAGCGTGGTGACGACGGCGACCACCATGCCGGCGGCGGCGATCAGGTTGCCCTGCTTGGCCGAGGTCGGGTGGGTGCCGCGTTTGACGCCGATGATGAAGAGCGAGAAGGCGACGATGTAGAGCGCGGTGGCGGCGTCGCCTCCAGGCTTGAGCACGGCCTCGATCACGAGCCGTCCTCCCCGTCCTTGGCCTTGGGTTTCGGCTTTTTCGAGAACATCCCCAGCATCCGGTCGGTGACCATGAAGCCGCCGACGATGTTGATCGCGCCGAAGGCGATCGCGATCGTCCCGATCACGTACTCGAGCGGGTCGTTGGCGTAGCCGACGACGATCAACCCACCGAGCATGACGATGCCGTGGATCGCGTTGGTCTGTGACATCAGCGGCGTGTGCAGCGTGGTCGGCACCTTCGAGATCACCTCGAAGCCGACGAAGGCGGCGAGGACGAAGATCGTGATCTCCGTGAACAGCGTCATTTAGCGGCCCTCTCGTTGCGGATCTCGCCGCCGTGGGTGATGCAGGCGGCGGCGACGATGTCGTCCTCGAAGTCGACGTTCAGCTGACCCTCCTCGCTGACGAGCAGGCCGAGCAGGTTCTCGAGGTTCTTGGCGTAGAGCTGTGAGGCGGGCACCGGCATCTCGCTGGCCAGGTTGCGCGGGCCGACCACCTTGACGCCGGCCTCGACCACGGTCCGCCCCGCCTCGGTCAGCTCGCAGTTGCCGCCGCTCTCGGCGGCCAGGTCGACGATCACCGAGCCGGGTTCCATCTTGCGGACCGCGTCGGCGGTGATCAGCAGCGGCGCCGGACGCCCCGGGATCGCCGCGGTGGTGACGATCACGTCCTGTTTGGCGGCGTTCTCGCCGATCGCCTCGACGACCTTGGCGTTCTCCTCGTCGGTGAGCGGCCGCGCGTAGCCGCCCTCGCCTTCGGCGTCGGGGATGAAGTCGAGTTCGAGCGGGCGTCCGCCGAGCGAGGCGATCTGCTCCCAGGCGGCGCGGCGGATGTCGAAGCCGGTGACGATCGCGCCCAGTCGCTTCGCCGTGGCGACGGCCTGCAGCCCGGCGACGCCGGCGCCCAGCACCAGCACCTTCGCCGGCGGCACGGTGCCGGCGGCGGTGGTCATCATGCCGAAGAATCGGCCCGACTCGCGGGCGGCGATAAGCATCGCCGCGTAGCCCCCGGCGGCGGCCTGCGAGGAGAGCGCGTCCATCGCCTGGGCGCGCGTCGTCCGCGGGATCGCCTCCATCGCGAAGCTGGTCACGCCGGCCGCGGCGAGCGCCCTGTTGGTCTCGGCTGCGGTCCAGGGCGAGAGGTGGCCGATCAGGAGCTGGTTGGAGCTGAGCTTGCCGATCTGCTCGGCGGTGGGGGCGGCGACGCGGAGGACGACGTCGGCGCCCCAGGCGACGTCGGGGTCGACGACCTCGGCGCCCGCCTCCTCGTACTGGGAGTCGGGATGGCCGGCGGCGTCGCCCGCGCCGCGCTCGACGAGCACCTCGACGTGCTCGTTCTTCTTCAGCGATTTGACAGCGTCAGGGACGAGCGCGACCCGGCGCTCCCCCTCGGCGGTCTCTTGCGGCACTCCGATCTTCATGGCGTCATCGACAAGATCTGCGGCGGGGGACCTTATGACAAGCGGCTAGGAGGGTGCCGTCACGCCCGCGAGGGACGCGAGGCGCTCAAGGGTGTGCAGTTGCTGATCGCGCTCGACATGCACCGGCGAGACGATCAGGCGGTCGATGCCGGCGCCGCGGAAGCGCTCGATCCGCTCGGCCACCTCGGCCTCGGTTCCGACCAGCGAGGTCGCCTCGACGATCTCGTCGGGCATCGCCTGGAAGGCGCCGTCGCGGTCGCCGTCCTGGAAGCGGCGCTGGACCTCGTCGGCGACGTCACCGAAGCCGAAGCGGTGGGCCAGATCGACGTAGAAGTTCGTCTTGCGACTGCCCATGCCGCCGAAGTAGAGGACGAGGCCGGCCTTGACGACGCTCTTGGCCGCCTCGAGGTCACCGTCGATCGCCACCTGCAGCGAGGGGCTGACCTCGAGGTCGGAGCGCTGCCGCCCACCCTTGGCGAAGCCGGCCTCCAGGTGCTCGCCCCAGGTCTGCTCGAAGGCGTCGACCGAGAAGAAGATCGGGATCCAGCCGTCGCAGATCTCCGCCGCCATCTCGACCGATTTGCGCCCGATCGCGCCGACGAAGACGGGGATGCTCCCTCGCTCGGGGTGGAAGTTGAGCTTCAGCGGCTTGCCCTCGCCGCCGGGCAGCGGCAGCTGGTAGTGCTCGCCCTGGTGGTCGAGCTTGCCCTCGCGGGCGACGATCTCCCGCACGACTTCGATGTACTCGCGGGTGCGGCCCCAGGGCTTCGCGTAGGGCACGCCGTACCAGCCTTCGGAGACCTGCGGGCCGGAGGGGCCGAAGCCGAAGAGGAAGCGGCCGCCGGAGAGCTTGTCGATCGTCGCCCCGGCCATCGCCGCGGCGGCCGGGGGGCGCGCCGGCACCTGCAGGATCGCCGCGCCGAGATTGATCGTCTTGGTCTGAGGCGCCAGCCAGGCGAGAACGCTGACCACGTCGGAGCCGTAGGACTCGGCAGCCCAGACCGACTCGAAGCCGGCCGCCTCGGCCGCCCGCACGACCTCGAGCGCGTCCTCGCCGGCGGGACCGATGCCCCAGTAGCCGAGATTAAGTCCGAGTTTCAAAGCCATCCGCCGGGAACCCTATTGAATGTCCCCCCATGGGTTCGAAGGCCGCCACCGCAAGCGAGTCCCAGGAGGCCGCCGAGCGCGGCCTCTCGAGCGCCGAGGCGGCGAAGCGGCTGCGCAAGCTCGGCGACCCGCCGGACACCTCCTCGCGCTCGGTCTCGAGCATCGTCGCCGGCAACGTCTTCACCCTCTTCAACGCGATCATCGGCGTCTTCTTCGTGCTCATCCTCTCCCTGGGGTTGATCGCCGACGCGATCTTCGGCGTGATCGCGATCGTCAACTCCTACATCGGCATCCGCCAGGAGCTGAAAGCGAAGCGGACGCTGGACGAGCTGGCGGTCCTGGTCGCCCCCCACGCCAAGGTCATCCGCGACGGCGCCGCGGTCAGCCTGCTGGCCGAGGAGATCGTGCCCGGGGACGTGATCGCGATCGAGCCCGGCGACCAGCTGGTCGCCGACGGCGAGGTCCTCGCCAGCCGCGGCATGACGCTGGACGAGTCGATGCTGACCGGCGAGGCCGACGGGATCCACAAGGACGTCGGCGACCGCGCGCTGTCCGGCTCCTTCTGCATCGCCGGCTCCGGCCGCTATCGCGTCGACGCCGTGCGTGAGGACAGCTACGCGGGCAGGCTGGCCGGCGAGGCGCGGGCCTTCCGCCATCCGCCCTCGCCGCTGCAGGGCGAGGTCAACCGGGTGATCATCGCCTGCACCTGGGCGATGGCGCCGCTCGCGGTGCTGCTGCTGATCACCTTCCAGCTGCGCGGCACCGGCGTGGTCGAGGCGGCGCAGACGGCGACCGCCGGCCTGGTGACGCTGATCCCGGAGGGGATGGTGCTGCTGATGAGCGTCACCTTCGCCGTCGCCGCGGTGCGACTGGCGCGCAAGGACACGCTGGTGCAGCAGATGAGCGCCACCGAGAGCCTCGCCGCGGTCGACACGATCTGCGTCGACAAGACCGGCACGCTGACCGACGGCCAGCTGCGCCTGCTCGGGGTCGAGGTCGCCGAGGGGACCGACGCCGAGGAGGCGACCGCGGCGCTGGGTCGCTTCGCCGCCAGCGCCGGCGAGCGCAACCGCACGCTGGAGACGGTCGCCGAGGCCTTCCCGGCGACGCCGGGGCGGGTCGGCGGCGAAGTCCCCTTCTCCTCGAAGTGGAAGTGGAGCGGAATCACATTGGAGGGGCCTCCGCTCCGGTCACGGGAATCAGATCGTGACGTGCCCTCCGCGGAGGCCCCTCACTTGACCTCATACGTCATGGGGGCCCCCGACATCCTCATCCAGGCAGGCGCGCTGACGCTGCCGCCGGGCCTCGCCCGCAAGCTGGAGGAGGAGACCGCGGCGGGGCGGCGCGTCGTCGCCTTCGCCCAGTCGGGCGAGGCGCTGCCCGACGACCCGGCCCACGCGCCGCCGCCGCGCCTGGCCCCGGTCGCCCTCGTCGTATTGGAGGAGACGCTGCGCGCCGACGCCGCCGAGACGATCGCCGCGATGCGCGAGGGCGACGTCGAGCTGAAGTTGATCTCCGGCGACGCGCGGGCGACCGTGACCGCGGTGGCCTATGCGGTCGGCGTGCCCGCCGACGCCGGCGTGATCGAGGGCTCCGAGCTGCCCGGAGACCCCGAGGGGCTGGCCGCGGCCGCGCTCGCCAACACGATCTTCTGCCGGATCGCGCCGGAGCAGAAGAAGGCGCTGGTCGAGGCGCTGCGCGCCTCGGGCCGCTACACGGCGATGATCGGCGACGGGGTCAACGACGTGCCGGCGCTGAAGCAGGCCCGGCTCGCGGTGGCGATGGGCTCGGGCGCCCAGGTGACCAAGGGGGTCGCCGACGTCGTCCTGCTCGAGGACGAGTTCGCGCGGTTGCCCGAAGCGGTCTCCGAAGGGCGGCGGATCGCCCGCAACATCCACCGCCTCGGCCGCCTCTACCTGACCAAGTCCGTCTATGCGGCGGCGCTGATCGTGCTCGTCGCCGTGCCCGGCTTCGCCTTCCCCTTCCTCCCCCGCCACCTCACCCTGGCCGCCTTCCTGACGATCGGCATCCCCTCGTTCGTGCTCGCCCTGGCGCCCTCCGACGGGCCGCTCTACCGGGGCCGCCTGCTGCGCGCGCTCGCGGCCTTCGCCGTGCCCGCCGGGCTGGCGACGGCGCTCGGCTCGATCCTCTGCTTCTTCCTCGTCGACACGGTGTTCGGCGGCTCGCTCGAGGCCGGCCGCACGGCGGCGACGACGACGCTGATCGTCCTCGGCCTCTCCTTCGTCCTGCTGCTCGAGCGCGGCCCCGGCCGCGAGCACATCGCGATACAGAGCTACATGCTGGCGATGGTCGCCGGCCTCGGCGCCCTCTTCGCGCTGATCCTCGCGGCGGCGCCGGTGCGCGACTTCTTCGAAATGACGCTGCTGACGGCGAGCCAGTGGTTCCTCGCCCTGCTCTGCTCGGCAGTGGGCCTGACGATCGCCAGCCTGCTCTGGCGGCTGCCCCAGATCGAACGCCTCGAATCCCCCGGCTACGAACCGGTGGCCGCCGACGATTGAAGCTTTGTCCCCCCTATCGTGGGGAAAACCCTGCAATCGAGCCGGGGGCTGCCTGGGGCGGGCGAGGAACGCCGAGGTGCGCCGGTCAGGCGCTCTCGGGAGGCAGGACGAACTGCGAAACGATCAAGTTCGCGGCCAGGCGCGGCTCGCTGCCCTCGCGGCGCCGCTCCATCCTGACCTCGATCACGACCGTGCTCTTGCCGGCGTGCAGCGGCTCACCGACGGCGACGATCTCGTCGCCGAGAACGCCCGCGGCGAAGACGTTCAGCTTCAGCTCGATCGTGGTGAAGTTGTGGTCCGGGGGGATGTTGCGGAAGGTCGCCCAGGCGGCGACGGTGTCGCCGAGCGCGGTCCAGACGCCGCCGTGGACGAAGCCGCCCGGATGCAGGTGGCGCCTGTCGACGACGATCCGCCCGCGGGCATGGGTGTCCTCGACTTCCAGCGGCTCGATTCCGAGGTCGCCGGGGAAGCTCCCCGGCAGGAAGTCCCGCACCGACTCCGGCGTGATCAGGGAGCTGGGATGCGGCGCGTCGCTCACGGCGGCGGACCCTACTCGACGCCGAATCCGCCGAGGCCATAGTCCCCGAAGGGCTCGTCCCGCTCCCGCACCGCGTCCTTGAAGCCGCCCTCGGCGGCGCGGCGGACGAAGGCGTGGCCCTCCTCGGTGTGGCGGGCGATGCCGTCGAAGAAGGTGCCGAGCAGCTGCGTCTGGTGCAGGCCCTGCGAGTAGAGCGACTGGTTGACGAGCATCTTCATCATCACGAGCTGGTTGATCGGCAGGCGGGCGACCCGCTCGAGCAGCGCCTCGAAGCGCTCGTCGAGCTGCTCCGGGGGCGGCGCCTCGGTCGCCAACCCCCACTCCGCGGCCTGCTCGCCGCTCAGCGAGTCGCCGGTCAGCAAGAGGCGCTTGGCGCGCATCGGGCCCAGCCGCGCCGTCCACATCGCGGTCGTCGGCGAGCCCCAGACGCGGGCCGGCGGGTAGCCGATCTTGGCGTCGGCGCCGATCACCAGCAGGTCCGAGCAGAGCGCCATGTCGGTGCCGCCGGCGACGCAGTAGCCGTGCACCTTGCAGAGCACCGGCTTCTCGGAGTGGAAGAGGCTCATGAAGCCGCGCACGTTGCGCGACATGAACTGGTAGTCGGTGACCGGGTCCCAGTTCGACTCGGGCGCGTGGTTGGCGCCGATCGTCGCCGGGTCGAGCGGAGAGCCGGGCGGAGGCCGGCCAAGTGGCGAACCCGGCGCCGCTTCCACGTCCGCCCCCTCCCCCAGCCCGCTCATGTCGCCCTCGGCCGAGGCGACGAGGTCGTAGCCACCGCAGAAGCCCGTGCCGTTGCCGGCGAGGGCGATGACGTGGACCTCGGGGTCGAGATTCGCCCGCTCGACGCAGGCGGCGAGCTCGGCAGGCATCCGCGGCACGATCCCGTTGCCGCGCTCCGGCCGGTTCAGGGTGATGCGGCCGACGCGGCCGCCGGCTTCATAAGTCAGGGTGTGGAGATCCATAACTCGACCCTACTTGTGCTCGGCGGAGAGGGTGACTCGGGAATTCTGGGGTGTGCGGCTGGCGAGCGCCGAGTCAAGCGAGGCAAGGACGCAAGGAGTCTGAATAGCAGCGCTATTCAGACTCCTGAGGACGCCGTATCGCGCCGGCTCGCCGCCGCCAGGCGTGCGCACAGAATTTTCGAGGCGCCCTCTCAGCCCACGCGTTCAACCAACATTGCCTTGCCCTGGCCGCCGGCGACGCACATGGTCTCGATGCCGACCTGGTGGTCGTCGGTCTCCATCACGTTGAGCAGGGTGCCCATCATGCGGGCGCCGGTCATGCCGAAGGGGTGGCCGAGGGCGATCGCGCCGCCGTGGGTGTTGAGCTTCTCGAGCGGGATGTCGCACTCGTCCATGATCGGGATCACCTGGGCGGCGAAGGCCTCGTTGAGCTCGACCGTGTCGACGTCTTCCATCGTCATCCCGGACCGCTCCAGCACCTTCTTGATCGCGCCGATCGGGGCGACGCCCATGTACTCGGGCTCGTTGCCGAAGGTGGCGGCGGTGACGATGCGGGCGCGCGGGGTCAGGCCCAGCTCCTTGGCCTTCGTGTCACTCATCAGCAACACCGCGGCGGCGCCGTCGTTGAGCGGGCAGGAGTTGCCGGCGGTGACGCCGCCGCCGCCGAAGGACTCTTCGAGCTGGGAGAGCTTCTCCAGGGTCGAGGAGGCGCGCGGGCCGTCGTCCCTGGCGACCTCGGTGCCGTCGGGCAGCGTCACCGGGACGATCTCGCGGTCGAAGAAGCCGTCCTCCTGGGACTGCACGGCGAGTTCCTGTGAGCGCTGCGCGAACTTGTCCATGTCGGCGCGGCTGACCTCGTATCTCTCGGCGACGTTGACGGCGGTCTTGCCCATCTCGATGTAGGCGTCGGGCCGGCCGTCGTTGCCCTGCAGATTCTCGTTCTGGTCGGCGGCGCCGGCGGGCTCGGTGCGCTCGTTGTAGCGGCTCACCCACTCGACCCCGGCGGCGATGTAGACGTCGCCCTCGCCGGCCTTGATCGCGTTGCCGGCGTGGCGGATCGCGTCGAGGCTGGAGGAGCAGTAGCGGGACACCGTGACGCCGTTGACCTCTTTGGGCAGCTTCTCGGAGAGCAGGCTGACGATGCGGCCGATGTTGAAGGCCTGCAGGCCCTGCGGCATGCCGCAGCCGCAGAAGAGGTCTTCGACCGAGGCGGGATCGACCTCGGGGTTGCGCTCGAGCAGCCGGTCGACCACGTAGGCGCCCATCTCGTCGGGGCGCAGCTGGGCCAGCGAGCCCTTGAAGGCACGGCCGATCGGCGTGCGGATGGTGTCGACGATCACGGCCTCGGGCATTGTTGCTCTCTCCTTGATTCTTTTGGATGGCTTGCGGGTTGGGAAGTGCGGACCGCAGGGTATTTGACCCGGCCCCCCGGCGCGCTTCTCGACTAGATTGAAGCGATGTCGCTGGAGGGGCTGAGGGCATGGATCGGCGAGGTCGAGCGCAAGCTCGCCAAACGCACGCGGGTCTTCCTCGTCCTCACCGTCGTCGCGATCGGCATCGCCGGCGCCGCGGTCTACCTGGCGATCGACGCGCGCGAAAGCTCGGTCAGCGAAAGCGACGTGCAGGCGCTGCAGCAGCAGCTCGAAACGCGGATCGACGAACTCGGCGCCACCGCGGCGACGGCGCCGGTCGAACCCGAAACGGCGCCGGAGCAGGAAGCCGAACCGGCGCCGGAATCGAGCCCGGAAGCCACGCCGGAATCGAACAAGAAGAACCAGGGCGCTGCGACCGGAGGCTCCACCGGCAGCACCCCGAACGGGGCGACGGGCGGCGACGCGAGCGCCGCCAAACTGCAGGAACTTGTCGAACAGGCCAAAGAAGGGACCGGCGGAAGCAAGTAGCCAGTTTGTGCTGATCGGCACGTTTGTTCCTGTGGGTCGTCCCCGCTCTGCGTTACATTCGCCGCAATCCACCTCGCGCCCAACGCGAGTCTTGCCGGGACCGGCAACGAAAGGAGACCCCCATGCCCGAGGGTTACTGCGTCAAAGAGCGCAAGAAGGTCGAGATCCAGGACGCCAAGCAGGTGACGATGAAAAACGGTCGCCCCGCGATCCAAGGCGTCTGCCCCGACTGCGGCACCAAAATCTTCAAGATCGGCAAACTCGAGTAGAGGTCAGTGCGGAAACATTTCCGCACTGACCTCTGAACTGGGGATGCTGGAATTGCGTATCCCCTGTGATGTCTCCCGGTGCACTGACTGACGAACGAGATGTTCGTGAGGCCTATGCGGCCCACGCCGGCGAGTTGTATGGGTTCGCCGTGCGCTCACTTGGAGATGCGGGACTGGCCGAGGAGGCGGTCCAGGAGACCTTTCTGCGCGCCTGGCGGGCGGGCGCTCGCTTCGACCCGCAGATCGGCTCCCTGCGCACCTGGCTGTTCGCGATCCTGCGCAACGTCGTGATCGACCTCGGCCGGGCACGGGCTTCGCGGCCGGGCGTCGCCGAGAGCGGCATCGAGCCCACGGTCGAGCCCTTCGAGGAGGCGCTGCTCTCCTGGCAGGTCGAGGAGGCGATGCGACGGATCGGCGAGCAGCACCGCCGCGTCCTGGTCGAGACCTACTACCGCGGCCGTCCCTACGCCGAGGTCGCGGCCGAGCTGGGCGTGCCCGAGGGGACGGTCAAGAGCCGCGTCTACTACGGCCTGCGGGCGCTGCGCGTCGCGCTGGAGGAGATCGGCTATGACGACTGAGCGATGCCGCGAATGGCGCGAGTCGCTGGGGGCGCTCGCGCTCGGCCAGCTGCCGGAGGAGGAGCGCGCGGCGCTCGAGGCGCACCTGCAGGGCTGCCCCGAGTGCCGCGCCGAGCTGGATTCGCTCGCCGGCGTCGCACGGCTGCTACCGATCGCCGACCCCGAGCACTTCGGCACGGCGCCGGCCCCGCCGCCCTCGCTCGCCGACCAGGTGGTGGCGACGATCCGCGCCGAGCGGCGCAAGGGCCGACGGCACCGGCTGCGCCTGGGCCTTGCCTTCAGCGGCGCGACCGCCGCCGTCGCCGCGGCCGTCCTGGCGATCTTCGTGCTGCCGGGTGGATCCGGCGGCACGCCGGAGCAGCACGTCGCCTTCGCCTCGCTGCCGCCGGGGCTCCACATCAGCGCCAACCTCGAGCCGCACGCCTACGGCACCGAGATCCACATGTACGTGAAGGGTGCGCCCTCCGGCACCCTCTGCCGCGTCTTCGTCCGCGGCCCGAACGGCGTCCGCCAATCGGCCGGCTCCTTCCGCTACCGCTGGGGCGACGACTCCGACGCGGTTCTCAGCGCCGCCCTGGACCTCTCGCGCACCAGGGCGATCGGCGTGCGCGTGGGGAGCCGGACCTACCTGGCGCCTGTCGGATCAACCGCGTAAAACCGTCGAAGTCAGAGCTGGGCGCTCACAATCCCGGCGAACCCGATCGCCACGGTGACGATCAAGCCACCGCCGAGCTGGAGCATCGTACGGCGCGTCCATCCGCTCGCCGGTCCAGGCCATGCGGTACATGATTGCACAATTGTAGACAAAACCACTCGGAGACAGCTAGCTGCGCTTGCGGAAGGAGATCGAGGGAGGGACCTGGGCGCGGATCTCCTCGACGAGCCGCACCGCGATCTCGCCCGGCTCCTCCTCAGGGCGAGCCTGTCCTCCCCTGGGCTCGAAGAAGCGCGTGCGCAGCCGCGGGCGCCGGGGGAAGCCGGTCAGGTCGGAGGTGCCCTCGATCGCGACGCAGACGAGCTTCGCCTCGGGGACCTCGAGGGCGAGGCGTCCGATGCCGCTGCGCGCGCGCAGCACCTCGCCGCGCGAGCGGGTCCCTTCCGGGAAGACGCCGATGCAGGCGCCCGCGCGCAGCTCCTCGATCGCCCGCGCCAACGCCCCGGCGTCGCCGGCGCCGCGCTCGATCGGGATCTGACCCATGCCGTCGAGGACCGGGGCCAGCCCCCGCACGTCCCACAGCGTCGATTTCGCCAGCGCCTTGATCTGACGGCGGCGGATCGCCGCGACCCCGACCGCAACCGGATCCCAATGGCTGTCGTGGTTGCCGACGACAAGCGCCGGCCCAGCGGCGGGCAGCACGTCGAGCCCCTCGACCTCGAGCCGCCCCCACGCCGCGACCACCGGCCGGCTGACCGCCATCGCAAAGCTGTACATGGGGCTGGGCTCCTTCAAGGCAGTGAGTTCTACTCGACCGCGCGCCCGAGAGGTGGGCTCGGCACAACAGGTCGAATGATGCCCCGAAAGCAGTGCTTTACGACCTACGAGTTACTAACTCACGCTACACTTACTCGCGTGGCAACTGCACTGATCGATCGCAAGCTGGAGCTGGGGCGCCTGCGCGAGGCGATCGCGAACGGACCCCAGCTCGTCGTCCTGCGCGGCAGGCGCCGGGTCGGCAAGAGCTTCCTGCTCGTGCACGCGGGGCGGGGCGGGCGGGGCGTCTTCTTCCAGGCGGACGAGCAGGACGAGCGATCGCACCTCGACCTGCTCGCGCGCGAAATCGCGCCCCTGCTGAGGCCGCGTGTGCCGCTGCGCTTCGAATCGTGGGACGAGGCCCTGGCGACCGTCGGCGAGCTCGGCCGCGAGGCGCCGCTCGCGGTCGTGCTCGACGAGTTCCAATGGCTGCTGGCCGCGCAGCCCTCGCTGGCGTCGATCGTGCAGCGCCACTGGGATGGATGGCAGCGAGAGCGGGTCCCCGTGACGCTGATCCTCAGCGGCAGCGCGCTGCGCCTGATGGAGGGCCTGCTGGAGCCCGGCGCCCCCCTGTATGGGCGCGCTGACTACCGACCGCTGCTGCAGCCGCTCGACTTCCGCGACGCATCCCTGTTCGCGTCCGCACGACTCTCCGCCGAGTCGCGCCTGCGTCGCTACGCGGTTCTCGGCGGCACGCCCCAATACCAGGTGTGGGCCGGAAAGGCGGAGCTCTCCGAGCTGATCGCCACGCGCATCCTCGGCAAGGGCGAGTCGCTGTACGAGGAGCCCCTGCACCTGCTGCGCGAGGAGCGGGAGATCCGCGATCCCGGCACCTACTTCGCTGTGGTCAGGGAGATCGCCGCCGGCCGCACGCGGACGAACGAGATCTCAAACGCGACCCGTATCTCCACGCCCAACCTGGCAAAGATGCTGAAGCGACTCGAAGCGCTCGGATACCTCGAAGCCCGCTCCCCCCTGTCCCCGCGGGGCCCGGAGACGCGACGCACCAGCTACCGGCTCGCCGATCCCTTCTTCCGCTTCTGGTTCCGCTTCGTCTTCCCCAATCGCAGCCTGCTCGAGCGCGGCCGCGTCAACGAGGTGCGGAAGATCGTCGAGCGGGACATGGACGCCTTCATGGGGCTCGCCTTCGAGGACTGCTGCCGCGAGTGGACGGGGCGCTTCTCCGCCGATCTCCTCCCCCCCTCCCAGCAGTTGGGCAGCTGGTGGTCGCGGAACGGGCAGACCGAGATCGACCTGGTGGGAACCTCGCGCGGCCGCTACGACCTGCTCGCCTCGTGCAAGTGGGCCAAGGCTGCGCCGGCCTCCGTCCTGACCCAGCTGCTCGAGCAGCGCGACTCCCTTCCCAGGGCGGGAGGCGCGAAGCTCGCGATCTTCGCCCGCGGCTTCTCCAGCCAACTCAGACGGAGAGCCGCCGAGGAGGACGTCACGCTGATCGGCATCGAGCGCCTCTTCGAGTAGAGATCACCCGGGCCGCGGCGCAGATCGCCGTCGCCTAGGAAGAGACGGACGGCGCCCCCCTGAGGACGGCGCACGGACTCTCATTCCGGGCTCAGCGGTGTTTGTGCCAGCGCTTCTTGTGGCCCTTGCAATCGGTCCCAACCACCGGCTCGGTGTCGAAGACCTTGCCGTTCTGCCCGGTCAGGTCGACTTTGGCTTTGTACGCATGGGCGCAGAGGTTGCGGGAGTTGACGACGAGGCCCTTCTTGCCTCCGAATAGTTCGAGCCTGAAGCTCGAGACCGGGGCGTCTGGGACCGCTTCGAAGCTGTTGCGCAGCGCCCCTTTGACCGAGTCGGTCTTGCCGTCGAGGTCGATCTCGATCGGCAGCGACGGAGGGCCTTTCAGCGCGACGACGAGGTCGGGCAGCTTGTGGGAGGAGGAGCGTAGGTAGACGTTGCCCGAGAGCGGGTCTGAGAGCAGCGGCGTGACCGCGGTCGCCGTGCCGTAGATCGAGCCCTGCGGACAGGCGTTTGCGGCGAACTGAACCCTGGTGCAGACCGTCCGGATGTGGGCCTGGTCGAGGAAGGCCGAGGGCGGCAGCTTGACCTGGGCCTGGGCGACGTTCGCTTCACCCGGTTTCGCTTTCAGGTCGGCGATCAGCTTCGGGTGGCCGGTGCGCCTGGTTCCGCCTTTCAGCTTCAAGGAGAGCTTCGGCTTGAAGGGCAGCTGCGGGCAGCCGCCGACCTGGAAGGGATTGGAGAGGGCGGCGCTCTGTCCCAGGGCGGAGGTGGCTGATCCGGTGATCGAGAAGGGTTCGCAGCTGGTCGGGTTGAGGGTGAACTCAGGGCGGCCCATGGTCAGGGCGATGCTCCGCACATCGAGCGGGATGCCGTCGAGGATCTGCGGCAGGGGATCGCTCACCGCGTGGATCTGAGCGGTGTCGGGGTTGACGTAGAGGGCGACGCGGGAGACGACCGCTCCGAGGTCGAAGGGACCGGCGACAGCGGGAACGATCACCGCCAGGCTCAGCGGGGCGCCTTTATAAGGGCCGGCGAGGTAGGCGTGGCCGGAGGTGTGGAAGGGGGTCGGGCCGGCGCCGGCGGCTACGTCGACGGTGCCCACTTCCGAGGAGGCCGGGCAGAAGGGGGATTCGCGCTCGGCGATCCCTTCGTTGGGGTGTTCCCTCGCCTTGGCTCCGGCGATCTGGGCATCGGAGCACTCGGCGATCCCCGCCAGCTTGCCGATCAGGCCCGGCGGCAGGGTGGTGTCGATGCCGACCAGGCGCTGGGAGCCGTCGTTGCGGCTGAGCTTGAGGACGAAGGGGCTGTAGGCGCCGGCCTGGGGGGAGAGGGTGCCAGCGGAGAAGGCGGGGGCGTTGGAAGCGCCGCCTTCGTTCGTCGGGCAGGCCCCGCCGCCGGGCTCCGCGGTGGTCTGGAAGGAGCTTTGGGGGTGGGCGTCGGCGCCTTCGGGGGTAGACCAGGGGGTGAGGTCGGTGGTGGTGGCATGGGTGCCGCAGGTGAGCGGGGTGGTGAGGCTGGCGCGCGCGCCACCGAAGAAGGAGAGCTTGAAATCGTCGAAGGGCAGCTGCGGGTTGTCCTTGAAGGTGGCGGTGAGCTGGCCGGTCTGGGGGTCCGGGCTCACTTCGCCGGCGAGCTTGACGAGGATGCCCGACTGGGCGTCATCGATGACCAGATAGATCGCGAGCAGGGTGTTGAAGGGGTTGTGGAAGGGCTGGGCGAGATAGACGGAGCCCTGCAGGGGGCGGGGAATCGGTTCGCCGGTTTCGGGGTCGGTCTCGACTTCGATGCCGCCCGATTCGCCGCCTTCTTCTTTGTATTGGGCAAGGAGGGGTGAGGTGACCTCGACGGTGCCGAGCTTGGCGGCATCGGGGCAGGCGGGTTGGGCGCCGTTGGCGATCCCCGTTTCGGCGTCGATGCCAACCTCTTCGGTGGAGCAGGCCTCGAGGCCGGTGGCCTGGGAGGGGTTGGCGACGAGACCCGCCGGCAGGGTGACGCGAGCGTCCTTGAGGTGCGCGGTGGCGGTCGGGCAGCTCTGCGGGACGGTGGCGGAGTCGCAGATGTCGTGCTGGGGGATGTGGAGGTCGACCTGTAGGCCGGTGGGGCTGTCGGCGAGGGAGGTGGTCGGGGTGGCTGAGATCGTCGGTTCGAAGGGCTCCGCGTTGCAGCCGTCGACTTCGGTCGGCTCGCCGGCGGAGTCGGTCAGCGGCGAGCTGTAGGAGGTGAAGGCGCCGGGGTGCCCCCAGGAGTCCACTTCGGCTTCGATCGTGCTCGCGGCCCGGCACTGAGTTGGCATGGTGAGCAGCGGGGTGGTCTGCGGTGGCACCGGGCATTCCGGCAGGGCGTGCTGCAGGCATGCGCCGCGCCAGGGTTCGAAGGCCGGCTCAGAGGCGTTGCCCCAGAGCTTCACCCTGATCCCCTGGAAAGGGTGGCTGTAGAGCCCGAGGACGGCCTGCGAGGAGGCCGAGAGTGTGTAGTCGCCGGGGCGCAGGCCGCCGAGGATGTGAGGGAAGATGCCGACGCCGACGGCGTTGAAGGCAAAGGAGGAGGCGGCGCCGGGCGGGGGGACCATGTTGTAGAGGGGCTTGTTGTCCTCGCCGTAGCCGCTGCCGATGGTCGAGTAGATATTTGCCTCACCGATCGCCGAGGCGTTGGGGCAGCCATCCGACTCGAGCTCGGCCTCGGTGCAGCGCAGCGGGGTGGCGGCGGGGTCGACGATCAATCCAGGGGGCAGATTGGTGCGGAGGTCGCGGGCGCCGCCCTCGGCGAGCGTCGTCTCGGCGACGCCGGTGGGGCTGGCTGTGCGCAGAGGGAAGCCGACATTGACGGCGAGCTGGCCCGGGCGGGTGCCGGCGGCGGTGGCGGGCAGGCCGTCGCGATCGGTGAGGTTGAGGGCGAGTCCGTTGGCGCCGCCGAGCAGGGCGAAGGGCGGGTCGGCGGAGCTGATCGCGGTGGGCGGGCTCTGGGCGATGGCGGGCAGGGCGCCGCCGCCTGAGACCGTGAGGCCGGCGCCTTCAAGCTGGGTGCCCTCGGGGGTCGCGCCGGGGTCAACCTTGACCGTTCCCAAGATGAAGTCACCGGGGCCGATCGGTGCGCCGAAGGTGCAGGTGACTTCGCCGGGGCCGGGGGACCCCAGCGAGCAGGCGGCCGGGTGTTGGTGGTGCAGATCGCCGGAGTTGACTTCCGAGGTGGAGGTCGGGGTGAGCCCGGCCGGCAGGGAGAGGGTGAGGGTCACCGTGCCCTGGGTCGGGGCAGCGCCGATGTTGTCGAGGCTGAAGAAGTAGCCGTCGACCGAGGCGTAGGGGGAGCCGGCGGGGGCGAGGTTGGTCGGTTCGGCGAAGAGGGCGGGGCTCGACCAGGCGGGGGCCGGGGCGGCGGCGGCGGCGACCGGCAGGGCGGCGGCCAGCAGGGTCGCGATCCCGAGGGCGGCCAAGAGTGGGCGTCTCATCGGTGGGTCCTCCGTTTGGCGTGGGCGTGCCTCTTGTGGCGCTTTCTGTGCTTGGCACCCCTCTTCACGCATTGGCCGTGCCTGCGCACATTGCCCTTAGGGCACGTGGGCTTTTCATGGACGTTGCCGGAGCCATGGAAGCTGGGCGTGGCGGGGGTCTGGGCCTGCGGTTCTTCGCCCGTTTGCCCGTGGCAGGCTTCGGCGCTTTCGCAGACCTCGGCCGGCGCCGGATACTGGGAGGCGAGGCCGCCGCCCGTGCGGGCGTCATAGGCGTCGAGGATGTGGTCGGTGTCCTGGCCGACCAATTGCGAGCGGCTGAAGAGGAAGACGTCGTTGCCGTTTGCCGAGGCATCGGCGAAATAAGAGGGAGTGGAGCCGGCGCCGGTGGAGAGCAAATACAGGCAGCCGCCGTCTAGGGGCGCGTAGCCGGGGCCCCCTTCTTTGCAGCTGCCGCTGCCCGGCGCCTCCCACTCATAGAGGTCCTGGCAGGCGGGGGCGGCGGGGCCGCCGACGATCGCTTCGACGGGGGGGCAGCCGCCCTGGGCGTTGGTGTCAGCGAGGACGAGGGGGTCGGGGGACTCAAAGAAGAAGCGATCGCCGGAGGCGGAGAGGTTTCGCGCCAGGAAGGGGTGGGTTCTCCCGAACCCGGGGCCGATGCCGATGCTGTCCAGGGTCGGGGCGCCGCTGGGGCGTTGGCCGGTGGGCAGGCAGGTGAGGCAGGTGAGGCGGCCAGTGTTTGCCTGGTAGCGGTAGTACTCGGCGCAGGGTTCGCCGGGTTTGCCATTTTCGCCGCAGGCGTCGGTCCCACCTGTGGAGCCGGTGGCGCGGTTGTCATAGCCGGTAAGCGGTCGCTGGGAGGCGAAGACAAGGGAGGCCCCGTCGGCGCTGGCGAAGGCGCTGCGCCTGCCGATCAACCCTGGAGAATTGGGAGCGATCCCGCTCGGCTCCCAGTCGCGGGCATCGCTCGTCTGCCTTATCCCCGAGGCGTCGAGGCGGGCGATGAAGGCGATGGTGCCCGCTGGGGAGCCGTCCTCTTCCCAGGCATAGAGATTGCAGACCCCCGACCATCCCGAGCCATGCTGGGCGCAGCTGCCCGTTTCGGCTGCTTCGGGTCCGGCGCCGTAATCGACCGTGTTTTGGGCGAGGACGCCGTTGGCGGCGAAGTAGAGGCGGGAGCCGTCGGCCGAGGCGCCGAGCACCCCCTGCACGTCGGCGCCGGCTTCGTCGGTGGGGTCGGGGGTGAGGTCGGTGAGGCAGCCGCCGGTGTCGTTGCAGCCCCCCGTCCCCTGCGCCTGGAAGCGGTAGAGGTCTGAGCCTGGGTGCGGGGGGAGCTCGCCGTTTGCCGACCAGTAGAGGTGTTCTCCGCTTGGGTCGGCGGCGAGGCCGGTGGGGGCGCCGCCGACTGAGAGGAAGTTGGGTTGGCAGCGGGGGATCTCTGTGCATCTATTATTGTCAGGATCCGAGGGTTCGTGGAGCGGCAAGCGCATGCGTCCGATCTCTCCTTCGCCCTGCGCCGTCCAGTAGACGTGGGGGCCGATCACGGCTATGCCGCGAAGCATGGGCTTCGGCCCGATGAGATTTCCATATCCGTCTTCTTCTCCGAACCCCACCCCTTCTATGCTCCCCCCATCCAGCGGGATCGAATTGACTGACCCAAAGCCGAGGGAGTTTTCCTGCGTCCAGTAGACGCGCGTCGGACTCAGCGCCACGCCGAAGAGCGATTCGCTACTTCCGTTTCGATCGTAGAAGCGCTGTTCGACCGCGCTCCCGTCGAGCTCCGAGCGGGCGATGTCCTGCTCTTCCATCCCCAGGGAATGCTGCGAGTTCACCCAGTAGATGTGGCTTTCGTTGACCGCGATGCCCTGCGGATTACTCGCGCCGGCGATGAATTCGGGTTCGATGCTGTCGGGCACCAATGCGCCTGAACCGTCGAGTTCGGCGCGGCCGATCGTGCCGGCGCCGACTGTGGGGCGGTTTTCGGGCTTTTGGTTGAGATCCCCTCCCAGCGGCCCGGTGTTGGTCCAGTAGACGCACTGCCCCCCGCCCGAGCAGGGCCCAAGCGCCACGTAACGCGGAGCGGAGGGAGCGCACTGTTCTTCGCCCGGTTCGGTTTCGGGGTGGGTTTCGGCGCAGGTTTCCCCGGGGGTAATGAAGGGGTCTTCGACCACGGTGGGGGTGTTGGAGCCGTCGAGCTTGGCGCGGCCGATCGTGCCGTCCAGAGGGTCGGCCCAGTAGACGTATTCGCTGGAGACGGCGATGCCGACGGCGTGGTGGTCCTTGAGCAGTTCGGGGAGTTCTTCTTCGGGTTCTTCATCGGGCGCAGGGCCGATCGTCAGGCGGCCGAGCTTCGGGCCCGGAACTTCGGGGCCGGTGTGGGCGTCGTCGGTGAGCTCCTCGGGGGAGGTGAAGAAGGCGGCGTCACCGTCGGCCGAGGCGGCCTGGAAGGCGGCGGGCGAGGTGCCGGCGGGGTCGGGCGGGGTGCGATCCGAGGCCGAGAGGCGCAGGGTTTCGGGGCTCTGGGTGGCGATTCCGCGGCGCTCGTAGAGCTGGGCGGCGGCCTGGGAGGTGAAGAAGGCGTCTTCCCCGTCGGCGGAGACGGCGTGCTCGGCGGCGGTGAAGTAGTCGGCGCGGGCGCCGCCATCGCTGGTCCTTTCTTGCCACCAGTCATAGGGCCCGCCGAAGGCCGCCGCCGGGCCGCCGCCCTCAGCTGTGGGCAGCAGCGAGACTACGGTGAGGGTGCCGCTTTGGCGCTGATAGCGGTAGAGGTTGGGCTTGCCGGCCAGGGGTGCTGGGCCTGAGGTGACCGGCAGGGCTTCGGTCGATTCGAAGAAGACCTCTGCGTCATCGGCGGAGGCGGCGAGGAAATGGAAGTCGACGGCGGAGGCGGCCTGGTAGGGGAAGAGCGGCTGGTAGGTGGCGGCGAAGGGATCGGCGAGAAGGACGCTGGCGCTGGCGGGGTTGCCGATACGGGAGACCGGGTCAAAGAAGAGGCTCAGGTCTTCAGTCCAGGCGCCGGTGGTGGCCCTGTCGGCGGCGGCCAGCGGCGGTAGGGCGCCGCGGGTGGCCCAGGCGCCGCCCTGGCGGCGGGAGAGGTAGGCCTGGCCTTCCTGGGAGCCTTCGGTGCCTTCGGAGATGCCGCCCGAGTCGCCCTGGAAGACGAAGGCTTCGCCGTAGGGGGAGGCCTGGTTTCGAAAGAGGCCGCCGTTGATATCGGCGCCGCCCTTATCGGTGGGGCTGACCTGCTCATAGGCGCGGCACTCGGGCAGAAGGGCCGAGGGGGAGCCGGCCTCGCGGAAGGCTTCGTTGGTGGGGCAGGCGCCGAGGAAGTCCGGGGTGGCGGCGTAGGTGGCGAAGATGCGCGCTTCACCGGGGCTGCCTTCGGCGGGGCTCTTGTTGTTTTTGGCGAAGAGGCGGAAGTGGTAGGCGGTGGCGGGGGTGAGGCCTTCAAGGGTGGCGGAGACCTGGTGGGTTTCGGTGAGGCTGGTGCTGATTTCTGCCTGTAGGGTGGCTTCTGTGCCGGCGCCGAAGGCTTCGCCGTCTGCCTGCCAGGCCGCCTCGCTGATGTATTGGAAGGAGTAGGTGGTTTTCTGCAGGTTGGGGTCGAGGCTCGCTTCGAGAGTGGCAGAGGTGGTGGTCACTTCGGAGAAGGAGGTAGCGGAGATGATCGGGGGGCCGCCGAGGGCGAGGGCGGTGGCGGGCAGGCTCAGCCCGAGCGTGGAAAGCGCGGCGATCGTGGCCATCGCGATCAGGGCCCTCGCCCCAGGGCGGGCCCTAATCCTTGCCGCGGCGGTGCACGGCTCCGTCTTGTCGGTGCTTGCCTTCATCGTTCTTCTCCCTTGGACCAGATGGCCCGTCGCTTCTCCCCGGCGCCCGCTCGCCCCGGCCACCTAGGAGGGTGGCCGGGGCGCCGCGTCGCCCGGCGAAAAAAAGTGACTTAGGGCCCCTCCACCGCCCAGGCACCAACGCCATGGGCGGCCCCGGTTACATGAAACACTAGGACGCCTCCGACCTTAGACATGCCGGTTTCGCCCCAGTTGCTCCGCCGAGCTTCTTC
>Ga0157375_10000195_pt1 | contig 56667 bp, 48 predicted proteins | sample M35metaG_FD_115311 | JGI IMG/M metagenome (GOLD analysis project Ga0157375, IMG submission 115311) | Miscanthus rhizosphere microbial communities from Kellogg Biological Station, Michigan, USA - M3-5 metaG | ecosystem: Host-associated > Plants > Roots > Rhizosphere > Soil | place: USA: Michigan...
CGGGACACTCGGATCACACCGCGGGACACTCGGATCACACCGCGGGACACTCGGATCACACCGCGGGACACTCGGATCACACCGCGGGACACCCCGGATCACACCGCGGGACACCCGGCTCGCACGTGGGACACCCGGCCCGCACCGTAGGACAGCCGGCGCGCACCGTGGGACACCCGGCGCGCACCGTGGGATACCCGGCTCGCACCGCGGGACACCCGGCTCGCACCGCGGGATACCCGGCAACGCTGTGGCACTCGCTAACGAACCGGCTATCTGACCACGCGCCGCGCGCAGACAACCGACAACGCGGCGAAGCCGCAGACAACGCAACGAAAAACGGCCGGCGTCGAGCCGGCCGTTTTTCGTTGCAGCTAAGCAGCAAACGCTTAAATGTTCTTGTCGATGAAGCTCTGCAGCGCCGGCTTGGGCATGGCTCCGATGGCGCGGTCGACCAGCTTGCCGTTCTTGAAAATCATCAGAGTGGGGATAGACGTCACGCCGAACTTCTGCGGGACCGTCTGATTCTCGTCGACGTTCATCTTGGTGATGACCGCCTTCCCCTCATACGACGGCGCGAGCTCTTCCACGATCGGCCCGATGATGCGGCACGGTCCGCACCACGGCGCCCAGAAGTCGACGAACACCGGCTGGCCGGCGTTGACGAGCTCCTCGAAATCCTGATCCGTAATCTCTCGAACTGCCTGTGAAGTTGTCATTTCCTCGATCTCCTAAACGGACTGTGAAAGGCCACGGTTTCGCGGGTTATTCCGGTTCGGGGTCGCGAGGTTGCGCGGTCTCGCGGCAACTACTCAGTAACCAAACCGCGCGCCAACTGCGCGACCCCGTAACCGCGCCACCCCGCCACCGCCTTGGCACGCCGCTCGCTCTTACGACCTTCAATGTCCGACTCCCCTCCCTACCGCAGGGAACGGCGATCGTTTCCGCGGCCACCGCTCTGGTTGAACCTTCTCCTGCTCGTCATCGCCGCGGCGACGTTCGCCTACGCGAAACACCAGCGCGACGTCATCGAGGCGAAGACGGCCATCCTTTTCCGGCACAACGAAAACTCCCCCGTGGAGTTGAACCGGATGCGCGACGAGCTGTCGCAGATGGATCTGACCCAGGCACAGCTGGCGCACGAGATCGACGGGCGCATGCAATACCTGCAAAGCCTGCAGAGCGCCGACTTCTACATCTCGATCGATACGCAGCGGAAGAAGCTGCAGCTCCGCTTCGGCAACGCCGTCGTGCGCGAGGCCGACGTGCAGATCGGCGAGGCCAGGACCATCACCTCGCCCACCAAGAAGACCTGGACGTTCCTGCCGCTCAAGGGCGCCTTCAGCGTGACCGGCAAGGAGGATGGCTACGACTGGGCCGTCCCCGACTGGGTCTACGCCATGCGCGGCGAGCACGAGCCGGCCGCGCGCGCGGTGGTCCCGAACGGCCTGGGGCGCTACGTCGTTTTTCTCCCCAACAGCTACGTCATTCACTCCCCGCCACCGCCTGAGAGTCCGCTGCAGGGACCGAAGCCGGGATCGTTCATGGTCTCGGAAGCCGACCTTGCAGCGATGTGGCCGCGGATCACCAATCAAACGAGGGTCTACATTTTCTGATGAAACGCTGGATAGGATTTCTCGGATCGTGGGCGTTGCTGGTACTGGCGCTCGGCCTGGCTGCCTTCGCCATCGCCGGCGAGAGCATCAACATCACGAATGAGCGCCGCCTCGACCGCGTGGCCGCGATCGACAAGATGATCGCAGAGCGCGGCGGCAGCAAGGCCAGCGAGCTGCGCGATGCCGCAACGCAGAAGACGTCGCGCGTGAACGCGCTGCAGGCCAAGTTGCAGGACGTCGCCAAGCAGACCGACGACGTTCCCGACACCGGCCAGACCATCCTCGTCTCCACGGCCGAGAACAAGCTCTACGTCCGCAAGAACGGCCAGACGATCTTCGACGCGGTCTGCTCGACCGGTAAGGGGACGACGCTGGCGGTCGACGGCAAGACCGTCATCTTCGATACGCCGATCGGCAAGCTGCACATCATCTCGAAGGATGAGAATCCGCAGTGGGTGCCGCCCGACTGGCACTACGTCGAGGAAGCACGCAAGAACGGGATGCGCGTGGTCCGCCTCAATCCCGGCCAGTCGATCGATGCCCGCACCGGTCAGCCGGCGATGAGCAAGCCAAATGAAGGTGTCTGGTCGTGGCTGACCGGCAAGTCCAACACCACCAGCAATCCGGTGCTGACGGTTCGCGGCGACACCATCATCGAAAACAACAACGGTGTGGAGCGCGAGCTGGAACCGGGAAAGACAATCGTGGCGGGCGACGCCATCATCGTTCCGCCGGTCAATACGAAACAACGTCACTACGACAAGGTGCTGGGCAAGTTCCGCCTGGAGATGGGCAACGGCTACGGCATCCACGGCACCGACGAACCCGACAAGCTCGGCCAGTCCGTCTCCCACGGCTGCGTACGCCTCGGCGACGCCGATATCGAGAAGCTGTACCAGATCGCGAACGTGGGCGACACGGTGATCATCTACTAGCTGCCAGGCGGACAAACGTAGGTCGGACTCTCAGTCCGACCTCTTGTGAATACCCCTCGTCACTGCGGCGTAGATCCCGGATCAGCCGGTCGGACTGGAGAGTCCGACCTACGTAAATCCCGGATCAGCTGGTCGGACTGAGAGTCCGACCTACGTTCGAATCGTCTACGCGCGGCGCGCAGACAACAGACAACGCGCCGAAGGCGCAGCATAATCACGCCATGCATCCCTGGCGCGAGCGGCTCGCTCGTTGGTTTACGCCGCTGGCGAAGCGGATTCCGATCTCGCCGAATGCCATCACCATCATCGCGCTGCTGTTGAACATCGTCGCCGCGGGCTGCCTGATCGCGGCCGGCCGGCGGCCGTGGTTGTTCCTCGTCGCCATCGTCATCATCGCCGTCAGTGGGATTGCCGATGCGCTCGATGGCATCGTGGCGCGGGTGCAGGAGAAGGCGTCGCGGTTCGGCGATTTTCTCGATCATTGTGCCGACCGCACCAGCGACACGCTGCTGGCGGCGGCCTGGCTGATCAGCAACGGCGTGCGCGAGCCACTGGCGATGGCGGGCATCATCATGACCATGCTCAACGGCTACATCGGCACGCAGATCGAGGCCACCTACGGCGTGCGCAGCTACGAGTCGGTCGGCCGCGGCGAGTTCGTCCTGGCCATCATCATTCTTCCCATCGCGTCTTACATCCTCTTCACCAACGGCTGGCAGACGCTGACCTTCGCCTCTCTGACGACCGCCGAGTGGCTGGCCTCGGTGATGCTCGCGTTCGCGCTGTTCGGGGTGTTCCAGCGCGTTCGCGTGGCGCTGCGGCTGGAACGTTCGTGATCGGGAAGACGCCCATCACCGGCGAGCCGGTCATTCTCGCGCCCGAGCGCGGCGATCGCCCGAATGTCTACGACGGCGGCCCGTGTCCGTTCTGTCCGGGCGCCGAGGATCAGACGCCGCCGGAGATCGCGCGCGATGGCGATCCGTGGCGGATTCGCGTTTTCCCCAATCGCTATCCGCCAACGAAGCAGTCTGAAGTCGTGGTGGAAAGCGCGAGGCATGACGACGGGTTCGAGGAGCTCGCGGCGGATCAGGCGCAGCGCGCAATCGAGATCACCTTCGATCGCTATCGCGCATTGAGAGCAACGGCGGCGTACGTCTCCATCTTCAAGAATCACGGCCGTCTGGCCGGCGCATCGATTCCGCATCTTCACTCGCAATTGGTCGGACTGCCGTTCGTGCCGCCGCGCGTCGCCGCCGAGGGAGAGGCATTCGCGAACGCGGCAACGTGCCCGCTTTGCGATCTCTCGGCGCATCCGCTCATCGCCGAGAGCGAGCACTATCGCTGGATTGCTCCGCACGGCGCGCGATTCGCCTATCAGCAATGGATCGTGCCGAGAGCGCACGAGAACGATCTCGACGAGCCGCGTGAGATCGCCTCACTCATGCAAGCCTCGGTTCGCGCCATGCGAAGCATCAGCGACGCGTTCAACTGGAGCTTCGTCACCTTCCCGCACGAACCGCGCGGGCACTGGTACCTCGAGCTCTTTCCGCGCATCGCCATGATCGCCGGCCTCGAAATTGGGACGGGGACCTTCGTCAATACCGTGGCCCCCGCTGCACTTGTCGCCGGTTTCCACCGAGAAGGACGATCAACAGCATCCCGGCGATGAAGCCGCCGATGTGGGCGAAGTAGGCCACGCCGCCGGCGCTCTGCAGGTTGCCGGCGTTCATCGATGCGGCACCGAAGAAGAGCTGCATCACGATCCAAAAGCCGAGGAGGAAGACCGCCGGGATCTCGCGGATGGTGATGAAGATGAAGATCGGAATCAGCGTGGTCACCCGTTGCTTCGGATAGAGCACGACGTAGGCGCCGAGCACGCCGGCAATCGCCCCCGAGGCACCGATCGACGGCACGCGCGACGCGGGATTCATCATCGCGTGGGCCAGCGTGGCGATCAGGCCGCACGCGAGATAGAAGAAGAGGTATCTGGCGTGCCCGAGGCGATCCTCGACGTTGTCGCCGAAGATCCAGAGGTAGAGCATGTTCCCGCCGAGGTGCAGCCACCCGCCGTGAAGAAACATCGACACGAACATGGTGATGACGTTCGGCAGCAGCGCGCCGGGCAGGTACCAGAAACGCGCCGGAACGAAGGCGACGTTGAACAGCACCGGCTCGATCTGCGGCCCGAGGGAGATCTCCCAGAAAAACATCAACACGTTGACGACGACGAGGATGATGTTGACCACCGGCGTGGTGCGTCGCGGGTTGTGGTCAGCGAGAGGGAGCAAGCGGCGATTCTACTGCGCGCGGCGTAGCGCCGTCGGCTCGACGGCTGGCCCGCTAGCGGCTCGCTGGCGCGTCGCTTACCGGACGAAGTACTTGTCGAGATGCTCGTACGCCTGCCGCACGCCCTCGCTCTGCGTCTTCAGCTCCGAGAACGCACCGCGATAGATGCCGCCGACGCGGGTCACGTTCCGCTCCCGCAGCGCGTACAGCACTTCGCGCAGCGCTTCAGCCTCGGCGGGAGCGAGGTCGGTACGGCCGATCTCGCGCTCCAACAGCGACTGGGCGACGCGGAGATGGTCGCCGCCATCATCGCGCGAGGCCGGCGCGGGTGCCGCGGCAGACGGGATGTATGCGGCGGGCGCGCGGCCTTCGATCGTATTCGGCGAGGAGAGATCGACGGCGCCCGGCAGCTCTTTCAGCTGCGGGCTGAACTTGCCCATCATGAAGAAGAGCTCTTTCTCGTCGGAGAAGTTGCCGACGAGGCGCGCATTCTTCGCCATCTCCAGGTGCTCGGATTCCTGCAGCATGATGAAGGCGCGGGCGCGCTCCTCGAGGGTGATGCGCTTGGCGTGAACGCGCCAGGCCGTGAGCGTGCCCTGAATGAAGCAGGCCTGGCCGGCGCGGATGCTCACCGCTTCCACGGTGACGTTCTCCTCGATCCGGATCGAGCCGTTGGTCGACTCGATATCCGAGTACGTGCCCGAGTTCTGGATGACGAGGTTGCCCGGCGTCTTGATCGAAAGCTGCCCGTTGGCGTTGACGCGGATCTCAGTCCCTCGCGGGATGATCATCGTCGGGAAATTTGCCTGGTCGGCGGCGCTGCTGCTCATCACACCCTCCTACGCCCGAGAAACGCCGATGGAAGAGGATCGAAGTTCTTGTAGTCCTTGCTCGTTCGCGACTTCATGAGCAGGGACGCTTCATTGTTCCATTGGTAGTTGAGGATGTAAATCCGCGGGTCGATGGGGATGTAGGTGCCGGGCTGTTCGAGATCGCTGCGCACTTCGTAGTGCAGATGCGAATTCGTGCTCCAGCCGGTCGAGCCGACGGTGGCCACGACCTCACCCTGTTTGATGATCTGCCCGGCATGCACTTTGACGGTGTCGCAGTGGCCGTAGATGGTGATGAAGCGATCGGAGTGATTGACCACGACGACGTTGCCGAAGCGCCACCAGGCCACGCTGTCGCGAAGCGGATAGCGTCCGGCGAAGCTGACCACACCGTCGGCGGTGGCGTAGACCGGCGTGCCGGTGGGCGCCGAGAGATCGAGTCCCTTGTGAAAATCGGACGTGCGCGTGAACGGCGAGATGCGCATGCCGAACGGCGAGGTGAGCACGAACTGGTCGGACGGCAGCGGCAGGATGGACGGCGTGTGGCGCACCAGGTCGGAGTTCTCGGTCTCGTAGCGGCCGAGGAGGTCGAGCTGATCCTGGAGGCGTCGCATGGCGTTGCGCAGCGCCGTCTCGCGATGATGAGCGTCCTCGATGTGCAGCTCGCTGGGATCGCCCTTCGCGCCGTGAATCGGCAGCGAGAAACCACCAACGCCGAGGTTCCGATCGAGCCCGTAGACGGTGACCAGCTTCTCCACGCGGATGCGCTGCTCTTCCAGGCTGCGCTCGAGCGACGTCATCTGCACGACGTTCTCCTGCAGCCGGCCGCGCTGGATGTCGCGCTCGTCGCGCATCGACTTGACGAAGTTGTCCTTGTAGACGCGCCGGATGACCGTCGGCGCCGCGGCCATCGAGCCGAGGAGCCCGGCCAGGACGATCGAGAGCAGCACCAGTCCAGCCACGACGCGGCGACGGTCAAAAAAAACGTAGCGCACGCGGCGACGGATGTCGCTGGGAACGATCTGGATCTCGATCATGGCGATGCCCCGCTGGACTACGCGGGTCGGGCAATATAACACAGGGAGTGTCGCGGAGGTTGGGCAGTTTTCATCAGAGAGGACCTTCTCCTTGCCGCTGTCGCGGCAGCGGCTCCCTCGGCCGCTATCATTGGCTCATGCATCGTCGCCTTGCGCTCCTCGCATTGCTCCTCGCGGTCTCCGCAAATGCACAGACGATCATCTGGAACAAATACGACCCGATGGCCGTACGCAACGATCGCACCGCAAACGTCGTCCTCGAGGTGCAGACCACCGGGGCGCTCTCGGCGATCCGTCTCGACTACGCCAACGGCGGGGCGCTGGCGATGACACAATCGTCGCCGGGCCATTGGACGGCTTCCGTTCCCGCGGCGAAGGTGCTCGATGGATACGCGGCCGATGACGTCAACCACAATTTCGTCGGCTTCCTCCGCCTCCTGGCCTCGGATGGTTCCACGCTGGCGTCGTACAACAGTTTCATCCAGGTCCTCGACGACCGCGTCCCCTCCATCCCCATCAAAACCCTCGGCGGCAACGCCCGCGCCACCACGCGCATCCTCAATCTTTTCCGCCCGGGAATCGACGCCGATCACGTGCAGACGGCCGCCCAGCAGTTCTACGGCTACTACCACGACGACTACGACTTCCTGCAGATCCTCTACGTCGAGCCGTCGTACCCGTCGAACCGCTACCACTTCCAGGTGCGCAACGACGTCGGCGGCATCGGCGTCACGAAATTCAATTCCGCGCCGGACTTTGGCAGCGCCGGGAAGCTGCAGGGCATCACCGTCTACCCAGTCGATTTCTTTTTCGATGCCGGCGAGACGGCGTTCTCGCATGAGCTCGGGCATCAGTGGGTGCTCTTCCTCAAGAACAGCGCGCTGCTGCCGGGGCCGCACTGGCCGCCGTCGACCATGGCGCACGGCGTGATGGGATTCAACATCCCCGGCTCCTCCGTCGGCGGCGATTTTCCCTACGACGTGACCGCGGTGACCGCGACGACCGCGCGCATCACCGACTCACCGGTGACGAAGGAGTTCAGCGATTTCGATCTCTACCTGATGGCCTCCTCCCAGCCTCGGCGGTCGCACCAGGAATCGTGGTTCAGGGAACGCCGTGCAGCGGCTGCGTGCTGCCGAGCAGCACCCTCACCATCAACGACGTCATCACCGTCAACGGCCCGCGCTCGCCCGACGCCGTCTCCGCGCAGAAGCTTTTCGACGTCGCCGTGGTGGTGATCTCCCGCGATCGCCTTCTGACCGACGACGAGATGGCCATCCTCGAATACTTCGCCGCCCGCGGGGAAGCGACTACCACCCTCCCCTTCACCGCCGGCTTCGCCCGCGGCACCACCAAGCCGTTCTACGTCGCCACGCGCGGCTTGGGCCGCGTCGATCTGCGCCTCGACCATCCGCCGCGAAGGCGAAGCGTGCGGCACTGAGCGGGTCGGCCGTATCGGGCCGCGAAGGCATCGAATGCGCTCCCGCCCACGCGCAAGCTACTCGTACCGCAGCGCATCAATCGGATCCAACCGCGCCGCCTTGTACGCGGGGTAGATCCCGAAGAAGAGTCCGATCGAGATCGAGACCGCCAGGCCGACCACGATCGACCAGATGGGCGTCGCCGTCGACAGCGGGCTGATCTTGCGGACGATCAGCGCGATCAGCATCCCCACCGCCACCCCGATCGCGCCGCCGACTCCGGAGAGGGTCATGGCCTCGGTGAGGAATTGCATGACGATGTCGCGCCGCACGGCGCCGATGGCTTTGCGGACGCCGATCTCGCGCGTGCGCTCGGTGACGGAGACGAGCATGACGTTCATCACGCCGACGCCGCCGACGAGCAGCGCAATCGATGAGATCAGGATCATCGCCAGCGTGATGCCGCCGGTAATCGCGCGGAAGTTGCCGATCAGTTTGTCGGGCGTGAGGAGGCCGAAGTCGTTCGGTTTGTTGAAGGGCACATGGCGCCGCGCGCGCAGCACCGCCGTCCCCTCCTCGGTGATGCGATCGACCCACTCCGGCCGGCGCGGCACGGTGGCGATGTTCACGCCGATGTTTTTCTTGATCGACGGAAAGTGCGCGTCGAAGCTGGTCAGAGGGATGAAGACGTGCGAGTCGGTCGATTCGAAGAAGGTGGCGCCCTGCTTTTCCATCACGCCGATGATGCTGAACTTGCGGCCGCCGATGGTCACTTCCTTGCCGAGTGGGTCACTCATCGGAAAGAGCGTCTCGGCGATGCTGGAACCGATGACGATGACCGCGGAGCTGGCGCGCACGTCGCCGTCGCTGATGAACCGCCCCTCGGCGACGAAGTGGTTGTTGGCGACGGAGTAGTCCTGCGTCACGCCGCCGATGGTGTCGGGCGTGGCCTCTTTGCCTCTGTAGATGACGTCGGGTGCGCCATTGTCGTTGCCGGAAAACCAGTAGCGCTCCGGCGAGACGGCCAGCATCGAAGGACAGGAGCGCTTGAGCGCCTGCGCGTCCTCGAAGGTCAGATTCTTGCGCAGCCGCTGCGAGTCGTCGTTGTTGCCGGGTCCGAACTGCGGATCGAATTTCTGGAACTGCACCAGCGTGGCGCCAAAGGCCTGAAAATCGCGCGTGACGTTGTTGTTGAACCCTTCGATGATCGAGACCATGGCAATGACCGTGGTCACACCGATGACGATGCCGAGCACCGTGAGCGCGGAGCGGAGTTTGTAGGCAGTCAGCGCGCGCGTAGCGAAGCGAACGTTTTCGCGGGCGGCTAGGAGGTGGTCACGAGCGCGCACGGGACGACCTCCCTTGTCCTGAATCCCTGACCTTCATCGAGAGCCCTTCTCCCCCGCGGGCGGGGGAGAAGGTGCCGAAGGCGGATGAGGGGGTGTTGAACAGGTGGTGCAAGTAGCGACGCCCCTCACCCGCACTCCGCTTCGCTTCGTGTCTCCCTCTCCCCGCGTTGCGGGGCGAGGGGCTCTCGACGGCTGTGAGGTTGTAGTTCATCACTCCGACCTCAATGCATCGATCGGTGGCAGGTTCGCCGCGCGCATCGCCGGGAAAAATCCCGCGGCGACGCCGGTGACTACGGCGATGGCGAGGCCGCTGATGATCAGCGCGGGCGTCACCAGCGTCGGCAGAGGAAACGCGGCGGAGATGCCGAAGCTGATCAGGGTGCCGAGGAGAACGCCGGCGATGCCGCCGCCGAGCGACAGCAGGATGGCCTCGGTCAAAAACTGGAATTGGATATTGCGCTTGCGCGCGCCGAGGGCGCGGCGGATGCCGATCTCGCGGGTTCGTTCGACGACCGAGACCAGCATGATGTTGGTGATCACGATGCCGCCGACGATGAGCGAGATGCCGGAGATGAAAATCATCACCGCGAAGCTGGCCGCCGAGATGCTCTTCCAAAGCGCCTGCAACGCCTCGGCCGATACGACGCCGAATGGATCGTCGGCGCGGAATCCCGTCCGCCGCCGGCTGCGGAGGATGGTACGCACGCTGTCGATCGAGCGCTGAATCCCCGGCACGCCGCCTTCGGCGCGGATGAAGAGGTCCAGCGAGCTGTGGATTCCGAACTGCCGGCGGAAGGCGTTGATCGGAATCCAGAGCTGATCGTCCTGGCTCCGGCCGAGCACTGAGCCCTGTTTCTGCAGCAGGCCGATCACGCGGAAGGGATGGTCACCGATCCAGAGCGTGCGCCCGAGCGGATCGAGTTTGCCGAAGACTTCGTCGCGGACGTCGGTACCGATGATGGTGACCGGATCGGAGTGCGCATTTTCGGCAGGCGTGAAGAAGCGTCCGGCCTCGAGATCGAGGTTGTTGATCTCGGCCATGTTCGCCGTGCCGCCCTGCACCCGCACGCGGTTGAGTTTCCGCGGGCCGCTCTTCACCGTCTGTCGCGAATTCTCGTTGACGCCGATCATGGCGCAGTCGTGACAGCGTTGTCGGATGGCCTCGTAATCGCTCCAATCGATCTTCTTCCGCTTCACCGCCTCCAGAAATTGCTCGCGGCTGGTGATGATCCCGAACTGCGTGACGATGTAGACATCCGGGTTGAGCGTGAAGACCTTCTCGGCGATGTAGTTGTTGAGCCCCGAGATGATGGAGACGACGGAGACCACCGTCATCACGCCGATGATCACACCGAGCAGCGTGAGAAAGCTGCGCAGCTTGTTGGCTGCGAGCGCGGTGGCGGCGATTCGGAGAGTTTCCATAGATTCAAAGGCGAAATGTTGAATGTTGAATGTTCAATGTTGAATGTTCAATGGAGAGGCGCTGCGCACAGTGAATCTGCCGTTCATTGAACATTCAACATTCAACATTGAACATTCAACATTTGCCTTTAGCTCTTCTCCTTCTTCTCCGGCTCCTTCTGTTCCTTCACCTTCGACCCGTCCTTGATCTCCCGCAGCGCGCGGAAGGGTCCGGTGACGATCTGCTCCCCTTCTTTGGCGCCGCTGAGGAGCTCGATCTGGCTGTCGCCGGAGAGGCCGGAGGTGACTTTCTCGAATTTCACCGCGCCGTTGCGGACGACGAAAACGCCTTCTTCATCCTGCGGCTTGCCGGGCGTGCTTCCCGGTTTCTCGCGCACGACCAGCGCCTGGATGGGGATGGCCAGCGCCTTCGAGCGCGTACCGGTGACGATGTCCGCCGAAGCGGAAAAGCCGGGGCGCACATCAGGAGGAGGATTCTCGACCTGGATCTTGACCTCGAAGTTGACCGCCTGCGTTCCGCCCGTCGAGATCCCGTTGACTTTGATCGGGCTCGATGCCACCTCGGTCACCAGTCCCGGGAAGGTCTTGTTCGGATAGGCGTCGATGGTGACGGTGGCGCGCTGGCCGACTTTCACCGACGGCACGTCGGTCTCGTCGACCTCCATCACCGCTTCGACCACGCTCATGTCGGCGATGGTCATCAGCACCGTGCCGGCGTTGTTCATCGTGCCGATCACGGCCACTTCGCCTTCCTCGACCGGCAACGCCGTGACGATGCCGGCCATCGGCGCGCGCATGGTGGTCTTCGACAGCGTGTCGCGCGCGGCGTTGAGGTTCTCGCGGGCCTGGCTGATGCGCTGCTCCAGCGCCATGACGTTGGCGCGCGCCGAATCGCGAGCGCTCTGGGCGCGATCGAGATCGGCGCGCGGAGTGATCTTCTGCTCGTAGTTTCTGAGTGCGCGCTGGTAATCCTGCTCCGCGGCCACGGCCATGGCCTTTGCGGCATCGCGATCGGAGAAGACTGCCTGCAGCGCGGCATCGGCACTGCGGGCGGTGGCGGCGAGCTGCTTCTGATCGATCTGCAGCAGGAAATCGCCCTTCTTCACCACGTCGCCCTCGCGCACGGCGAGGTTGACGACCTGGCCCATGACATTGGCGGAGAGATCGACCTTGCGCTTGGCGTCGATGCGCCCGTTCGCCGAGACCTTGCTGGTCAGATCCTGCCGCATCACCTTGCCGAACGTGACCGGCGTGACGTCCTTGCCGCGACGCGAGACGAATCCGGCCGTCAACACCCCGGCAATGATCAGGACAACGACTCCGATGATGATCTTGGTGCGACGGCGCATGGGCTCTCCCTCGTTAGTAGGAACTTGGAGAGCTATACGGGAGTGCAGCGCCGTAGTTGCGGAGAAAGAGCCCTGTCATCCTGAGCCGCCGACACCCCGGAGGGGTCGAGGACGGTCGAAGGACCCCCGGCCGATAGCGGCAGCCACCGCCCCGTCCGGGTTATCAGCCGGGGGTCGTTCGACCGTCCTCAGCCCCTACCGGGGCATCGGCGGCTCACGATGACAGTGAATTTCTCCTCGCCCTGCTCCCCATCCAAAGCAGCACCGCGCCCAACGCGCAGGCGATCGGACAAACCAGCAGCGACAGCCGCATCTGGTCGGGATTCTTCGTCACGCCGAGGATGTCGCTGAGCCGGCCGATGAGCGGCCCGCCGAGTCCGTAGGCGACGATGTTGACGATCGAGAAGAAGATGCCGATGGCCAGGCCGCGCAGCTTCGGGCCGGCCAGGTCGTGGACGTCCGCCGTCGCCGGGCCGACCCACATCAGTGCCAGTCCGTAGAGAACGACGTTGACGATCACCACGACGGTGAGGTTGTTGACGAAGAGCACGACCAGCCAGAGCGGGACCGAGAGCGCGGCGGCGGAGGCGGTGAAAGCCATCCGTCCGCCGGCGAAGCGGCGGCTGAATTTGTCGGAGTGGAAGCCGCTGAAGATCATGGCCGGGATTCCGACGGCGATGGAGAGAATGCCGGCCGCGATGCCGACGGTGAGCAGGCTGACGTGATGTACGCGCACGAAGAACGCCGCGCCCCAGATGCCGAGGTTGTTCGAGGAAAGCGCGAAGAGCGCGTAGCCGGCGTAAAGCAAGAGCAGAGGTTTGGAGCGGAAGAGCAGTCTGGCATCGCCGCTGGTGGTGAGGGCGGCCGGCGATTCGGTCCGGCCGCGCGGCTCCTCGCGCAGCAGGAAGACCAGCACGGCCAGGATCAGGCCGGGAAATCCGAGGAGATAGAACGCCCATCGCCAGCCGTGCGTCTGCCCGATCCATCCGCCGAGAAAAAACGCTAGTCCGCCGCCGATGGCGATGCCGGAAGAGTAGATCGACTGCACCGTGGCCCGCATCCGCGTCGGAAAGTAATCGCTGAGAAGCGACAGCGCGGCCGGACCGAGCGTGGCCTCCCCTACTCCCACCATCAGCCGGCAGAAGAAGATCGACCAGAAGCTGCTGGCGAATCCGGTGAGTCCGGAGAAGAGACTCCACACCGCCAGGCCGATGCCGATGATGACCTTGCGTTTGGTGCGATCGGCCAGCATCCCGAACGGCACGCCGAGGAGCGTGTAGAAGATGACGAAGGACGTGGTGCCGAGCAGCGCGAGCTGCAGATCGGTGAAGTGCAGCTCCGCTTTGATCGGCGTGAAGAGGATGTAGATCAGCGTGCGGTCAAGGAAGTTGAGCACGTAGACCGCGGTAAGGACGGCAAGGGCGTACCAGGAGTAGGCAGGGACCTTCTCGGATTGGTCGGACATTGGACGGGGGCATAGTAACCGCCTGGGAGCGCAGGCGTCTCGCCTGCCGCTCTTGGCAGGATCCTGCTCGACGGCAAGCCGGACCCTTCGGCTTCGCTCAGGGCAGGCTGCGCTCCCAGGGCTACACTGCGCTCATGCGGCTTCTTCTTCCGATTCTTTTCTTCGCCGCCACTCTCTCCGCCGCCGTCATCGACGATCTCGACGACGTCTCGAAGTGGATCGCCGCGCCATCCGATGGCGTGTCGCTGAGGCTCGCCGAAGATCACGGCGCCATGCGGATGGATTTCGATTTTCGCGGGCATGGCGGTTGGGCGGCGGCGCGGCGGAAGGTCGATATCGATCTCCCGGACAACTATCGGTTTGCGTTCCGGCTGCGGGGCGAGACGCCGCCGAATACGCTGGAGATCAAGTTCATCGATCCGTCGGGGGAGAACGTCTGGTGGGTGCGGCGGGTGGCGTGGGAGTTTCCGCGCGACTGGGCCGAGGTCATCGCCGACAAGCGGAACATCGAGTTTGCGTGGGGGCCGTCGTCGAATCATGTGTTGACGAAGATCGGCGCGATTGAAGTAACGGTGACCGCGGCCACCGGCGGCAAGGGGAGCGTGTGGCTCGACCGGATCTCGTTCGATGAATTGCCGGCGGATACATCCTTGCCACTGGTCACCGCGTCGAGCTCGCAGCCGGGACAGATGGCCGATCGGGCCATGGACGGACGCGTCGATACATCGTGGCGATCGGCCGAGGGCGGAGCGCAATCGCTGACGATCGGCTTTCGCACTGTGCGCGAATTCGGAGGTTTGATCGTGCAGTGGGGCGATCACGCGACGGACTACGACGTCACGACCTCGGTCGATGGTAAGGAGTGGAACGTCGTTCGAACGGTTCGAGGCAGCAACGGCGGCCGCGACTACCTCCAGACGCCAAACGCCGCGGCGCGATACGTACGACTGAACCTGATCCGCGGCACGGCCGGCTACTCCATCAACGAGATCACCATCGAGCCGCCGCGATTCGGCGATCGGACGATCAATGTTTACCAGGCCATGGCCCACGACGCGCCGCGCGGCCGCTACCCGCGCGGATTGACCGGCGAGCTGGCCTACTGGACGATCTTCGGCGTCGATCGCGATGAGGGAGCGAAGCCGTTGCTGTCGGAAGACGGCGCCATCGAGACGCCGGCCGGCTTCACGCTGGAGCCGTTCGTGCGCGTCGACGGGCGGCTCATGACGTGGGCCGATGTATCGACGACGCAATCGCTGGAACAGAACTCGTTGCCGCTGCCGTCGACGACATGGCATCACTCGAAGTTCACGCTGGAGATCGCGCCGTTTGGCGCCGGGACCGCTAGCGCGCCGGTCGGCTACGCGCGCTATCGCCTGCACAACACCAGCACGCGAACGGAACACGCGCAGTTCTACGTCGCCATCCGTCCGCTGCGGGTCACGCCGCCGTGGTTCGAACTGAACATCGCCGAGCTGACGGCGCCGATTCGGTCGATCAAGTGGGACGGTGCTGAATTCGCCGTCGACGACACGCGCGTCGTTCCGCTGACGAAGCCATCATCGATCGCGACATCGACGTTCGATGGCGGCGACGTGAGTGAATTGTTCGACTCCGTTACGAGCACCGAAACCGTCGTCGATCCCCATCGCCACGCCTCGGCTCTCATGCGCTGGGATCTGATCCTCGCGCCCGGCGAGGAAAAGTTGATCGACGTCGCCACGCCGCTTCACGCGCACGATACGCAACCAATCCCGCGCGACGTCACCCACCAACGCGCCACCGCCATCGCCTACTGGCGCAAGATCGTCGATCACGTTCAGATCGACATCCCTGCCGCGCGCGATCTCGTCGACACCGCCCGCGCCACGGTCGCCTACAACCTCCTCGGGCGCGACGGTCCGGCCATCCGCGGCGGCGCGCGCAACTACCGCCGCAGCTGGATCCGCGACGGCTCACTGGCGTCGACGATGCTGCTCCGCTTCGGCCTCGACGATGATGTTCGCGATTACATCCGCTGGTTTGCGCCGTACCAGTTCGCCAGCGGAAAGATCCCCTGCTGTGTCGACAGCCGCGGCGCCGATCCGGTCGATGAGCACGACAGCCACGGGGAGTTCATCTACCTCGTCGCTGAATACGCGCGACTGACCGGCGACCGCTCGCTGGCGCGCGAGATGTGGCCGCATGTGGAGAAGGCGGCGGAGTACATCGATCTGTTACGCCAGCAAACGACCGGTGAGTTCAAGGGACTGTTGCCTCCTTCGATCAGCCACGAGGGCTACTCCGCCAAACCGATGCATTCGTACTGGGATGATTTCTTTGCCCTGCGCGGACTGAAAGATGCGACGTGGCTGGCGCAACAACTCGGCAACTGCGACGCTGCATCGCGCTTTGCGACGAGCAGCGATGAATTCGGGCGCGATTTTCACGCCTCGATCCGGCGCGCAATCGCGCATCACCACATCGATTACATCCCCGGATGCGCGGACCTCGGCGATTTCGATCCGACGTCGACGACCATCGGCATCGAGCCGGGCGGCGATCTGGCCAACCTACAGCAAGACGCCGTCATCTACGAGTTCACCCGCGCGTGGGAGGAATCGCTGGCGCGGATGGAGGGCCGCCGGCCGTGGAAGGACTACACGCCCTACGAGTTGCGCCAGGTTGGCACGTTCATCCACCTCGGATGGCGCGATCGCGCGCAGCGTCTTCTGGCCTTTTTCCTCGACGACCGCCGCCCTTCCGGCTGGAAACAGTGGGCCGAGGTGGTGGCCCAGGATTACCGAAGCCCAACGTACCTCGGCGACATCCCCCACCTCTGGGTCGGCTCCGACTTCGTCCGCTCCTTCATCGACATGTTGGTTTACGAGCGTGAAGAAGACGACGCCCTCGTCCTCGGCGCCGGGATTCCATCGTCATGGCTCGATCGCGGTGTGCGCGTTCACGGACTGCGCACGAACTACGGCCCGCTCGATTTCTCCGCGGTACGTTCCGGAAACCGCATCGTCCTGCACATCAGTGGAGTGCGCGTGCCGAAGGGTGGGATCGTGGTGAGGCTTCCGGGAGTTCGGGAGCGCGTCATTCGGCGTTTGCCGGCCGGAATCGAGCTGACGAGATAAGAAACGATTTCACGCGGAGAAGGATTTCTCCGCCCTCCCCCCTCTAACGCGGTGAATGGCTGATCTCATGACGGAACATCCCGATCGCTTTTTGGCGGCGCGCATGGTGCGCGGGGATGAGGCGGCGTTTGGGGAGTTCTTCGAATCGAACTTCGCGGCGCTGTTTCGGTTTGCGATGCCGCGGGTCGGGAACGATGCGGCGGTGGCGGAGGAAGTGGTGCAGGCGGCGCTTTGCCGGGCGGTGCGGAAGCTGGCGAGCTATCGCGGCGAGGCGGCGTTGCTGACGTGGTTGTGCACGTTCTGCCGTCATGAGATCAGCGCGCACTTCGAGAAAGAACAGCGGGTGCCTCCGATGGTCGATTTGCTGGATGACATTCCCGAGGTGCGCGCGGCGCTGGAATCTCTGGGAGCAGCAGAGCGGCCCGAGGCCGCGCTGCGGCGGAGCGAGACCAGCCGGATCGTGCAGCTCGTGCTCGATCGCCTTCCCGGCCGTTACGGCGACGCGCTGGAGTGGAAGTACATCGACGGCTTGCCGGTCGCCGAAATCGCCGAGCGGCTCGGCATCGGAGTCAAGGCCGCGGAGTCGACGCTGACGAGGGCGCGGGCGGCATTTCGCGACGCGTTTACGGCGGTGTACGGCGGGCGGTGGAGTGAGGCGGAGGTTTGATGATGGACGAAACCGGGAACACGAATTCTGACGACGCCATCGCCGCGCTCGTCCGGCTGGCTGGGCGGAGGGAGCCGGTGCCCGAGGATGCGGCGGCTCGCGTGCGCGCCGCGGTTCATGACGAATGGATGCAGACGATCGGACGGCGCAGACGGACGCGCTGGATCGGCTCGGCGGCCGCTGTCGCTGCTGCCGCGGTGATCGTCGTCGTAACGAGAATGACAAACTCGGCGCCGCCGGTGGCGCCGCGAGTGGTCGTCGCCGGCGGACAGACGAACGGTGCGGTCATCTACGCGAACGACGTTTACGAAGTGGCGAACGGCAACACCGCATCGCTGGCGTGGGGCAACGCGACGTTGCGGCTCGACAGCGGAACGCGGGTTCGGATCGCGTCGCCGAGCGAGCTCACGCTCGAGCGGGGCGCTGTCTATGTCGATTCGAATGGAGCCGGCGTTCTGGTGCGCACCCCGATGGGAAATGTTCGCGACATCGGAACGCAATTCGAAGTGCGGTTGACGGCGGACCGGATGCGCGTCCGCGTCCGCGCAGGGCGCGTCGATCTGCAGCGTGGCGCGACGACGAACACCGCCGGGCCAGGCGTCGAGCTCGATGCCGATGCACGCGGCGGCGTGACGCCGCACACCATCGCCCGCAACGGGGCTGAGTGGGAGTGGGTTCTGCGCGCCGCGCCTCCGATTCATCTCGATGGCCGCACGCTGTCCGAGGTCGTGGCGTCGGTAACGCGCGATGAAGGCCTGAAGCCGGTGTGGTTCGATGAAACAGCGCAAAACGCGGCCACGATGCGGCTGCATGGCGACGTCCCGCTGACACCCGAGGAGGCGTTAGACACCGCGCTCGTTGCCTCGGGGCTCACGTCGCGGATCGACGGCGACCGGCTGATCATCAAGAGGAGAAAGTAATGCGCCGCTACCTGCTTTTCACGGCCGTGCTGTGTCTGACCGCAATTTCAGCAGTGACGGCAACGGCGGACACGACATCGCTTCGCGGCCGCAGCCTGGCCGAGGCGCTGCACGTTCTCGAAGGACGCGGCCTGCGCCTGATCTACAGCAGCGACGTCGTCCGGCCGGAGATGATGGTCGGAATCGAGCCGCGGTCGACGGAGCCGCGGCAGATGCTCGACGAACTGCTACGCGAGCATCATCTGCACGCGACGAACGGTCCACGCGGCAGCATCGTCATCGTGCGCGATGCCGAAAAGGCGGCAACGCCGGTGACGAAGGCGAAGCCGGCGCAGATGCCGGTGGCGCTCGAGTCGATCGTGGTCACGCCGAGCCATTTCACGATCTTCACCGACGAGCCGGAGGGACATCAGTTCCTTTCCCGCGAAGAGGTGCGCACCGTTCCGCACATCGGCGACGACGTTTATCGCGCCTTCGACCGCCTTCCGGGCATCACGGGCCACGAGATCAGCGCGCGATTCAATGTCCGAGGCGGGCAGGAGGACGAAGTCGAGGTGCTGATGGATGGTGCGGAGATCTATGACCCGTTTCACGTCCGCGATCTCTTCCGCGCCTTCAGCACCATCGACTCCGAGGCCATCGGCACGGTCGACGTCATCACCGGCGGATTTCCGTTGCAGTATGGCGGCCGGCTCAGCGGCGTAATCGACATCTCATCGCTGAAGCCGGGGGCCGCGCATCGCACGGAAGTCGGCATCGGGTTTCTCAACACGCGCGTCCTGTCGAGCGGGACACTCCGAAACACGGAATGGCTGGTCTCCTTTCGCCGAGGGTACCTTCGCGAACTGCTGAAGATCGTCGATTCAACGAGTGGGATCAACCCGAGCTTTTACGACTTTCTCGGCAAAGTGGAGAAGACGCTCAACGAGCGGACCATCGTCTCGGCCGATGTCTTCATGGCAGGTGACGCGTTGAAGATCCACGAGGATGGCGGTGTTGCTCACGGCACCTACAGCGATCGCTACGCCTGGATCAATTTGCGCAACGCGCTCTCGCCAAAGCTGTTCACGCAGACTGTGCTGTCGGTCGGGCGCATCGCCGCGCACCGCACCGGCGACTACGGGACGCCGCTGGACGATGAAACGGGATTGGTCAACGACGATCACGCCTTCGCTTTCGCGGCGCTGCGAAACGATTCATCATGGGACGTTTCGGATCGCAATGTGGTCAAGGCCGGCTTCACCGCCAAGCGCGTGACCGCGCGCTACGACTACGCCGGCAGCGCGATCATCCGGGCGTCGCTGCTTCATTTCGGAGATCCTCCGGAGACGATTGCTCACAGCGCGAACCTGGACGCCAGCGGCAGCGACCTTTCGGTCTATGCCGCCGACCGGGCAGCCATCACGCCGCATTTCGTCGTCGAGGCGGGATTGCGCGCTGATTCGCAGAGCTACGCGCCCGACGGCACGCACGTGGCTCCGCGCATCAACGCCTCCTACGCCCTCGGCTCTCACGCCGTTCTGCGCGCGTCGTGGGGACGCTTCTATCAGGCGCAGGGGATCAACGAGCTGCAGGTCGAAGATGGCGTGACGGCGTTCTTTCCTGCCGAGCGCGCCGATCACACCCTGCTCGGCGCGGAGTACGACTTCGGTCACGGCTACAGCGCGCGCGCCGAGGTCTATGACAAGCGCTTCACGCAGATCAGGCCAAGGTACGAGAACATCTTCGATCGAACGACCATCTTTCCGGAGTTACATGCGGACCGGGTTCGCATCGATGCCTCCGAGGGAAGCGCGCGAGGCGGAGAACTGCTGCTGCGAAAAACCGGCACGCGGTGGAGCGGCTGGATCAGCCTTGGGCGCGCCTCGGCGCGCGACGTGATCAACGATGGCGCGGTGAGCCTGGCGGTTCCGCGGGCCTGGGATCAGCGCAACACCGCCACGTTCAATGTCGACTACCGCCTCGGCGCGAAATGGAACTTCGACATGGCCGGCGTCTACCACAGCGGCTGGCCGACCACGCCGGTGATCGGCTTCGTGGAGAACGGCGCATTTCACACCACGCTCGGTGCGTACAACAGCGAACGGTTGTCGGCCTATCGACGCATCGACGTCCGCGCCAGTTACGCCATCGAAACGTCGCGCGGCGGCTTCAGTTTTTTTGTCGAGCTCTTCAATGCGCTCGGCGTCAGGAACGTGACGTCCGTCAACGGCTACATTTTCAGCGTCGATAAAGGACACATTACCGGCAGCAGACGTATCACCGAGGCGGCTTTGGGAGTGATTCCGTCGTTCGGAATCACCTACTCGTTTTGAACCCGAGGAGCACCATGCGCACGAAACTGATCATCCTTCTCACGCTTCTCATCATTCCGATGATGGGCGCACGCCGCCGTGCGGCCGCGCCACCGGACGGGCCGACGTTCGATCGCGAAATCGTGCGGATCTTTCAGCAGAGCTGCCAGTCGTGCCATCACCCGGTCGACATCGCCCCGTTTTCGCTGATGACCTTTCACGATGCAGTGCTGCACGCCGACGCCATCAAGTACATGACCCAGACCCGTCAGATGCCACCGTGGAAGCCGGCTCCAGGCTGCGGCGACTTCGTCGGCGAACGGGCGCTGACGCAGAACGAAATCGACACCATCGCCCATTGGGTCGACGGCGGCATGCCGGAAGGGAAGGCCTCCGACCTGCCGGAGCCGAAGACGTTCGACGGCGGCTGGCCGGCCGGAAAACCGGACGTGATCCTGTCGATGACGAAAGCGTTCACGCCGCCGGCCACCGAGGACGAGTACCGCTGCTTCTCCATCCCCGGCGACGCCACGAAGGACATGCAGGTGGCGATGGTCGATTTCCGCCCGGGCGACCGCGGCACGGTGCACCACATCGTCCCCTACCTCGACACCACCGGGGCGAGCGCGAAGCTGGACAAGAACGGCGACGGCTATCGCTGCTTCGGCGGACCGGGGCTCGATACGGCTACGCCACTTGGCGCCTGGACACCGGGCGCGCGGCCGGTGCCGCTGCCCGAGGGGACCGCGGTGCGCATTCCGAAGGGCGCGCGAGTGGTGATGCAGGTTCACTATCACCCGCACTTCGGCCAGGTAGCGCCGGATCAGACGCAGATCGGGCTGTATCTGATCGCAGGCCCGGTGCAGAAGCAGATGCACTACGACTTCCTGGTCAACGACAACTTCGTCATCCGCGCCGGCGATCCCGACGCAAAGGTGGACGCCTTCGGCGGTGCGGACGATGACATCGACATCGTCTCGGTCTACCCGCACATGCACCTCCTCGGCACGAAGATCAAAGTGGAGGCGAAGCTGGCCGGCGGCACGACGGTGTGCATGATCGACGTGCCGCAATACGACTTTAACTGGCAGGGGCAATACGTCTACAAGACGCCGCTCCACCTGGCGCGCGGCGGACAGATTCACATCGAATCGCACTTCGACAATTCGACCTCCAACTTTCACAACCCCAGCTCGCCGCCGAAAGATGTGCGCTGGGGCGAAGCGACGACCGACGAGATGTGCCTGGCGATGATCGGGTATACGAGCTCGAACGGGAAGTGAGGCCGCGGGTGTCGGGTGTCGGCGAAAGCAGCTCGTGCGTCTCATGTCCTCGGTTCCGACTCTCGACCCCGACTCCCGACACCCTTCACAGGTTAAGATTCGCCCGTGGCCATACCTCCCGAGGTTCGTTCTGACGTTGAAACTGCACTCGGTGAGTTCTGCAGTCAGCAGAATTCATCCGCGGAGGTAGCCGACCAATCGCGATGTGAGTTCGAGATCCACGAGAACCATGTCCTGCTCATCGAGCGGCGGCCCTCCTTTCTGAACCATCTCGAATGGACCTCGGTACCGAAGGCGAAGTTCCGTTACTCGCCGGCGAAGGATGTCTGGTCGCTCTACTGGCCGGATACCGACCAGCGGTGGCATCGTTTGTCCAGCGCGAAGACGGCGAAGGACATCCGCGTGCTGCTCAAGGCCGTGGCCACGGATACGTCGGGCGTGTTCTGGGTTTGAGTCCGGCTACTTCGCGGCCTGCATGAACGCGCACGAATCGATCGACTGAAGATCGAGCTGCAGCGAAGCCATGCTCTGGATGATCTCGATGCGGAAGGGGATGCGGCGCGCGTCGTCGGAGATCCAGATCTTCATGCCGCCCGGCCACTTCCTTCCGCCGGGGGCATCGACCACTTCGAATCCGCTGGCACCGATCTGCTGGCCGCCAATGGAAAAGATCATGCGATTTGCCGGGCGGACGATCACCGGATACGACTTGCCGTCCGAATAGATCGTCGTGGCGATCGGGCCGTGAATGTTGGAGGCGTTCTGACGAAGGTAGTGAATGGAGCTGACGACGTCGTGAAATGACCCGGGCGGAATCGAATCAACCTTGTCCCACTGCTTCTCCGGCGTCTCCTTGTGCAGCCGGGCCACGTTGCTGCCGTAATCGAAGAGCGTGCGCTCCTTGCGCGATTTGTCCTTCCAGACGTACGCGTGATAGGTCATCAGCGTCCGCGCGCCCGAGGGATCCATCTGCGTTTCGTACGCATAAAAGCCGCCCTTGCCCTGCGCGGTGATGAGCAACGAGCTGTCGATGAGATTCTTGCCCGCCGAGGGATACGTCGTCTTCAACTCGCCGACGCCCGTGGTCGGGAACATGATCCCGGCGATCCACGACAGGCCGCCGCGCAGCTTCCAAGCGTAGTGAAACGACTCGACGTTGGCGGGCCCGTGACAGTTGAGATCGACAGCATTCGCCGCCGGAATGGCGCAGGCAAACGCAAGCGCAAGAATCGATTGACGGACCGGCTTCATGAACGCGGGATGAAACATGAGGAGGCGGAGTGATATGCCACGCTGCCGGGCCCGGTTTCTCCTGTTATATTGAGCCTCGTGCATTCGACCTATCACGTTGAGGCTGATTGGGATGCGGAAGCAGGCCGCTGGGTCGCCACGAGCCCTGACGTACCAGGCTTGGTGACGGAGGCGGAAACAATCGAAGTCCTCGCGAGCACGCTTCGAACAATGATCCCTGAATTACTCGAAGCCAATGGTTTGCTTTCGGGTGACGTTTCGAGTGACTCGATCGCGTTTGAGTTGACGAGCCATCGCCAGGAACGCGTTCCGCTCGCTTCGTGATGTCGACGTCGTTCACCCCCGAGATCAAGCGTCTCCTTCGGGCTAACGGATGCCGATTCGAACGGCAGGGCAAAGGCGATCATGAGATCTGGTTCAGCCCGATCACGAACCGCCGATTCGTCGTTGACCAACACGTAAAGTCTCGCCACACCGCCAACGCCGTCCTCCACCAAGCTGGGATCGGCAAGCATTTCTGATGCTGCTTCTCACCTACATCGCGCTCAGCCGTTCCTCGACTTCGACGATCACGTAATCAGGTGTCGACGATCCCGCGGTGACGCCGACAGTCCTCGCGTTCGAAAACCATGCCGGATCTAGATCACTCGCGCCCTGCACGAGGTACGACGGCTTGGTCTCGCGGCAGATCTCCCACAGGTGTTTCGTGTTCGCACTCTTCGTTCCACCGATGACGACGATGGCATCGACGTCAGGATCCTGCGCCAGCACGCGCGCCGCGTCCTGATTCTCTTTGGTGGCGTAGCAGATGGTGTCGCCTCGCTCGACCGACGCGGCCCGCCGCTCGATCGCTTTCACTACGTCCTCGAACTCCTCGGCGTTGAGCGTGGTCTGGTAAAAAACTTTCAGCTTCGGATACGAGGACCAGTCGATGGCATCCGCCTGATCGACCTTGGTGACGATGTGATACGAGGCCGGATCGAGATCGTGCGTGTAGCCGATCACCTCGCGGTGCCGCGGATCGCCGATGAAGATGAGGTGGTAGCCGTCGTCGAGCGCCTTCGTGGCCTCGCGATGGATGTCGTAGACGAACTTGCAGGTGGTGTCGAGGATCTGCAGGCCGGCCTGGCGCGCCTGATCATGAAACGACGGCGGCACGCCATGCGCGGAGAAGACGATGGTGGATTCCTCGACGGCGGAGATCTCGTCGATGGTGCGCACGCCGAGGCGCTCCATCTCTTCCACGACCCGCTCGTTGTGAACGACCTGGCCGAGGATGGCCCCGCGTCCGCCACCGGCCGCAAACCGCTTCACTTTCAGATCGGCAATGCGGACGCCGGAGCAGAATCCGTACTTGGCCGCGCGTTTGACGTTCATCGGGAGAGTGGAACGCGCTGAGGGGGCGCGACATTCTGGGGTCAAGCGCGCAGTACCGTGCAATCGAGTCCTTCGATTCGTGCGAAGTCCTTGTCAAACGTCAGAAGATGGCCGCCGTTGTCGACCGCCGCCGCGGCGATCCACATATCGTTCACCGGAATGGGACGACCCGACCGCCGCTGGCGGGCGTAGATCTGACCATAGTGCCGGGCGACGTCGGGTGTCGTATCGAGAACAAAGACGAACGGTTCGGATAGGAACTCCGTAAGCGAATGCCGATTCGCCTTGGCGCGCGATCCGATCTCAAATGCTCCCTCCAACTCGCCGAGGACCGTCACTGGAATGAGTAGTGCCTCCGCGGCGGCGAGCAAGTCCAGCAACGCCGCATGTCCCGTCCGCATGTGCGAGTACGCGGAGGTGTCGAGCACGAGCCGCTTCATCCGATTATCGCCAAAGCGAATCATCAATGACGCGCTGCGCGGCTACGGCGTCCTCGACTTGTGCGAGATCTTCAGAAGTCCAGGTCGCGTAACGCGACAGCCGATCGCGCCGGGCGTCAGAGCCAACCGCCTGCCGGAGAATCTCGAGCACGGTGTTATTCACGCTGCTGCCACGCTCACGACTGAGACGCGCAAGTTTGCGCGCGACCTCATCCGGCACCCCGCGAATCGTCATCTGCTTACTCATGCCTGCATGATAGTGCAAGAGTGCCTGCATGGCCCACGCAAGCCGAGCTGGCAGGCCGGCGCCAACGAGCTCTTCCACGTTGCGACGGCTGAGTCGTATGACATGCAACAAGAGGTGCGTCGTGAACAAGTGGTTGGCAGCATTTCCCCTTCTCTTTCTCTCGGCATGTTCGATGATCGATATGAGCCTGCCGACCGACGCCCAGGTCGCGGCGGAAAACGCGGCCAAGGTGGCGGCGCTGGTCAAGACGCTCCATGAAGCTCCCCACCACGGGTTCTTCGGCGAAGCGGCGGAGCAGAGGCGGGTCGACGCTGCCGTGGAGCTGGGAAAGATGAAGGCGTACGACGCCATCCCCGATCTGGCGCTGGCGCTCAACGACGCGAACTGGGCGGTCCGCGTGTATGCCTCGCAGTCCATTTCCCACATGGCCGATCACGCCCAGTCCGTCGCCCCGCAACTGCGGGAAGCGTTGAAGGACCAGAAGATCTGGGTGCGCATCTATGCGGCGTCCGCACTATGGACCATGGACGCCGCCAGCACCGAACTGATCCCGGTGCTGACCGGCATCACCGACAACGACGACGTCCTGGCCACGATCCGCGCGGCAGATATGGCCATCGCCATCGAAAAGGATCCGAAGGACTTTGTCCCTGTGCTGATGCGAGCCCTGGACGATCCGAAGGCGGCCTACCGCGTCGTCTCCACGATCAGCCGTGGGACGCATTACGCCGGTTACCTTCCCGTGCTCCTGAAGGGAACTGAGAACGAGGACTCCAGGGTCCGCGTGATCAGCGCCAATCTTCTAGAGGCCAGGGTTTACGCCAGCCCGCGGACCACGGACATCCTCAGACAACTAGCCGTTGAGGACCCGGACGAAGCAGTTCGCATGAACGCGGTGCAGTCGCTGGTCAACGGCGGAGACGGGAAAGAGGCGGGGATTCCAGCTGGAACAGCCGAGGGGCGAGGTGAGGAAACGATCGCATTGCTGATGACGCTCCTGCAGAGCAACGACGGTCCCGTGCGTTACAAGGCTGCCGAGGCGCTGGGCTACACCAAACGCGACGATCCCGAAATCATCGCCGCCCTGATCGATCACCTCGACGACACCGACAACGAGGTCCGCAAAGCCTGCGCGAACGCGTTAGGGGACCTTGGCGAGCCCGCCAAAGTGGCGATCCCGAAGTTGTGGGCCATCCTGAACGCCAACCAGAAAGCGATCGAGTCGAAAAAGAAGACCAGCCCTGAAGAGAACGACTTCGCCGACAAGGTCTACTGGGCGCTGTTCGAGCTGGGGGAAAAACCGGACCGGCATCCATAGGCTCAGTGGAACCAAGGCTACCGTGAGGCCACTTTCCTGCAGAGCGCCTCGCGACGACCGTACAATCCCCGGCTCATGCCGCCGGCCCGCGATCCGCTGTTCACACCCCGCTTCGCCATGCTGTGGGTGTATGCGTTCGTCACCTTCTTCTCGGCGTTCCAGCTTCTGCCGGCCATCCCCTTCCGCATCCTCGACCTCGGCGGGTCGAAGGCGGAGGCGGGATGGTTCCTCTCCGTCTACACCTTCGCCAGCGCGTTTTCCGCGCCGGTCATGGGGAGCCTGGCCGATCACTTCGGGCGCCGGCGATTTCTCATCACGGCATCGATCCTTTTCGTCGTCTTCTCGATCGCGTACGGCGTCGTGCGGCATCTGCCGCTGCTGTTTCTCATCGGCACGATTCACGGCGCGGTCTGGTCCGGGCTCATGGCCTCCGCCTCGGCGCTCATGAGCGAATACATCCCGGAATCGCGGCGAACGCAGGGGATGGCGTATTGGGGAATCGCCAGCAGCAGCGCCATCGCCATCGCTCCCGCCGTCGGACTGTGGATCTTTCACTTCGGATGGACGACGCTCTGCATCGAGCTGTCGATCGTCTCCGTGCTGATGGTGCTCGGCGCGCTTCTGCTGCGAGCCGATCAGGCGCGACCGATCACGCGCCGCCTCGCCGTCTCCGACGCCTGGGACTGGCGCGTGATCACGGCGACGCTCTCGCTGGCCGTGGCGTCGTTCGGATATGGCGGGATGACCAGCTACGCTGCCATCATCGCCATCGAGCGCCACATCCAGCCGATCGCGATCTATCTCACGACCTACGCCATCGTGCTGGTGCTCTTCCGCATCTGTTTCTCGCACCTCGGCGACCGCATCGGACCAAAACGGATGTTGTATCCCGGCCTGGTGCTGATCCCGTTCGCGTTCGGCTGGCTTGGCGTCGCCCACACGCGCTGGGAAATGATCGCATCGGCCACGATCTTCGGCATCGGCTGGGGCGCGGCCTACCCGGCGTTCGTCACCATCATCCTCGGCAGCACCGATCCGGCCCGGCGCGCGCGTACTTTCGGCTCCATCGTCTGGGCCTTCGATACCGGTATCGGCCTCGGCTCGTTCGGCATCGGCGCGATCGGCCAGCACTTCGGCCTGGCGAACGCGTTTCTCGCCGCCGCGGCGCTGAGCTGTCTCTCGATCCCGATCTTCGCCCTCACCTCGCCGCGCCTCGGTGGCACTTCACTTGCTGCTGAGTCCGAGCATGGCACTCCCACCGACTGACGACGAACGCCTCCGCGACCGCGAGACCATCACCACCAACGACGGCGACGATGACGAGCGCGTCTCCCGCAAGGTGGTCTACGAGCACACCGCCTCGAGCGGCTCGTCACACTCCACCGGCATCACCATGATCATCATCGTCGTCATCGCGATCGTGATCGTCGGCTACATCCTGATGCACCTGCACCGGTGAGTCAGCGGGCTGCGGGAGCCGGCACATCCAGCAGTTCGGCGACTCGATCTTCAATCTGCGCGGCCGTCGAATAGACTTCGTCGGCAGCCTCGCCGTATCCGCCCGCCGCGGCAGAGAGTCCGAACCCGCGATCCTGTTTCCATTGAATCGTGAGCAGGCGATCGTTGTGACGAACATCGATGAACCATGTGCCCGAAGGATCGGCTGGCGGATCGATCCTGATGTTCAAGGCAGGGAAACGCGCACGCAGATCCCGCTCGATGATCTCAATGTCGTTCATTGGTTCCATACGCTTCGTCCGTCCGCTCCCGCCTTTGAGATGAGAACGACCCCGTCGATCGTCTGAATTTCGATCGCCCCATTCGAGGCGATGAACGTATTGTGCGACCGACTGCGGTATCTCGTCACGTCCGGCCGGCCAGTAGCGAGACGCCGGCTATCGGCTTGAGGCGGATACATCCTCCCGTCTGTTTGCCAAGCGTCCGGATTGTACGGCGCACCTGACAGCTCATCCTCCACAGCGTTGAGCGTCATTGCCACAAGATCGAACGCTTCTTCCGCCGTTGCCGCGGCCACCGAGGCTCGAAGCCGGCGGAGGAACTCCGTTAGACGCTGTGCTTTCGTAATCGCCATCAGCCGCTGGATGCTACATTCTCCGCCATGATCCGCACCACGCTCATCGCCACGCTCCTCTTCGCCACCTCCCTCCACGCCGCCGACTTCGACGCGAAAGCCGCCGAACGGTTTGCGAATCTGGCGCTGGCGTGCGTGCACAAGGAGTATCCGAACAAGATCGCGCACAACTTGAACAGCGATCAGGATGTGGCGCCGCCGCGGACGCTGACGCCGGCGTTTTATGGGTGCTATGACTGGCATTCGTCGGTTCACGGGCATTGGCTGCTGGCGCGGCTGGCGCGGACGTTTCCCGATGCGCCCTTTGCGGAGAAGGCGCGCGCGGCGCTGAAGCAGAGCATCACCGCGGAGAACATCGCCAAAGAGGCGGCCTATCTGCGCGGCGATGGGCGGTCCAGTTTCGAACGGCCGTACGGCCTCGCCTGGCTGCTGCAACTCGGCGCCGAGCTTCGCGAGTGGGACGATCCGCTGGGACACGAGTTGTCCGCGAACATGCGGCCGCTCGAGCTGGCGGCGAACGAACGGCTGACGACCTGGCTGCCGAAACTATCGCATCCGGTTCGCTCCGGTGAACACAGCCAGTCAGCATTCGCACTCGGGCTGATCATCGATTCTGCCAGCGATCCGGCGTTGAAACAGATCGCGCGCGATGCCACGAAGCGTTTCTTCGCGAACGACAAGGCCTGCCCGCTGACCTACGAGCCGTCGGGCGAAGATTTTCTCTCGCCGTGCATCGCCGAGGCGGATGCAATGCGGCGCGTGCTCGCGCCGAAGGCGTATGCGACGTGGCTTACCGCGTTTCTGCCGCGATTCGGATCGCTGCATCCGGAGGTCGTCGTCGATCCGAGCGATCCGAAACTCGCACATCTCGACGGACTGAATCTCAGCCGCGCCTGGATGCTCGAGGGAATCGCCTCGGGGCTGCCGAAGAGCGATCCGCGCGTGCCGTCGTTGCACAAGATCGCCGCCGCACATCGCAACGCCGGTCTGGCCTCGGTGACCGGCGAGCATTACGAAGGCGGGCACTGGCTCGGATCCTTTGCGGTGTATCTGACGACGAAGCGAGGATTGTAGCTTCGTAGCGCTGGCGGCCCGCCGGCTGTACCGCCGCCGGCTCGGCGGCAAGAGAAACCGCCAGCGAGCCGCTGGCGGTACAGCCGTCGAGCCGACGGCGCTACGCTTACTTTGCTTTTTTCAAGGTCGCCGAATTCACATCCAGCTGGTCGATCGGGATCACTTCCACATTCTTGAACCGCTGCTCCAGCGACGGGAGAAACTTCTTGGCGTCGCCGACGATGACGACGCTGGCGCCGTTGCCGTTGAGGTGCGCGGCGGCGAACTTCTCGACGTCGTCCGCGGAGACGCCCTGCACGCCGCTGACGTAGCGATTGATCTCGTCGAGGCTCAGCCCGTAGAGAGCCAGCGTGCCGATGCGGCCGACGATTCCGGAATTCGTTTCCAGCTGGCGGCCGAAACCGCCGATGAGGACGGCCTTGCGCGGTCCGAGCTCGTCGTCGGCCACCGCGGTCGTCCCCAGCTTGTTCATCTCGTCGACGATCAGTCCCGCCACCTCGCCGGCCGATTCGTTCTTCGTCTGCGCGGAGGCGGTGAAGGGACCGGTTTCACGGCGCAGGTCGAACGAGCTGTTCGCGCCGTAGCTGAGGCCACGCTTGATGCGGATCTCCTCGTTGAGGCGGGACGAATAGCCGCCGCCGAGAATCGAATTCGTCACCAGCGAAAGGTGATAGGCGGAGTCCGCGCGTCGAAGACCGGGACGCCCCACGACCACTGCCGCCTGCCCGGCCGCCGGCATGTCGACGACGACCACGTGCGGCGGCGGGACCTCTTTCGTCCAGCCAAGCGGCGCCGGCTTCAAGCTCGCTGCCGGCTTCCATCCGCCGAAAAGCTCCTGCGCCGTTGCGAACGCCGCTGCCGGCTTGATGTCGCCGCCGATCACCAGAATGGCGTGATCCGGCCGGAAGTAATCGCGATGAAACCGGACGATGTCGTCGCGCTTGATCCGCGCCAGCGATTCAGGCGTGCCGCCGAGGTTGTGGCCGTAGGGGCCGGCGCCGAAGATCACGTGAGCCATGACGAAGCTGGCCAGGCGGCCCGGTTGCTTCATGGCCACCCGCAGCCCGTCGATGTTCTGCTGGCGCAGGCGATCGATCTCTTCCTGTTTGAAGGTCGGATGGCGGACCACGTCGGCCATGAAGCCCATCGCCGCCGGCAGCTTCGACGAAAGGACGTCGAGATCGACGTAGGAGTCGTCCCAACCCGCGCCGGTGTCGAGCGTCGCGCCGAGCGCTTCCACGCCGCGGGCGACCTGTTCGGCGCTGCGCGTGGTCGTTCCCTTCGACAGCAGCGAGGCGGTGGTATCGGCGAGACCCGGCAGGTTGGCGGGATCGGCCTCGCCGCCGTTCTTGATCAGCAGGCGCGCGTTCACCAGCGGCACGCCTTTTTTCTCGACGACGATCACGCGCAGTCCGTTGGCCAGCGTCTTCTCGACCGGCTTCGGAATCTGAACGGGACGAGGGGCGGCCGGCGTTGGCGGAGTCGTTTCTACCTGCGCAAACGCAGGATTCAGAGCCAGAGACATCGCGGCGGCGACCAGTAACGTTTTCATTTCGCCTCCGAGGTGTACGTGATCACCACTGCTTTCCCATCGATCAGATACTTCTTCACCACGCGCTGTACATCCGCCGCGGTCACTGCCTGCAGGCGGGACATCCTTCGATTCACGTACGTGGCATCGTGATATTGCGTGATCGCTTCGCCGAGCGCGCCGGCTTTGCCGTCATTGGTCTCGCGCTGGCGCAGCTCCGAGGTGATGATCAGATTCTTGGCCTTGTCCAACTCCGCGGCGGTCACCGGTTTCGCCGCCAGCGCGGCGATCTCCTCGCGCAACGCGGCGATGCCATCGTCCGTCTTCTTGCCGCTGGCCATGATGGCGCGGGTGGTGAAGAGACCGGTGTCTTCCTGCACCTGGGCATTCGCGTTCGCGCTCTGCGCCAGCTGTTTCTTGTAGACCAGCGATTGGTACAGCCGCGAGGAATCGCCGTCGGAAAGAATCGTCGCCGCGAGCTCCAGCGGCTCGGAATCATCGTTGCGCGCGTCGGGAATCAGCCACGTCAGCGCCACGGCCGGCAGCGGCACGTTCGCGCCATGCTCGCTGAACGCTTTCTCCTCCGTTCGCGCCGGCTCCTCGGCCGTGACGCGCGGAATGGGTGTCGACGGTTTCGGAACGGCGGCGAGGTAGCGATCGACCCAGGCGTCGAACTGCTTCGGATCGAGATCGCCGGAGACGATCAGGACGGCGTTGTCGGGACGGTAGAAGGTCGAATGAAAGGCCTGCACGTCGGCCAGCGTGGCCGCATCGAGCTCTTCGATCGAGCCGATACCCGGGCGGCGATACGGATGAACGGCGTACGAGTCTTTCGTCATCGCGTAGCCGAGGCGGCCGTAGGACGGCGCGAGGACGCGGAAGCGGAACTCTTCCTTGACCACGTCGCGCTCCGACTTGAAGTTGGCTTCATCGACCGTCAGCGACCCCATCCTCTCCCCTTCCGCCCACAGCAGCGTCTGAAGGTAATTCGAGGGGACGACTTCGTAGTAGACGGTCCGATCGGGATGGGTGTAGGCGTTGTTCATGCCGCCGACGTCCTCGGTGAGCCGGTCCATCATCTCGGACTTCATGTGGGCCGTGGCCTTGAACATGATGTGCTCGAAGAGATGCGCGAACCCGCTGCGCCCCTCGGGATCGTTCTTCGATCCGACGCGGTACCAGACGTTGATGGCCACCGTCGGCGTGGCGTGGTCTTCGATCGAGTAGACCTCGAGCCCGTTGGCCAGCGTGCGGTGGCGATAGTTGAGCGGCGGGAAGGTGGCCGCGGATACGGACGCGGCGAGGAGAAGGAGTGCGATGGTTAGACGGCGAACGAGCATTCTTGAAGAACCTCCATCACCCGCTGACTATATCAACGCGCTCGTTCGGCGACTCCTTTGCGGATCATCTCGTCGATCATCGGCTGCAGCTTGCGCTCGATGTCGCGGCTCAGGGCCGACTGGCGGTCGCCGAGCCGGGACTGCTGCTCGCCGAGTCGCGACTGCTCGCGGCCGAGCACATCCTGCTCGCGGCCGAGGTCGTCCTGACGGCGCGAAAGCTCGCGTTCGCGGCGTTCGATGTCATGGCGGCGGGAGGCGGTCGACGGATCGTCGTCATCGAAACGCGCCATCCGCGCCTGTTCGATGCCGAGGCGGGCCTGCTCGCGTCCCAACTCGCCCTGGCGCCGTCCGAGCTCGCCCTGCTTGCGGCCGAGCGCGCCCTGCTTGCGTCCCAGCTCGCCTTGTTCGCGTCCCAGATCGGACTGCGGGCGATAGAGCTCGGCGAGACGCTGAATCGCTGCTGTGTCGCGAACGACATACGAACGGCCGTCGCGGCGGAACCAGAAGAACTGCTTGCCATACGCGCGGCGAAGATCGTGGAAATCGGTGTCGCCATCGCCATTGACGACGTTCATGTCGCCGTAGCAGAGAACGTACTTGGTGCCGTTGTCATCGTCGTGATAACTCCAGTTCCATCGATCGTGCCCCTTGGGAGGAGCGGGCGGCGCGGGAGGCTCCGGCGCTTCCGGCGGTTCCGGCGCGACGACATCCATCGAAGCCATGGCCGGAGCAGCGGGAGGAGCGGGCGGAGTCGGTGGCGTAGGCGGCTCCGGCGGCATCTGCAGCCCGAGGTACGGCAGGGCCTGCATTTGCGGAAGCGCAGCAAGGGACCCCACGACGACAATGAGGATGGCAACGACGCGTACGATTTTCATGACTCCTCCTCCGGAAGGCTTGGACGACAACCGGTTCGAGAAGTTAGTTACGGTAAGCGAGAGAGAAGGTTCCTCTTTTGTCATCCTGAGCGTCGAGCGAAGGATCTCAAACTACGGTTTCTGCGATGAAACCGCGTTGCTGTCAGACGGCTTCGGCTGGACCTGCCCAGGTTGAGATCCTTCGGCCGCCCCTTCGCTCCGCTCAGCGCGGCCTCTGGATGACGGAGCCCTACTCGTACCGAAGCGCCTGAATCGGATCGAGCTCCGAGGCCCTCGCCGCGGGATAGATCCCCGACACCAGCCCCACCGTGATCGAGACGCCGCACGACAGCAGCAGCGAGCTGATGGTAATCACCGTCGGCCAGCCGGCGTAGGCCGCAACGAGCTTCGCCAGGATGACGCCGATGATGATTCCGGACATGCCGCCGATCAAGCTGATGGTGAATGACTCGATCACGAACTGGGCCTTGATGTCCTGCTTGCGAGCTCCGATGGCGCGGCGGATGCCGATTTCGCGCGTCCGTTCCAGCACCGAGGCCAGCATGATGTTCATGATGCCGATGCCGCCAACCAGAAGCGAGATGCCGGCGATCGATCCCATCACGATCGAGAAAATCCTCTGCGTTTGCCGGCTCTGCTCCAGCAGCGCCTCGGGGACGACGATCTCGTAGTCGTCGGCCCCGCCATGCAGGCGATCGAGCAATGGGCGGATCACGGTCGCCGAATCGCGCGTCGAGACGCCTTCTTTCAACTCCACCAACAGCTCGTCGACCGGCGCATCGAGCGGATCGCGATCGAACTTCCGCATCGCCGTCGACACCGGGATCCAGATGTCCTGGGCGTTCGAAGCCACCGGAACATCCTTCGACGACGCGCTTCCCGGCTCCTCGCCGGCGAAGATGCCGATCACCTCGAGCCAGACGTCGTTGACCTTGAGATGCTTGCCGATGGCCGGGCCGTAGCCGAAGAGGCTGCGCCGCACTTCCTGGCCGATGACGGCCACCTGCGCGTACTCCTGCTCGTCGCGCATGTCGAACATCCGCCCGTCGGCGAGCGTGACCGTAGCCACGCGCGGATAGCGCCACGAAACGCCGAGAACCTTTGCTTTGGTTTTGGCGCCGGGGGCGATGATCTTGTAGGCCTTCACCTCGACGCGCGGCAGCACCATTTCCACGCGCGGCACGGCCTCGTTGATCGCTTCGCCATCCCGCAGCGAAACGCCGAGCGATTTCTTGCGAAGTTCCGCGCGCTCCTCCGGCTTGACGGTCTTGGCGCGCACGATGACGTTGCGCAGCCCGAGCTTCCCGATCGCCTCCAGCGCCCTCTTCTCGCCTCCCGCCCCGATCGACAACATGGCGATGACCGCCCCGACGCCGAAGATCATCCCGAGCATGGTCAACGCCGTCCGCAGCTTGTGCGTGGCCAGATTCTGAAGGGCGATGGTGAAGGTTTCGGGCGTGGTCATGATGGGGTTGTCAGCGTAGCGCCGGCGGCCTCGCCGGCTGTACCGCCGCCGGCTCGGCGGCAAGTGTTTGAAGAATCGCCAGCGAGCCGCTGGCGGTCCAGCCGGCGAGGCCGCCGGCGCTACGCTTGACTACATCTCCTTTTCCTCCGTCGGATCTCGCAGCGCGATCTCGTCGCCTTTCGACAAACCCTTCGTCACGACGACACGTCCCGCCGACGACGATCCGATCTCGATCGCTACCGGCTCGAACGTGCCACGGTGTTTGCGGTAGACGAGCTTCTTGCCCTGCTTTTCGAAGATGGCCTGGCGCGGGATCGAGAAGGCGCCCTCGCGGTTCTCGACGTCGAGCACGGCGCGGACGCGGGCGCCCGGCTTCATCAGCGACGGATCGGTGTGATCGAGCGTGATCGTGGCACCGAAGTACTGCACCGGCACGCGCGGGAAACGCGGCCGGGCGAGCTTATCGACCTGCGAGATCTTGCCGGTGATCCGCGAACCGGGCTTTCCTTCGACCGACAGAACCGCCTTCTCGCCAACGGCGAGGCCGGCCGCGTCGGCTTCGAGTACGAAGACCTCGGCCTTCATCGATTTCAGATCGGGGATCTCGCCGATCGGACTGCCGGGCCAGACCGTGTCGCCGACGCGCACGATGTCGCCGCGCCAGTCGCGCTGCAGAACCAGGATGCCGTCGTAGGGCGAGCGCATCTCCAGCGCGTGCAGTCCCTGCTCGGCGTTGCGGATCTTGAGGTCGGCCTTGCGCTGCTCGATCGAAACGAGATCGCGGTCGGCGGCGGAGAGCTTGGCACGCACCCCGAGGACGCCTTCCGCGTGTTCCTTCTTGCGGCCGGCCAGCGTCTCATCGATCTGCGATTCGACGCGCTGGTAGCGCGAGAAAATCTCGGCGTCGTCGAACTTGAACTGCCGCGCCGCCAGCAATTCGTCGCCGGCCTGCCGGGCATCGCGGCGGAGATTGACCCGCGTCGTCGAGGCCTCGGAGTTGGTTTTATTCATCTTGTTGTCGGCCGTATCGTGATCTTCGCGGCCAGCCTGCAGCTGCGTATCGAAGTCGGTCGGATCGAAGCGGACCACCACCTCGTCCTTCTTCAGCAGCGATCCGTCCGGAACGAGCCAAGCGATCTTGAGCTGCCCCGGCGCGTCGTGCGGCGCGGAGAGCGGCGTGGCTTTCGTCGATTTCAGATTGCCGTCCGCGGTGACCTGGCGCGAGAAACGAACCGCTTCGACCTTGAACGTCGGCACGTCGCTCGACTGGTGGCATGCGCCCACGAGCAGGATGAAAGCTACGAGCGCCAATGGCGGCGGAGCCTTAGGCAACCTACGCTGCCGGCCGTGCCGGTTCATGATTTCTGGGAGTCCTTGTCCGCCGTCTTCGGAACCAGCACGCGGTCGCTCGCCGAAAGTCCGCTGAGCACTTCGACCGTCTTCTCGTTCTCGCGTCCCAGCTTCAGCGGAATGGCCGTGACCGAAAACGGACCACGGCGATACGCCACCGGCCCGCGGTCGGTGACGAAGACCGCGTTGCGCGGAATCAGCAGCGCGCTCTTCGCCCGCGCCAGCTCCACCGTGCCGTGAAAGCGCATGCCCGGCCGCATCTTGGCGGGATCAGTGCGATCGAGCTTGATGCCGACCTTGAGGACTTTGATCGGATCCTTCGTCCCCTGCTGCTGGCCGACCGTGCGCGAGGCATCGCTGATCGTGCCGGCGAACTCCTCGTCCGGATGCGCGTCGAGATTGAAGAGCACCCGCTGGCCGACCGCGACCTTGCCGGCGTCGGCTTCATCGACTTCGCCCTTGGCCATCATGCGCGCCAGGTCGGGAATCTCGATCACGCGCTCCATCCGCCAGCAGGTATCGCCGACTTTCTTCTTGTCACCGCGCCAGTTGGTCACGTAGACGATCGTTCCGTTGCGCGGCGCGGTGATGGTCATCGCGGTGATGGCGTTCTTCGTCGACGTGACCACCGCTTCCGCGGTCGACTGCTTGCTGGTCAGCAGCGCGATCTGCGCGGAGGCGGCCTTCTCGAACGATGCGATGCGCTGCCGGATCGATTCGGTCTCCTGCTTGGCCAGGCCGAAATCGAGCTCGATCTGTTTGCGGTCTTTGGTGCTGACGATGTCCGGCGGTCCCTCGAGTTTGAGCTGAGCCTTGCGCAGCCGCCCCTCGGCGTCGGCAAGTTTGAGCTTCTCGTCTTCGCGTCGCAGCGCCAGATCGGCGCGGGCCTTCTCGATCTCCTTGCGCGCCTGCTCGGCCTCGGCGCTCTTTTCGTCGAGCCGCTTCTGCAGGTCCATCGTGTCAAACCCGAGCACAGGCTGGCCCTTCTTCACGTCGGCCCCTTCGGGCGCGACCATCGAGATCTTGAAGTCCCAGACGTCGTTGATCTGCGGTGGACCGAAACTGCCCGAATCGACCGCCGACAGCGTTCCGGTGACGTCGATGCCGGTGACGAGGTCGCCGCGCGAGACGCGCACCCAATCGCCCTGCCGGTCGGCAGCGAGTTTGTTGCGCGTCCATCCCGCACCGGCGATGACCGCGGCGATGGCGATACCGATGGCGAGGAGTTTTTTACGCATAACGCCTCTCCATCGAGAGTCCTTCTCCCCCGCGCACGGGGGAGAAGGTGCCGAAGGCGGATGAGGGGGTTGTTGCAAGCGCGGAGACGCGGGTTGCCACACCCCTCACCCGCACTCCGCTTCGCTGCGTGTCTCCCTCTCCCCGCTCACGCGGGGCGAGAGCGGCCCGATAAGAGAGCGGCGTCTCTCGCATTTCGGAGACGCTCGCCACCACTCGCCCCAGCGTCTCCCCTTCGTTCAACCCGTTCTTCACCACGCATTCCTGCGCATTGCACGCGCCGAGGACGACTTCGACGACCTTGCCGCCGGCGAGATGAACGCGCGGCTTGGCGCTGGAGAAATCGATCGACGCCCGCGGCACGATCAGCGCGTTCTGCTGGGCCATGGTGTGGATGATCACGCGCGACGAAAGACCAGGCCGCATGCGCACCGCATCGAGACGATCGAGCGCCACGCGAACGCGGAACGCGCGCCGCAGCGAGGTGCGGCTGCTCTCCTGCGCCACCGCGGAGATCGAAGCCACGCGCCCGGGAAAGGACATGTTCGGATAGGCATCGAGCACGATCGTGGCCGGCATCCCGGCACCGATCCGTCCGTCATCGACATCGGCAAGATCGGCTTCGACCTGCAGCGACGACATGTCCGGAAACTGCGCCAGCGCCAGACCGATGAACACGCTGTCGCCTTCCTGCAGCCGCCGCCCTTCCCACGGATGATCGCGGACGACCACGATGCCGTCGCGCGGCGCGCGCAGGATCAGCTCATCGATGGCGCGTTCGGCGATGTCGAGCTCGCGCTGGGCCTTGCGCAGATTGAGAAGAAGGTTGTCACCGTCCGACTTCACCGAGGTCTTCTGCGACTTGAAGACGTCGATGGCCTTGGCCAGTTCCACCTCGGCGCGTTTGAACTTGATCTGCCGGTCGTTGAACTCACGCGCCGAAACGATCTCCTTCGGCACGGCGGCATCGAGCTTGGTCTTGTCGTAATCGGCCCGCTTGCGCTCGACGTCGAGCTGCTTGTCCAGCGTGTCGGCTTTCCACTCAGCCTCCCGCTGCTGCAATTCCTGTTGCGCCTGCGCGACCGCCTGGCGTTTCGCATCAAGGTTGCTGGAGAACGTGGAGTTATCGAGCTCGACGACCCGATCGCCCTTCTTCGTCTCCGCCCCATCCTGCGCGATCCACTTGATGGTGGTCTGCCACTGCGGCAGATGCGGCACCGCCAGCTCTTCGCCGCGCGCCGCCCGCAGCTCGCCGGTGATGACGACGTCGCTGGCAAAGGTACCGCGCCGCACCCGCAACGCTTTCGCATCCGCCTCGGTGCGATACCCCGAGAAGCAGGAAGCCGCGGCCAGCGCAAGCGCCAGGGAAACCGAAGTACGGACGAAAGTCATAGTCAAAGGATTGTACGGCCACGTTTAGGACGAAGAAGGTGAGGAAAAGGTTAGCGTTCGACGAAAGTTTACGTAGGTAAACCTACGCCACTTCCCCCTCGCTGGCCGGGATCCTGAACGAGCGCTTGTAGATGTCGATGATCGACATCAGCAGCGAGAAGACCAGCGGGCCGACGACGAGGCCGACGAAGCCGAAGGCTTCCATGCCGCCGAGGACGGAGACCAGGAGCGGGATGGCGGGAAGCTGCATCTTCCCTTTCATCGCCCAGGGCCGGATCACATGCTCGATGATCGGCACCACGACGACACCCCAGACGGTGAGGAAGATCGCGCCGAAGTAACTGCGCTCGCCCATCGATGCCACGGCGTAGAGGTAGAGCGCCGCCGGAATCCACACTGCCGCCGAGCCGACCACCGGCAGGAGCGAGAGCACCGTCGCCACCGCCCCCCACAGAATCGCGCCGGGAACGCCGGCGATGGCCAGGCCGATGCCGATGCAAACGCCTTGCACCAGCGAGGTGATGACCTGCCCGCGGAAGGTGGCGTCGATCACGCCCTTGAAGTTCTCGGCGAACTCCTGGTTGTAGCGCGAAGGCAACGGCGAAAGCGCCTTCAGCTCGGCCACGACCGTCTCCCCTTCCACGTAGAAAAAGTAGGCGGAGAGCAGCACGAGAAACAGGCCGATGACCAAGCCGGCAATCCCACCGATGACCGCCGCGCCATGCTCGGCGATCCAGGCCGGAGCCTTCTGCACTACCGGGACGATGACGCGCGAGGGGCTGATCGCGGCCGGATCGAAATTCGGAGCCACGCGCTTCAGCCAAGGCAGGCGATTGCTGATGTCGAGCCGCGTCATGGCGTGCTCCATCGCGCCCGACTTCAGATTCTTGACCACCACGTTCGCCTCCTGCACCAGCAGGACGATGATCAGAAACGCCGGCAGCAGGATGGTGAACGTGATCAGGACCAGCATCGCCGCCGCGGCTTTGTTCGCGCCGCCGTGAAACCGGTCGCGGATACGGCGGTAGATCGGATAGGTGACCGTTACCAGTACGGCGCCGAGCATGATCGGCGCGAGGAACGGCTCGAGGATGACGAACGCCGCATAGAGAAGAGCCAGCGCGATCAGCGCGAAGAAGATGATGCCGGCAAGGCGCCACTCCCGCCGCTCATTGCTGGAGTCAGCACCCGGCAAGATGACGGACATGGCTCTAGACCGCGATGATGCCGCGCCGCGCCGCTTCGACGACGGCCTCGGTGCGCGTGGCGGCGCCGAGCTTGCCGAGGATGCCGTTGACGTGGAACTTGATGGTGTGATCGGTCACGCCGAGGCGCTGGGCGATCTCCTTGTTCGTCAGACCGGAGGCGAGGAGGCGAAGCACTTCCCGCTCGCGCGCCGTCAGCGGCTCGATCATCTGCACCTCGGCGCGCGGATGCCGCAGCAGTTCATCGGCAAAGGCGTCGTCGATCACGATCTCGGCCTCGGCCACCGCGTGCAATGCCGCGTGCATGCGCCGCGGGGCAGCCGTGCGCGCCAGCACACCGCGCGCCCCGGAGGCCAGTGCTTCGGCCGCACCGGCGCCGTCGCAAACGAGGACGAGCGCCGGGACATCGACATCCGGCACGGTGCCGTCGCAGATCATCACGTCGGCGTTCAACACGCGCAGCCGCGTCGGATCGGCTTCGGTGACATCGAGGTCGTCGAACGCGCCGAGGATCGTGCGCAGTCCGGAGCGCACGAGTGGCGCGCTGCTGACCACGACGACCCGCAATACATCGGCTGACGGACTGGCGACGGCGTTCGAAGTGAATGCGAAATGAGCGCGCACGTCGAAACAATACAGCAAAGTAGCGGTCAGTGGTCAGTGGTCGGTGACCAGAAAGGGGTCAGAAGCAGCCTCCTGACCACTGGCCTCTGACCACTCCTCACTACTTGCTATCATCCGCGCGACTTGAACATTCGCGAAACGAGCCTGCCCGGCGTCCTCCTGATCGAGCCCAAAGTCTTCGGCGACCAGCGCGGATTCTTCATGGAGACCTACCGCATCGACCTCTTCCTCGAGGCCGGAATCACCGAGTCATTCGTGCAGGACAACCACTCCCGCTCCGCCCGGGGCGTGCTCCGCGGCCTGCACTACCAGGAGCCGAACGCGCAGGGAAAACTGGTGCGCTGCACCCGCGGCGCCATCTTCGACGTCGCCGTCGACATCCGCCGCGGCTCCCCCGCCTTCGGCAAATGGTTCGGCCTCGAACTGAGCGACGCCAACAAACGGATGCTCTGGATCCCCCCCGGCTTCGCCCACGGCTTCTGCGCGTTGGAGGACGGCTCCGACCTGGTCTACAAATGCACGACGCTCTACGACGCGCCGTCAGACCGCTCCATCCTCTGGAACGATCCGGAGATCGGGATCGAGTGGCCGATCAGGGAGCCGGTGTTGTCGGGGAAGGATGCGGGAGCCCCGCGGCTGGCTGAGGCGAGCGTGCTGCCCATCTTCGCCGACAAGCTCACGCCACGCTGACGCCCCAATCTTCGCCAGAAAATCGCGAACAACAGAGCTGAGCTCCCTCGCTGACCAGTTCATCCAGCCATTGCTACATAAAGACGCCTCGGTATCTTTATTGCAGCAGCGCCCGCCCGCACCGAGAGAGTGATGGCGGAAAGGAGCAGGCCATGACCTGACCCGCTGGCTGCACGTTCGGAGGCCGCAATCATCAACCCTTTTTTGCGGTGAGCTGACATCTCGCCGCGCCCAAGGAGATCCCATGCCCGCGATCTTCAGGAGAAGTTTCGTCCTCGCGTTCTGCGTCGCAGCCGCTCTCATGATCACCGGAAACGCGAGAGCGCAAATAACCTGCGACGAATGCGATCCTTATAACAATCACTGTTCCGACGAGTGTTGGTACTGCCAGGGCGACTATCCCGACTACTGCCCGGCGGAGAGAACGCATTACAGCACCTGCGGCGACTACGCCGGCGCCTGCACGTTGGACAACTGCACGCCCGACTGGCAGCTGACCTCACAGACCAACGTCGGCACCTACGGCCAGGAGGATTACGGCTGGTACTGGAACGGCTGGGAGCTCTGGCCGCGATTCCGCTGCGAGCATCACCGCGTCGATTCCGTCACCTACCACGACGCGAACGAATGCAACATGAACTCGGCGTACTGGGACAGGAGTGACTGCATCGACTACGCCGACTACATCAGCGGCTGGTCCGATGACTATCAGTACTGCTGCAGCTATGTCCTCGGCCTGGAGTGCAACGACTGGCACTCGTGCAGTTGACGAGCGGCGCGGAGAGCGGCGGCACGCCGCTCTCCGCCTCGCAACACAGAAGGAGAATGGCCATGAAGCGAGCCTATTGGTTGACATTGGCAATCATCGTGATCGCGTCGCCGCTTCTCTTCGGCGCCGACGCCCCCAAGCCGTCCGCGGTCGTCGCCACGATCGGCGGAGCTGCGGTCTCCGAGGACGACGTCGCGGCGGCGGTCGGCAACCGCCTGATGCGCATCCGCACCGAGGAGTACAACATCCGGCGTGCGGCCCTCGAAGAGATCATCGCCAACAAGCTGCTGGAGGCAGAAGCGGCGCGCCGTCACATCACACTCGACGAGCTGCTGAAGACGGAAGTGGACTCGAAGGTATCGATTCCCGCCGCGTCCGACATCGAGCCGTTTTATGAAGGGACGAAGGATCGTTTCGGCAACATGCCGAAGGAAGAGGCGATGCAGCAGATCGCCGATGGCATGCATCGGCAGAAGCTCGCCCAGCGCCGCTCGGAACTGGTGCGCTCGCTGCGCGCTGCCGCCGGCGTGAAGGTGATGCTCGATCCGCCACGCGCGCAGGTCGCTGCGATCGGCCCGGCCCGCGGCAATGCAGGAGCGGCGATCACCATCGTCGAATTCTCCGATTTCGAATGCCCGTTCTGCAGCAAGGTCACGTCAACGCTGCACCGCCTGCAGGATGCGTACGGAGACAAGGTCCGCATCGTTTTTCGCGATTACCCCTTGGTCGGACATCGCGGCGCCGGGCGCGCCGCCGAGGCCGCGCATTGCGCCGAAGAGCAGGGGAAGTTCTGGGAGATGCACGACCGGCTCTACTCGAAGGGAGGAGGACCGATCGCCGAAACAGACATCCAGCAGTTCGCGGCCGCGATCGCTCTCGACCGCGAAAAGTTCTCGGCCTGCCTCGCCTCCGGCCGCTTTACCGAGACATGGAAGACTTCGCAGGCGGAAGGGGCCAAACTCGGCGTCAACAGCACACCGACGTTCTTCGTGAACGGGCGGATGATGTCCGGTGCGGCGCCATACGAGGCCTTCGCGAAGATCATCGATGAAGAGCTGGAGCACCCGAGCGCCACGGCCCCCGTGGCCATCGCAGCGCGAACGAACTGAAATCGCGGCGGTGCTTTGCGGCACCGCCGTGATTCGTCTCTCCCTGTAAACACTGCCCCACCTCACCCGTCCATACACTCGTGACCCCGCCGCCGGGCAAGGCGACGGTGAGTCATACGAGCCTGTCGACGGCGTCGTTTCCCCGTTTGGCCGGGTCCTTCGTAGCGGACTCGGCCGCCCTCCTGCACAACTTGCTGGCATGGTCGTTGTGTATGCCGACGCACCGGGGCAGGAGAGATGTCGATGTCAAGGAAACCACCATGGAAGCCACTCGTCGAAGCGGTCTTGCAGTCATCGCCATCCTGCTCTTTCTGGCGTCGTCGCCGGCGATCGCCGGTGTCGAACGGCGCCGGGCCGCGGTAACTCCTGTCAACGAATGGACAAAATACTGTGCCTCTCTTTCGATGGACGGCGCAGCAAACGGGGAGCGGATTCTCACCACGGAATCGGCGCCTCGACTCCAGCTGCTCTGGTCGCGAACGCTCAATGGACCGATCGCGTCGGCGCCATCGGTCGCGCGCGGCAAGGTCTACGTCGGCGATTGGGGCGGAACCGAATGGGCGCTCCATCCCGCCAGCGGCGCGGTCATCGCTTCGACGGACCTCGGCCAGACCACGGCGAATCATTGCAATCCTGAGGTACTCGGCATCTCCTCATCGCCCGCCATCGAGGGCAACCTTCTCTATCTCGCCGGCGGCGATGACGGCTTTTACGCCCTCGACGCCGACACTCTGAAAACCGTCTGGCGGCGGTCGCTCGGCGACAACTCCGTCGCGGGCGGCTATTACGGCTGGTGCTCGCCCGCCGTAGTCGCGGGAAAAGTGCTGCAAGGCATCGCCAGCGATTGCGACGATCCCTTTCCGCGCGGTGCGCTCACGGCGCTCGATCCGGCCACCGGCGCGAGCCTCGAAACAGCCTACTTCGTGCCCGAAGGTCTCGTCGGCGGCGGCGTCTGGACCTCGCCTGCCGTCGACACCGGGCATCGGAAAATTTTCGTCACCACCGGCTCCGCGCATTCGTTTGACGACGGCGACTCCTTCTCCATGGTCCGTCTCGATCTCGATACCCTTCTCATCGAAGATCGCTGGAAACTGCCCCACGAAGACGGCTACCAATGGGACGCGGATTGGGGTTCGTCGCCAACGCTCTTCACCGACGCCGCCGGCCGCGAGCTCGTCGGCGCCGGCCAGAAAGATGGCGGCTACTACGTCTTCGACCGGAACGACATCGCCGCCGGTCCGGTCTGGATCGCCGGGATCGCAAGAGGCGGTGAGGTGCCGCAGGCAGGCGACGGGACGTTGTCGACCGCCGCGTTCGATGGAAAAAAACTCTACGTCGGCGGCGGCGTTCCCCCCGATAACGCCGACGATCTGGTTCTCGGCTCCGTTTGCGCCGTCGATCCGAGCGACGGCGAGGTCCTGTGGCGCTACACGCTCAGCGGACCGGTCATCGCGCCCGTCGCCTTTGCAAACGGCGTGGTGTTCGCGGTCGGCGGCGACTCCGTCGTTGCGCTCGACGCGGAGACCGGCCGCGCGCTCTGGTCGTACAAGATGAAGGCGTGGGGCTTCGGCGGTGTGGCCATCTCGCAGGGCCATCTCTACGTCGGCGATCTGTTTGGGACGATCTACGCCTTCGCCACCGACACGAACTAATTTTGCTTTCCACAAGCCAGCCGTTGGGTTACCATCCCGCCCGGTCCTACAACTTTCATGGTACGAACGGTCGCCGGGCCGATGGCCCGCCTGCAGTCGTCTGTCCATCGTGCGCAATTCGCGCTCGCGTTGTTGGTGACTCTGCTGGTTACGGCAGCCTCATCCGTTAGCGCCGAAACCATCCACGAACAGGCCACCGGAATCACCATCACCGTCGAACAGGATGGCCACTACGCCATCGACACCACCGATCCGGTCTGGAGCTTCCGTGGACAGCTTCCGACCTCTGCCTCCGCCCTGAAAACGGCCGAGGGTCATGACGGCATCGGCGACTACCACGAGATCTCCTTTACCTTTGGAACGGCCCGCGAAGGCTCGATTCGCACCTATCCGAAGCGCGCCGCGGTGCTCTTCACCGACCGCTACACCGCCGCGGCCATCAACGGCGCCGGCTTTCCAAAGCTCTCCGTCTCGCCCTCGGTTCCCTACCAGCTCTCATTCCTCGGCAAATGGGCCACGTTCCAGTTCAACCTCTCCGGACCGGACGGACCGTGGGCCTATTTCGATGAAGCCGGCCACACCTTCGTTCTCTCGCCGGCATCCGACTTCATGGTGGCGAACCTGAATCGCTCATCTGACGGTGAAATCGAGAGCCGCATCAGTCCGCGCATCGCGACCATCCCGCGCGGACTGACCCATCGCACGCTGCTGGTGGTGGCCAACGGAATCAACCACGCCTACGACGCCTGGGGCCATGCGCTGACCGATCTGAACGGAAAAACGCGGCCGGCCAACGATGCCGATCCATCCCTCAAGTCCCTCGGATACTGGACCGACAACGGCGCCGGCTACTACTACGACTGGGAACCGTCGCTCAGTTACACCGGCACCCTGCTGGCGATGAAAAACGAGTTTGCCAAAGCCGGCGTCTCGCTCGGCTACATGCAACTCGACAGCTGGTTCTATCCCAAAGGCGAAAGCGGCGACTGGAATCCGGCTCCGATGCAGTGGACGCAGGGGATCAATCGCTACGAAGCCCACCCCGATCTTTTTCCGAAAGGATTGAGCGGCTTCCAGAAAGACCTCGGCCTGCCGCTGATCACGCACGCGCGCTGGATCGACGAGAAGAGTCCGTACCGGAAACGGTACAAGATGTCGAACAACGTCATCATCGATCCCACCTACTGGATGACCGTCGGCGCCAACCTTCGGGAAGCGGGCGTCTTCGGCTACGAGCAGGACTGGCTCGACGAGCGGGCCACCGCCGACTACACGATCGACGACCAGAATTCGTTCATGGACAACATCGCCCACATGAGCGACATGTTCGGCCTCTCCCTGCAATTCTGCATGGCCACGCCGAGGCATTTTCTGCAGAGCTCGAAATACGACAACCTGACCACGATTCGCGTGAGCGAGGACGTCTTCACGCGCGACAAGTGGGACCAGTTCTTCTACAGCTCGCGGCTGGCCTCCGCGCTCGGCGTCTACCCCTTCACCGACGTCTTCCGCAGCAATGAGCGCGTCAGCATGCTCATCGCCACGCTCTCCGGCGGAATCGTCGGCGTCGGCGATCGCATGGGCGAGGTCAACGGCAAAAATCTTCTCTACGCAGTGCGGCCGGACGGTGTCATCGTCAAGCCCGACGTCCCGGCCGTACCGACCGACGAAAGCATCGTGAACGACGCGAAGAATGCCGGCGAGCCGCTGGTCTCCTTCACCTACACCGATCACGGCCCGATGCGCGCGCTGTACGTGTTCGCTCACCCACGCACCGACGATCGCACCGCCACGTTCACGCCGGCGGCTCTCGGCCTCGGCGACAGCGTCTACGTCTACAACTGGATGGCCGACAAAGGCCGCAGAGCCTCGGGCGATGTGCCCTTCACGCAGCCGATCAAAGGCGATCCGTCGTACCTGGTCGTTGTTCCCGTCGGCCGTTCGGGCATTGCTTTTCTCGGAGACGCCGGCAAGTTCATCCCGCTGGGAAAGAAACGCGTCACCACCCTGTCGGATGACGGCATCCTCGATGCCTCATTCGATTTCGCTCCCGGCGAGTCGTCGATCATCGTGCAGGGATGGGCCGCGGTTGCACCGGCTGCCCTTCCGATCGATGGACGGCTGGGAACGATGGAGTACGACGAGAGCTCGGGACGCTTCCACCTCCAGGTCTTCGCCGCTAACTCCGGCACCGCACGAATCCAGATGTTCATCCCTCAGCCGGACGACGATCCGCTGAGCCACGAACGGTAGCAGGCGCGTGAGAGAATCCGCCGCATGCCGCGACGGACCGTGTTCAACGTCCTCGGCGCGTTCGCCGTCAGCCGGGCCGCGATCCTCCTTCTGCTGGTCATCGGCTCGCAGATGTCCTTCATCGCCAAGGAGTACGGCAACACCATCTGGCGCACCGAGGTGTCGCTGTCGGCGAGAAGGCTGCGGCCGGAGCTGATCCGCATGGCCATGGTCGGCGACGTCTGGTTCTACCGGCAGATCGCCACGAACGGCTACGAGCCGCGATCGCTCGACGGCACTCCGAAAAACACCTGGGCCTTCTTCCCGGCCTACCCGCTTCTGGTGCGCGCGTTGGGAGGCGGCGACGGCGCATTGTTTTCGACGGTGGCCGTGGTCACGTCGAATGTGGCGCTGCTGGCCGCGCTATTCGCCGTCGGCGCGGCCGGCCGCGAGCTCGGCGCCTCGGACGATGACGTCGAACGGGCAGCGTGGTACCTCGCCCTCTTTCCCACCAGCTATTTCTTTTCGATGCCGATGACGGAGTCGCTCTTCCTGCTCCTCTCCGCGGCAACGTTTCTCGCCGCCGCGCGACAACGATGGCCGATCGCCGGCATTTTCGGCGGCCTGACCTCGGCCACGCGAGTCATCGGCATCTGTCTGCTTCCCGCGCTGCTCCTCCTTCCTTTCCAACGCGGCCAGCGTCTATCCAAGAGACAACTCTGGCTGCTGCTCGTTCCCGCCGGCATAGCCGCCTTCGTCCTCTATCTGTATGCACGCACCGGAGATCCGCTGGCCTTCGTCCACGCACAAACGTTGTGGGGACGCGGTGCGCACGTGTCATCCAGCGATTCGATCCTGCAACACGGCCTGGTCGTCAGCAAACCGTGGAACTTCGTAGCGCTGAATCTCGCCGCGGCGATCCTGATGATCGCCGCCGGTTGCTCCTTCCTGATGCGACGTCAGTGGTCGTACGCCGCCTACACACTGCTGTCAGTCGCCGTGCCCCTCAGCACCGGATCGCTGCAATCGATGGCCCGCTACGCCCTGGTCGATTTCCCGATGTTTTTCTGGCTGGCGTCGATCTGCCGCACGCCCACCCGCGACCGCGCACTGACCGCGATCTTCGTCATCCTCCTCGGCTGGCTGGTGGCCCTCTTCACCCTCCGCCTCGACTTCGCCTTGGCCTGACCTTGACACCCCGCCACCCCACCCATAGGATGCGCGCTCCTCGGGAATGCCACCTGACCGCACGAGGTTAGCGAGCGAGTTCCCAACGCGGGGTCGTAGTTCAGTTGGTTAGAACGCCGGCCTGTCACGCCGGAGGTCGCGGGTTCGAGCCCCGTCGGCCCCGCCAATCGCAAAACACGAAACGCCGCGAGTTCGCGGCGTTTCGTGTTTTCTGAGGCGTAGGTTTTGAAGGCGAGCCCCTACTGGAAGTACCCCGTAATATCGATGATCACGTGGACGGAGCCGTCGGAGTTGAAGACGGAGAGGTCGGGGGAGCCGGCGCCGAGACCGACGATGGCGCCGTTGGCAAGGGATGGATCGTTCTGGGTGAAATTGATCGTCGAGACTACGGGGCGCGTCGTTCCGGCGGGCCAGATCGTCAGGAACGAGGCGGTCGTGGCGCCGGCCACGGTGACGTTCAGCGACACCGCGGCGGCGCCGGCAGGCACGCCGCAGTTGTTGCGGACGGCGAAGTTACGTTGGGTACCCGTTCCCAGGATTGGGCCACCGTTCGTGGAGACGGGATTGCGCGTGTCGACCACGCGGCAGGGAGCGACCGCGAAGAACGAGAACGGGCCGGTCTGCGCCGAGGCGGTCGTGGCGCCGAAAAGAAGGATTGCGGAGACGATGAAGAGGATGTGGAGCTTGGCGGAGGTCATGAGTTTTCCTGTCATTTGAAGTACCCCGAAATGTCGATCAAAACGTCCAGTGGTGTCGCGCCTGCGTTGAAGATGTTTATCGAACCGTCTACCCCGAGCGCGATGCGGGCGTTGTTCGCCAGCGTGCGGCCGGGGATGAAATTGATCGTGCTCACATTCGGGCGGGCAACGAAGGCCGGCCCGGGATAGAAGGTGGCAAAGGCCGTGTCTGTCGGGCTCACGACCGTGACGTTGATCGCCAGCGCCGTGGCGTCGGATGGGATCCCGCAGAATCCGAAGATCGGCAGGTTGCGGCTTGTGAGGGGCAGGATCGCGCCGCCACCCCTCGTGTCGAGAACGCGGCAGGGAGAGACGAGGAACAGCGCCGCTGCCGGCGCCGCGGCGACGACAGTGACCGTCGCGGTGTTGCTATCGACATTGCCGCAGGCATCGCTGACCCGCACCCAGTAGGACGTCGTCGATCCAGGACTGACGGTCACGGTCGACGAGGTCGCGCCAGCGATCGGACTGGAGGTGTTGCCGGAAGTACCGGTGAACCACTGGAACCCGACCGACGTGCCGGTCGCCGCCACAGAAAGGTTCACCGAATTGCCGACCCGGATCGGGCCGGACGACGGCTGGGTGTTGATCGTCGGTCCCGCGCAGGCCAGGGTGCCTGTTCCGGTCAGTGCGACACCGGAGGGGACATCGGCCAGGAGTTCGAGAACGGCGCTTTTCGCGCCGGCGGTCGAAGGATCGAAGGCGACGTTTGCCGTGGCCGACGCGCCCGCGCCGAGGCTTGCGGGCACATTGTGAGAACTGATTACGAATTGCGAGCTGTCAGTGCCGGTGAGCGTCACGAAGGGACTGGTCAGCGTAATGGCAGATCCTGACGTATTGGTAATCGTCACCGCCTGCGTTACCGAAGCTCCCGCGCTGATGCTCCTTGACCCGAAGTTGAGCGGTCCCGCCGTGAGCGTGTAGGGTCTTACGGTGAGTCCTTCCAGGAAGGCGGCGATGTTATCGATCTCCGCGGCGTTCGTGAATGTCAGACCGCCGACCTGCGTGGCAGCCGGAGAATTCTGAAACGCGGAGGTGGAGTAGAACTCCACGGCCTGATGCACGGTGGCCACCGCTCCGTTATGGAAGAACGGGGAATGGTTCTTCACATTGAACAGCGCCGGCGTGTTGAACTCCCGCATGCCGGAGTCTTCCGTCGGCAGGAGATCGACCGCGGTGTTGATCGGCAAGGCATCGACGCCGGTGTTGAAGTTGGCGTTGCCGGTCTTACCGGAAATCGAACCGTCGGTAGTGGCAAGGACCGTTCCGGAGTGGCATTTCGAACATTTCGCACTTCCGAAGAAGGCTGCGCGTCCCGCGATCTGTGCTGTCGTCGTAGCGAAGCGACTGAGATCGAAGTTCTCGTCCGCCGGAACGTTCCTGGTCTGCTGGAAGGCATCCAGGGCCGCGGTCTCCGCGGCAGTCGGCAGGCGGAAGTCGACGGCGTTGACGCGATTGATCGTGCGCGGGAAATGCTGCTTCACCGCGCCGGTGGCGAAATCGCCGAGCGTGTTCGCCCCTCCGACCAGTCCCGAAAGGCCGAAGGGGCTGGTAAGCTTGGCATTGTCGAGGTTCGGCGATTTGCGGAAGACGTGATTGCTGGTATGCGGCACTGTAAATCCGTCGATGTTTTCTAGGATCAGGCCGCGTCCCTGCGGGAAATTGGTGGTGTCGATGCTCGTCCGCGTTCGTAGCGGACTCTCGAGCTGGTTCGTGCAGGTGGCGGTGGGGCTCCCGCCGGCAGAACAGGCCAGGGTTCCGGCGGTGATGCTGCTGAATGTGGCCGAATTACCGTTCGTATCGCTGATGACTCCGGCGAGCGCCGGCGAAAGTCCGCCGTAAACCAGATAGGTAATCGTCGAGCTTCCCTGCGGGATCAGCTTGGTAAAGACTTTGGCCGTGCCGCCGCCCGAGCCCGTGATGATGCCTTCGAAGTCGCGTTTGCCTCGATTTCCCGTGGAAACGGGGCTTGTCACCACCAGCGTGTTGAGGTTCATGGTGGTCTCGCCAAGAAACAGCGGATCGAACGTCGAGGAGAGTGTGGAAAACCGGCTCTGAATGTTGGCGGGATTCAGTCCCAGGTTGATCGTTGAGACATGGCACGAGGCGCAGGTGCGGCCGTTTCCGCCGAATGTCTCCTTGTTGAAGAGATTTCCACCCACTACGGCCTGCGTGGCCGCCGGAATGGTGAACGTGGCGCCGAGGTGATTCTCGGGCGTTGCCGTCCCCAACGAGAAATTCGCGTTCGTCTCCGCGCCCCCGGGGAAATTGAGACTGGTCGTGCCTGTGATCGGAAGGGCGGCCGCCGGACTTCCCGCGGCCTGCGTCGGTCCGCCGTCTGACGAGTTGCTCTCGGTGTTTCCGGTGAAGCTTCCGTAGGAGACACAGAAATTTCTATTGAAGGCAAATGGCGCCTCCGAGGTGTTCCCCTTGAAGCAGACTTTCCCCGAGACCGGCGAGATCACCGGCGGGATGATGAATTCCGGGGTCGGGGCTCCGGGAAGATTCGCAAAGCCTTGCGTTGCGAGCAGGACGTTGTTGTTCCCGCACGGAGGGTCGTTGGGGAACTTGTAACGGTAGGTCTCACTGCCCTGGGCGTCGAAGAAGACCAGCATGGCGGCAGAGGCGTTGCCGAACGAAGGGCCCCATGCGTTCTGGCCGCAGCCGCCAAACTCCATCTCGATGAACTGAACCGTGGAGTCGCCGTTCGCGCCGGCCATGAGCTCGACGATCACGGTGCCGATGTGATTCGTCTTCGAGTCGAGATGCCATCGGGATTCCTGGGCCTGCAATCCCAGGATGTCGACGGCTAGCAGAGTAATGAGCACTACAGACGACAGCCGATTGAGAAACGACCTACGGTTCATGGGTATCCTCGGAAGATGGCAACAGGCAATTCCCGCCACACCCGCACTACAAACATCACTGGACTTCTGCGTACAGCGCGGCACTCGTTGGCGCGCGAACGCCATTGATCCCTATTTCAGTTGTGGATTACTGGACGGATTACCTTAGCGATCGGGCATTGTAACGTATCGGGGCCATCGTTGGCGAGGACGAAGGTAAAAATAATCTGAGATCTCCAACTAGCGCCAGGCCCGCACGCGCTGGAAGTGCGCGCTCGAATACTTTCCGATGGCGCGACCCTTCAAATCGACGAAGACCTTCGCATCTCCAGCCGTCGTCAGGGCGAGATCACTCTTCCCGTCGCCGTCGCAGTCGACGATCTCGATCGACCGTATCGATGCGGCGGCACGTGACGCGATGCGGCCGGCCCAGAGCGGCTTTCCGGCGGCGAGCTTCTTCGGATTGAAGACCAGCAGGATGTTGCCGGACGTCGCGACGATCTTCGCCGCATGCCGGTTCGTCGGGTGCCAGATCGCCAGGTGATCGAGGCGGTGGCTGGAATCGAGCGCGCCGAGGCAAGCCCCATCGGGGCCGTACACGACGAGGCGCGACGCCGGCGAATGCTGATCGTTCCGCAGCACCACCACCTCGTTCGTATGCTGATGGAACAGATCGCCGGTCACGAGATCGGTCAGCTTCATCGGATCGGAAGCGGACCAGAGCTGGTTGCCATTGTCGTCGAGCACGGTGACCGCGTCGCCCGCGGAAAAGACGACTTCGTTCCGGCCATCTGCATCGAGATCCAACGCCTTGAAATGCCTGACCGCGTCGCCGGCATCGTGCCTCCACAGCAGCTCATTTTTTTCTGACAGAGCACGGATCGTCATTCCCTCGGCGGCGATACGCAGCGGTGCAGCCAGCGGCCCCCAACATTGCGCCAACGGCATGTTCCGCGCGTCGCCGTCCATACTGGACTGCGTGGCCGAGCCGGCGCTCGGATCGCGATTGTCGCGTATCCACGCGCGAACCTTGCGCTGCACAAAACTGGCGAGCGTATCCGCCGTAACCATCCCTTCCGATTTTGCCGCGCCGCACCGGACGCCTTCGATGACCGCCTTGGTAAAGACGCCATTGTGCGCGGCGAAATCGTCATAGGCCGATTCGCCCGCTGCCGCGGCGTAGAACACCGCCTGTCCATGCGTACGCCCGAGGCGCCGTTCGAGTGGCGGTGCGGTGCTCGCGGGATTCGCCATGACGGCGCGCCTCCCCTTCACCATGCGCTCGCGGCAGGCGTCGACGAAAACGAGCGAACGTTGCGCCGCCGATGCGGCGATGGTCTCGAACACTTCCGCCGTGGAGAGCATCGTTGCCGGATCGTGCACGACCGACGTCGCGCCGAGGACGTAGCCGTTCCCGTCGCGCAGGAAGCCGTGCGTGGCGATGGAGACGATGAGCATTCCGTCGCGGCCGGCCACCGCGGCCTGTTCGCGCAGAGAGGCGAGAATGGACGCGGCGTCCGCGTGGTAACGCACGTCGGCGCCGGCGTCGCGCAACGCACGCAGGCGCTCCCTCGACTCCTTTTTCTTCGGCTGGCCGGAAAGAACCAGCATGACGCGGCGCGGCGGCACGAGATGGACGTGCCGCTCGAAGGCGAAGACGTGCGCGAGATCGACGGCATCGTCAGCTGCGAACGGCACCTCTTCGACGGAATCGCTTGCGAAACGCTGCACCCCGATGAACAGCGCCGCCGACTGCCTCCGATCGAATCGTGTGCTGACACTGCGCGGGTTGTCGATCAGCATGCGCACCGAGCGCGCCCCGTGCGAAGCGAACGGCAGCACGACGGTCGCTGTCGCGACGCCGAGGAGTACCACTCCGAGAGCCAGCAGCCTCCAGCTCTTCACCACATGAGGATGACACCAGCGCCCTGAATTTGTGGGATCACCCCACAAACGGAACGTCTTGGTGTCTTCCTTCGGCGAATCCCAAAGGAGCCCTCATGAGACGCCGAATCGTGCCAGCGGCCGTACTCCTGCTCATCGCTGTCGCCGCGCGCGCCCAGCCGCGCGGAGCTGTTGATTGGGTTTTTCTGATCGATACGTCGAAGTCGATGCGCGGCATCGGCGGCAAGAACATCTTCCCCGACGTCAAGGCCAGCATCGCCTCCTTCTTGCGCGAAGCGAGCGATGGGGACACGGTCGCCATCTTCACGTTCGACTCCGATGTGCGGCTGCACGCGTCGACGGAGATCCGCGGCGGCGCCCGCGACGATCTGGTGAGCATCGTCGACGCGCTCGAGGCAAACGGCAACCGCACGCACCTCGGCCTGGCCATTCAAAAGGGCATGGAGCGCGCGACCGCCCTGCGCGCCGGCGGCGACAAGACACGGGTGCAGTCGGTGGTCCTCTTCACCGACGGCAAGGAGGACGTGCGCGGCATCGCCCATCCGGTGCCGATCGCGGCGAGCCTCGACCGTGTCGACGGGACGTACGTCTTCTTCGTCTCGATGGGGAAAGACGAGCACGAGGTGCAGCTCGATGACTTCGCCCGCCAGGCAAAGAACGCCACAGTGCTGCGCGCACCGACGCGGGAAGGCATCGCCGAAGTCGCCCAGAAGATTCGAAGCCGCCTGCCCAGGCTTGATCCGCCTCGCGTCACCATCCAGCCGTCGACGCTCGACTTCGGTGAGGTCCGGCGCGGCAAGTCCGCCGAAACGGACGTGATGATCGACGCCGATCGGCCGGCGCAGGTGGCCTTGCAATTGGCCGAGGCGCCGGCCTGCGTGGCGATGGAACCGCAGACGGTGAAGACGCCGGCGCGCGTGCACGTGTGCATCGACGTCGCCGGCGACGCCACGCCCGGCAGTCGCATGCTGACGTTCAAGGCCGGCAATGCCACCGCACGCGGAACGCTCGACATCACCAGGCCATCGCCGCTCCGCTGGCTCGCGCTGCTTCCCGTTCTCGCGGCAATTGCGTGGTTCGGCTGGTCGCGCCACCGCCGCAACAGCCGGCTCGAAGGAGAGATCGAGATTCTGCAGCCGCGCGTGGCGCCGGAGGCCACATTCGTCGGACTGCCGCGTCTCGCGGCGAGCGAGGTCGCACTCAGCACCATCGTGCCGCCGGACGCGCTCGGCGGCATGGACGCGCGCCTCTTCGTCCGGCGCAGCGGCGGACAGAAGGAAGTCTGGATCGCGGCGAGCGGCGGCTCGCTGCGCGTCAACGACATCGAAACACCCACCAGCGCGCTCTACGACGCCGACACCATTTCCATCGGCGACGCCAGGTTGCGCTTCAACCGAGTTGGTCACGAACGGACGGCGACGCCCGTCGAGGAGGAGCTATGAAAAACAACGTCGTCTTTCGTCCCACGGTCATCATCGGCCTCGGCGGCACCGGCTACGGCACGCTGCTGAAGCTGAAGAAACGCTTCATCGATGCCTACGGTTTCGTCCCGCCTATCGTCAGCTTTCTTTCGATTGACACGACCGAGAACGCCGAGGGCGGCACCGCTGCCGAAACGGTAACCACCGAGGGGAAGCTCGATCACAACGAGACCTTCGTCCTGCAGGTCGGCAATCCGGCCGCGCTCGTCAATGGCGCGAACGCGCACATCGACGAATGGTGGCCGTCGCAAATCCCGACGCAATCGATCATCGCCGGCGCCGGCCAGGTTCGCGCGCGCGGCCGTCTCGCGCTCTTCGCCCGCGCAAACGAGGTTTATAACCGCATCCGCCGTGCGGTGGATGACGTCCGCAACATCCGCAACCAGAAACAGATGTACGCCGACCAGTTCCAGGTCTCGACACGCGCCGGCGTGGAAGTGCATATCGTCGGCAGCGTGGCCGGCGGTACCGGCAGCGGAACGTTCCTCGACATCGCCTTCATGGCCCGCGACATCATCGGCAGCGACGAGCAGTCGAACTTCACCGGCGTGCTGCTCCTCCCCGGCATCTTCACGCGTTACGCCGGCGTGGCGCTGGTGAAGCCGAACGCGTACGGCGCGCTCAAGGAAATCGAATACCTCTCGACGATGAAGGGCGGCTTCCAGGTCGACTACGGCGTGCGGCGCGTCGACGTCAACCGCCCGCCGTTCGATCTCGTCTATCTCATCGACAACATCAACGAGCAGGGCCGCGTGGTCAGCGAGCAGCAGGATCTCTACGGCCTCATCGCCGACGGCATGTACGTGCAGATCGGTTCGCAGATCGGCGCCGACAGCGCCAACGCCGTCGACAACATCAAGACCCAGATCGCCACGGCCGGCCTGGTCAAAGGCCGCTCGCCCCAGTACTGCAGTTTCGGCGTGGCCTCGCTGGTGATGCCGAGCTTCGAGCCGCTGATGTGGGAAGACGCCCGGCGGCTGGTGAACGACGAGCTTCTCAACGGTGCCGTCGTCGATGCGGAGATCGAGGAGGAAGTGCAGCGCTTCATCGACACCAACCGTCTCCGCGAGGACAACGCCGACCAGGTGATCGAAGCGCTCAGCCAGCGCGAGGGCGGCGGGCAGTTGCGTTTTCCGATGTCGCTTCAGCAATTGAAGTTCGACAACAAGGCGCTCACCGAGATCAAGAATCTGCACACCGTTCATCGCTCGCGCGCCGAGCGGCAGATCGCCCAGTCCATCACCAAAA
>Ga0157375_10000196_pt1 | contig 56568 bp, 61 predicted proteins | sample M35metaG_FD_115311 | JGI IMG/M metagenome (GOLD analysis project Ga0157375, IMG submission 115311) | Miscanthus rhizosphere microbial communities from Kellogg Biological Station, Michigan, USA - M3-5 metaG | ecosystem: Host-associated > Plants > Roots > Rhizosphere > Soil | place: USA: Michigan...
GATCACGTCGGCGCAGTGCGATCAGCTCCGCCAGAGCTCGCACGATCCATTCTCGTGCCTCGAATACCGCGTCAATCCGTTCGTCACCGCGCTCGACGTCCGCCAGCAGACGTACGGCCTCGCCGGCGCGTGGCAGATCGGCAAGTTCTCCATCGGCGCGACGGCGCGCTATCAGAAGTTCGATGAGGGCGCGTTCACCTTCCGCTTCACGCAGGACTTCGACGTCGACAGCGTCTCGGTGCAGGCGACGGCGAAGGCCAACGGCGCCGACGTCACGATCAAATCGCAGACCGACGTCACGCTCGCCGGCGGCATCAAGTGGGCGCCGAACGACAAGTTCAGCGTCGGCGCGGTCTACAAGCAGGGACCGAAGTTCAACACGCCGACGTTCATCGCGAACGGCCAGACGAACTTCGATTTCGTGAAGCTCGCCGACACCACGTTCCACATCCCCGACATCGCCGGCATCGGCATCTCCGTCCGCCCGATTCCGGTGCTCACGATCAACGCCGACGCGGTGCACGTCACCTATTCGAATCTGACCGACGACTTCGTCTCGACGACGCTCGGCATCCGCGAATCAAACGGCTATCAAGCGCCCGACGTCACCGAGTTCCACCTCGGCGGCGAGTACTTTTTCCCGACCAAGATTCCCATTGCCCTTCGCGCCGGCGCGTGGCGCGACCCCGCGCACTCGATCGAATGGAAGGGCGGCCTCGACAAGTTCGAAGGGGTCGCCGCCGCGCTGCTCTATCCGAAGGGAGAGTCGCAGACGCACCTCTCCGTCGGCGCCGGCATCGCCTGGCCGCGCTTCCAGATCGACGCGGCGTACGACAGCTCGAAGCATTACAAGGTGGGATCGATCTCGGTGGTGACGCGCTTCTAGGCGCGCGCATGGAATTCGACATCTTCTTTTCCATCTGCCAGACGGAGGTTCATGGCTACCTTCCGTCCGAGCAGGTGATGCTCGAGAACTTTTTCGAGCAGATCGAGCTGGCCGATCGCCTCGGCTTCGGCACCGCCTGGGTCGCGGAATCGCATCTCTCGACCGAGGTGCAGAAGACGAATCCAGGCGCGGTCATCCCGCATTTCGTCGGCGAGATCGGACTGAACACCGACATCCTTCAGCTCGCGCACCGCGTCTTCGCCCGGACGAAGCAGATCGGCATCGGCTCCGCGATCCTCAACATCCTCTGCAACGGCGGACCGATCGCGCATGCGGAGCGGATCAAAACGTTTCTCGCGCTGCACGGACTCGATCGCGAAGAGCAGCGCACGCTGACCATCGGCTTCGCGTCGGGACGCTTCCCGTTCATCAACGTGCCGTACGGCATCGTGCCGCGCACGCCGGTCGAGTCGGCCGCGTGGCCGGTGGTGAAGAACAAGATCTTCGAGGAGGCGACGGAGATCTTCCTCCGCCTGCTCAAGGGCGAGACGCTCAATTCGTCGATGATCGCCGCGCGCACGCTGAAGCGCGCCGACTTCCGCGCCGACGCCGACTGGCAGCGGGTGCAGGAAGCGCACGGTCAATATGTTGACGAGATCGCGCTGGAGCCTCGCTGGCGCTTCCCGAATTTGAAGATCGTCCCCCAGGAATCGCGCATGGACCTGCTGCGCCTGTCGATCGGCTCACACGACCCCGCGACGCAGATCTTCGCCAACACCATCCTGCCGGTCGGTGTGTTCAACCTGTCGATCACCCCTGGCGACGAGATCGAGAAGACGAACGAGCGGATGCTCACCGCCTATCACCAGGACGGCGGCGGCTGGCACCGTCGCCTCATGCCGCGCACCGTGCTCGTCTTCATCAACGACGACCCAGCCGCCGCCCGGGCGGAAGCGCAGGACGCGCTCTCGAACTACTGGCGCGCCCTCGAGGGCACGCTCGACGAGGCGAAAGTGCAGCGCGCCACCAACAACGCGCTGGTCGGCGACGCGGCCGAGATCCTCGAGCAGATGAAACGCTTCCACCCCGAGGACCGGCTGATGCTCTGGTTCGACTTCAATAATCATGACTCGAAACGGGTCATGAAAAATATGAGCGATTTTATGGAGCTGGTGGCGGCGCATGTTTGACGAATCCGCCGCCCCCAACTTCGCCCGCGCCATGCCGAACTGGCAGCCGCTGGTCGAGTACCGGCGCAACGGCGTCGCGGAAAACACGGTCCACGGCGCGGTCTCCTGGGTCTCCGGGCGCAACGTCGTCCACTCGTTCGGCGGCAACGTCGAGGTCTACGGACGCTCGATGGTCAAGCCGATCATGATGAAAGTCTTCGCCCGCGACTTCGCGCGCGAGCTGAACGGCGAGCAGCGCGCGATCTCGGTCGCGTCGCACAACGGCGACACGGAGCACGTGCGCGTCGCGCGCTCCATCCTCCGCGAGTCCGAATGGGGACTGATGCAGACGCCGCACGACGTCCCGCTCGTGCAGTTCGGCCGGCAGGTGCGGCGCCCGCGCCGCTGGTACCACTGCTGCTCCGGCGAGCACGCCGCGATCCTGCGCGGCTGCCGCATGAGGGGCTGGTCGCGCGTCGGCTACGTCTGGCCGCATCACCCGTTCTTCCAGGAGTACCTGCACTACATCGCCGGAGTCCTCGGCAGCGATTGGAAGATGGGGACGATCGCCAAAGACGGCTGCGGACTGCCGACCGTCTCGATGACCGTCACCGACCTCACGCGCCTCTTCGCGAACCTCGTCACCGAGCGGCAGCAGGACTGGATCTGGGACGCGATGATCGAGCATCCCGATCTGATCGGCGGCTTCAATCGCCTCGACTCGACGATCCTCAAGGCCTGCCACGGCCGCGTGCTCGCCAAGGAAGGCGCCGACGGCCTCCTCGGTCTCGCCATCGAGCATCCCGAATTTCCGGACGGCCTCGGCGTGGTGGTGAAGATCGCGCACGGCTGGAACCCGCAGGCCACCTGGTACATCGCGCGCTACATCCTCGGCGTGCTCGGCTTCGAGTTCCGCAATCCGTACAAACTGCGGCGGCAGAAGGCGTTCATCGTGCCGGAAGTGATTCCGCCGCAGTTGCGCGAGCGGATGGCGGCGATCGTGCCGTGGGACTCGTGGGATCCGGACATCGATCGCTGGGAGTTCGACCCGGAGGAGTTCCTTGCCACTCGGTAATTTCATCGGCGGCCGCTTCGTCCCGCCGCACTCCGCTGCCTATATCGACGACATCAACCCGGCGACCGAAGAGGTCATCGCCGCGATTCCCGACAGCGACGGCCAGGACATCGACGATGCCGTCGCCGCCGCGCGCGAAGCGTTTCCATCGTGGTCGCGCACGCCCGCCGCGGAGCGTAGCCGCCTCCTGCTGAAGCTCGCCGATCTGATCGAACAGAATCTCGAGCAGCTCGCCCGCCTCGAATCAGAGGACAACGGCAAGACGATCTCGCTTGCACGCCGCCTTGACATCCCCCGCGCGGTGCTCAACTTCCGTTTCTTCGCCACCGGCATCCTGCATCAGTCGAGCGAAGCGCACACGACCGACGGCATGGCGCTCAACTACACGCTGCGCCAGCCGCTCGGCGTCGCCGGACTGATCTCGCCGTGGAACCTGCCGCTCTATCTGCTGTCGTGGAAAATCGCACCCGCGATCGCGACGGGCAACACCTGCGTGGCGAAGCCGAGCGAGCTGACGCCGCTGACCGCGAACCGCCTCGCCGAGCTGTCGATCGAGGCCGGCATCCCGCCCGGCGTGATCAACATCGTGCACGGCTACGGCAACAAGGCGGGACGCGCGTTGACGTCGCATCCCGATGTGCCGCTCATCTCGTTCACCGGCGGCACGGTGACCGGCGCCGCGGTGGCGACGAACGCGTCGCCCCGCTTCAAGAAGATCTCGCTCGAGCTCGGCGGCAAGAACCCGAACCTGATTTTTGCGGACGCCGATCTCGATGACGCCGTCGCCACGACGATCCGCTCGAGCTTCTGGAATCAGGGCGAGATCTGTCTCTGCGGCTCGCGCATCTTCGTCGAGCGCGCCGTGTACGACGCGTTCCTCGAGCGCTTCGTCGCAGCGACGGAGAAGCTGAAGATCGGCGATCCGCTCGACGAGACGACCGACGTCGGCGCGCTGATCAGCGCCGAACATCTGAAGAAAGTCACCGGCTACATCGAGCTCGCGAAGCAGGAAGGCGGGACCATCGTCACCGGCGGCCGCCGCGTCGATCGCCGCGGCTACTTCGTCGAGCCGGCGATCATCACCGGCCTCGGCACGAACTGCCGCGTCCTGCAGGAAGAGATCTTCGGCCCCGTCGTGACCGTGACTCCGTTCGACGGCGAAGAAGAAGCGATCGCCTTCGCCAACTCCACGCGCTACGGCCTGGCGTCGACCGTCTGGACGCGCGACCTGCAACGCGCCCACCGCGTCGCCGCCGCCATCGACAGCGGCACCGTCTGGATCAACTGCTGGCTCCTCCGCGATCTCCGCGTCCCCTTCGGCGGCATGCGCGAGAGCGGCGTCGGCCGCGAAGGCGGCTTCGAGTCATTGAACTTTTTCACCGAAGCGAAGAATGTGTGCGTGAAGCTATGAGCAAACAAGGCGAAATCGTCGGCGGTCTCCTCGCGCCCCATCCGCCGCACATCGTTTACGGCGACAACCACTGGCGCAACGAGCCGAAGTCGGAGTGTGGGTGGGAAGTGCTGCGCTGGGGCTACGAGCGGGCGCGGAAGCATTTCCTGGCGAAGAAGCCGGACGTATTGCTGGTGCACTCGCCGCACTGGCAGACGGTCATCGGCCATCACTTCCTCGGCATGCCCGAGTTCCACGGGCTCTCCGTCGATCCGATCTTTCCGAACCTTTTCCGCTTCAACTACGACATCAAGGTCGACGTCGAGTTGGCGGAGATGATCGCGGAGGAAGGGCGGGAGGCGGGGCTCATCACGAAGATGATGCGCAACCCGCACTTCCGCGTCGACTACGGGACGATCGTGTCGTGTCACATGATGAATCCCGACTGGGACATCCCGATCGTCGGCATCTCGTCGAACAACTCGCCCTACTACTTCTCGAACGAGATGGGACAGAACGAGATGATCAAGCTCGGGCAGGCGACGAAGCGGGCGATCGAGAAGAGCGGCCGGCGCGCCGTGCTGCTCGCGTCGAACACGCTCTCGCATCGCCACTTCACGACCGAGCCGGAGATCCCCGAGGACATGTCGCGCGAGCACGTGTACGAGCACTCGGGATATTTGTGGGACATGAAGGTCATCGATCTGATGCGCCGCGGACGCACGCGCGAGCTGATCGCCATCCTGCCGGAGTTCATGGATCACGCGGTGAGCGAAGTGAAGGCGGGATCGTTCGCCTGGATGCTCTCCGCGCTCGACTTCCCCGACTATCCGGGTGAGCTCTTCGGCTACTGGACCGTGATCGGGACAGGCAACGCGGTGGTGGGCTGGGATCCGCAGTTGAAGGGTGAAGCGACGACGCAGGGAGCGAGCGCTTGATCCAGAAGGCGTACATCGTTCCCGGTCAACCGCATCCGCTGCTCGCGCCCGAAAAGAACGAAGGCTGGGCGCGGCTGCGCCAGGCGTACGAGCACGTCGGCAGACAGATCGAAGCGAGCGGCGCGGAGCTGATCCTCCTCTACTCCACGCAGTGGTTCTCGGTCATCGGCCATCTGTTCCAGACCGATCCGCAGCCGCAGTGGGTGCTGGTCGATCAGAACTGGTACGAGTACGGGGAGATCCCGTACGAGTTCCGCATCGATCCGGCGTTCGGCGAGTTGTACTGCCGCCTCTGCCGGGAGCATGGGATGCAGGCGGCGACGGTGAACTATCGCGGCTTCCCGATCGACACCGGGACGGTCGTCGCGTTGAAGCTGCTGACGCCGAACAACGCGATCCCGGCGAGCGTGGTCTCCTGCAACATCTACGCGGAGCGCGAAGAAACGCGCAACCTCGGATTTGCCGCGCGCGCGGCGATCGAGCGCTACGGCAAGAAGACGATCGTCGTGGTGGTGACGAATCTTTCCAACCGTTACGAGGTCGCGGAGATCGATCCGGCGCGCGACCGCATCTCGTCGCAGAAAGACGACGAGTGGAACCGCAAGATCCTGGAGATGCTCGGCGAAGGGCGGCTGGAAGACGTGGCGCAGGTGGCGCGCGAGTTCGGCCGCGAAGCGAACGCCGACATGGGCTTCAAGGCGATCTGGTGGCTCGGCGCGGTGATGGGGGAGCACAACAAATACGACGGCAAGGTGTGGGAGTACGCGCCGGTGTGGGGGACGGGGAACGCGATCGTCGAGCTGACGCCGAACGAGCGCAAGGAGATCGAGTTCGAGAAGGAATTCGACGAGGGACCGGTCCCGGCCTTCGAAGACATCGGCACCGGGCTGGAGACGCACAACATCCTCGCGGAGCTCCCGCCCGAAACGCCGGAGCGGCCCGACGTGGTGAAGACGGACAAGGCGGCGGCGCCGGTGGGACCGTATCCGCACGCGCGACGCGTCGGCGATCTGCTGTTCCTTTCCGGCATCGGTCCGCGGCGCGCGGGAACGAATGAGATCCCCGAGGGGATCGAGGCGCAGACGCGCGCGGTGGTCGACAACCTGCGGGCGATCCTCGCGGAGGCCGGCAGCTCGCTGGAAAAGATTCTCGACGTGACGGTGTATCTGACAGACATGAAGCGCGACTTCGATCGCTTCAACAAAATCTACGCCGAGTACTTCGCCACGATTCAGCCGACGCGCACCACGGTCGGCGTCGATTCGCTGCCGACTCCGATCTCGGTCGAAATGAAAGTGATTGCCGCCGTATGAAAAAACTCGTCATCGCCGCCGTCCTGCTCACCGTCGCCTGCGCCAGCGCGCCGCCTGCGCCTCCTGCGGAACGCCTGGCCGCCGTGGAGAAGGAGCTGGAAAACGCGAAGCAGGTCACGATGCGCTTCACGACGCGCACGACCGGCGCGGTGGAGTCGCACTTCACCGGCACTTTGAACGTATTGCCGGGCAACATCGCGTCGATCGACGCCGACGGCGAGGCGGCGGGCAAGCCGGCGACCATCCGCTACAGCGCGAACGGTTCACCGGCGCAGATCAGCCACGCGTTGATCATCACGCTGGTTCGCATGGGACTGACGCACGATCTGTACGCGCTGTCGAACAAGCAGCCGCCGGCATTCGCCGATGGCGGCGTCGACGAAGGCTTGAAGCTCGACAAGCTGGAGTGGGACGCGAAGGAGAAGAAGTTCACCTTTCACCTCGTGGTCGAGCAGCACGATTCCGGCGAGGGAGAGCTGTGGGTCGGCCGTCATGACTATCCGACGCGTCGCAAGCTGACCGTCCATTTCCCGCAGGGCGACATGAAGGTCGACGAGCGCTACGAATGGCGCTGATCGACATCTCGCCGCCGGTCGATGCCTTGATCGGCGTCTGGCCCGGCGACACGCCGTACGTGCAGCGGTTCAATTCCGAGATCAAAGAGGGATCGAACATCACGCTCTCGGAGATCAGCACGACGGTGCACGTCGGCGCGCACACTGACGCGCCGAGCCACTACACCGCGTCCGGTGCCGACATCGCCTCGCGCCGACTCGACTTCTATATCGGCCCGTGCAACGTGCTGCACGTGAACATCGAGCGGGGCCGCCGGATCATGCCGGCCGATCTCGCGGGCCGGCGCATCTCCGCGCCGCGCGTGCTGCTGCGCACCGGAACGTTCCCCGATCACCGCAACTGGAACAACGATTTCGCCAGCCTCTCGCCGGAGCTCGTCGACTTCCTGCACAAGCGCGGCGTGATCACCATCGGCATCGACACGCCGTCAGTCGACCCGTTCGACTCGAAGGAGCTCGAAGCACATCAGGCGTTCGCGCAGAACGACATGGCGATCATCGAAGGGATCGTGCTCGACGAGGTGGAAGAGGGCGAGTACGAACTGATCGCCTTACCGCTGCGGTTAGTGGGCGCGGATGCCAGTCCGGTACGCGCGGTGTTGCGCAGGTTGTAGGGGACGACGAGAGCGCCTCCGGCGGGCGGGCCCGGCCCGCAGCGTCAGTTGGGTTTACGCGAAGACAAACGCTGCGGGCCGTGCCCGCCCGCCGGAGGCGCCCCGGTGGTTCTCTACCGCGCCACAGCGCGCTGACCGATCAGGTACCCCTCCAGCGCCTCGGCCGCGAGCGGCGCGCTGTAGAGATAGCCCTGGATCTTGTCGCAGCCTTCCTTCCTCAGGAACTCGAACTGCTCTTCCGTCTCCACCCCTTCGGCCACGACGCTGAGCTTGAGGCTGTGCGACATGTTGATGACCGCGGACACGATCGCGGCGTCTGTAGGATCCGTGACCACTTCTCGCACGAACGACTGATCCAGCTTCAGCGTATCGATCGGGAAACGCTTCAGGTAATTCAATGACGAATATCCAGTACCAAAATCATCCATCGCAATACGAACGCCTAAATTCTTCAGCTCGCGCAGCGTGTAGATCGTGTTGTCCGCGTTCTGCATCGCGTTGCTCTCGGTGATCTCCAGCTCCAGGTAGGCGGGATCGAGGCCGCTGTCGTCGAGTGCGCGGCGCACCTGGCTCGTCAGGTCGGGCTGCTGGAACTGGCGCGCGGAGAGATTCACCGAGACCTTGATCTTCTGATCCAGCTTGCGATGCCACGCCTTCGCCTGCTTGCACGCCGTCAGCAGCACCCATTCGCCGATCGGGACGATGAGTCCCGACATCTCCGCCACGCTGATGAAATGCGCGGGCGACAGCAGGCCGAGCTCCGGATGGCGCCAGCGGATCAGCGCTTCCACGCCGCTGATCACGCGCGTCTCCACGTCCACCAGCGGCTGGTAGAACAGCACCAGCTCCTTCTGGCTCAGCGCCTTGCGCAGCATGTTCTCCAGCGCCAGGCGTTCCAGCGCCCGGGCGTTCATCGCCGGCGCGTAGAGCTGATAGTTGTCGCGTCCCTGATCCTTCGCGCGATACATCGCCGTGTCGGCGTTGCGCACCAGCGTCTCCGGATCGGCGCCGTCGTTCGGGAAGATGCTGATCCCGACGCTCGTCGTGACAAACAGCTCGCGCTCGTTGATGAAGAACGGGATCTTCAGCGTCTCGATGATCTTCTGCGCGATCTTCGCGGCGTCGTCGATGCTGTCGATCTGCGGGATCAGCAGCGTGAACTCGTCGCCGCCCATGCGCGCCACCGTGTCGCCCTCGCGGATGCAGCGGCGGATGCGCTCCGCCACTTCCTTCAGCAGTTGATCGCCGGTCGAGTGGCCGAGCGAATCGTTGATGTCTTTGAAGCGATCGAGATCGAGGAAGAAGACCGCGAGGCGTTGGTTCGCGCGCGACGCCTGCGCCAGCGAGACGATCAGGCGGTCGATGAACAGCGGGCGATTCGGCAGGCCGGTCAGCGCATCGTGGTAGGCGAGGTGCTCGATCTCCACCGTCGCCAGCTCCGCCGCCTCGCGCTCGTCCTCCAGGAGGCAGGCGATCATGCCGACGCCCATCACCGTCAGCACGAGGAAATCGATGTAGCCGAGGGAGATCGGCACGATGAAGCCGTAGGCGACGAATGCGACGCTGAGGATCGTGAAGCCGACGCCCTCGCGCCGGCGGCGTGCACGCCAGAGCGCGAGCGCCGCGCCGGCGAATGCGATCGCGGCGATCACCTCGCGCAGTCCCGGCGCGAGCCAGGCGAGGAGGCCGATCGCGCCGAGCCCGAGGAGGATGTTGCGCGCGTCGAGGAGCCGCACCGGGCGGCGGCGCACCAGCTCGAAGACGCCGAAGCAGAGCCACGCGATCAGCAGGCATCCGGCGACGCTCGACGTGACGATCAGCGGGACGCGCCACACGTTCGTGGCGGGAAGCAGCGAGGCGACGCCGCCGGTGAGACGGAAGATCGACACCGCCGCCCATCCCAGGGTCCAGTGCATCAGGTACGACTTGCGATAGAGGCGATGAAACGACAGCAACAGCACGGACATCATTGCCGCGCCGATCGTTTGCGCAGAGAAAATCGCAACGACCGAAATGTCGTGACCGTTCATGGTGATGGTTGGACCCTACGCCGATTGTAGTCCGTATACGGAAATAAGGCGCTTTGCCGCGCGGGCGTAGCCGAATTCGTGTGACCGTTCCGCGACATGCGTGCGGAGCTCGGGACGCCCGAGGGTTTCGCTGACAATCGCCGCGAGCGCGTCGGGTGTTGGTGCTGATGCGATCTGTTCGGTGCCGGTGAGCGCGGCCACTCCGTCGATCGGATACGACGCCGCCGGGACGCCGCACGCCATCGCTTCGAGGATCGCGCGATGCCCTTCATCCGATCCGCGCGCGGTGAAGAGCAGCGCGTCAGCAGCGCGGTAGTGCTCCGCGAGATCGTCCTCGTGATAGCCGGCCCACGTGATGCGCGATGCGATTCCGAGCTCGCTCGCGAGCGACTCGAGCGCGGGACGGTGAGGGCCGTGGCCGATGATCATCAGCTGTGCGTCGATCAAGGCGGCGGTGCGCAGCACGTGCTCGAAGCCGCGATCCGCGGTGAGCTTGCCGATCGCGACGAGGAGCCGCGTGTCAGCCGCGATGCCGTACTGCGCGCGGACATTCGGGCCGTCGGGATGGAACTGGCGATGATCGACCGGCGGCGGCGTGAAGATCGCGTTGCGCAATGCGAACGTGTCGTTGACGACGCAGAGCACGTCGCTCTTCGCGATGAGCGAGCGCGTGAACGGATCGCCGCGCAGCACGCGCCGCGAGTGAAACGTGCGGGCGAGGCGCACGCCGGTGAAGCGGGCGATCCAGTGGTCGTATGTGAGATGCGCGTGCACCAGCTCGATGCCGCGCTCCTTGATGAAGCGCCGCAGCGCGCGCACCGTGCGGCGGAATGACAGCGGGTTCTGCGCCTTCTCGATCAGCGCGTGCGCGAAGTCGAGGTGGCCGATCTTTTCCTCGAGCTTGTAGCCGCCGACATACGCGTAATGGGCGTCGATGCCGGCGCCGCGCAATGCTTCGACTTCGGCGAATGCCGGGGCGGCGGCGCCGGTCCAGCGATTGCCCGCGGCTAAGTGGAGAACGGCCATGACGGACGGCACTTTGCTATGATCCGCGCCCGATGGCAATCGACAACGAACTGCTCGAGATCCTGGCGTGCCCGCTGTGCAAGCAGGAGGTCAAGCTCGTGCCGCTTTCCGACGCCAGGCGGACGCTGGTCCGCGACAAATACCGCGAGAAGTTTCGCGGCGAGGAGCCGGTCGTCGAGCAGGGACTGCAGTGCGTGAAGTGCCACCGCGTCTATCCGATCGTCAGCGACATTCCGGTCATGCTGGTCGAAGAAGCATTCGACGAGGCATGACGCCGCAACGTGTCGATCGCGGCGCGCCTCCGCCTTCCTGAAAACATCCCCACCGCGCTCCGGATCTCGCTCTGCCTCTACCTGCTGCACGTCTTCACGCAGGGGAAGATCGCGCTCGCCGAAAGCTTCGCCGGCCTGACCATCGTCTTCCTCGGGTGGGCGCTCTGGAAGCGCCAGATCACTCCCGGCTTCCACGTCCTCTACTACCCGCTCGCGCTCTACGGCATCGCCTCGAGCCTCTCGTCGATCTTCGCGCCGCGGTCGATCCATCCCTACTTCGAAGGGATGCTCTGGGTGAAGATGCTGACCTTCCCCATCGGCCTGATGTTCTTCCGCGTTTACCCGCGGATGCGGACGCTCGCGCTCTGGCTCCACATCGCGATGGGGACGATCAGCGCGTGCATCGGCCTGGTGCAGTACTTCGCGCTCGATCATCGCGATCTCGAGCACCGCATCACCGGGCCGGTCACGCACGTCATGACCTTCTCCGGACTGCTGCTGCCGATCTCGCTGCTGATCATCATCCTCGCGGCGCACCTGCGGAAGTGGTGGCTCTGGATTCCCGCGGGGATCGTCACCCTGACGCTGCTGCTGACCTTCACGCGGAGCATCTGGGTCGGCTGGATCAGCGCGATCTTCGCCCTGCTCCTCTTCACGCGGCCGCGACTGCTGGCGTGGGCGGCGCCGGCGCTCGTGCTGTTCATCACGTTCATGCCGCTCTCGCTGTTCGGGCGGATGATCTCCATCTTCGACACGCGGCAGGAGTCGAACCTCGACCGGATCCGCATGGCCGAGGCCGGCGTGGAGATCATCCGCGACTACCCGCTCCTGGGCGTGGGGCCGGCGAATGTCAAGGAAATCTACCCGCTGTATCGGCGCCACGACGCGCCGCGGTTCCGGATTCCGCATCTCCACAACACCGTCCTCCAGATCTGGGCGGAACGCGGTATCGCCGCCCTTGCCGCCTATCTCCTTCTGCTGGTGTTGTTTATTCGCCAGTGCGCGAGGGCATGGAACGGCCCGGCGAGGGCGTTCGCGCAGGCGGGAGTGGCGATCACCGTCGGGCTCGCCGTCGCCGGACTCTTCGAGTTCAACTTCGGCGACACCGAGGTTTTCTACATCATGCTCGACCTGATGGCGCTGATCGTGGCGATCACCGAATCGAATGAACCGCTAGGTGAGGTTGTTGGGCTGAACGGTCCGTAACCTTTTCTACATGCCACCGTCGAAACAACGAGAAACAGGGGAGATGAACCACCTGAGCGATCAGGAGCTGATGCGTATCGTTCAGGGCGGCGATCTCTCTCCCGCTTCTGAGATTTACGACCGTTACAGCGGTCGGATCTACAACTTCGCGTTCCGCTTCCTGAAGAATGCCGAGGCGGCCGAGGATGCGGTTCAGGAAGTCTTCGTCAAAATGATCAGGCATGCCAACCAGTTCCATGGCGACGCAAAACTGTCTACATGGCTCTTTTCCATCACCGCGAACTGGTGTCGCGATTACCTGAGAAAAGCGGACAACAAACACAAGGAATCTGAAGACGTACTGATCTCGCTGCCCGCTCCGGCGGAACACGGTCCCGACCGGACCCTGGAGCAGCGCGAGAACGAGGTGCGGGTCCAACGGGCTCTCCAGTCGCTGACCCCCGAACAACGCGAGGCGATTCTGCTCTCGCGCTATCAGGGTCTGTCGTACGCCGAGATCGCCCAGATCGCCGGATGCAGCGAAGGAGCGGTGAAGACGCGCGTGTTCCGCGCGATGGAAACGCTCAAGAAAGCGCTGACCGCCGATACCCGCGGAGGTGACCGATGGCTGAATGCAGTCCCATGAGAGAAAGCTTTCCGCTGCTGCTGACCGAATCGCTCGACGCCCAGACGCGTGAGCTGACCCATCAGCACATCGAGAGCTGCGCCGAGTGCGCCGAAGAGTGGCAGGGAATGAAGGAAGCGTGGCGGATGATGGCCGAGCTTCCGGAGCTCGAGCCGCCCGCGCGTGCCCGCCAGCGTTTCCTGACCGAGATCGGCGTCGTCGAAAAGAAATCTAACGTCATTCCGTTCCATCGCCGGCCGGCGTTCAAGTGGTTGTCGCAGGCCGCGGCGGTCGTCATCCTCGCCGGGGGCTCGTACTTCGTCGGACATCAGTCGCGTCCCATCCGCATCCAGCCGACCGGCGTGGCGAACGTCGATCGCATGCCGGCCGCCATCCAGCCGGCCGCGTTCTCCATTGCCGAGACGCGCACGGTCAACGCCAACAGCATCAACCCGAACATCGAAGGACGTCCCGACATCCAGAACGTGCAGTTCGTCGATGCGAACCCGCACGACGATCAGATCGCGCTCTCGTTCGACGTCACCCAGCACGTCACCGTCACCGGCGCGCCGAACGACAAGAGCATGGTCCGCCTGATGGCGTATGTCATGGAGAACGAGGACCAGATGTCGCCGAACCGCTCGCGCGCCATCGACTGGGTCAAGCAGGCTTACACCGATCCGACGAATGCCGATCCCGAGATCGCGCAGGCGCTGGCGAAGGTGCTGCGCAACGACACGCATGAAGGCGTGCGCATCAAGGCCGTCGACACGCTCAAGACGCTCCCCACGATGACCGGCGATACGCGCGAGGCGCTGATCACCGCGCTGAAGAACGATCCGAATCCCGCCGTGCGCATCAAGGCCGTCGACGCGCTGGCGAAGCTGGCGGCGAGCGGACAGCTCGATGCCGCCGGCGTCGACACGCTGCGCCAGAAGGCGATGCAGGACGACGAGAACGTCTACGTACGAACCAAGGCAGCAGAGGCTCTGGGCAAGATCCAACCGTGATGAAGTCTTCGTTTCGCATCAGCGGCCTGACGGCGATCGCGCTCCTCGCGTGCGCATCGCTCGCTGCCGCTCCGCTCAGCCACACCGAACGCTTCGTGCGTGACTTCCCGATGGAGATCGGCGGCTCGCTCTGGATCGAGAACCCGATCGGCAACGTCGACGTCGTCGGCAGCGATCAGCTCGGGATCTCGGTGTCGGTGGTGAAGGTCGTCGCCGCGCCGGAAGCCGCGTCGCTGAAAGAAGGGCGCGAGCAGACGCAGATCCTGCTGGAGGGCGACAACAAGACCCGCGTCATCCGCACCGTCGTGACCGGGACGCGCGAGTCGAAGTGGAAGAGCAACGTGGCGTACGTCATCCGCGTGCCGCGCGCGTCGCAGGTGCACGTGAAGGGCAACATGGGCGAGCACATCAAGGTCTCGAACATCGCCAGCACGGTCACCGTGAAGAACACCAACGGGGACATCACGTTGGAAGGGGTGAGCGGCGCGGTCACCATCGACAGCGCGAACGGCGACATCCACTTCCTCAGCGACGCGAAGCCGACGCAGCCGGTGCAGCTGACGACGATCAACGGCGGCATCGAGGTGCAGGTCGCGGGCGAGTCGAATCTCGACTGGATCGCGCAGTCGATCAAGGGCGATTTCCGGACGAACCTGCCGGTGCGCGGCCGCATCTCGGGACAGGCGTTCCGCGGGATCGTGAACCAGCCGGGCGGTCCGTCGATGACGACCACTGCGCTGATGGGAAACATCTTTCTCTTGAGCCGCGGCGGAAGTCAGGACGAGATCCGCTCGGTCCGCGCGGCAGCAGCACAGCGGACGGCGCAGAGCCCGAACCAGGTGCGCATCAGCCCCGTGCCCGCGCAGCAGCCGCCGACCGGCACGTATTCGGAGACGATCCAGACGCCGCTGGTGCAGGGCAATTTCATGTACGCGACGAACTACGGCAACTTCCACATCGGCGAAGTGCGCGGCTTCGTCAGCATTCAGACCGGCGCGGGCCAGGTGACCCTCGGCACGGTGACGGGCGATGTCAGCGTTCGCTCGGGCGGCGGTCCGCTCGACCTCAGCGACATCTTCGGCAACCTCAGCGCGCGGACGGAAGCGGGTGAAGTGCTCGTCCGCTCGGCGCGCAAAGGGGGCGAGCTCTCCACCGGCGGCGGCACGCTGCGCGTCATCTACTCCGCCGGCCCTCTGTCGTTGCACAACAGCGGCGGCGACATCGTCGTCAATCAGGCCGCCAGCTCGATCGACGCCGACACGCGCTCCGGCGATCTCCTGCTGACGATGGATCCGCGCCTCAAGACGCAGCACGTGACGGCGAAGACGACGAAGGGAAACATCATCCTCAACCTCGGCGCGCGCTTCGGCGCGGAGATCGACGCGACCGTGCTGACGACGCAGGAGGATGCCGTCGGTATCCACTCCGATTTCCCCGGCCTGACCGTCAAGCGCGATCAGTTCAACGGTAAGACGCGCGTGCGCGCCACCGGCAAGATCGGCGGCGGCGGCGAGAAGGTCGAGCTGTTCGCCGAGGACGGCGAGATCCAGATCGGCCAGCAGGGCCTGAGCCGCTGACTACTTCGTCAGGCCCTTCCCCTTCATCCACTTTTCGATCGCCTCGTCGAACGCGTCGGGACGTTCCAGCATGATGAAGTGGTCGGTGTCCTCGATCGTCATGTAGCGGAGGTCTGGGGCCATGGCGCGGACGGCGTCGACGTACTTCGCGGTCCACATCGGCGAGCTGGTGTTGATCACGAGGAGCGGGATGGTGATCTTGTCCTCTTTCCACACCGACGGCTCGAACATCCCTTCCATCGTGCTGACCAGGACATATTGCGGCGTCGCGGCGGCGGCGGCCTTGAGCTCCATCCGCAGCGGCGGGCTGGCGTGGCCCGTCATCGCATCGAACATCGCCTCGATGTTCTGCACGTAATCGGGTCCGCGCATCGGGCCGATGAACTTCTCCACCGCGTCGGGCGGCAGGTTGTTGACCAGCGCGCCGTCGACGACCACCAGCGCGCGCGTGCGGCTCGGGTACATCCGGTCGAACTCGCGGATGACCGCCGCGCCCATGCTGTGGCCGACGAGGACGGCGCGATCGATCCTGGCGTCATCCATCGCCGCGCGGATGCCGCGCGCGAAGTAGCGCATCGAGTACTTCACGTTCTGCGGTTTGTCGCTCTGGCCGTAGCCGGGGAGGTCGATCAGCATCACCCGGTTTTTCGCCGAGAAACGCTGGGCCTGTTCGCGCCAGACATTCATCTCGCCGCCGAGACCATGGACGAAGATCAGTGTGACGCGACCCTTGCCCAGGACCTTGTAGTGGACGCGTGCGCCGTCGATGCTCACGTAGTGCGATGGAGCAGCAGAAAGCGCGGGGCTGGAGGTCATTGCCGCGGCTGGCGCGGCCGTGGCAATCAGCGTGGCGAGGAGTGAAAAGATGCGGCGCATGAGCACCTCGGAGAAACAGGAGTGTCGTATTGCACGAGTGTACCGGAACCAATACGATTCGCGCCCGCGCCCTCAAACTGCGCGAGGAGGACCCATGAAGAAGCTCTTGACCCTTACGCTGCTCGCCCTCGTGATGAGCTGCGCCCCCGCGAACGACAAGAACACTGGCACGCAGACCGAAAGTACGGCATCGGAGGCGAGTGCGACCACGGCGCCGCAGCCGGCGCCGGCTCCCGAGGCCAAAGCTGCCGAAGAGGAGAAACCGATGAGCAATTACGAGAACAAGATCGCCGAGCTGCACACGTCCATGGGAGAGATCGATCTCCGCTTCTTCCCCGAGGTTGCGCCGAATCACGTGAAGAACTTCATCGACCTGTCGGAGAAGGGCTTCTACAACGGCACGAAGTTCCATCGCGTGATCGAGGGCTTCGTGATTCAGGGCGGCGATCCGAACACCGTCTCCGGGCCGCGCGGTACGTGGGGCACGGGCGGCTCCGGCAAGAACGTCGGTGCCGAGTTCAACAGCATCCACCACGGTCGCGGCATCCTCTCCATGGCCCGCTCGCGCGACATCAACAGCGCGTCGTCGCAGTTCTTCATCTGCGTCGCCGACGTGCCGTCGCTCGACAACCAGTACACGGTCTTCGGCCAGGTGACGAAGGGGATGGACGTCGTCGACAAGATCGTCGCCGCCTCGAAGGGGATGGAGAATCCGTCCGACCCCGTGACGCTGGAGAAGGTCGTGGTGCGCGAGGCGAAGACGGCGGAGGAGAAGGCGCCAGCGCCGAAGTCGTAATGACCGAGTCCAGTCTCCCCGAGGAAGCCGCGGCGTTTTTACGAGACACGCTCGGGGAGAACTGGACGGCCGAGCCGCTGGCGGGCGACGCGTCAGTGCGCGCCTACTACCGCATCCGGCGAAGCGACGGCTCGAGTGTGATGCTGACCTGGTATCCGCCCGAGTTGCGCCAGCAGCTCAGGCGGTTCATTCGCGTGTACGAGGAGCTGGCGCCGCACGCGCCGCTCCCGAACGTGATCGGATCGAGCGATGCGGCGATGCTGCAGCGCGACGTCGGCGACCGGACCCTTTTCGACGTCCTGCACGAGGATCGCGAGGAAGGGATCCGGCTCTATCGCAAGGCGGTCGACGTCCTGATCGGGCTGCAACAGGCGAAGCCGAAGACCGAGCTGCTTCCCCCGTTCACAGCCGATTTCTTCTTCGACGAGCTGGAGATGGCGCGCGAGTTCTACGTCGAAAAGCTGAAGGGACTCGACGGCGCGCCGCTCGTCCCGATGCTGAGAAAGATCGCCGAGAACATTGCCTCGCATCCATATGTTTTATGTCATCGTGATTATCATGGCCAGAATATCCACGTCGTTAACGGCGAGCTTTTCGTGATCGATTATCAGGACTTGAGAATGGGTCCGGATACGTACGACCTGGCCTCGCTGCTGCGCGATCGCGGCGTGGCCCGTGTCCTGGGGCGCGACACGGAGATGGAACTGGTCGCCTGCTACGGCCGTCCCCAACAGCGTTACTTCGAAACACTGCTCCAGCGCTCGATCAAGATCCTCGGCACCTTCGCCAAGCAGGTCATCGTGCGCGGGCGGACGCACTACCTCGACTTCATTCCGCCGGCGCTGGAGAGCATCGGGCGCTGTCTCGAGGAGCTCCCCGAATTCAGGAAGTTAGGAGACGTACTGCAATGACTCACAAGATCACCCTGCTCCCCGGCGACGGCATCGGCCCGGAGGTCACGGCCTCGGTCGTGGCGATCATCGAATGCGCCGGTGTCGACGTCGAATGGGAGAAGTACTTCGTCGGTTCCGAGGCCATCTCGCGGTATGGCGATCCGCTGCCGCCCGAGGTGCTCGAATCGATCCTCCGCAACAAGGTCGCACTCAAAGGGCCGGTCACCACGCCGATCGGCACCGGCTTCGCCTCGATCAACGTCCGGCTGCGCAAGACGCTCGATCTCTACGCGAACCTCCGCCCCGTGAAATCGATGCCGAACATCATCACGCGCTTCGAGAACGTCGACGTGATCGTCGTGCGCGAGAACACCGAGGATCTCTACTCCGGGCTGGAGCACGAGGTCGTGCCGGGAGTCGTCGAGTCGCTGAAGATCATCACCGAGAAAGCCTCGACGCGCATCGCGAAGTTCGCCTTCGAGTACGCGCGGACGCATGGCCGGAAGCGGGTCACCGCGGTGCACAAGGCGAACATCATGAAGATGTCGGACGGCCTCTTCCTGCAGTGCTTCCGCAACGTGGCGAAGGAGTACCCGAACATCGAGGCGGACGACAAGATCATCGACAACCTCTGCATGCAACTGGTGGTGAATCCGAATCAGTTCGACGTGCTGCTGCTGGAGAACCTGTACGGCGACATCGTGTCGGACCTCGTGGCGGGACTGGTTGGCGGTCTCGGCGTCGTCGCCGGCGCGAACTTCGGCGAAGCCGGCGCGGTCTTCGAGGCCGTGCACGGCAGCGCGCCCGACATCGCGGGCCAGAACAAGGCGAACCCGCTCGCGCTGCTGCAGTCGGCCGTGCTGATGCTCCATCACATCGGCGAGAGCGGCGCCGCGCAGCGCGTGCATGGAGCGATCACGAAGGTGCTCGACTCGGGTCCCGAGCATCGCACGCGCGACATCGGCGGCACCGGCACGACCGCTGATTTCACGGCGGCGATGTGTGAAGCGCTGCGAAAGGGGACGCGTTCGGGGGATTAGTTGTTCCGCGAAAAACTTCTCGAAGGCGTCAATCTCTTCAACGAAAAAGAATTCTGGCATGCCCACGAATCGTGGGAGGAGCTATGGCTGGAGGCGGGGACGGACCTCCATCAGTACCTCCAGGGGCTGATCCAGCTCGCCGCGGCGTATCACCACATCAAGCGCGGCACCACGCGCGGAGCCGTAAGGCTTTTCGATGCAGCGCTGAAGCGGCTGCAGGAGTTTCCGGTAGTGCACTGCGGCATCGATCGCAGCGCCGCCGTCGCCGCCGCGATGCGCGATCGAGAACTGCTTCAGCGCGGCGAGTCAAGTGGCGATTTTCCGACGCTCGACATCACTGGTGAAGTGCCGCAGCTCGAATCATGGTGAGATACAATCCTTCCGTCTCCACACACTTCACCTCACGTAGCCGCGAGGATCCGTATGCAGGACATTGATCAACGGGACCGGGAGCTGCTGGGAGCCCTGCAAGGTGAGATTCCCCTCGTGTCGACGCCGTTTGCCGTACTGGGGCAGATGATCGACATGTCGGAGAAGGAGGTCATCAAGCGCACCGAGCGATTGAAGCGCGATGGCCTCATCAAACAGATTGCCGCGCAGTTCGATACGCGCGCCCTCGGCTATCGCTCCTGTCTCGTCGCCGCCCGCGTGAATCCCGATCGCATCGACGATTGCGCGAACGCGGTCAGCGCGCATCCCGGCGTGACGCAGAACTACCGGCGCAATCACGATCTGAATCTCTGGTTCACGATCGCCGTCGGTCCCACGTCGCGTCTCGGCCTCGACAAGACGATCGAGATTCTCGGCGAGGAAGCGGAGTGCGAGACGGTGCGTCCGCTGCCGACGTTGAAGACCTACAAGGGAAGCGGCTCGGAACCGGATCACGAAGTACATCCCGATTTCGCGATGCTTAGCACCGCCGAAGTCGAGACCGTGCGGCTGTTGCAGCGCGACATCCCGCTGCAGCCGCGTCCGTTCGAAGCACTGGCGCGCACCACGGGCATCGGCGCCGATGACATCCTCGGTTCCGCGCGCTCGTTGCTGTCGCGCGGACAGATGCGCAAGTTCACCGCGTCGATCGCCACGCGCAAGCCGGGCTTCTCCGCGAGCGCGATGGGCGTCTGGGTCGTGCCGCAGGATCAGGCCGACGAGTTCGGGACGCAGATGTCGCAGAACCGCGCGGTGTCGCACTGCTACCTGCGGCCGACGTACGACGACTGGCCGTACAACCTCTACACCATCGTGCACGGCCGTTCGGTCGACGAGTGCGAGTCGATCATCAACGACCTCGCCATCGACACCGGGCTCGCGGAAAAGCAGGCGCTCTACCCGACGCGCGAGTACAAGAAGGCGAAGCTCGCGTTCTTCTCCCCCGAGGCGGAGGAGTGGGAAGCAGCGCATGCGCCGGCACGCGAGGCGACCGCGGCGTCCTAGTGTTTTCGTCGATTCCCTACAACCGCGACCGCATGCCTCCCGGCGAGATGCTCGCCGCGGCGCGCGAGTTTCTGGAGACCATCCGCAAGCGCCGCACGGTGCGCGACTTCTCGCCTGAGCCGATCCCCGACGGAGTGCTCGAGCTGGCGATCGAAGCGGCCAACCTCGCGCCGTCGGGTGCGAACATGCAGCCGTGGAAGTTCGTGGTGGTGAAAGACCCGGCGCTGAAGAAGCGGATCAGGCTCGCGGCCGAGGAAGAAGAGTTCGAGAACTACAACGGCCGGATGCCGGACGAGTGGCTGCGCGCGCTCGCGCCGCTGCAGACCGACTGGCACAAGGAGTTCCTCGAGACCGCGCCGGCACTGATCGTGGTGTTCAAGGAAGACTACGGCGTCGATCCGGAGGACGGCCATCACGTCACGCACTACTACGTGAACGAGTCGGTCGGCATCGCCTGCGGATTTCTCCTCGCCGCGCTGAATGCCGCGGGACTCGCGACGCTCACGCACACGCCGAGCCCGATGGGTTTCCTGCGCGACCTGCTGCGCCGTCCGAAGAATGAGAAGACGTACGTGCTGATCCCGGTCGGTTATCCGGCGGAGGGATGCCGCGTGCCGGACATTGCGAAGAAGACGCTCGCGGACGTGCTGATCGAGAAGTAGGAGCGCGGGCTTCCAGCCCGCAGCGGTCGGGCGTCCGGCCCGGCCGCCGGAGAGGTCGCCGGCCGAGACGGCCAGCGACTGCGGACGAGACGTCCGCACCCCGCTCTCATCCGTACATCAAGACGAGCGGCTGCTGCGACTCGCCGCGACGAATGCCGGGCGGGCATGCGTCGCCGACTGAATCGCAGCGGCCGCCGCACACTCCTTCACCTCGAATTGACACTTCTCCCAAGCGTCCGCCTCGACGCGGCGTGTAAAACCGCGGGCATGGATCTTCGGCCCGGCGTGGCGCTGAGCCGCTTTCCGTTCGCCGACCGCCCGCGACTCTGGGGCACCGCCGTCTCGCACTATCAGGTCGAAGGAAACGATGCGTGCGACTGGAGCGCATGGGGCCGCGAGGCCTGCGGTACCGCGGTCGATTCGTGGACGCGCTACGAGTCGGACGCCGAGCTCGCGCGCGATGCCGGCGCGAATGCATTTCGCTTTTCCGTGTCGTGGAGCCGTATCGAACCGCGCGAGGGCCAGTTCGATCTCTTCGCCCTCGAGCGCTACCTCCGGCTCGTCGAGCACCTCGCGCGCATCGGACTGGAGCCGGTCGTCACGCTCTTTCACTACACGCATCCGCTCTGGTTTCACGAGAAGACTCCCTGGACGTCGACCGCCTCCGTGGCGCGATTCGCGCGATTCGCGTCGCGCGTCGTGGAGGCATTCGGCGATCGCGTCCGCTTCTACGTCCCGCTCAACGAGCCGCTCGTCTTCCTTCTCGCCGGCTATCTCGACGCGCAGATCCCGCCGGCGATCGCCGATCCGCGGGCGATGGCGCGCGCGTTCGACAACATGATGGCCGCCCACGCGGAAGCGGCGGCGGCGATCCGCGAGCGCGTCCCGCATGCGGCGATCGGCGTGGCGCACAACATGATGGCGTTCGCGCCGGAGCGGCGCTGGAATCCGCTCGACCGCCTGCTCGCGCACGTCGCGCATCGCTGCTACAACCGCGGCGTCATCGAGGCCTTCGCCACCGGCCGCTGGGACTTCATCCTGCCGCCCGCGACGCGCATCCGCGGCCGCCGCGATGATCTGCCGAAGTCGCTCGATCTCTTCGGCGTCAACTTCTACTCGCGCCTGCATCTGCGCTGTCCCGGGCGGCAGCGCCGCGTCGGCGACTTCGCCTATCGCGACACCAACGGTCGCGGCCTCACCGACAACGGCTGGGAAATCGTTCCCGAGGTGTTCGGCCGATTACTGCACGAGGCCGCGCAGAGCGGATTTCCACTCGTGGTCACCGAGAACGGGATCGCCGACGCGACCGATCGCGTGCGCGCGGCGTTCATCGAGCAGCACGTACGTGCACTGAAGCCTGTGCACGGCTATTTCCATTGGTCGCTGCTCGACAACTACGAGTGGCTCGACGGTTTCGGCCCGAAGTTCGGGCTTTACGCCGTCGACCGCGTGACCATGGCGCGCACTCCGCGGCCGTCAATCGAGACTTTCCGAAGACTCGGCGCCGAATTTACGCGGCGCGACATCGCCTGACCCGCCCCTTTCGCGACCATGAAGCAGGAAAGGAGGGGCGGGCGCGATGCTCCTGGCTGACTTGCACATTCACACCACCTGGTCTGACGGAAAGCTTTCCATCGCGGAAGTCGTCGATCTCTTCGGGCGCAGTGGACATGACGTCATCGCCATCACCGATCACGTGGTCAACAACGACAACCTGATCGGGAAGGTGACGCACCGCTTCGGCCTCAGCGTCAACGCGCAGAACTTCGCGACGTATCGCGCGGAGATCGAGTGGGAAGCGCGGCGCGCGTGGGACCAGTACCGCATGCTCGTCCTTCCGGGATGCGAGCTGACGCAGAACCGCATCCGCCGCAACAACTCCGCCCACGCCCTGGCCCTCGGCATCGATGCATTCATCTCGGCCGAAGGCACGGTGGAACAGATGCTCACGCGGGCGAAGGACGCCGGCGCGATCGTCGTCGCCTGTCATCCGAACGAACAGTCGGAGTGGTTCGCCAACACCTTCTATCTCTGGAACCGCCGCGATGACGTGGCGGAGCTGATCGACTTGTGGGAGATCGCCTGCCGCTGGGATCTCTTCCCGCAGGTCGGCCGCGCGAAGCTGCGCTTCGTCGGCAACAGCGACTTTCATCAACCGCAACACCTGTACGCGTGGAAGACGCTGCTGCCGTGCGAGAAGCGGCTGAGCGACGTCATGCACACGCTGCGGCACGGGACGGGACTGGCCGTCACGCGGCTGGAGCCCCCCGTGGAAATCAGCGTCGAAACCAGGAGGGCCTCATGAATCTCACCTCTCTCGCACTGCTCTTCATCACCGTCGTCGCGCTGACCATCACGTCGGTGCAGACGGTGCTGACGCTCCTCTTCCGGAGGCGCGGACGTTTTTTCGCGTCAGGCCCGCGTTTCCGGCGGGCCGATTCTTTCGTCTCGATTCTCAAGCCGGTCTGCGGACTCGATGACGAGTTGCAGCAGAACCTCGAGTCGTTCACCCGCATCCGCGGCGTCGACTACGAGGTGATCATCTCCGTCGCCGAAGCGGACGATCCGGCGTTGGCAGTCGTCGAGCGCGTCCGCCTCGCGCATCCGCGCACGCCGTTCCGCGTGGTGATCGGCGGCGACGCGCGGCTCGAAGACGGCAACCGCAAGGTCGCGCGACTGATCGCGGCGGCGCGTCAGGCGAAGGGCGACATCCTGCTGATCTCCGACTCGAACGTGCGCATCGAAGCGGATGACCTGCTGCAGACGCTCGAGGCGTTCGACGACCCGCACGTCGGCTGCGTCTCGAACCTCTTCACCGCCGCGTGCGCGAGCTCGCTCGGTGCGCGCATCGAGACGCTGCACCTCCTCGGGTTCGTCGTCCCGGGCTGCGTCATCGCGGCGTTCGGCGGAGTGCCGTGCGTCGTCGGGAAGTCGATGGCCATCACGCGCGAGGCGCTCGAGGCGATCGGCGGCTTCGCGAGGTTCGCGAATGTGCTCGCCGAGGATCAGGCCATCGGGCTCGCGGTGAAGGAAGCGGGATTCGCTGTGAAGCTCTCGCCGGTCGTCGTCCGCAACGTCGTCGTGAAGCGAACACTCAAGCGCGCGCTCGACCGCCAGATCCGCTGGAACAAGATCCGGTACGCCTTCTCGAAGGCGGCGTATGCGTCGGAGCTCCTCATCAATCCGCTGCCGTTCGCGATCCTCACGCTGCAGCCGTCGATCGCGATCGCCGCGGCCTCGATCCGCATCACGCAGATGGCGCTCCTCGGCATCGCCACCGGCGCGCCGCTGACGTGGCGCGAGCTCGTGCTCGTCCCGCTGCAGGACCTGCTGCAGTTCGGCGCGCAGTGGATCCCGTACTTCGACGACACCGTCACCTGGCGCGGCTACGAGATGCGCATCGGCCCGAACACGGAGCTCCTCGCGGCATGAGACTCACGGCCAGAGTTTCTTCTGTGTCCCGTCCGGAAAGAGCGCCGTCGCGCTCGTGCTGTCGATGCGCAGCAACGCACCCTCGCTGTAATTGACGCCTTTGCTCATCCCCACGTCGATCAGCATCACGAGGCCGTGGAAGTTCTGGAACATCGTTCCTTTCGTGCGCGTAGAGCCGTCGTTGAAGACGTACGTGCCGGGTTGATGTCCGAACACGATGTGCTTCACGCCGAGTGCGTCGGCGTAGGCGAGGAGGCGGGCGATGCTCTGCTCCGGGTTCTCGCCGTCCTGCTCCCACCAGGGCGCGGGACTCATGCGCGCTTCGAGCAGACCCTTGTTGCCGAGCAGCACTTTGGTCTTGTAACCATCCGCATCGAAGCCGGTCTGCAGATCGGCGATCAGTTGGTTGAGTGTGCGTCCTTTCGTGCTTCCGGCGTGCGAGAAGAACCAGCCGTTGACGCGTGAAGCGAACGGGAGGCAGAGCAGAAACTTGCCGATCCCCTGGCTGTCGATTCCGCCTGCGACGTCGAGCGGCTTGATGCCCGCTTTCTTCAGCTCTTTCTGAAAATCCACGGTCTTGCTGCTGCCCGGATCGGCGAGGAACTCAGCCTCGTGATTCCCCGTGGAGATGACCACGCGACCGCCCTGCGATGCGGCGGATGCCGTCAGCGCGCGCATCAACGCGATCACGTCGAGCGCGTGGTCCCACTTGTCGAGCATGTCGCCCGTGACGACGAGCGTCGCGCGCCCGCCGCTCCACGTCCCCTGATCGGGCGATGGCGGGACGGCCGGCATCAGATGTCCGGCGGCGAGCAGCGTGGCGAGCCGCTTGTAATCGCCGTGCGTGTCGCCGAGGGCGTAGACGACCTCCGGCGTGTCGAGCGTGGCGACGGCGGGGCACTGTTGCCAGTCGCGGCCGAAGAGCGGAAAGGTGACGAAAAAGAGAAACGCGTAAATCCACCGTTCGCGCTGCATGCATTGATTTTAGTATTGATGCATGTACGTACCGATCTCACTCGAGGAGAAGTTCGCGCTCTTCTCCGAGCGGTTCCAGCCGAAAGTGATCGCGCGGATGAACGACTACGAATTCAAGCTCGCGCGCGTCGCAGGCGACTTCGTCTGGCATTCGCATCCCGACACGGACGAGACGTTCCTCATCGTCGACGGCGAGATGCGCATCGACTTCCGCGACGGCAGCGTCACGTTGAAGTCGGGCGAAATGTTCGTCGTGCCGCGCGGCGTGGAGCACAAGCCGTTCGCGGCGTCGGAGTGCAGGATCATGCTCATCGAGCCGGCCGGCACGGTGAACACGGGCGACGCCTCACCGAGTGAACGGACGGCCCCGAACGGAGTGCGGATATGAAGATCGGAATCATCGGCGCGGGGATGATCGGCTCGACCGTCGGCAAGTTGTGGGTCGATGCGGGACACGAGGTGAAGTTCGCGACGCGCCATCCGGAGGAGCTCGCGCCGCTGGTCGAGAAGCTCGGCGCGCGTGCGTCGGCGGCGACGCCGGCCGAGGCGGCGGCATTCGGCGATGTGGTGATGGTCACGATCCCGCTCGCCGCGTTGCCGCAGTTGTCGCACGATCTCTCGCTCGACGGCAAGGTCGTCCTCGACACCTCGAACGCGTACGAGCGTCGCGATGGAGCGACGGCTGCCGAGGCCACGGCGCATGCGCGCGGCTCCGCCGGATGGGCGGCGGCGATGTTCCCGAAGGCGCGCTGGGTGAAGGCGTTCAACACCGTCTACTTCAAGACGCTCGAGACCGAGGCCCATCGCGAGGGCGATCGCGTCGGCATTCCGCTGGCGAGCGATGATCCCGAGGCGATGGAAATCGCCGCGCAACTCGTGCGCGACGCGGGGCTCGATCCGGTGATCGCCGGCTCGCTCGAGCGCGGCAAGGCATTCGAGCCGGGGACGAAGGTCTACAACACCGGCATGAGTGGACCCGAGGTGCGCGAGGTGCTGGGCGCGGGGTGATCGAGGTCTTCCGGCTCCTCGCATCCTGGAGAAGACCGGTTTCAAAAATAATGCGGAAGTAATCCATTACGTCGTTACGACCGGCTTGTAGGATTTCATCCTACAGAGAGATCGGACGGAGTCGGCTTTCTATTCACGAGAGTTTCCGTATCCTGCCGCTCGTGAAGCGATTGACTGATGCGCCGTATCCTCATCGCGGATGATCACGCGATCATCCGCCGCGGCCTGACGCTGATCGTCGCCGAAACGGTCGATCTGCAGGCCGCGGGCGAAGTCTCCTCGACCGAAGAGCTGTTCGCTGCGCTTCGCGGCAGCCGCATCGATCTTCTGCTACTGACCGTTTCATCCGTCGATCACGCCATCGATGTCCTCCGCGGCGTGAAAAGCGAGTTTCCCGCGCTCCCCATCCTCGTGCTGAACATCGGGGCCAGCGATCTTCCGGTGATGCGCGCGTTGCGGGCCGGTGCGGCGGGCTACATCCACAAGGCCGGTACGCCGGAGGAGCTGCTCGAGGCGATGCGGCGCGTCGTCGGAGGGGGCACGTATCTCAGCCCGTCGATCGCGGAGAAGATCGCCGCGGAGCTGCGAAGCGGCGGCGAGGGAGGGAAGCCGCATGAACGGCTCTCGCCGCGCGAGCTGGAGATCTTTCGTCTCCTCGGTTCAGGCAAGTCTGTCAGCGAGATCGGACGCAAGCTGAAGCTCAGCGTCAAGACCGTCAGCACCCACCGCTCGCGAATCCTGGAGAAGACCGGTCTCCGCAATAACGCCGACATCATTCACTACACCATCGTGAATCGTCTGACGTGAGATCAGATTCCGTCCTACACAACCATCAGACGGACTCCGTGTGAATTCTGATTTGCCACTCTTATCTTGGATTGAGTGGACACGTACTTCCAAAGAGTCACCGAGACGATCTGCGAGCTGATCATCATCGCCGCCCGCGACGGCTCGATCACTTACGTCACGCCGTCGATCCAGACCGTCCTCGGTTTCGACCCGGCGGATCGGGTCGGTCATCCGATCGGCGAGACGATGCATCCCGACGATCGCGCGCGCTTCACCGACGACTTTCGCGACCTGTTGCGCGAGGGCTCGTTCAGCCCGTCGGAGTACCGCTTCCAGCACCAGAACGGGTCGTGGCGCACGATCGAAGTGCGAGGACGAAACCTGCTCGACGACCGGCTGGTGCGAGCGCTCGTCTTCAGCGGCCGCGACGTCACCGAGCGTCAGCGGATGCAGAAGGAGCTTGCGCAGCTCAACCGGCTGACCTCCCTCGGGCGCCTGTCGGCGCAGGTGGCGCACGAGTTCAACAACGTCCTCATGGCGCTGCAGACCTCGCTGGCCCTCCTGCGGCGCCGCGTGGCGGATGACCCGCAGCTGACGGGTCTCGCCGACACCATGACGCAGGCCCTCGTGCGCGGCCGGTGCATCACGCGCGACCTGCTCCGCTACCTCATGCCGGCGCAGGTCTCCCACTCCCGCATCGACGTGCGCGATCTTCTTCGCCGCGCCGGCGACGAAATCCAACAACTGCTCGGAAACATCGAGCTCGTGCTGCAGATCCCCGCCGCGCCGCTGGTCGTCGAAGGCGATGCGCGGCAACTGTCGCAGGCGTTCATCAACCTCGCGCTCAACGCGCGCGACGCGATGCAGGACGGGGGAACGCTGACCATCAGCGTCGACGGTCCCGACGCCGAGCGCTTCATCCGCTTCGTCGTCACCGACACCGGCGAGGGGATCGAGCAGCAGGACCTGCAGCACATCTTCGAACCGCTCTTCACCACGAAGCAGTCGGGGACGGGGCTCGGCCTCTCCGTCGTCCGGCAGATCGTCTCCGCGCACGGCGGGCATGTCTTCGCCAGGAGCGAGAAAGGGCGGGGCACCTCGCTGTTCATCTATATCCCCGCGGTCCCGGAATGAGCTCCGACACGATCCTCGTCATCGATGAAGATGCGGCCACGGCGGCGCTCCTGCGCGCGCCGTTTGCCGCCGCGGGGATCGAGCTCGACACCGCGGCCGATGCCTCTTCGGCGATGGACCGGCTGACGCGCAACACCTACTGCGCCGTCGTGCTCGATCCGATGATCCGCCACCGGCTGAACGGTTACGCCGTGCTGAATTTCATCGAGCTGGAGCAGCCGAAAGTCCTCGAATCGCTCTTCCTCCTGACCGGCATGTCGGAACAGACCATCCGCCGCACCGCCCCCGCCGTCGTCCATCGTCTCTTCCGCAAGCCGCACGACACGGCGCGCCTCGTCTCCGCGATCGTCGGCGTCTGCCGCCGCCGTCTCGATACGCGCCGCCGCGAGCTCGGCTCGGTGCTGATCGTCGAGGACGACCACGCCACGGCGACGGTCCTCCACGACCTGGTGCGCGAGCTCGGATATTCGTCGACCATCGCCGGCGGCGGACGCGAGGCACTGGCCTGCCTGCATACGATCGATTTCGACGCCATCCTCCTCGACCTCGTGATGCCGGACATCGACGGCTTCACGCTCCTCGAGCAGCTGACGGCGATGAAGCCGCACCTCCTGCCGCGCGTGATCATCAGCACCGGCATGCCGGAGCGCTACATCGCCAGGCTCGATCAGACACTCGTCTGCGCGATCGTCCGGAAGCCGATCGACGTCGCCACGCTGCAGCGGCTGTTGCGCGGCTGCTGCGACATCCCGCCGTTCGAGGCGGGAGGGGAGTCGCCGCCGCTGGGGTGATGACGCAGACGCCTAGTGCGCCGTCGCCGGCAGCAGCTTGCGCACCACGCGATCGCCGCACGAGCCGTGCGGAATGCCGCTCCGCGTGCGCGACACGAAGTCGGAGATCGTCTGCAGCTCGTTGCCGCGCGCGCGGAACTTGTGGATGTCCTGGCCGTCGCTGAACCACCACTCCTTTTCGCTGCGCGGTAGCGCCGAGAGGACGAAGCAATGCGTCGTCACGCGCTCGTACGGGATGTTCTGCTCATCGACGTCGATGCCGGTTCCGCTCGCGCAAAGCAACGCCGGCGTCCAGTCCCATCCTTTCGCAGCGAGGGTGTAGTACTGCACCTGCACGCAGATCGATCCCTCGCGCGGGGTCACGGCATGTACTTCTGCCACTGGTTCGGGCGCCGGAGCGGGCGCCTTCATCAGCATCGCCTTGATCACCGGATCGGGAACGCCGTCCGACTTCAGCGTGATCAGCGCATCGACGGAGGTGTCGAACGCGCTCGGTGACTGCGCGATCTTCGTCACCACCACGTCGGTCGACAAGCCGGCCCGGACCATGCGCACGACGGCTCCGTTGTCGAGTACTTCATCCGCGTAAAGTGATGTTGCGAACAGCAGAACGAGCAGGATTCGTAGGCGCATGACGCGGCATTCTATGTGCGTCGCGCGCAGGAGCTTTACATGGAGCTCAGCGGCTTTGTCTCGCGTTTCTGCAGCCGGCGGCGAAGTCCTCGCAAGCCGTGCTGCGCGAGCGACTCATTGCGAAAGCGCGGATCCTCGGTGACCTCGATCGCGCCGGCCGCCCAGTCGGGCAATACGAAGCGGTCGCGCGATTTCGTCGAGCGGAACTCAGCCTCCAGCACGATGAGTCCTTCGAGCTTGCCTTCGTAAACGTCGAGCTCGAGCGTGTGCCGCCCTTCGCGCCACGAGTAGCGCCGCTTGCGCAGCCGCTTCCCTTTCGTCTCCGGCCAGACCGCGTCGAAGGTCCACTCCGGGATCTCCGTCTCCCACTCGTCGCGCGCGGCTTTCGCACCTTCGCGCTTGACGGTGATGAAACAGTGATTGCCGGCGCGTCGCACGCGCAGTTCGCTGGGACCGCTGAAGAGATAGCCCTGGCGGATCTCGTCGAACGGCTTGTCGTCGAGTGGCGGCGGCGCGGCGAGCACCCACTTGCGCTCGATCTCTTTCCGTTTCTTCATCGCAGTGCCTCGCGCCGAATCGTACCGCCGCCGGCTCTACAATCCGCCTCGATGGCCGATCCGTTCGTGCTGCATCGAAAGGAATCGCTGGAGAAGGCCTTCCGCCGGATCGCGGACCGCCAGCTCACGCGCGCTGCGAACGCGCTGACCGTCGACGACCTTTCCCTCGACTCGCGCGTGCACGAGGCACGCAAACGTTTCAAGGAGAGCCGCGCGTTGATGCGCCTGTATCGCGACGCGCTCGGCGACGCCTTCGATGAACAGAACCGCTGGTATCGCGATGCGGGCCGTCTGCTCGCCCCGTATCGCGATGCCTCGGCCGCCGTGAGCGCGGTCGACGCTATCGACGATGAAGCGACGAAGGCGTTGCGCACCGTCGTCCGCGAGCGCCGCGATGCGCTCTACGCCGATGGATCCGCGCTCGATGAGACGGTGCGCGAGCTGCTCACGCGCTTCCCCGTCGAACGCCTGCGCGTGCGCGACCTCGCGCTGCGCGATGTCGAAGACGCGGTCGAGACCGGGTTCGCCTCAGCCATCTCCGCCGGCCGCAAGGCGATGAACGCAGCACACGAAACCGGCGCCTCCACCGCCTTTCACGAATGGCGCAAACGGGTGAAGGACCAGTGGTACCACGTGCGCCTCTTCGCCCGCGTCTGGCCGAAGCTCATGGCCGTGCACGAGGCCGCCCTGCACGAGCTGTCCGACCTCCTCGGGGAACATCACGACCTGACGGTCGTCGGCGAGATCGACGCGAAGCTGGCGTCCTCGATCGCCGCACGGCAGCAGGAGATCGCCACGAAGGCCCGCTCCGTCGCGGAGCCGGTCTACGCCGCACGCCCGCGGGATCGGGCGAGGGAGACGATGGCGTTGTGGCGCACCTGGCGCATGGATCACGAAGCCTTCAGCGCCCCGAAGTCAGCGGGCGGTTCATCTTCCTCGGGCGCGGAAGAAGTGTGATGCCCGAGCTCGATCAAACCGAACGTGTTTGGTGCCGTCCGCACGAACACTTCGCCGCGCCGTACGTACGCTCCGAGTGCACCAACGACTGAGGCTCGCGCGCCTCGTTCGTTGGGTTTTCCGAGCCCGTTGAGTATTTCATTGATATGGAGCGGTCGCTTCGCAGCAACGATCATTTCCCGGGTCTTGCCGATGGCGCTACCTTCCCGAAAGGTTCTCTCGGCCGTTACCGTCGGCTCCCGGGGGATCACTTTCAGCGTGTCCTGCAGGGCTTGTATGTATGCCAATGCCCCCGCGCGCTGAAGATCGAAGTTCCGCTCTTGCTCCAGCAATTCAGCCTGCTTCCGTTCGATCTTTCGCTGGATATCTTCTCGCAATCCCATAACTTCACCTCGTGCGGCTGCACAAAGAGTAACTTGATGTGAGAGTGTGTGTAAAGTGAGTGATGCAGAGTTATAGGCTGTGTTACATTTACATCGATCGAGGCGAGAGATGACAGAGATCACCGCCCCTGGACCCTCCGGCATTTTTGACAGCATCAGGCGCGTGACCACGGCAGGTGTCGAGTATTGGTACGCCCGTGAGCTCCAGCAACATCTTGGATATGACACGTGGGAGAACTTCGAAACCGCAATTCGACGAGCAATGGAAGCCTGCGAGGGGTCGGGTGTGGCAGCATCACATCAATTTCTTGAGACCACGAAAATGATGACGGTCGGGAAGGGTGGGAGGCGCCAGGGGAAAGACTTTTATCTCTCCCGCTATGCCTGTTACCTCATCGCGATGAATGCTGATCCGCACAAGGCCCGAGTTGCGCTGGCTCAGTCATATTTCGCCGTGCAGACACGCAGACAGGAGATCGCAGAGGCTGCCTCGGAAGATGACAAGCGTCTCGAGATTCGAGAACGAGTCAAGGCGTCCAGCACCGCGCTCAACAGCACGGCAAGCCGATCTGGAGTTACGCATTTCGCTTTCTTCCACGACGCGGGATACCGGGGTATGTATAACGCTTCGCAGGGTGCAGTGAAGCGAATGAAGGGCATCGCACCTTCAGAGGACTTTCTTGACTGCGTCGGTCCGCTTGAACTCTCTGCGAACGACTTTCGCATCCGTCTTACCGAGGAAAAACTCCGAGTGAATGGCGTGAAAGGCCAGAAGCCGGCCGAAGAGGTTCACGCAGCAGTGGGGAGGAAAGTGCGGAAGACCGTTGTCGAGGAGATCGGGCGTCCACCCGAGAAACTGCCCCGTGCCGAATCGATCAAGCAAATAGAAAAGAGAAAGCGAAAAGAGCTTAAGGGCAAGTAGTCATCGGTCCCCTTCACCTCGCCGCACACAGAATTTACACCGCCTCATTTCGCAGTTTCACCGCTCAGGGCATAGGATCGAACGCCCATGTCGGTGCTGCCTGAACCGCCACGGCCTACGCCGGCGACGGCGATCGCCGAGACGGTACGCTCGACGACGGAGGCCATCGTCGCTCCGTCGACGCAACCGCTTCCGCTCTTCGACCGCGAGCTGAGCTGGCTGGAATTCAATCACCGCGTGCTCGGCGAGGCCCAGAACCCGGCGGTGCCGCTCCTCGAACGGGTCAAGTTCCTCAGCATCTGCGCCAACAACCAGGACGAATTCATCATGATCCGGGTCGGCGAGATCCGCGACCTGATCGCGGCCAACGCCACCGGTGATGCGCAGAAGGCGGTGGAGAAACTGAGCACCGTCCGCGGTCGCTCGCACAAGCTGCTGCAGGCGATGTATCGCTGCCTCGGCGAGGAGCTCCTCCCCGCGTTGAAGAAGGAAGGCATCCGCATCGAGCGCGTGGCGGACCTCGGCAAGAAAGAGCGGGCCGCGGTCGAGGACTACTTCTGCGGCAGCCTCGAGCCGATCCTCACACCGCTGGCCATCGACCCCGGCCACCCGTTCCCGTTCATCGCCAATCTCAGCCTCAATCTCGCGCTCGTCCTCGAGTCGCCGCGCGGCGACATGCACGCCGTCGTGCTGAAAATCCCGGAGAACGTTCCGCGCGTCCACATCGTCGACAAGAACCGCTTCGTCCTGATCGAGGACGTCATCTCCTCGCATGCCGGACGCTTTTTCCCCGGCCTGCGACTTCGCACCGCCGACGCCTTCCGCCTCATCCGCAACTCCGACCTCTCGATCAAAGAAGAAGACGTTCAGGACCTGCTCAAGACGATGGAGAGCGAGCTGCGGCGCCGCGACCGCCGCGAAGTGGTGCAGCTGGAGATTGCGGAAGGGGCGGCCGACGACGTGATCCGTCTGCTCGTCGAGTCGACCGGCTGCAGCGAGAACGACGTCTTCATCGCTCCCGGTCCGCTGAAGATGCGCGACCTGATGCAGATCTACGGCGGCGTCGACGAGCCGAAGCTGAAGGACCCGTCGTTCAACCCGCGCATCCCGGCGCAGCTCGCGACGTCGGAGGACATCTTCTCCATCATCCGCCGCGGCGACATGCTGCTGCACCGGCCGTACGACTCCTTCACCGCGGTCGTCGAGTTCGTGCAGGCGGCGGCCGAAGATCCGGACGTCGTCGCCATCAAGCAGACGCTCTATCGCACCGACCCCGGCTCGCCGATCGTCGATGCGCTGACCAACGCCGCCGCGCGCGGCAAGCAGGTCACGGCCGTCGTCGAGCTGCAGGCGCGATTCGACGAGCGGAAGAACATCGACTGGGCGCGTCACCTGGAGAACGCCGGCGTGCAGGTCGTCTACGGCCTCGTCGGCATCAAGACGCACTGCAAGCTCTGTCTCGTCGTGCGCCGCGAAGAGGGAGCGCTGCGGCGCTATCTCCATCTCTCGACCGGCAACTACAACGCCGTCACGGGACGCATCTACACCGACATCGATCTCTTCACCTGCGATCCCGACTTCGGCTCCGACGCCGCGCAGCTGATGAATCTCCTCACCGGGTTCAGCGTCGCCGGGGTGCAGGAGCTGATCGAGCGGGGCGACACCTCGCTGACGTGGAAGCAGTTCGTCGTCGCGCCGATGGACTATCTCCGCTGGACGATCCGAATGATCGACCGCGAGACGCAGAACGCCACCGAGGGAAAGCCGGCGTCGATCGTGGCCAAGATGAACGCGCTCGTCGAATCGACGGTCATCGACGCGCTCTATCGCGCCAGCCGCGCCGGCGTGCACATCGAGCTGCTGATCCGCGGCATCTGCTGTCTCGTTCCCGGTGTGCCGGGCTTCAGCGAGAACATCCGCGTCACCTCGGTCGTCGATCGTTTTCTCGAGCATTCGCGGCTTTTCCGTTTCGAGAACGGCGGCGTTCCCGAGGTCTACATCTCGAGCGGCGACTGGATGCCGCGCAATTTCGTCCGCCGCATCGAGACGACCATCCCGGTGCGCGACGCCTCGATCGCACGGCGGATCGAAAAACAGATCCTGCCGATCTCGCTGGCCGACAACGTGAAGGGCTGGATCCTCGACACCGACGGGAAATATCACCGCCGCGGACCGGGTGACGACGAGCTGCCGCTGCGCAGCCAGGAGCAGTTCATCGCCATCGCCCGCGCCGAGGCCGTGCACCTCGGGCCTTACGAAGAGATCATCCAACGCCCCGGCTCATGGCGCCGGAAGGCGAAGAAGAAAAAGAAGCACTGAAGGAGACGATGGTGGAAACGAAGAAACTGTTGCCGAAGCGCGTGGTTGGCTACATCCACGAAATGGGAGTGCGCTCCCTCGATCATCTCGCGGAGAACTTCGGCGACGATTCGCCCGCCGCGGTGCAGACGCTGGTCAATCACTGGAAGACGATGTCGGCGGACGAGAAAGGCGCGTTCGTCGAGCGCGTTGGCGCCTCGGTCGTCGAGGTCATCGCCGCGTCGGCCGTGCTGCCGGTCGGCCTGAAGTTGGGAAAGAAAGTCGCGAAGGCGACGCGCAAAGTGATCCGCAAGCAGACGAAGCGGATCAAGAAGGCCGCGAAGCAGGCGAAGAAAGAGACGAAGGCGAAGAAAGAGGCCAAGGCGAAGGTGACGAAGCCGAAGGCGAAGACGAAGAAGTCAAAGGCGAAGCCGGCGTAGCGCGCGCGGCGGAATCATCCACTCCAATCGCTCGGCATCCGCGGTGATGCGGATGCCATAGCAACCGCCCTTTTTCAGTTCCAGCTCCGGCCGGTGAATCGATTCGCTGAGCCATGGCTCGTGTCCGACGACGATGACCCGCTGCCGGTGCGTCGATTCGAGCAGCGCGCGCAACGCGCCGCGATCGCCCTCGGGACGCAGCTCGTCGCGCAGCTCGATGTGCAGTTTTCCGCCATACGCCTTTTCCACCCACTCCGCCGTCTGCACGCAGCGCAGCAGCGGGCTGGAAAGCAGCGCGCCCGCTTTCGGGAAGAGGTTGGCCAGGCCGCGCGCGTTCTGTTTCATCCGCTTGTGACCGGCCTCGGTCAGATCGCGCTCCTCTTCCGGCTTGGTGCCGCGCTGATGGGCAATGCCGTGTCGAAGCAGAACGACGAACATCAGAGCACCTCGAATTTGACGCGTGTGTCGAAGAGACGTGAGAAGTATTTTGCGCGCTTCTCGGCGCTCTCGATCTCGACCGAGGCGTCGGAGCGCGTGCGGGCGATGAAGCGCAGCGTCTTCGAGCCGTTGCTCACCGCCACGTCGCGCACGCGCTGGCGATGGCCGCGATCGAGCCCCTCGGCCACGCGAAGGATGGCGCAGAGCTTCGATACCGTCTCCTGCTGCTCTTCGCTCAGCTCGTTGAAATTCGGATCGTCGATGTCCGGCACTGCTTTCCGGTAGTAGCGGGCCACGTTCGCGATGATCAGCAGCTGCTGATCGGTGAAGCCGCGCAGGTCGGCGTGGCGGATCAGGTAGTAGCTGTGCTTGTGATGTCCGCGGTCGCTGATGTGCGCGCCGCTCTCGTGCAGGAACGCGGCGTACTCCAGCAGCTCGCGTGAATCGCCGGTCAGCCGGTGCAGCTTCTCCGTCTGATCGAAGATCCGCGTCGCCAGCCGCGCGACGTGCGATGCGTGGCGCATGTCGCAATCGGTCCGCTCCGCGAGCCGCATCACCGACTTGCGGCGCACCGAGCCGCCGGTCTGCATCTCGCGTCCCGATGCGGCGATGCGGCTCTCCACAATCCCTTCGCGGATGGCGACGGGGCAGGCGAGCAGCGACGGGATGTCGAGCACCGACATCAGTCCTTCCAGCACGATCGCTCCGGCGACGATCGTCCCGGCGCGCTTGTCGTCGACATTGAACTTCGCCTTGCGCTCCTCGGCGGTCATCGCCGCCAGCGCCGGGATCACGCTCGCCAGCCGCGCGCGATCGAGCGTCAGCAGTCCGTTCGCCGACGGCTCGCGATCGGAGCAGATGCCGGCCAGCGCCAGGATCGTTCCCGACGTGCCGATCGCCATGTCGACGCCGATGCGGCGGATGCGTTTGCGGATGCGGGCCGCGCGCTCCACGACCCATTTGCGGCATTCGCCGACGGCGCCATGCTCGGGCCGATCGGTGAGAGCGAAGCGCTGCGCCAGCCGCAACGATCCGAGCGGCTCGCTCGCGGTGAAGTAGATCTCCTGCGCCGTTCCGACGATCACCTCGGCGCTGCCGCCGCCGATGTCGATGCAGAGCGCCGTGCTCGAGCCGATGTCGACCGCCGAGCGGATGGCCTTGAAGATGTAGTCCGCTTCTTCCTCGCCGGAGATCACGCGCACCTTGATGCCGGCGGAGTCGCGCACGCGGCGCAGGAAATCGCGCTTGTTCGGCGCCTCGCGCACCGCGCTCGTGGCCACGGCGACGACTTCGTCCGCGTTCCAGCGCTTCGCGATCTCCACCATGTGGGTGATGGTCTGGACGCCGCGCTCCATCGCGTCCTCGGTCAGCGGCTGGCCGTCGAGACTGGAGAGGCCGAGCTGCACCATCTCCTTTTCACGATCGACCACGCGATAGCCGCGGCTCTTCGCCTCGGCCACGATCATGTGAATCGAGTTCGTGCCGACGTCGATCGCCGCGATCCGTTTCGCTTTACCGGCCATGGTCCCCGCGCTGCAAATTACTCCGAATTTACCCGTGCTGCATACGGAGCGTCAGTCGTCCGGCGTAATTTCCACGTCAACTCGATGCACGACGCACGTCGCATTCCTCTGGACTCTCTTGTGTTGCTCGGCGGCCCGTTCGCCGACAGCGTCGCGCGCAGGCTCTCCACTCTGCCCGGCCTGCGCGTGATTCCGCCGGAGCGATCGCACGTCGCGGAGGTCGGAGAAGCCTCACCGGAGGAAATTGGAAGATCGCTACATGTCACATGCGTCGGGGTCTGTTCACTGCTAGAGTGCGCCACCGGTTTCGACCTTCGCGTCGAACTGGTCGATACGCTGGCTGAGCGGCTCGTCGCCGAGGAACGGTTCCTCGCCGGCTCGAACGAGATCGCGGCGCTCGAGAAACAGGCTGCGCGCTGGATCGCGCAGGAACTTCTCGGTCCCTTCACCCCGAATTCACCTCGTTAGCAATCTAGCTGCATCCGACATCCATCAACATTCGCTTCAACAGAAAGGGAGCTTTCCAGATGAAGAAATTGATTTTCGCCGCGGCATTGACCGCGATTTTCGCGGTCGCCGCATCGGCGCAGGTCACGCCCGCCGCGGGTTACACGCCGCCCGATGACACGCCGAAGGTGAACGTCGGCATCACGATCTTCGGCGACTACACGTTCCAGGATTCGCCCGAGACCAAGGACAGCGACGGCAACAACATCAATCCGAGCTCGTTCAACATCACCCGCGCGTACATCAACGTCACGGGCAACCTGAATCACCTGATCGCGTACCGCATCACGCCCGACGTCTCGCGCGAGACGAGCACCGGCGCGTCGCTCAGCGGCAGCCAGTTGTTCCGCCTGAAGTACGCGTACGCGCAGTTCAACCTCGACGACTGGGCGACGCACGGCTCGTGGGTCCGTTTCGGCGTGCAGCAGACGCCGTACCTCGACTTCACGGAAGGCATCTACCGCTATCGCTTCCAGGGAACGATGTTTCCGGAGCGCGTCGGTCTGATCTCTTCTGCCGACGCCGGCCTCAGCGCCCACTACAACCTGCCGGGCAACTATGGCGACATCCACGGCGGCTTCTACAACGGCGAGAACTACAACAAGGCCGAGGTCAATAACGAGAAGGCGTTCCAGATCCGCGGAACGTTCCGTCCGATGCCGCTCGGCGGACCGATGCTCAAAGGCCTGCGCCTCGGCGCGACGATCATCGACGATCACTACGTCGGCAGCGCGAAGCGCCAGCGCGTGATCGGGACGGTCACGTACGAGCATCCGCTGGTCAACGCCGGCTTCGACGTGTTGAAAGCGAAGGACCGGACCAGCGTGACGAAGCCGCAGGTCGATTCGAAGGGCTGGGGCCTCTGGGTCACGCCGAAATTCGGCAAGACCGGCTGGGAAGCGCTCATCCGCCACGACGACTACGTGCCGAACGATTCGATCAACGCGCAGAAGACGAAGCGCGACATCGAAGGCGTCGCCTACTGGTTCCCGAACACCAGCGGCAAGTCGATGGCGTTGCTCTTCGATCGCGATTCACTCAAGCGAACCAACCTCTCTCCATCCGTTCCGAACACGACGAACTACGAACTGAAGATGCTGATCAGTTTCTAAGGAGATTTCGATGAAAAAGCTGCTTGTCGTACTGGCGCTCATGAGCGTCACGGGGAGCGTGTGTGCTCAAACAGTCCAGATCAACGGTGCGGGCGCCACGTTCCCGTATCCGATTTACTCGAAGTGGTTCGACGAGTATCACAAGGCTCACCCGAACGTTGAGATCAACTACCAGTCGATCGGTTCCGGCGGCGGCATCCGTCAGCTCAGCGCCGGCACCGTCTTCTTCGGCGCCAGCGATGGGCCGATGACGAACGAGCAGATCCTCGCCGCGGGCTTCCGCATCGTGCATCTGCCGACGGTCCTCGGCGGCGTGGTGCCGATCTACAACGTGCCGGGCGTCGCGCAGCTCAAGTTCACCGGTCCGGTGCTGGCCGACATCTTCCTTGGCAAGATCACGAAGTGGAACGATCCAGCGATCCGCGCCACGAATGCGGGCGTGAATCTGCCGGCCGACGAGATCACCGTCGTGCATCGCGCCGACGGCTCGGGAACGAGCTACATCTGGTGCGATTACCTGGCGAAGGTCTCGCCCGAGTACCGACAGAAAGTCGGCGTCGCGACGACAGTCCCCTGGCCCGTCGGTGTCGGCGGCAAAGGCAACGAAGGGGTCGCCGGCTTCGTGAAGCAGACGCCCGGCTCGATCGGATACGTCGAGCTGATCTACGCGCTGCAGAACAAGATCAGCTACGGCTCCGTGCAGAACGCGGCGGGCGAGTTCGTCGCCGCCACGACGCAGACGGTCTCGAACGCGGCGGCCGTCGCGGCGAAGGCGATGCCGAAGGACTTCCGCGTCTCGATTACCAACGCGCCGGGCAAGGACGTCTACCCGATCTCCTCATTCACCTGGCTGCTCGTGCAGGAGTCGCCCCGCGACGTCCAGCGCTCGCGCATCATGGTCGACTTCATCAAGTGGGCCCTCGCCGACGGCCAGAAGTTCGCCACGCAGCTGGGATATGCGCCACTGCCGAAGGAAGTCGTGGCGCTGGAGCTCGAGGCGTTGAAGAAGGTGAAGCAGTAGCGCGACTTCACACCGAATTTACACACCGAGGCAGAGACCTTCATGTGCGCTCACCAGAATGCACGCATGAAGAAATTCACGATTCTCGCCGCTGTCATGCTCGCGGCTTTCGCATGCAAGCCGGCTGAAACCCCGAATACCGACACCGCCACGAAGTCCACTCCCACGGCGTCCGGCGCCACGATCACGATCAACGGCGCCGGCGCCACGTTTCCTTATCCCATCTACTCGAAGTGGTTCGACCAGTACCACACAACCCATCCGAACGTGCAGATCAACTACCAGTCGATCGGTTCGGGCGGTGGCATCAAGCAGCTGAGCGCGCAGACGGTCTTCTTCGGTGCGACCGACGGACCGATGAACGACGAGCAGCTCAAGAACGCGCCCGGTCCGGTCATGCACTTCCCCGCGGTCCTCGGCGGCGTCGTGCCGATCTACAACATCCCCGGCGTCACCTCGCAGCTGCACTTCAGCGGCGCGACGCTCGCCGACATCTACCTCGGCAAGATCACGAAGTGGAACGACGCGCGGATCGCGAAAGAGAACCCGAGCGTGAAGCTTCCCGACACCGACATCGCGGTCGTGCATCGCTCCGACGGCTCCGGCACGACCTACATCTGGTGCGACTTCCTCTCGAAGGTCTCGCCTGACTACAAGTCGAAGGTCGGCGTGAACACCTCGGTCGCCTGGCCCGCCGGCGTCGGCGCGAAGGGGAACGAAGGCGTCTCCGGCCTCGTGCAGCAGACGCCCGGCGCGGTCGGCTACGTCGAGCTGATCTTCGCGCTGCAGAACAAGATTCCGTTCGCCGCCGTGCAGAACAAGGCGGGCGAGTTCGTCACCGCGACGCTCGACAGCGTCACCGCCGCCGCCGCGAGCGTGGCCATGCCGGACGACTTCCGCGTCTCCATCACCAACGCCGATGGCAAGGACGCCTACCCGATCGCGTCGTTCACCTGGATGCTCCTCTACCAGAACCCGCAGGACAAAGAGCGGGCGAAGATCATGGTCGACTTCCTCAAGTGGGCGCTGACCGACGGTCAGAAGGAAGCGCAGGCGCTGCATTACGCGCCGCTGCCGCAGGCGGTCGTCGACAAGGAACTGCAGGCTCTGGCGAAGATCCAGCTGTGAGGACGCTCACGTGTATGCCGAGCGAAGTCGAGGCATCAACGGCGGCGCCGGCAGAGGTCACGCGATGAGCAGGGCACGTGGGATCAATCCGCGCGGCGCCGCCGTTGGTCCCTCGACTTCGCTCGGGACTGGGAGATGAGCGTGAGACGAAGCGACGATCGCTGGTTTCGTATCGGGACGGGCGCGTTCGCCGCGCTCGTCCTGCTCGTCGTCGCCGGCATCGGTTTCGAGCTGACGCGGCAGTCGATGCTGTCGATCGAAAAGTTCGGCTTCAGTTTCTGGAAGGGCACGACCTGGGACCCGGTATCGGGCGAGTTCGGCGCGCTGCCGTTCATCTGGGGGACGCTGTACTCCGCGATCCTGGCGCTGCTGCTGGCGACGCCGATCGCGCTCGGCATCGCGGTGTTCATCTCCGAGCTCTCGCCGCGCGCGCTGCGTCTGCCGCTCGCGTATCTCACCGAACTGCTCGCCGCGATCCCGTCGATCGTGTACGGACTGTGGGGCATCTTCGTGCTCGTCCCGATCATCCGGAAGCTGGAGCTGATCACGCCGCCGGCGTTGAAGAAGTTCCCGCTCTTCAAGGGACCTCCGCTCGGCGTCGGCATGCTGAGCGCGGCGGTGATCCTGGCGATCATGGTCGTGCCGCTGACGTCGTCCGTGGCGCGCGAGATCCTGAAGAACGTGCCGTCGACGCAGCGCGAGGCGGCCTACGCCCTCGGAGCAACGCGCTGGGAGGCGATCAAGGTCGCGATCGGGTTCGGCCGCACCGGCATCATCGGCGCCATCATGCTCGGGTTCGGCCGCGCGCTCGGCGAGACGATGGCCGTGACGATGGTCATCGGCAACAACCCGCAGGTGACGACGTCGCTCTTCGCGCCGCAGTACACGATGGCCGCGGTGATCGCGAACGAGTTCACCGAGGCCGCCGATGAGCTCTACCTGCACGCGCTGATCGAGATCGGCCTGCTGCTCTTCATCATCACCATCGCCATCAACCTCATCTCCCGGGTCCTCGTGCGGAAGGTGACGTCATGACCTCGCTGCGCCGCCGCGTCGTCTCCCGCATCGCCGAGATCTTCTGCGCGATTTCCGTGCTCATCGCGCTGCTGCCGCTGGCGCTGATCCTCTTCTACGTCATCAAGGAAGGGATGGGCGCGGTGAACCTCGCGTTCTTCACGCAGATGCCGAAGCCGGTGGGCGAGGCGGGCGGCGGGATGGGCAACGCCATCGCCGGCACGCTGATCCTGATCGGCATCGCGGCGCTGCTCGCCGTTCCGATCGGCGTCATCTGCGGCATCCACCTCTCCGAATATCCGAAGACGAAATTCACCTCGTTCGTCCGCTTCGCCGCCGATGTGCTCAACGGCGTGCCGAGCATCGTCGTCGGCATCTTCGCCTACGGCATCGCCGTGCTGCCGGTGAAGCGTTTCAGCGCGATCGCGGGCGGCATTGCGCTGGCGATCCTGATGCTGCCGATCGTCATCCGCACCACCGAGGAGCTGCTGCGGCTCGTGCCTACCGGTCTGCGCGAAGGCGCGCTGGCCCTCGGCGCATCGCGCAGCCGCGCGGTCTTCACCGTCATTCTCCCGGCGGCGTTGCCCGGCATCCTCACCGGCATCCTCGTCGCGCTGGCGCGCGTCGCGGGTGAGACCGCGCCGCTGCTCTTCACCTCATTCAACAATCGCTTCTGGTCGACGAATCTCGCGCAGCCGATCGCATCGCTCACTGTGCAGGTCTTCACGTACGCCATCTCGCCGTACGAAGACTGGCACCGCCAGGCCTGGGCCGGCGCGTTCCTGCTGGTGATGATCATCCTCGCGCTGTCGATGATCGCCCGCTTCGCCGTTCGCCGCCTCGAGAGGATGAACCGTCCGTGAATTCACCGAAGATCACCGTCCGCGATTTCAACTTCTACTACGGCAGCGCCAAGGTGCTGCACGGCATCACGCTCGACGTGCCGGAGAACCAGGTCACCGCGCTGATCGGCCCCTCCGGCTGCGGCAAATCGACCTTCGTCCGTTCGATCAATCGCATGAACGACATCATCCCCGACGCGCACGGCGAGGGGACGGTCCTCATCGACGGGAAGAACGTCTACGGACGCGAGACCGACGTCGTCGAGCTGCGCCGCCGCGTCGGCATGGTCTTCCAGAAATCGAATCCGTTTCCGAAGTCGATCTTCGACAACGTGGCGTACGGGCTGCGCATCAACGGCACGAAGAACAAGCGCGACCTCGCGGAGGTCGTGGAGAAGTCGCTGACGCGCGCCGCGCTGTGGGACGAGGTGAAGGACCGCCTGCACAACAGCGCCTTCGCCCTCTCCGGCGGCCAGCAGCAGCGACTCTGCATCGCGCGCGCGCTGGCGATCGATCCGGAGATCCTTCTGATGGACGAGCCGGCGTCCGCGCTCGATCCGATCGCCACGACGAAGATCGAAGAGCTGATCTACGAGCTGAAAAGCAATTACACGATCGTCATCGTCACGCACAACATGCAGCAGGCCGCGCGCGTCTCCGACCGCACGGCGTTCTTCATGCTCGGCAAACTGATCGAGTACGGCGACACGAAGACGATTTTCATGACACCGAAAGAGAAGATGACCGAGGATTACGTCACCGGACGCTTCGGCTAGGGCACAACATGCAAAGACATTTCGACCGCGACATCGAAGAAATCAAACAGCTCCTGCTGCGCATGGGCGGGCTGGTCGAGCAGCAGATGGGCGACTCCGTCCGCGCGCTGCTCGAGCGTGACACCGACCTCGCGCAGCACGTCATCGAGCGCGATCACGAGATCGATCAGATGGAGCTGCTCATCGATCAGAAGACGATCGAGCTGATGGCGGTGATGCAGCCGGCGGCGAGCGACCTCCGCTTCGTGGCCACGATCATGAAGATCACGCCGGAGCTGGAGCGGATCGCCGACCTGGCGCAGGACGTCTGCGAGCGGGCCATCGAGCTCAATCGCGAGCCGCTGCTCAAGCCGATCTCGCAGCTCCCGCTGCTGGCGGAGAACGCGCAGCGGATGGTGCGCGAGGCGCTCGACTCGTTCGTCCGCGGCGACGGCGACCTGGCGCGCAACGTCATCCGCCACGACGACGTCGTCGATCAGCTGACCGAGGATTCGTTCCGTGCGCTGCTGACCTACATGCTGGAAAACCCGCGCAACATCTCGGCCGCCATCCGCCTCACGTTCATCGGCAAATACTTCGAGCGGATGGCCGACGGCGCCACCAACATCTGCGAAATGGTCGTCTACCTCGTCGAAGGAAAGATGATCAAGCACTCGGCAATGGAATGAAACGCATCGCGCTCATCGAGGACGACAACGACATCGCCTTCACGGTGAAGTTGAATCTCGAACGTGAAGGCTACAAGGTCACGCACTACGGGCGCGGCCAGGACGGCATGCTCGCCGTGCAGCGCGGCACGGCCGACTTCGTCATCCTCGACCTGAATCTCCCCGACCTCGACGGCCTCACCATCTGCCGCGAGCTGCGCCGCGATCCGCGCACGCAGTCGATTCCGATCCTCGTGCTCACCGCGCGGGGCTCGGAGCGCGATCGCGTGACCGGCCTCGAGCTCGGCGCCGACGACTACCTCTCCAAACCTTTCAGCGTGCGCGAGCTCGTGGCGCGCGTGGCCGCCGTGTGGCGTCGCACGCGCGGCGGTGCGGAAGAGACGCAGATGTACGACGACGGCGAGCTGCGCATCGACGAGAAGGCGTTCCGCGTCTATCGTCACGGCCAGGAAGTGAAGCTGGCGAAGAAGGAATTCGAGCTGCTGTCGCTGCTGGTGCGCAACCGCGGCTCCGTCGTGTCGCGCGACCGGATCCTGTCCGAGGTGTGGCACATGTCGGATGAGATCGAGACGCGGACGGTGGACGCGCACATCCGCAATCTGCGCAAGAAGCTCGGCGCGGAACGGATTTCGACGATTGTCGGGTTCGGATACCGCTACGATCCGCCACAATCCTGAGCATGTTGTCCATCATCCTCGGCGCAATCATCGTGATTCTGGTGATCGCGTTGATGCGCACCGGCGCGACAACGCGCGCGTCGTACGATGAGCGCGTTCGCGCATTCAACGCGCTGCGCAACCGTTTCGAGCTGATGTCGACGCAGCGCGACATCCTGGTGCGCATCCTCGAGGGCCTCGGCGAAGGCGTGCTGGCCGTCGATCACGAGCGGCAGGTCGTGCTTGCCAACCGGCGCTTCGCGGAGATGTTCAACGTCACCGGCGACTGGGTGGGACGGCCGCTGGCGGAGGTGACGCGCGTCGCGCCGCTCTTCGCGGCCTTCGACGCGGCGCTGGGCGGGATCGAGGCGTCGCAGCGATTCGGCGTCGCGTTCGGCGTGGCGGAGCGAAGGATCGAGATGCGCGCCTTTCCGCTGCCGTCGACCGACATCGCCGCCGTCGCGCTTTTCATCGACGTCACGCAGATCGAGCGGCTGGAGGAGATCCGCCGCAACTTCGTCTCCGATTTCTCGCACGAGGTGCGCACGCCGCTCACCGGGTTGCGCTCCGCCGTCGAGTCGTTCGAGCTCGCCGGCGAGCAGATGACGGCGGAGGAGGAGCAACAGCTCCGCCGCATCATGACGCGCCAGCTGCGGCGCATCGAACGGCTGGTCGACGACCTCGCGGAGCTGAGCAACATCGAGTCGGGCGCGCTGCGGCTGGAGAAATCGGACGTCGACCTGCTCGAGGTCATCCGCGATCTGTGCGAGGAGTTCGGCGAGCGCGCGACGTTCGCGATCGACGGCGAGAGCGTGCACGTCACTGCCGATTCCGAGCGCATCCAGCAGGCATTCGCCAACCTGATCGACAACGCCATCAAGTACGGCGGCGAGCAAGGGACGGTCGAGATTTCCGTCCGCGGCGAGCGCGACCTCGGCGTGGTGCGCATCACCGATCACGGCGAGGGGCTGTCGGCGGAGGAAAAGGAGCGGATCTTCCGCCGCTTCTACCGAGTCGACAAGAGCCGCTCCCAGGAGATCGCCGGCACCGGCCTCGGGCTCGCCATCACCAAGCACCTCGTGCTCCTGCACAACGGCACGATCGACGTCGAGAGCGAGCTGGGGAACGGGGCGACGTTCATCGTGCGCTTGCCGCGCGCGACGTAACCGGTCGCGCAAAAAGTTTTGACGCCGTTTCGCGCGTCGCCAGAGAGCGGGCACGCGGCCCACGCCCCGCATCTGTGCCCGGCATGACCGACATGCTGATCTACGACTTCATCGACGAGCGAGAAGAAGAACTGCCATCCCGCGCGGGCGGGGTGACCGGGTGGGAGACGGTGATTTTCGAATTGATGGACGACGAGGACGGCTAGGACTTACCTCGTCCGTTGCGTTCGTTCGGCGATATCCGCAAGTCCGATCTCGGCCCGCCGGCGAATCGCGGCGTTCTTCGCCGTCAGCAGGTTGCTGTAGATCGTCCGTGCTGCTTCATTGTGCGCGGACACAGCGGCCGGGTCGCCGCCGTGAACGAGCGCCGCTTCGTGTGCGGCGCGAACGTGCGTGCTCGCGAGCACGACTCCAAGCCACTCGGAACGCAGACCATGCGGATCGAGCTCGATGGCCGCCTGCAACGCGCGAATCGTTTCGGCGCTGTCCGATAGTGCGAGCACGGACGCTACATAGGGCAGATACGACGAAGTCGGATGCTCGTGCCATACGTAGCCTGCAATTCCGTTCATAGTGTGCATGCCCGTATGCCATCCGGACGGACCGGCCAGCTCCTGCATTTTTGTCCAGACCTTTGCGTCTTCACCCGTGGGCTGGCGGACGATCAAGGTGGCCGTTGTCGAAACGATCGTTGTACTCGGCTCCGCGTCGTCACCCTGCGCATCGGCAATGAGCTGGAGCCGATACGATCCGGGGTGGCTCAGACGCGGATCGCCAAACCATTCCGGACCCATGAGCGTGGTGTCAACGGGGAAAACAATCTCTCTCGTTTCGTTCGGCAAAAGCGCGATGCGCTCCCCATACTCCCCGCGCGGCCAGGTGCCGATCGTTCCATCCTCGATGTACCCATAGCGCGCCGTGAACGCCTCGCCGTCAGCAGGCGTGACTCTCAACTGCACGTTTGCGGGCACGACGATGCGGTGGCTGGACCGGTTGGTCATCGTGACGTGGAAGCTGACGGGCAGACCGGGAAGTACGGTCGCCGGCTCGAGCGCCAGCGACATTTCCACACCAGTGCCGACCGGCTCGGCTCCGGTCGACGCAAAAGCCAGAATGAGCGAAGCAATGAGAGCGTATCGGGTCATGTCATTTCCTCGTTGTCTTCTGCGTCACGGGAGCGGATCAGGCGACGACCGGATCGTGATGTATTCGCTGTCGATGCCAGCGGCGTTGGTGATGTAGTGGAACGCGACAATGTTGTCATTCGAGCTCGCGTCCGACACCGCGTGCATGACGCAACCGGCATTCGGACTGGGGTGCAGCGGATACACCGTGTTGTTGCAATGACCGCCCGTCGTCGACTCCGGCGGATTGACGTCGTACTGATGCGCAATCTCGTGAACCACGGTCTCTCCGTTCACATTCGCCGGAGTCAGCCCGAAGATCAACAGTTGTCCGTTCCGTGAGAAGTTTCGAACCGTACAGCCGCGCTCGATCGTGTCGACCCAGATAAAGGAGAAGTTCGCCCGGCTGCCGTTGAACGTACTTCCCAGCACGACATTGGTATTGATGTGATTCGCGGCGCCGATCAGGTATTGATGGTTCTGCAGCATCGGCGGAAATCGCACACCGCCTGTCGGACTGGGTGTGTGGTCCGCGTTTTCGACCCATTTGCCGGCGAACAATCCCAACTGTCCCCCGCCGATCTGGTCGACGAACGGCAGCGCGGTGTGCGTGTTTTTCTGCGGGTCGAGGATTACGTACTCGACGAACGCGAGCTGAAACGCTCCGGCGAGATAGCCCGTGCTGGTCTCGAATTGACTCTGCGCCGGCAGGTCCATGACCGCGCCATCGTTGAGATAGTCGAGCGTGCCGCCGGCGAACGTGGAGCGATCGACGCCATAAGAGTGCTGCAACGGTCCGACGAGTGTCAGCACGTCACCGCCGCGATTGTCCGCCGCGCGATCGTTCGAGACGCGGTCGATCACCGCCGCCTCGCTCCAGTAGCCGAGATCTGCGATTCCGGCCGCGTTCAATGGGCCGGTGCCGTCGCGATACGGTCCATGAACCAGCCTGATCGTGTCACCGCGCCGGAAGGGCGACCGCCGGACACGGACGACATTCTGACCGGCGGCCGCGTCGCCGGCGAGAGCTGCACCCTGCCGGAACATCGAATCGCGCTCGACGTAGACGCGCTTCCACGCTGTGATGATTCCGCTTTTCGGACAATTCGGAGCGCATGTGAAGTTGGCGTCGTAGCTCGCTTCAATCTGATAGTTGTCGCCGGCCTCCTGATCGGTCGAGGTCAGCGTCATCTGGATGATGCCGGTGCTATCCGCCGTGGCGGAGACGACTCCCGGCGATCCCGCGATCTGCAAAATGCCGGTGCCGGTCAACCGTCCCGAGGTCTGGTCGTTCGTGTCGCGATTGTCATTTGCCACACGGTTGGCAACCGGTACGTACGGAGATGTGTCGGGTGGATCAAGGACCCGGAAGTACGCTGTGACGCCGGCCGGAGACACGGTGCCGTTTTTCAGCGTCGCTTTGATCGTCATTTCACGATCCTGTGACTGCCGCGCCGGCGACGGGAAAGCGTCATCCGTTCTTGTTTTGTGAATCAGGACCTTCTGCGGCTCGTCGACCGGCGGGTCGAGGACGATCGTATGTTCGTAGAACCGCACGTTGTCGATGACGACGCGGTACGTCGGATCGGCCGGAGGGAGCGGCGGAACGAACGTGACGCGGATCTCTTTGATGCCGCTGTATGGCAACTCAACACGCGTCGTTCCGCCCTCGATCGATGGCAAGAGCGTGAACTCCTGATGATGTCCGAGGTCATCATCGACGGAGTAGGAGAAGAGGCCGTTATAGCCGTTGAATAAATCGAAGGAAATGGAGTCGACCGGATCCTTGAACTTCATCGTAATGATCGGCGAACAATCGTTGCACCCTTTCACCTGGCAGAACGAGCAGCCCGGAAATGAGTGATCGGGAGCGATATTCGCGTAAACCACGGTCTGATCGCCGATGAGCTGGCTCGCCCCGGAAAGGACGTTTCCACCGGAAAAAGTCGCCACGCCATCAGTGACCGTTCTCGTGAAGCTCACGTTCGGTGACTCTGCGATGAATACGAATTTCTCGAAATCGACGACCGTCGGGACCTGCGCAAGCGCAGTTCCAGCGGTGGCGAGGACGATGGCGATTGCAATGAGCGCGTTTCGGTTCGAACGAAGGATCACTGGTGCTGCCCTCTCTCGTCAGGAGCGTGGTTGTGAAGATTGAGCTGAAATTTGCTGAGCTTGAAGTGGAAAAATGGCGAGCACTCTATCCATAACACCGGATTTCAGCAAATGCCGGACGGTCGTCGACCACTCCGCGCGCGGCGGGTGATCGGAGACTCCTTTTTTTTGAGGTGTTAGGCCTTCTTCTCTTCGCCCGACTCCACCGCCGCGATCGCGCCCTGGAAGCCGATCTTCGAATGCGTGCCGTCGCAGAACGGCTTCATGGTCGAGCCGCCGCAGCGGCAGAGCGAGGGTTTGCGGATGGGGACTTCGTTCCCCTGCGCGTCGACCAGCTTGAACTCGCCTTCGACGCGATAGGGACCGTTCTCGATGATCTTGATGGTCACGGACATCGGCACGTCTCCTTAGAAAATCGGATTTTCGGTGTGATGGTGGAAGTGCCAGTTGTACGTGTAGCCGGGGAACTCGATCGGGACGTCGTACTCGATGTCGATCTGGATCTCCTGCGAACGGCGCTCGATGCGGACGTTCTCTTCGGTGATCGGCATCCCGTTTTCGCGGGCCTTGCGGAGGATCGTGTCCATGATCTGCTGGTCTTTGTGCTGGCCCGCGGACCTCGATTCGTCCTCGGCCACTTGGCGGATCTCGGCCGCTTTCACCTTGACCGGAATCATCTTGTACGCGACGAAGATGCCGATCAGCAGCAGGATGATCCCGACGAGACAGCCGAACTGACCTTCACCCAGCTCACGGCGATTGCGGCGCATTGCGAAACCTCCGCCGGAAATATTACCCGATTGGATGAAACAGCCGCTCGCCGCTGCTGCCCGATGACCAGAGCACGATGCGCGCGCGTCCCACCACCAGCTTCGCGGGGAGCGGACCCCAGCTCCGGCTGTCGAACGAATCGCCGCGGTTGTCGCCCATCACGAAGTAGTGACCGGCGGGGACGATCTGCGCGTTTCCGCTCCCCGCGTTCACCAGATCGCCCGGCGCGCCGACGATCCGCTTGACCATCAGCTCATCGGCCGACGACGGCGAACGAAAGACGACGACGTCGCCCGGCAGCGGCGGCGCGCCGAAGCTGTAGTACGGCGTCACGAGGATGTGATCGCCCGGCTGCAGCGCGGGCGCCATGGAGGCCGAGGGGATGGCGTAGATCCGGAAGAGCCCGTAGCGGACGACCAGCGCGAGAGCGATCGCAATCGCGAGCGGCTCGAGGACCAGGCGGATCGTCGACTTCTGTTTCGGCATCGTGCATCCACCGTAAACGACTTCCGGAATGACGTTCCTTCCCGCGTCTGTTCGTCGCAAGCGGATGCCCAACGTTTTCCTCCTCTCCCCGGCCAACCTCGGGGGCACGCGCGCGAAACAGCTCACCTCGCCGCGCGCGCAGTTCGCCTCCGCGCTGCGCTACCGCTCCGACGAAGGAGTGATGATCGGCGAGGCGTTCGCGTTCATGAGCGCGCTCTACTTCCGCGGGAAGATCACCTACTCGATGCACTTCGGCGGGCTGGAGAACACGTTCGTCATCACGCCCGGTTTCGGGCTCGTCTCGCCCGACTGGCGCATCACGCCGGAGCGGTTGAAGAAGATGCAGAAGATCGACATCGACGCCGACAATCGCCGCTACGCGAAGCCTCTGCGCGACTCGGCGCACGCACTCGCCGCGCGTCTCGACGCGACGTCGCAGGTCGTCCTCCTCGGCAGTGTCGCCACCGGAAAGTACGTCGACGTCCTCCGTCCGATCCTCGGCGATCGCCTCCGATTTCCCGCCCTCTTCGCGGGACTCGGCGACATGTCGCGCGGCGGCCTGATGCTGCGCGCCGTACGCGCGAACCTCGAGCTCGAGTACACCACGCTCGATGCCCCGCGCCATCGCGCGCCGGGCGGCACCGGGAAGATGCCGCTGCTGTAGTCTTTCGGCGTGAAGCGCGCGTTGACCATCCCGACCGACGCCGAGAACATCATCCTTCGCTTCGGCGACCGCGACGTCCAGCTCACCAACCTGCGCAAGCTCTTCTGGAAAAAACTGAAGATCACCAAGCGCGATCTGCTGCAGTACTACGCCGACATCGCGCCGTACCTCCTCCCGCACGTCGAAGGGCGCGCCATGGTGATGAAGCGCTACCCGAACGGCGCGGAAGGCGATTACTTCTACATGAAGCAGGCGCCTGTGCCGCGGCCGGAGTGGATCGACATCTGCGCCGTTCCGCATTCGTCGGGCGTGGTCAATTTCCCGATCGTGCAGGACCTGCCGTCACTCCTCTGGCTGATCAACCTCGGCTGCATCGATCTGAACCCGTGGTACGCGCGCTGCGAGGACTTCAATCGCCCCGACTTTCTCCATTTCGATCTCGATCCCGGCCCCGGCGCGAACTTCGACAAGGTGCGCAGCGTCGCGCTGCACGTGCGCGACATCCTCGGCGCGCTGAAGATGCCGACCTACGCCAAGACCACCGGCTCGAAAGGGATTCACGTCTACGTCCCGATCGTCCGCGGTCCGCTGCAGAAAGAGGTCTGGACGCTGGCCAAGGCGGTCGCCATCCAGCTCGAGACGATGCACCCGCAGATCATCACCGCCGAGTACCGCAAGGTGAAGCGCCCGCACGGCCGCGTGCTCGTCGACTACAACCAGAACGCCTGGGGCCGCACGCTCGCATCGATCTACTCCATTCGTCCCACGCCGGTGGCCAGCGTGTCGACGCCGGTGACGTGGGAAGAGGTCGAGGAAGGCGTGCGCATCGAGGACTTCCGCATCGACAACGTCGTCGAGCGCGTGCGCGAGCTCGGCGACCTCTGGAAGGCGGTGGCGACGGGGAAGAAAAGATTTGATCTGCGAAAGGTGTTCAAGGGACTGTGAAGAAAGCCCTTTTTGCATTCTGCATTCTGCATTCTGCATTCGTAGCCACAGCACAAACGGTACGGATCACGGAAAAACCGACGACGCTCGTTCACGGCGAGCTCTACGTCCCCATCGCCGCCACCGATCCCGTGACGCGACTCGAGCTGCTCGTCAACGGCGTCCATTTCTCGCAGGCGATCGGGCAGCGCGCGACGATACACATCCACATCGGCGAGTTCCTCCGCCGCCTTCGCATCCGCGCGGTCGGCTACGACGCGGCAGGGGCGGTGGTAGGGCAGGACGAGATGGTCATCAACGATCCGCGTCCGCCGTTCCGCGTGCGGATGCAGGCCGGCGCATCCGTGCTGAGCGCGAACGTCATTCATCCCGACGACTTGCGCGTGGCGGGTGTCGACTTCTATGTCGGCGAGACGAAGGTCGGCACCGCGGCGAGCGAGCCGTACTCGATCGCCTTCGATCCGGCGAAGTTCCCGGACGCGGTCTACGCGCGAGTCGTGGCGCGCGCGGCGAGCGGTGATGAAGCGAACGACGTCGTCTTCTTCGGCTCGCAGCCACTTACTCAAGTCAACGCCCAGATCGACGTCACGGTGCAGCAGATCCCGCTCTCCGTCGCCAGCGGCAACACGCCGCTGCGCGTCGAAGACCTCACGCTCCTCGACGCCGGCATCGAGCGAAAGATCGAAGCGCTGACGCCCGCGTCCGATCAGCCGCTGAACGTCATCCTGCTCATCGACTACTCCGAATCGATGCTCGACGAGCTGCCGGTGGTGAAGGCGGCGGCGCGGCAGTTCGCGCAGGCGCTGCTCCGTCCGCAGGACCGCATCGCCATCGTCGGCTTCAACCAGCGGACGTTCTGGCTGACCGGCTTCACGAACGACTGGAAAGCGGCGGCCGAGGCGGTCGATCGCGTGAAGCCGATCGGCGAGACGCACCTCTTCGACAGCGTGATCGAGATGCTCTTCGAGCTGCAGAAGACGCCGGGCCGCCACGCGCTCGTCGTCCTCACCGACGGCGTCGACCAGGGCTCCGCGTTCAAGCTCGACCACCTCGTGCACTACGCCCGCTACGCCGGCGTGCCGGTCTATCCGATCGTGAAGAACAAGATGCTCTCGCGCCTGATGCGCTTCGGCATCGGCCAGCTCGAAGCGCGCCGCCTCGCCGCCATCGCCCGCGACACCGGCGCGACCTACTTCATCATCAAGAAGGAGAGCGAGCTGCCCGCGGTCTACGCCCGCCTCGCGCAGGAGCTGCGTCAGCAATACCAGCTTGCCTTCTATTCGCCGCCCTCGACGACCGATCAATGGCATCCGCTGAAGATCGAGACGCGGGGAGGGCAATCGCTGCGGATTCCGAAGGGGTACTTCCCGTAGCGGCACGCCTCGTGAACTTCAGCCCGATGTGACTGCACGGCATCGCGTCTATCGTGGACTGACCGAACGGCAGGAGCACATCTTCACGTGGATCGGCGTCGTGGTCGTGCTGCTGATGATGTCGGGGTGGACCGGCGCGATTGCCGAGACGATCCGGCAGGAGCGTGACTCCAGCGAGCAGGCGCGCCGGCTCGGCATGCCGCCGCCTCCGCCGTCCGCGCCGACGCAGCGGATCACCACCTCGCTCCTCGGTTCGCAGAAAACGCCCTCCACCGCCTACATCAGCGACGCGATGCTCGGCTTTCTCGCGCCGCTGCGCGGCAAAAGCGGGAAGGTCTTCTTCACCACGCAACTGCCCGGCAGCGAGATCGCGAACGCGCCCGACAACACGACCGCGGTGCTGTCCCAGGGGGAGGAGGAAGTCACGAGCTCCTTCACCGCGCCCGAGGAACCCGGCGTGTACGACCTCGCGGTGAAGGTCGACGAAGCGACGCGGCAGATCGACAACCTCAATGTCATCACGCTCGTCCCGTTCAGCGAGAAGCGCGGCGGAAAGATCGGTCTCTACTACCTCGGCAGCTGGCCGTTCGAAGGCCGCAAGCCGGTGAAGGCGGCGTACGCGAATCCGTCGGGATTCATCGAGGTCACGCCGCAGAACGCCGACACCTACGTCTCCGAGCACTTCCGCCTGCGCGACTTCCTGACCAAGGATCAACCGAACGTCTGGCCGAAGTACCTGCTGCTCAACCCGAACCTTCTGGACAAGCTCGAGCTGACGATCCAGGAGCTCCAGGCGACCGGACATCCGGTGAAGCGGATGCATGTGATGAGCGGCTTTCGCACGCCGCGCTACAACGTGCACGGCGGCAACACCGCGGGCCGCGCGAACCTCAGCCGGCACATGTACGGCGACGCCTCGGACGTCTTTGTCGACAACGACGGCAACGGCTCGATGGACGACCTCAACCGCGACGGCCGCGTCGACCCGCGCGACGCCGAAGTCATTCAGCAGGCAGCAGATCGCGTCGAGCGCAAGTATCCCTCGCTCGTCGGAGGCGTTGGCGTCTATTCCGCATGTTGCGGACATGGGCCGTTCACACACATCGACGTGCGCGGCTTCCGCGCAAGGTGGCGCGGAACCGGCAACGGTTGAGATTCCGATGGAGGATCGTTTCAGTGGCTGACCAAGTGAAATGTCCCGAGTGCGGCGGCCTGCGTGCCGAAACGTCGCGCAACTGTCCCGCGTGTGGCGCCCCTCCGCTTCGTGAGGGCGAGCTCCGCGGGCACGAAGAGGAAGTCCGCGGCGAAGACCTCGAGCCTTACGTCACGCTGCGCTACATCGCGCGGCTGTTCAAAGTCCTCGCGGTGCTGATGGTGGTGATGCTGATCGGAGAGGTCGTCACCGGACTGGTGACGGAAGGTCAGGGCGCATTGCTGACGCTGCTCGGCGAAGCGACGCGGCTGCTCGTCTTAGCCGGACTGATGTGGGCCGGTGGCGATATCACCGTGCTGCTCATCGACGCCGGCCACGACCTGCGCGTGGCGCGCATTCTCCTCGGGCGCATCAACAACGAGCTGCACCACGGAAACAACAAGGACAAGGATCACCGCAACGCGGCTTAACGCAGCCCGGTGAAGAATCGCTCGAACCGCGGCGCGTAGTAATGGTTGCGATCGAGCGAGAACGCGACCGCCAGCGCCTTGCCGACGATCTGCCTGCGCGGGATCAGCCCGATGTAGCGGCTGTCGTTGCTGTTGTCGCGGTTGTCGCCCATCCCGAAGTACTGCCCGGGCGGCACCGTCTTCGGACCATACGTCCGCATCGGTGAGCTCATCTGCGGACTGATCATCACCTTGTGCTCGTGTCCATCGAGCAGCTCGTTCGTCACGTACGTACGTCCCTGAGTCGGGATGTCCATCGGCGTGAAGTCGGTCGACCACGGCTGCTTCTTTCCATTGATGAAGAGCTCGTTGTCGACGAGCTGCACCACATCGCCCGGCACCGCGATCACGCGCTTCACCAGGCGGACGCCGTCCTGCGGCGAGAAGAGAACGACGATGTCGCCGCGATGCGGATCGCCCCACTTCAACACTTCGAAGGTCGTGAACGGGATCTTGAGATCGTAGGCGAGCTTGTTGACGACCACGCGATCGCCTTCCTGGATGGTCGGCTTCATGGAGCCGGTCGGCACGTCGTTCCAGTCGGCCAGCGCCGACCGCAGCGAGGTCACGACCAGCAGCATCAGCGCGAAAACACGGATTTCATTGATGATCTTTTTCTTGTCCATTGCTAACCGGCTCGATCAACGCGGTGCCGTAGGGCCGTCATTCCGAGCACGGACTCCCCTCACCCCCGCTTCGCGGACCCTCTCCCGCCGGGAGAGGGAGCAAGTTGGCGGCCTTCTCCCGGCGGGAGAAGGTGGCCGAAGGCCGGATGAGATACTCCGTTGACAGTCAAGCCGGATGTGCTGCGGAAACCTCGGAAATCGCAGACAACGCGATTCCCGACGTTCCCGCAGCACCCGCCGCAATCC
>Ga0157375_10000198_pt1 | contig 56235 bp, 34 predicted proteins | sample M35metaG_FD_115311 | JGI IMG/M metagenome (GOLD analysis project Ga0157375, IMG submission 115311) | Miscanthus rhizosphere microbial communities from Kellogg Biological Station, Michigan, USA - M3-5 metaG | ecosystem: Host-associated > Plants > Roots > Rhizosphere > Soil | place: USA: Michigan...
CCACGTTCGAGACTTAGAGTCATAATTTCCATGGGAGGGAGACCGGGCGCGTGCAAGGCGCGCCCGGTCGTTTTCCTCCGCTCATGAGAAAGAGAGAACGCGCATGAGAAGGAAAGATCGCGAATTTCTCATCGAGGAGGCGCGCGAGCGTCTCCAGTCGATGTTCCTCCGTTTCGAGCAGATCAGGGGAGCCTACCCCTGGCTTGCGCCCTCCATGACGTACGCGGAGGTTCGCCGCACGGTGACGCGCCTCCGGGAAGGGGAGTGGCAGAGCAGGGAGCCGGACATTGCATCGGATGAGCTGGCCGACCTGCTCGAAGGGGCAATCGAAAAGGATATGCTCGTCCGATCGATGCTGAAGCAGATGGACGAGCTCGAGGCATTGCGGAATTCGAAGGGGAGGACGAGTAATCGGGTCGTTTCGCCCCGAAAGGCGAACGGGGGAGCGCGAAGGTCTTAACTGGAAAACGGAAGAAGAGAGAGAGCGCTTAGTCGAAATGCCTGCAGCTGTCGAGGTGGTAGGACCGTACCGCGGTTCGACCGGTTACGACCGGCACACGCGCGAGCTCGTGCGGCACTTCGTGCAGCTCGGCACCGAGGTCCAGCTGCACCATCTGGATGGCTGGTCGCAGCCGCTGCCGGACGATGCGCGTGAAACGTGGTTCGACGAGCTGCACAGACCGGTCGGCGCCGGCGTACTCCTGCATTTCACGATGCCGACGCAGGCGCGCCCGCGCAACGGCATCCGCAACGTCAACTACACGATGTTCGAGGCCGACCGCATCCCCGGCGTTTGGGCGGCGCGCGCGGCCGATCACGACTGCACCGTCGTCCCGACCGAATCATCGCGTCAGGCGTGGATCGCCGGCGGGGTGGCACCGGATCGCGTTCGGGTCAGCCCGCTCGGTGTTGATGCGGAGTTCTTCGGCGCTGCCTCGCCCCCGCTGGCGCTCCACGTGCCGGACGGCCGCGAGGTGTGCGCGTTCCGCCGCCGCTTCCTCAACATCGCCGATCTCCGTCCGCGCAAGAACCACCTCGGACTCCTGCGCTGCTGGATCCGTGCGACTCGTGCCGATGACGACGCCGTGTTGATCGTGAAAACGAATCCGCTGAATGCCGCGATGCTCGACACGTTCCGAGGCGACGTCGACGCGATGCAGCGCCACCTCGGGCGCACGCTCGACGAAGCAGCGCCGGTGGTCTTCCTGCCCGCAACCGTGACCAACGAGCAGCTCCGCGGCCTCTACCGGAGCGCCACTCACTACATCTCGCTGTCGCTGGGCGAGGGGTGGGACCAGGCGGCGATGGAAGCCGCGGCTGCCGGACTGCAGCTCGTTGCGCCGCGGCATTCGGCATATGCGGCCTGGCTTTGCGATGATGAGGCGGAGCTGATCGACGCGACCGCGGTGCCGGCGGATTTCGAAGGAAGAGCCGGCGCCGAGGATCGTGTATGGTTCGACGGCGCGCGGTGGTGGCGGCCGGATGAGGATGCGGCGAGCGACTGCATCCGCCGCATCATCGACGGCAGCACGGCAGCGAAGCAATTGCCCCGGCAACGAATTGCCCGCGACTACTCGTGGAGTGCCGCGGCGCGCAGTCTGCTCTGGATTCTCGACGAGACACTGTAGTCGCAGGCGCGGGGCCGCATCCCCGCAAGAGGCGGTCTGATGCGTTTCCTCTTCTCCGACGACACCACGGCAGACGAACGGGCGGCACATTCCGGCAGGCGCGCAGTGGTTTGGATCGGCTCGCAGCCGCGGCGCACGATCCTCATTCCGTACGACGAGGAGGGCATCGTTACCGACGACGCCGATCTTTCCGCCGGCGGCTTATCGATCGTGATCGCGAAGGGGAGCCGGGTATCTGAGGAAGACGATGCGATCGTGGTGGCGGCGGCGAACGGCACGCGCTACACGATCGACTCCACGGGACTCGTTTCGTTCGAGACGACGAGAGCGGCGGCGGAGGTCGATCTCTCGATCCGCTACTTCCACTACAAGGACGGAAAAGAAGGAAGCGCATTCGACGGCGTCCGCTTCCGCATCCTGGCGCCGGCGGCGATCGACGGAACGCTGCGCGCCGAAACGCTGCGCGTCACGGTCCGCCTCGATCCGAATCACCTCACCGACCCGTCGCGAACGTCTCTCACCACGGACGTGCCGAACGCATTCACGTCGACACTCCTCACGCCTGCCGGCGCTGCGATCACGCTGACGCCGGACGGCGGAAAGATCGTCTCGGCCATGGCCTTCGATCCCGTGCTCGGGGTCATGTACGAGACGCCGAACAGCACGTTTACGATCGTCGACGACAAATCGTCCGAAGTGCTGCTCGGACTCTCCGGCGCGGAGCGCGGCGCCGTGCCGCGCAACGCCGGCGTGGTCTTCGTGGCCGGCGGTCCGGCATTCGGTCCGTCGTTTCTCCGGCCGCAGACGACGAATTCCGCGTTCCCGCTGATCGCGAATGTCGCGGGATCGCCGCATCCGGTCACGACGGCGTGGGTCTACTTCGACACGCGCGGTCTGACCGGCATGCCGCCTCCCGGTTACTACTCCGCGCCTGCGTCCTCGTCGCTGTTTTCGGCGACGGCTCCCCCCGTGCTCGCGCCGTTCGATCCCGTGCGTCTCGCGGCGTTCGATCGGAAGAAGGGAGTCGATGGCGCGCCGGCGGCGAGTTTCCCGCTCGTGCCGTACGCCGGATTCTTCGGCGGCGATGCGGCCGCGCGAGCGCGCCTGCAGCGCTTCGAGAACGAGCTCCTCGCGCCGGCGCGATCGCGCGCCGTGTACGACCTTGGCCAGCAGCAGGGACCGCAGGACTTCGGCCCGCAGGGCTTCGGCCTGCCGGAAGGATCGGTTGCCGCTGGATTGCGCGGCGCGATCACGCCGCAGGGAGTCATCTCCGAGTTCACCGCCGATGGCGCGTGGAAGGTGAAGAACATCGCGCGGACCTTCGCCGGGAAGTTTCCGCTGGAGATCCGCGACATCGACGATTCGCTTCGCGCGGCGCTTCTTTCGAACCAGCTCTTCCTGGTCATCTCCAGCAAAGAGAAGTTCGCGGCGCGTGCGAAGACGAACTTCATGCTCACCGCCGATATCGCGGCCCGGCTCGTCCAGAAGGGCCGTGTTACTCCCGGATCGGTCAGGCGGGTGATGCCGCTGTTCGGGCAATTGTTCACCACGCGCGATGCGATCCAATCGGAGCTGGGCAAGGTGCTCAGCGACGGGAAGGAGATCATTGCGTATCGCGATGAGAGCGAATTCGCGCAGCTCACGGTGAGCGGATTCACGTTCCAGCTCGCGCCGGCGGCGTGGACCGGCGACACGATCCTCATCATCAAGTCGTCGTCGCAGAGCGTTCCGGCGATCGTGGAGAACCTCGCGGCGTGGACTCTGCCCGGCCTGCTGAACGACGACCCGGCCGCGGCGCAGACGCGCCTGCGCGATTTCATCGCCGCAGCGCGGCGTGACGTCGCCACCCATCCCGATCTGCGCTACTTCGTCGACACCGTCGCCGGCGACGGCGTGAACGAGCCGCCGGCGTGGAACGGCATCCTCTACCTCAACGTCTCCGTGCCGGCGGTCGCGCTGCCGCCGGCGATCCGCGGTCTGGCCGCCGGCTTCGATCCCAGCGCCAATCTCCCGGCGCATCACTTCGGCATCAACAGCTCGACCTTCCGCTTCGTCGGGAGCGAGATCGTGCCGAGCAACTCGGCCGTCTTCGGACTGGTCGCGTTCAGCGGCGAAGGATCGTCGAGCACGGATCCGTACGACTTCCGCGTCCTCTCCCTTCGCGCGGAGGTCGTCAACTCCGTGCTCGTGTCGTTCTCCAGCGAGATCGAGCTGACGATCAATCAGCTCTTCGGCGAGCCGGCGAAGCTCGACAGCGGCGGAAAGAGCGCCATCCTCCTCGACGGGCAGCTCCAGCAGCACGGCGACGGCGATTCGTTCACCTTCGTCTACCGCGGGGACGACCGCTTCGACGTCCAGAGCAGCATCGTCTCCTCGATGACCATCACCGATGCGCAATTCGTCACCCTTCCCGGCGCCACCGGTCCGGGCGAGGAGCAGATCATCCGATCGCAGTTCATCCTCGCCGGCGAGCTGGCGTTCAAGCCGGTGACGGGCTTCGATCCGCTGTCGTTCGGAGGCGGTCCGTCGTCGCTCACGTTCGAGAACCTGCTCATCGGCATCGACCGGCCGAGCTCCGGTGCGCGAACGTTCTTCTTCAACGCCGGCCAGGTCGTGTTCGACCGCTCGGCCAGCAACGCGCGCCCCGGAAGCCTCTACGAGCAGTTCCCGCTCGCGCTCAACGGCATGCGCCAGGGGGCGACGAACGAGGGACGAACGGTCACGCCGGCGAGCCTCGGCTTCGTGCCCGTCACCTCGCCGGACGGATCGAAGCCCGGCGGCCCCAATCCGCCGCCGATCTGGTTCGGCGTCCTTTCCGATCTCTCCCTCGGCAGCGCCGGCGCGCTCGCGCCGCTCGCGAACTTCACGGCCCAACTACTCGTTGCCTGGGCTCCCGGCGGCCGCACGCCGGCGGTCTGGATCCAGTTCCCGGAGCGAGGCGGCAGCAGCATCGCCATCGAAGGCGCGATCCTGATGACGTTCAACGAGATCGCGTTCGCCTATGACGAAGGCGGCGGCGATACGCTGCTCGTTTTCGGCGAGCCGGAGATCGGCTTGCTCGGCGTTTCCTTCTTCGGACTGAAGAGCAAGCTCACGGTCGTCCTCTTCGGCAATCCCGATCCCGATGGGACGCGAACGCTCGGCTGGTACGCCACCGCGCGGAACAGCAGCCGGGCGGTGAGCGGGCGAGGGGCTGAATCGGTCCACTTCTTCGGCATGTCGCAGAACCTCGACCGCCGCGACAACAAGCAGGTCACGGCGCAGTCGATCCCAGCCGTCCTCGATCAGCTCTCGAACGAATTCTTCGTGATCACCTCGAGCGGCACCCATCCGCTGGCCTCATTGCCGGCGCTGAAATTCAGCAGCCGCGGAAACTGGATCATCGCTCTGCAGATCACCCTCGGCGCCATCGAGCTGGCCGTCGTCTTCGTCGACACGCGTCTGTACGGCGGCCATCTGGCGCTCAACCACGACATCTTCAAGAAGCTCAAAGGCCTCAGCGTCGACTTTCTCTACAACAAGATCTCCGATGACCTCGGCCTCTATCACTTCATCCTTCAGATTCCGGAGAGCATTCGCAAATTCGACGTCGGGGCGCTGACGATCACCCTTCCGGCGATCGGCGTCGACATCTTCACCAACGGCGATTTCCGGGTCGACGTCGGATTTCCCGACGGGCTCGACTTCGGCCGTTCCTTCGCCATCACCGCCGGGATCACGTCCGGCAGGGGAGGATTCCTCTTCGGCCGGTACACAGCGGCCAGCTCGCCGATCCAGCAGCCGACGAACGGCACGTTCGAGCCACTCACCCGATTCGGCGTCGCGCTCGAGCTCGCGTACGAGATCGAATATCCGAGAAAGGACAAAACCAGGAGCAGTGACAAGGCGGGCGGCGGCATCCTGTCCGGGAAAGCAGGCGTCTCTCTCATCGGCATCGTCGACGGCGTCATCGCGCCGTTCAATCCGGCGAACAACGCAGTGGCGCCGGCTACCTACTACAAGATCAAAGGCACCATCGCGCTCGTCGGCTCGATCGAAGGGACTCTCGATCTCAAGATCATCAGCATCAAGTTGAGTGCGCAGGGGATCACCCAGGTGTCGCTCACGCTGGAAGCGTTCGAGCCGGTACTGGTCGAGCTCAATATCACCGTCGAAGTGGCGGCGGTGATCACGATCATCTTCATCCCCATCACGCTCTCCTTCGTTGCCTCGTTCGATCTCTCCTTCACCATCGGATCGCGCTCGAAGTCGCCGTGGATTCTTCCCGGCACGTCGGACTCGCTGGTGACCCCATTCACGCTGCGCAGCCAGCGGCCGAACAACTTCCGCCGCCGCCTGACGCCGGTCGAGATCCAGGGTCTGGCCGACGCAGGCGGAATGCAGCCGCCGGCTTTCGACCCGATTCCGCTGTACGGCAAGATCGTGCAGGTGCCGATCTCGCTGATGCCGGCGCTCACCGTCGGTGTTGCCGCGGGAAAGAGCACGCTGCAGGTGGTGATGCTTCTCATCGCGGGCAACAGCACCCGGGGGGCGGCGCAAAGCTCGCGCGAGGTTCTGGCCGGTCTCGCGGACAATGCGGCCGACGCTCCCTTCAACACGCTCGCGTCATCGATGCTGCTCTGGTCGATCGCGGCGCAGACCCGCCGCGATCCGAACGCCGCGCCGGTCCGCGCCCTCGATCTGCGCGCGATTGCGGACTTCCTCTCAGACCCGGTGAATCGCGACACGGTCTTCACGTACGACCGGATCTCGAGGTTCCTCGCGCTCAACCACAGGCTGACCGTGCAGTTCCCGATGACGGCGATGGGCGCCGCGCTCGATCTCATGACCGGCCGCGAGCTCGAGGCCGAGGAGCAGCTGCCGGGCACGATCTTCCCGATGATCCCGGCGCTCACCATGACGCCGAAGGGCATTCCGCCGCGCAATTTCACGAATTACAACGCCGTCACAGCCAAGTACATCACGGCATTCCAGCGCTACTTCAGCCAGTTCGAAGAGCGGCAGCGTGACGCCAGTCCGCGGGGATTCGAAGGCGCGTCCGCCGGTGATGAGAAGTCGTTCGCGAACCTTCTCTTCAGCGATTACTTCGGGCTGCTTGCCGCGGAGACGACTCGGGCTGCCGAGGAGATCCTCGCGGCGTATCCGTACGAACCGACGGGGGCTACGGCCGAGACGCTGCAAACGATCTCCGCCGGCTTCGCAAAACAGCAGATCGAAGTCCGGACGCGCGAAGGGGACACGCTGCTCTCCGTTGCGCAGGCGCTCGCCATTCCGGTGTCGGAGCTGCGGCAGGGCAACGCGTGGGTCGGCGGCGATTGCGCGGCCGGCGAACCGCTGCCGCCGGACAGTGAGATCCTCGCGGAAACCGGGCCGACGATCGCGGCGATCGTCGAGAACAATCCGTCGTATCCGCTGCAGATTCAGCGCAGCATCCCGGTGCCGAGTCTTCCGGTCCAGATCCGCAGCGGTCAGACGCTGCGGTCGATCGCCGCCGATTTCGTACTTCCGGGTCCGACGTTCCTCTTCCCCAACAATGGCCAGAATCAGACGAGCGAGACGCTGCTCACTCCCGGCGCAACGTTGTCGATTCGGAACCAGCCGCCCTACACGATCAAGCCGGAGGATTCGCTGCTCAAGATCGCGAGGCAGCTCAGGCCGGGCGATCCGCAGGGCGAGCTCAATGCCATCGTCATCGACAATCAGGGGCATCCGCAGATTCTCGAGCCGCTGGCGGTTCTCGCCCGGCCGCCGTTCTCCTACACCATCGTGAAGGACGACACCTTCGGCCGCGTTGCGGCGAAGTTCGATCTCACGCTCGACGAGCTGGCGCAGGCCGCCGCGACCGCTCCCGGGATTCTCAGCAAGTACGATCCCAAGGCCGGACCTCTGGTCGTACCGAACGTCGCATCGCGAGATGCGAAGACGCTGATCAAAGACCTCATCGAATCGCGCCGCTTCAACAATCTCGCCGCGCTCGCATCGCGGCTGCTGCTCAACGGCCTGCGCGCGCCTGCCATCGCGGACGATGGAGGTGCGGACTTCAGCCGGCTCAATCCGCTGTACGAGATGAGCGGCCAGCAGTTCGCCGCGCCGTCGCCGCTGCCCGGTCCGACGTATCCGGTCAAGTTCCAGGCGGACCTCAGCACCCCCTGGCTCTGTCTGCAGCGTAGCGGAACGATCGGACCGACCTTCTGCGTCGGCGAGGTCGAGGTTCCGCTCGTGCACAAGCTCTTCGCCAATCCGCCGGAGACGGTCCTCCGTCCGGAGATCGTCCACGGACCGACCGGCATGCCGCTCTACAAGGAGTTGCCGCTGCGTTACTCGCTGCCGCAGAACGCGTCGTGGCAGAACGCGACGCTCGTCCCGCTGGTTGGCGCGACTGCCGATGCAGGCCTCACTCTGCTGCCGTTCGGCGACGCGCTGCGCGTCTCGCTCGGAGATCGCGCCCTCAATCCCGGCAACCCCTTCCAGCTCATCGCTCTTTCCGGCGATGGCAAGAGCACGACGGTTCTGCAGCGCCATGCCTGGGGGACGTCGATTCCGATCCAGCTGCGCCGCGCGGTGTCGATCGACGGCGGCTTTCTCCAGAACGGCTACGAAGTCGCCGGCGCGGGACTCGACACGCGCGAGATTCTCCTGCAGGCCGCGGAGTTTCTCGCGCGCGGCAACCGCGGGAAACTCTACCTTCTCCGTCCGTCCGACTCCGGCAGTCCGAATCCGAACGGCCTCGTCTCCGACGTCCTCGACCCAAAGGCGACGTTCATCCTGAAGACGAATCTGACGACCGTGACGCAGAGCGGCGCCGCCGCCAACGCAGCGCCGTCGTTCCACGCGTTCGTCAGCGATGCCGCCGGTTTTCTTCAGCTCGTGTTGCAGGCGAGCGTCACCAACAGCGGCGGCTTCTATCTCAACTACGCGACGGAAGCGGGCGACGGATTGCCGCCGTCGCTCTTCGCCGGCCAGAGCGACACCAGCATCTGGATCCTGCTGCTGCTCGACGAGCAGAGTCGCAACGATCCCGACCGCCGTCTCTACCCGTTCAACAACTGCTCGGTGCTGATCGGCAACCCGGCGCCCGACACGGGCGCGCTGTACGTCACCGATCCGAAAGGCCCTCTGCAGCGGAGAGCGGTCGTCGACGCCGGCTCGTCCGGCTTCGTGCTGAAGCGCAGGAATCCATCCGCCGCAACGGACCCGGCGAGCGTCACGCGCCAGCTCTTCAGCATCGCCGGCTACCGCCTGCCGGGCGATCCTAACCTGTTCGATAAGAGCAATGAGGGGCTGCCGGTCGGTCCGCTCGACGGCAAGGAGAACCTCTGGCTGTATCAGCAGACCATTCCGCTGGCGCGTTTCGGCCTCGTCAACGATGCGCCGCAGTCGGTCGCGCTGCCGGGCGCGGATGCCAATCCGTATCGCGGCATCACCGCGCCGAACGGAAAGCTCGGCATGGCGACGGTCGCGCTGAGCTTCCACGACGTCTACGGCAATACGACGACGGTCGATCCTCCGCTCGCTCCGCTGCCGCTGCCGGTCGGCTACACCGACGAGCTCATCCCCGTTTCCGCGTGGCCGTCTACGTCGATCGCGTATCGCTTCGACACCGGCGTGACGCTCTCGGCCACGCTGTCGCTCGATGCGAACGGACTCCTTCCCGAGGCTGCCGGCGGCGCCGCCGCGGTCGCGCAGCAGTATGCGGCGATCCACTACCAGGTGCAGCAGCGCGATCTCCGCTTCACGCTCACCTCGAACCTCGGCACGCCGTCGATCGCCCCCGAGGAGCTGAAAGCAGCGATGCAGGCGTTCGTGACGAAGGCGACCGTCTTCGCCACGACGGCAGCGACGTTGACCCCGGTCACCGCATCGACAGCGCAGAGCACCTTCGGCGATTTTGCCGCGATGCTCTCGCAGACACCTGCCGCAATCGCCGCGGCGAACTCCACGCAGCTCGTGTCCGCGCTCTTCTCCGGCGCGGTGGTCGAGCCGCGATTCGTCGTGGCCGGCGCGGACAACACGCTGAAGGACCTCGGCGACAAAGCCGAGCCGAAGCTCACGCCGGTGCAGATCGCGGAGCGGAACACGAAGGTTCCGCTGACGCCGGGCACGGTCATCGGCGTCAACGAAAAGTCCGTCGTGGTCAAAGACGTGCCGCCGTCGCAGAGCACCCTCGCGGCGATCGCCGCGGCATCGAACAGCACCGTCTTTTCGGTCTTCGAGCCTCCGCAGGGCGAGGGCCAGTTCCTGGGCTTCTATCCGAAGAACAGCGGGGAGAAAGGTCTCATCGCGCCGCAGGAAATCCGGTTGAGAGGGAGAAGCGCGACGGCCGATGCGACGACGTCGCTTCACGACCTCTATCTGAAATTCGCCGATCTCTACAACAACAACGAACAGCGCTTCGCCAACGACGTGGCCACGATCCAGAACCTCTTCCGGAATCCGGTCACGTTGAAGTTCAACACGTTCGTCGTACCGCAGGCGCCGTTCACCTTCTCCGATTTCAAACCGGCGGACGGCTCGCTGCCGGCGATCGCCGCGTTCAACTTCCGCGTGAAGAACATCTTCGTCGCCACGAGCCCGATCGCTGCCGGCGGCAGCTCGCGTACGCCGCCGCCCGCCGAGACGATCGACGATTTCGCGCGCCGCGCGGCGATTACGGCGGAGCAGTTCGGCGCGGCGAACGCCGCGACGCCGCTCAAGCCGAATCAGACGGTGACGGTGCCCGGCGTGTTCGCCCTGCCCGCGTCGCAGCCGCTCTACTCCGCGTACTCGCCGAGGATCCAGGATTCCCTGCAGACGATCATCGGCAGCTTCGGCGATACATCGGCGGTGATCAACCGCAACCTGCCGGGGATCTTCAACGGGACGAGCTTCGCGCTCTTCGGCCTCCCGCCGATCACACCCGCGCCTCTCGATTCGCTGAACGACGTCTTCAACAAGATCCAGAAGCAGAGGCAGCAAACGACCTACGAGCAGTTCATCGGAGCGCTCATGCCGATCGCCGGCATCTATCGCACGAACGGCGTCTTCGTCACGCTCGCTCCGCTGTCGCGCGGCCTTTCGCTGAATGATCTCGCGACGCGGGTGAACGTCGCGCCGCTTGCGCTGCTCACGACGAACGCTTCGCTGCGCGGGTTCCTCCGCAACGGCAGCAGCATCCGCGCACGCTCCGGCCAGTCGCTGACGATCGGCAGCTACGAGACGATCAACAGCGTCATCGCCCGATTCGCCGCGATGGGCGTCCAGGTCACGGTTGCCGATCTCGCTGACGTCAACGGTTCCTCGCCGTCGCTCCTCACGGACCAGCTCGCGCTCGTGCCGCCGAACGCCACGCGGATCGACAGCGGATTCGAGGCCCTGGTCCCCCCGCCGACCATGGTCGCCGAAGAAAAGATCATCTTCCCGGTCGACGTCGGCATCCGCCTCGACCGCTCGCCGCAGCTCGTCCATCCGCAATTCACATCGGCCCGGGCCGTTGCGTCGGTGACGAGCGACGTCGCGCCGTTGCCGACGCTCACGCCGTCCGGCTACGTCCTCGACGATTTCGCCGAAGCATTCGAGCGCGCGTTTGCCACGTACCGCCTGAAGTGCGCGGTCACGCGCGGAACCGGCAACGCCGAGAATCGCGGCAGCGACGTCTACGCCGTGAACTTCGGCACCGACGGCTTGTCGTCGCTGAAGGTCGGCCCCGCGCAGCCGCAGTTCTACTCGCTGGCGCCGCTCTCGACCAGCCTGATCGCCGGTGTGGCGAAGTTCAAACCCTACGTCAGCGGCTCGGGGCTCTCCGACAAGGCGATTGCGAAGAACTTCGATTCGGCCGACCTCGACAACTGGATGCAGCAGCTCCTGACGACGATCGACGTCACGCTGACGCCCTCGTACGCCATCCCCGGATTCTTCGCCGCCGCCAGCCAGGAGTCTCCGCGTTTCGCATCGACACCGGCCGCTTCGATCGGTCCGGTCGGATTCGGCGCGCGGTCCGAAGTCCCGGCCGATTTCGTCCCTGCCCGGGAGGCGGTGGCCGGTCCCAAAGAGATCGATGCACTGATCGCTGCGAAGAGCGAGCTCGCTTCCGGTCTGCGCGGGCGGATCGAGCCGATTCTCGCCGCCGGCGCGACCGGGACTCCGGGCTTCGAAGCGGCGCGCGACGCGCTCTACCAGCAGTTGCTCGTCCGCCTCGGCGATGCGTACACCGTCGATGCCGTGGTGCAGTTCCCCGTCGACGTCACTTCGTCGTTCCCGACCGGCGCGACCATTCCGCCGCGCTTCGCCGGAAAGGTCGAGCCGGTGCAGTACCGGATCACGTCCGAAGGCGGCAATCCGCCGGCGACGTCGATCTCCGCCGTCGCAGGCTTCTACCGCATCTCGCCCGCATATCTCGCCGACGCCCTCGGCGACGTGCAGGGACTCCTGCGCGCCGGCGCGACGGTGAGAATCAGGACGATCGGCGAAACCGACACGATTCGCAGCGTCGCCCAAGCCCTCGGCGTGCCGCGCAATGCCGCGTGGCCGCAGTGGGTCGACTTCATCGAGGGGCCGAACGGCATCGGTCGTGCCGACGTTTTCTACCGCAGCGCCACATTCCCGCTCACGCAGGTTTCGCGTCCGGTCGATGCCCGGGACTCGCTCGACACATTCGCGCAGTTCATCGACCGGCCGGTGATCAACGTCGGCCGCGGCAGCCAGAATCTCCCCGGCATCTTCCGCGAAGGGGCGAGATTCAAGATCACCGGCTTCCGCGAATACATCGTCAGGCAGAACGACACGCTTGCAAACATCGCCAGATCGCTCGCGCCCGAGAGTGCGCCGGCGCCGTCGATCGACGTCGACAAGCTGTCGCTCAGCCTCGCCGGCGTCACCGGTCTCTTCCCCGACAAACAGCAACTGCACACCGCGATCGTCCTCCCCGACGTCTCCTTCACCACCTCCAAAATCTCTCTTGCCAAGGGAGGGACGGTCGCGACACGCATTCCCGAGCTGACGTTCCTGCTCAACACGCGGCAGCCCGCGCGGCAGAAGAATCTCTTCCTCAACCTGCGCTACGACATCAACCAGATCGAGTACGGCATCCGCAAGACGGCGGGCGGCTATGAGTCGTCATCCTGGCTGAGCTTCGTCCTGCCGATCGGCTCCGGCCGCGGCTTCGTTCCGCCACAGGTCGACACGGCGCTGCCGCAGACGCAGGTGCCGATTCCGCTGCGCGCGTATCCGTCGCCGCCGCTGCTCATCGCCCAGCACGGCGCGGCGTCGAATCCGCAGAGCACCGAGCTCGATAAGGCGAAGCTCTGGACGTACGACTTTACCGCGGAGACGAACCTCGCCGCGCAGGACACCGGGCATCTCGAAGTCGTCTTCACCCAGGGAGCGCTTCCCGACGGCGCCTTTGCGGCGGGGGAGCCGCCGGTTCAGAAGCTCTTCTCGGCGCTGGCGGGATTCATCGATGCCGCTCCGCAATTGCGGAACGATCTCGCGCTGCTGACGAAAGCAGGCGGTTCGAACAATCGCACCGCGGCGTTTGCGCTGCAGGCGCTGACGGCGTACGCCGCGCTCACGGGCGATGCGTTGCGCGCACGGGTCGCCGCGTCCGCGAGCACCCCCACACCCGAGGTTTTCCGCTACGCGATCTCGACCGACGACGATCGGGGCCAGCTCACGTTCCTCACCTTGACGATCGAAAAGGCGCCGCAGGGCCTTCCGGCGTTCTATCCCGACATCTTCGTGCAGGACGCGAACGGCGAGCGCAAGCTCGAGCCGCAGACGAAGCCCGGTGTCTACAAATACGTCCCTCCGATTCCCGCGAACGTGCCGGTCACGCACCGTTTTCGCTTCGCGAACCTCGACGTCATCGCGCGCAAGAACGCGTACGGCGGCATGTCGATCACGCGCAACGACAACCTCATCGCGTCCGGCCCGATCGGCGTCACCGGTTCGACCGGACCGATGCCGACCAACGAGCGTTTCATCTACACGACCGATGAAGTCCGGTTCGTCGACGGCCTCACGCCGATCATCGACAACCGCGCCGTAATCGCCGTTTCGCTGAGCGGTTCGCTGAAGGAGAAGCTCGTGACGCTGCTGACGCAGGTGCTCGCTCTGCAGCCCGGTTCGAAGATCGAGCCGAGTCTGATCACGCTGAAGGTCAGCTTCGCCTTCCCGGCCGGCGAAGCTCTCCGCGCCTCGACGCCGATCCGCCTCGTGCCGCAGCGGCGCGTCGGCACGACGACGGTGCAGGGCTATGCGAGCGACCTGGCGAAATCGATCGAGGAGTGGCTCGCCGCTCAGAGGAATCCGAGCCGGAGCAACACGCTCGTTCTCGATCTCACGGTGCTCAGCGCGACACCGCTGCGCGGACCGACGGGCACGTTCGAACCGATCGGTCCGACCGGCGTCGAGCCGCTGCGTCCCGTGCTTCGCCTGCGCGAGCTGCAGTTCCCCGGCCCCACGGGCTTCGGGAAGGAACCGGCATGACCGTCTGCCTCAACATGATCGTGCGCAACGAAGCGCACGTGATCCGCCGCTGCCTCGATTCGGTGATGCCGCTGATCGACTCCTGGGTGATCGTCGACACCGGCTCGACCGACGGCACGCAGCAGATCATCCGCGAACATCTTGCCTCGATCCCGGGCGAGCTGTTCGAGCGCCCGTGGGTGAATTTCGCGCACAACCGCACCGAGGCGTTGCATCTTGCCGGTGGGCGAGGGGAGTACGTGCTTGTCATCGATGCCGACGAGGTCCTCGAGCTCGATGCCGGCTTCGCGATGCCGCCGCTCACCGCCGACTCGTACAACGTCGAGGTTCGCTACAACGGCTGCACGTACTTTCGAAAGCAGCTGGTGAAATCGTCGCTGTCGTGGCGATACGTCGGCGTGCTGCACGAGTACATCTACAGCGAGGAAGCGTCGACCGAGGGCGTGCTGGGGGGAGTGCGGACCGTACCGCGGCACGACGGCGCCCGAGCACGCGATCCGCAGACCTATCGCCGCGACGCGCTGCTGCTGGAGCAGGCGCTGCTCGAGGAGCCGTCCAATTCGCGTTACGTCTTCTATCTCGCGCAGAGCTATCGCGACGCCGGCGACGACGATCTCGCCATCCGCAATTACAAAAGGCGCGTGGAGATGGGCGGGTGGCCGGCGGAGATCTGGTACTCCCTCTACCAGATCGCCGTGCTGCGCGAGCGTCGCGGCGATCCGTGGCCGGAGGTGATGCAGGACTACCTCGCCGCGCATCACGCCGCGCCGGACCGCGCCGGTCCGCTGTATCGCATCGGCATGCATTACCAGGCGCTGCAGCAATACGCGCTGTCGTACCTCTTCTTCTCCCAGGCGATCCGCATTCCGCTGCCGGAAGGAAACCGGCTCTTCGTCGAGCGCGCCATCTACGACTACCTGCTGCCGGTCGAGCACGCCGTCTCCTGCTACTACACCGGCGATCACGAAAGCGCGATTGAGATCGGCAATGCGCTGCTCGGTTCGAACGTGCTGCCCTCCTCCGCGATCGCCCAGGTGCTGCGCAATCGCCGCTACAGTCTCGATGCGCTGTTCACGAAGAGCTGCGGCACGCCGCTGACTCCGCTGCATATCGAGGTGGTGGTGGCCTTCCAGTCGTGCGGAGCGGAGCTCGACGCGTGCATCGAATCGCTGCGCGGGCAGAGCATTCCGTTTCACGCCACGCTCATCGCCGACGGCGCAACCTCGACGCCGCAGGTCGCCGATCCACGCTTCACGATCGTCCGTCATGAAACAGGCCGGGGCTGGGACGCGTGCGTCGCCGCCGCCGCCGCATCGCTGCCGCGCGAGACGATCGTCGTCCCGCTCACTCCACAGCAGGCGCTCGCCGATTCAGGCACGCTCGCGCGCATCCGCCGCGTGTTCGAAGACGCAGGCTGTGCGCTCGTCTACGGCAACTCGGGCGGCGCGATGCCGGCGTCCGGCCCGCGTGCCTTCGAGAAGTACGGAGCAGCGCTCGCCGGCCAGTCGCCGCTGGTCTTTCGCGCATCACTCGCCACGGACGGGATTGCAGGCGTCTGGCGCGCCGCGGGCTTCCAGCGCACGCGCTTTCTCGACGAGCCGCTGGTGAACGAGACGACCAAGGCGCTGCCGATGATCAGTTGCCTGATGATCACGCGCGATCGCCTCGCACTCGCGAAGCGTTCGCTCCGCTGCTTCGCCGAACAGACGTATCCGAATCGCGAGCTCGTCATCGTCACCGACGGCGAGCCCGAGTATCGCGAGGCGCTGCTCCGTCACGCGCGCGAGCTCGGCATCGAACGCTGCCGTCTCGTCCTCGCCGAAATCGGCACGCCCCTCGGCCGGCTTCGAAACATGTCCATCGATGCCGCGGCCGGAGAGCTGATCTGCCAATGGGACGATGACGATGCGAACCATCCCGATCGCCTCGCCATCCAGGCGCGAGCCCTGATGCAACAGCGTGCCCGCGTTTCGTTCTTCACCGATCACCTGCACTACATCGCCGACCAGCGCCGCCTCTACTGGATCGACTGGACGCTCGGCGGCCGCATCGCCGACCAGCGGCAGTTCTTCCCCGGCTCGCTGATGATGGTTCGCGATGCCCGCTTCCGCTATCCGGAAAGCGGTCCGTACGCGCGCCGCGGCGAAGACTCGGTGCTGCTCGAGCAGCTCCTTCGCAATCTGCCCGTCGCGCGCATCTCCGGCCTGGGCCACCTCTACCTCTACCACTATCACGGAGCGAACACGTTCGATCGCGATCACCACGAGCGGATGAGCAGGTGCGCGGCACCGGGCGCGTTCGTGAAGGAGCGCGAGGAGTCGATTCGCGCCGCGGTCGCGCACTACGCGCTCGACGAACCGGTCGACGTCGCCGGACCCGATGGCACGGCATTCGTCATCGGAGCGCCGCCGAGAAAATCGATGGCGGATGACGTCATCGCGGCGTACGGACCGATCCTCCACGGCACCGGGTTTCACGACCACGCCAGCGGCTTCTTTCGCGCGCTGCATCGCTTCCGTCCCATCGCCGCGATGAACGTCGAGCGCGAGGCTCCGTCCACGAACGTTCCGCACGACGTCATCGAAATGCTCGAAAACGGCCGGCGCGTCGGCGATCGTCTTCCTGGCGTCGCCATCGGCGTCGGCCCCATCGAGGCGCTTCCGCACATCGCCGGCCGCAAGCGCATCGGCTTCGTCGTCTGGGAACCTTCACGCCTGCTCCCCGCTCAGGCGCGCCTGATCGGCGGCCTCGATGAGGTCTGGACGGCGACGGAGTGGGGCCGCCGGCTGCTGATTGCGAACGGCATTCGCGAGGAGCTCGTGCGCGTCGTCCCGGAAGGAGTCGACGTCGAACGGTTCACACCCGCGGAAACGCGCGAGCCGCGGCCGTTCCGGTTTCTCTGCGTCGCGCGCTGGCAGGTGCGGAAAGGGGTCGATGATCTGATCGCCGCTTACTGCCGCGAGTTCGCGCCGGACGAACCGGTCGAGCTCGTGCTCCGCAGCGTCCTCACCGCCCGCGAGAAGCCGGTCGAGGCGCGCATCGCCGCGCTGCCGGTGCCGCATCCGCCAATCGTCGGGATCGACGGCATGTTCACGCCGCAGGCGATGGCCGAGCTCTATCGCAGCGCCGATGCGTTCGTACTGCCGACGAAGGCCGAGGGGTGGGGACTGCCGGTCTTCGAGGCGATGGCCTCCGGCCTGCCGGTGATCGTGACGAACTGCAGCGCGCCGGCGGAGCTCCTCGATGATTCGATCGCATACCTGATCCGCGTCAAAGCCATGGTGCCGGCGTACGATCCGGTCTGGTATCCCGACCGGCATGCGTATGGCGAATGGGCGCAGCCGGACGTCGAGCATCTGCAGTCACTGATGCGTCATGTTTACGAGCATCGCGACGAAGCGCGCGCGACCGGCGCGCGCGCACGAGCGGCGGTGTGCGCGCGGCTCACGTGGGAGCATGCCGCGCAGACGGCGTCGGCGTTCCTGGGGCAGGCATGAGCGATCCGACGATTCTGATTCTCACGCCGGTCCGGAACGCGTCGCGCCATCTGCAGACCTGGCTGCGCGGTCTCTTCTCGCTCACGCACCCGCATCGCCTGATCTCGATCGGCATTCTCGAAAGCGACAGTGACGACGGCACCTACGAGCAGTTTGCGCAGCGGCTCGACGAGCTTCGGCAGTCGTTCCGCCGCGCGGCGGTCTGGAAGCACGATTTCGGGTTCCGCATCCCTTCGGGCATGCCGCGGTGGGATCCGCGGATTCAGCTCCCGCGCCGCTCCGTGCTCGCGAAGTCGCGCAACCAGCTCCTCTTTCGCGCGCTCAATGACGAGGAGTGGGTGCTCTGGCTCGACGTCGACGTCATCGACTATCCCCCGGACGTGATCGCACGATTGCTGGCGGCCGGCAAGGACATCGTCCATCCGAATTGCGTCCTCGACTACGGCGGCGCGAGTTACGACACGAATGCCTGGCGCGATCACGGCAGCCGTCACATGCACGATCTGCGCGGCGAGGGCGAGCTCGTTCCGCTCGATTCGGTCGGCGGCACGATGCTCCTGGTGCGAGCCGGCGTGCATCGCGACGGCCTCATCTTTCCGCCGTTCCCGTACGGCCTCGCCAACGCCAGGGTCCGCGAGACGAATCACTGGCGCGGCGAGATCGAAACCGAGGGCTTCGGGATCATGGCTGCCGACCTCGGTGTGCAGTGCTGGGGAATGCCGCGGCTGGAGATCCGTCACGCGCGGGAGTGACCACCGGCATGCTCACGTGACCGAGGCCCATGCCGCCGGCACAGTGACGGTCGGCAACGAGCGGATTCAGCAGACGCAGTAGTAAGCATCCGCAACTCGCCAGAAACACGAAACGCCGCGAAGTCGCGGCGCCACTCCTTAAGAGGGATGAGCGAGGTGCGTTTTCCAACGCGTGATGCAGGGGTCACCGAACGTGACCACGAGACGTGAGGTTACCGGAGGGCTCGAACCCGCGACCTCCGCCGTGACAGGCGGCGGGGATCCATCGCGCGCCGTCGTTTCCTATGGCAAAGGAATGGGTGCCGCCATCGACGCAGGTGATATTTGCGCTCGACGATGGGCGATGTGGTCACGCGTGTGATGGCCTTGTCGGCCGGATCGGTTCAAGCCTCGCGCCCGCTGCGGTCGACGGGCGACGCAGTCCCGGCGGACGCCGACCCGCTCGATCGCCGCGGGGAGGGGACGGGCAGCGACGCCGTCGCGCTGATCGCCCGTACGCGTCCGGATCTCCTCTTCCTCGACATCCAGATGCCCGAGGTCGATGGCTTTGCGGTGCTGGAACAGGTCGGCGCGGACACGGTGCCCGCCGTCATCTTCGTCACCGCCTACGACCGCCACGCCGTCCGCGCCTTCGAAGTCCACGCGCTCGACTACCTGCTCAAGCCCTTCGACGACCGCCGTTTCGCGGAGGCGCTGGCGCGCGCGAAGGAGCGCGCCCGCGCCCGGCAACGCGGCGAGATTGATCACCGCATCGCCGAACTGCTCGCTGAAAGAAAAGTGCCGCGCATGTGCTTCCTGATCCCGGCCCGCGAGAAACGGTCGTCGTCGACGCCGCCCAGATCGACTGGATCGAAGCCGCCGACTACTACGTCACCCTCCACGCCGGCCCCGCCGCGCACCTGCTGTGCCAGACCATGGAGGAGATCGAAAAGCAACTCGACCGCCGCCACTTCTTCCGCGTCCACCGCTCCGCCATCGTCAACATCGACCGCGTCCGCGAGATCCACCCATTGTTCCGCGGCGACTGCGCGTTGGTCCTCGCCGACGGACGACGCATCAAGTTGAGCCGCAGCCGCAGGAAGGATTTCGAGGCGCTCTTCGCCGCGCCGCGGGATTCGAGACTAATCGATTAGTACGTGGCGGGAGGGGCAATAAGTCGATCAGGTAAGCCGACTTTCTGGCGGCCTCTTGCTCGCCACGCCGTGATCGCACATGATCTCGGCAATCGGCTTTCCCTCCGAGACTACCGCAATGACTGCGGAAGGACCCTGAGACGTCCGTCAAACAGTTGCATCGAAAGGAGCGTCAGATGAAGTTTAGATTTGCAGGACTGGTGTCGCACGTCACGCTTGAACCGGGTAATCCTAAAGAGGAGACTCAACTCGCCATCCTTCCGTACGCGGTCGACCACGTCGCTACGCTCAGCGTACGTGACGATCTCGTTGACGATCCTGAGGACGTCGGAAAAGTCGTGGATGGCACGCGTTGCTTTCCGTTGGCGCGTTGCTTCATGTCACCGGACTTAGGCAGTGGCGCTGTGGCTATCCGTCAGATCGAGGACGTGCCGTCTTTGAAGAACGTAACGAACGGCGCCAAGCTCACAGCAGAAGTCGAGAAGTGTCCGCCTGACGCCGCCGTGTTCTCAGCGATTGTCTACCTGCCGCCCCGAGGTCGTTTGTTCGCTGAGGATTACTTCAAGTACGAAGTCGAATTCAACGGCAAATTTCATGGACCTTTGCCGAGGACAATTACTTACACGATCCGCACGATATCGCGGGTAGGTTTCGAGATTTACAACAAGGACACGGACAAGATGGCGCCGATCACGTTTGAACCAGACGCCGAAGTGCTGGTTGCAAATGTCTGCGAGTCGACGACCGGCAACCACTTTCAGAACTACAAGTTGCTCTTTGATCCGCCGGCATCTTCGGTCTATGATCCGTCAGACACAAAGAAGAAGCCATGCACGTTTTATACGCCCGCGCAACCACTGCCGAAATGCGCGACCGAAGCGGACCTTGAGGTAGATTGTTCGAATAGCCGATTCCCCTGAAAAGGTGCCGATCGCGGGCGCCTGGACGAGCCCGGCACCTACATCCTGTTTCTGCGCCCGCTTTACCGGAATCGCTGATTCGACCACCTTCTTCCACAGAGCGCAGCCCCGCGGCTTGTCCTCGGTGTCCGCCCATAGTGCAGCAATTCCTGTGACGAGCGCCGCCGCCATGCTCGTGCCGCTTCGTTCTTTGTATAAGCCATTCAGATCGGACGAGTGAATATCCTGTCCCGGAGCGGCGACGTCAATGCACTGGCCGGCGTTGATGCTTGCGCACGAGCGATCCCAGGTTCTCAATCCCCTCGTGAGCGCGGCAACGGCCATGACTGACGGGCAATTCGCGGGATGCTCGATGGGGTGTCGTGTGTCTTCGGGATCGTTGCCGGCGGCGGCGACTAGGAGCACCTTCTGCTCAACCAGGGCACGATAGGCGACTTTCTCAAAGTCCTTGTTGTACCCCTGCCCGACTCGGACTTCGCTGCCCAGCGACATATTGACAACGACAACGTCGTGCTCTCCCGCCCATTGAAGGCCGCGAAGCACCGCGTCTTCATTGACGCTGTCGGTCTCCTTTTGAATGACCAGTCCTGTAATCAGAGTTGCTTCGCTGGCGACGCCATAACGAAGGCCCGTAGCCGGAGCTCGCGTGCCGCAGGCGAGACCGGCACAATGCGTTCCGTGGCCGTCTCCGTCTGCTGCACCGACGTCATCAATGAAGGACATGGCGGTTGCGCCGCGATCTGTAAAGTCGGGATGAGTCACGTCCAGTCCACTATCAAGGATCAGCACTTTGACCTTGCCGGCGTGGTCCTCCTGTACGCCGAGCTTCATCAGTACGGCTTCCATCATGCGCGCGGCGGAGGCGATTTTCAGCGGGCGGTAAAGCAGTCGCTCCGCCGAAATGGTGACGCCGCTCAGTTGTTCGTGATTTATTGCGATCACCTCTTGGAGCCTTTCCGGTTTCAGAGGAGACACGGCCGCTCCCAACAACGGATAGATATGGGTCTCTCCTAGTTCGCTGCCGTTGCCATCCAATGAGAGGGCGGGGAAAAATGGCGGCAGGAGAACGTGCATGAACGTCTCGATGAAACCTGCCGGACGGTCAAGGTTGACGGTAATCAGGGATCGGCCGCTGAACTTCGGTCGCCCGAAGCTGTCGCGCTCACCAAGGTCATCAGCCATGCGCGATTCCTCCTGCGGTTCGTTAACGTTTGGATTTCATCATAGTTTGCCATAGATTGTGGCTGCACGCCCATCGGGGTGCGAAGTTCAATACGTTAGAGGGTGCAATTCGCTCGTGACACGATGGCGGCAATGGGTCCTGTGGGGGATCGGATTTTTATCGGCGGCTGCAATCGTAGTCACCGTGGTGTGGCATTGGCGTGTGAACCGTGACCCGATTTTGCAACTCGTAACGGCTGCTGCAGGTTCGTCGAACCGCCCAATCGTAGGCCGCCTGAGCGGGTTCCCGTATGCTCATCCGCCGTCCATAGCGCGGGGCGCGCGACGCGTTGAAAGCGTTCGGCTGGCCAGGGCAGCCGGCGACGTCGTCCAGAACAACGTCGCCGGCCGAGACCCGCGATCGTTGCATGCCGTTGGCGTTGGTCTCCTTTTTGGCGGCGCGTACAGACGGGCGATAACGTCGCTCGATCGCGCGATCGAGGTCGAGCCAAAGGACGCGGCTCTTTGGAATGACCTGGCCGCGGCACAGCTTGCGGCGGCAACAAGAATGGATGATCCAACTCTACTGGTCGAATCGCTCGGTTCTGTCAATTGCGCGCAGCGCTTGCAGCCGCGCTCTCCCGAGGTCCGGTTCAACGAGGGACTGATTCTCGAAGCGCTGGGATTGCGTGATGCGGCTCGTCGTGCATTCGAGCATTACCAGACTCTGGACCCGGCCTCGCAGTGGACAGAGGAGGCTCGTCAACACGCTGCGAATTTGCAGCGGCCGACGGCCGCTGATGCTTGGAACGCAGAGCAGCGGGTTCTCGAGCGGGCGGCGGCATCCGGCGATTCTGCAACGGTAACCCGGATCGTGCAGTCGTTCCCCGAGGAAGCACGCTCCTGGTCCGAGACCGTGTATCTCGGCGAGTGGGGCGAAGCTTTGATCAAAGGGAATCCGGCCGTAGCGCAACCGCGGCGAGCGATCGCGGAGTCGATCGGCAACGCCCTGACGCAGATTAATGGCGATTCGTTCGTCTCGGATGCCGTCTCGGCCACGACTACGAAGAATAGTCAGCGTGACGCTCTCGCTCGTGCGCATTCCACGTACCTGGATGCCCGAAGGCGATATGCAGCGCGAGACATCGCCGGATCGTCACCTCTGTTTGCGGAAGCTGAAAATGGATTCGCGAAAGCTCATAGCGTCATGCAATGGGCTGCTGCCGCTTACCACGCCACGGCCCTCTATGATGTCGGTGAAACGGATCGCGCCGAGAAAATGCTGAGGAAGGTTCTTGGCGCGATTGCTCCCAAGCATTACGCATTGCGCGGACAGGTGCTTTGGGCATTGGCCAACGTGTTTGTCAGGCAAGGTCTTCTTCACCAAGCGTTGAGCAATCAGCGGGAGGCATTGGAGATCTTCCGACGAGCGGGCGAGGAGGAAAACCGTGCCGCGATGACGCGCTTGACCGCGACCACGTTATCAGCGCTTGGCAGGAGAGCGGAAGGGTGGCGCCTGCGGATCCGCGCCTTCGAAGAGATCAGTCGCACAGGAAACGCTCGAGAGATGCAAACCGCGCTCGACACAGCGGCTCGTCTCGAGGCGCTCGATGAACGGTGGGATACGGCGCTGCCCCTGCTCGCATTGGCGGCGGAGAGCCGGCTTCAGCAGAACCCACGGGTGTACGCCAGCACGTTGCTCTGGCACGCCCTGGCCAGCCAGCGACTGGCTACCGGCGGAGTAGAGCGACTCGACGACGCCCGGCGTGCCGCGGGTTCGTTGAAAGATCCCAAATTGCGGGAACGGGCCCAGCTGGACGTTCGCCTGATCGAAGCGATCACTGCGTCTCACGACGCTCCTCACCGTGCGGTATCACTGCTCGACGCGTATCTCCTCGATGCCGACAGAATCGACCATCGATTCTTTATGCCGGAAGCTCGTCTGCAGCGTGCGCGGTTAAGGCGCTCGCTTGGCCAGCCTCAGGCCGCGGAAAGCGACCTCCGTGAAGTCATTCGACTGCAGGCCGCTCGCCGGCCGACCGATGGAATGGCGGTCTATTTCCGGACGCGCGATGAGGCTGTTCGCGAACTGGTCGACTTGCTCCTTGAGCGCGAGGACGCTGGGGGTGCGTTTCAAGTGCTCGATGGCTCCCGGCGCGAAGACTTTCCTGCGGCCACCAACTTAGCCATCGGTCGCTCGCATGAAGGACAGATCGTGGTCGAGTATCTCGTAGAGCGCGATCGGCTGCTGATCTTCGTTGCCGGCGATAATCAGGTGCGTGCCACGTCCGTACCTGTTAGCGAGAGAACCTTGCTCAGAGCCGCCGAGGAGCTCATAACAGAGCTCCGCATGGGACATGAATCTGCGGCGAACCGACGCCTCACCGCTTGGGTCATCGATCCCATCGCAGACATGATCCTTAAGCACCAGACGGTGATCGTTGTTCCGGACCGAGTGCTCATGACGGTTCCGTTCGCGGCGCTTCGATTGCCTGACGGCCGTTATGTGATCGACCACGTAAACGTAGCCTTCGCGCCATCAAGGGGTCTCGCTACGATTCCTCAAGGCTTTGTTCCCCAGCGCATGGTCGCCGTTGGCGATCCGGCTTTCGATCCGACGGTGTTTGATCTCTCGCGTCTGCCCGGCGCCGCGCGGGAAGCGAAAGCTGTCGCCGACCTGTATCGAGAAAGTCTTCTACTCACCGGTTCCATGGCCACGAAGAAAAAACTTCTTTCAGAGATGCTTACTGCGGACGTACTCCATCTGGCGATGCACGCGGTCGTTGCCGTGAGCGAGCCGGGAAAGTCCTATCTAGCGTTGGCTCCTACCTCGGACGAAGGCGGCGAACTAACAGTCGGCGACATCGGCTACGGCACGCTCCGCAGCCGCCTGATTGTGCTCGCCGGGTGCAGGACAGGTGTCCCATCTCCACGCACTCCGCTCTCCTCTACGCTGACGCTGGCATTCTTGGCAGCGGGTGCCGAGAGCGTAGTGGGAACTTTGTGGGACCTTCCAGACGAAGCGGCTGAAAAGATCTCTTTGCGTTTCCACCACGAGATTCTTCTCGGCTCCGATGCCGTAAGCGCGCTGCGGACCGCCCAATTGGCTGCCCTGCACTCCAATGACCGCGAGCTATCCAGTCCAGCTGTGTGGGGATCGTTCCAAGTGTACGTCAACGGCGCTGCCCGTTCGGCAGCAACTGCAGAGCCTGTACGCGCCACTAGCGAGTGAAAAACGGCCGCCAAGTGGCGGCAAAGGAGTCACTTAATTGCCGGGGTCGAAGGGGCTCGCCGCGACCTCCGGCGTGACACGCCGGAGGTCTAACTCTGCAGCGCATCGGCGGCGATAAGAGAAGTGCGTTCAGCGAGGTGGCGATGCATCCCGCCGGCGCCAGGGGATCCGCCCACTCACCCCCCTCCCAATCCACTTCGCTGCAAACCTGACGACACGGCGGGCCGCCGGACGCATCCTCATCATCGAAGGAGACTTCGATGAAAAAGATGCTTTTGCTTTGTTTGATGGCCGCGGGGGCGATCGCCAGTCCGCGGCAGAACCTCGTTGTCGATGCGGCGTGGTTGAAGGCGCATCTGGCGGATCCCGATCTTGTCCTGCTGCATGTTGGGGATAAGAAAGAGTACGAGGCGGCGCATATCCCGGGGGCGCGGTTTGTGTCGCAGCAGGACGTCTCCGTGTCGGATCACAGCGGGAAGGGGCTGATGCTGGAGATGCCGCCGGCGGAGGATTTGCGGCATCGGCTGGAGGCGCTGGGGATCTCGGACAAATCGCGCGTGGTCGTTTACTACGGCAAGGATTGGGTGTCGCCGTCGACGCGGGTGATGTTCACGCTCGATTACGCGGGACTCGGCGGGCGGTCGTCACTGCTCGATGGGGGGCAGGAGGCGTGGGTTCGCGCGGGGGGAGCGGTGACGAAGGATGTGGCGCCGGCGAAGACGGGGTCGTTGTCTCCTTTGAAATTGCGTCCGATCGTGGTCGATGCGGAAACCGTGAAGGCGCGGCTCGGGACGCCGGGAGTGGCGGTCGTCGATGGACGCGATGCGTCTTTTTACGACGGCGTCGAAACCGGCGGATCGCATGGAACGCCGCACCGGACCGGACATATCCGCGGCGCGCTGAGCATCCCGTTCACGTCGATTACTGACGACCGGCTTTTAGTAAAGTCCGACGCTGAATTAGCCGCGATCTTTGCGAAGGCGGGCGTGAAGCCGAACGATACCGTGATCGGCTACTGCCACGTCGGCCAGCAAACCACCGCGATGCTGTTCGCGGCGCGAACGCTTGGGCATCCGGTTCTGCTCTACGACGGCTCGTTCGAGGATTGGTCGCGCCACACCGACTACCCGGTCGACAATCCGTCGGAGAAAGCGGGCAAGTGAGCACGCCCCGCCGCTACGCCGATCCGTACCTGACCGGTGTCTGCCTCGGCCTGGTGCTGCTCGCGGCGTTCGTGTTCGCCGGACGCGGCCTCGGCGCGTCCGGCGCGTTCGCCAGCAGCGCGGCGGGCGTCGTGGCGGCGGCATCGCCGTCGCGCGCCGCGGCCAATCCGTACTTCGCGCGCTACCTGGCCGGCGACGGACCGTGGCGCGAGTGGCTGCTGTTCGAGATCGCCGGCGTGATCCTCGGCGGATTCCTCTCCGCGCTTTTCGCCGGACGACTGCGCGCGTCCATCGAGCGCGGACCGAACCTCGGACGCGGCTCGCGACTCGCGTATGCGTTCGGCGGCGGATCGGTGATGGGAATCGGCGCCGTCATCGCGCGCGGCTGCACGAGCGGCCTGGCGCTGACCGGGGGCGCGCTGCTCAGCGCCGGTGCCTGGTTGTTCATGATGGCCGCGTTCGCCGGCGCGTACGTCTTCGCGCCGTTCGTGAAGAGGGCCTGGCGATGAATCCATTCGCCGTCGCCGCGTTGATCGGAATCGCCTTCGGCTGGACGCTCGAACGCGCCGGATTAGGAAGCGCTCCGAAACTCGCCGGGCAGTTTTACCTGACCGATCTGACAGTCTTCAAAGTGATGTTCAGCGCGATCGTGACGGCGATGCTCGGCGCGTTCTGGCTGTCGCGCCTCGGCATCGTCGATTTGTCGCAGGTCTACATCCCCGAGACGTTCCTGCTGCCGCAACTCGCCGGCGGTCTGCTCTTCGGCGTCGGCTTCGTCGTGGCGGGATTGTGTCCGGGGACGTCGTGCGTCGCCGCGGCGACCGGACGAGGTGACGGCGTGATGGTGATGATGGGGATGTTCGCCGGCGTCCTGATCACCGGATTGGCGTTCGCGCCATTGCGTCAGTTCTATGAAAGCACCGGACGCGGATCGCTGACGCTGCCCGAATTGCTGCGCATTCCGGCCGGCGTCGTCGTCTGCGGCGTCGTGGCGATGGCGTTGATCGCATTCCAATTCGCAGAACGATTGGAGAAACGCGCGTGAGGCGCATCCTCGCCGCGGTTGCCGCGATCCTCGGCGTGCTGGCGCTGTTCGCCGGAGGAGCCCCAGAGCGTAGCGCCGACGGCTCGTCGGCTGGACCGCCGAAGCCTGCCCTGAGCGAAGTCGAAGGGGCTCGGCGGCAAATATCCGCGCCAGCGAGCCGCTGGCGGTACAGCCGGCGAGCCGCCGGCGCTACGTTTCAAACCGTCGCGCCGGTGGAGTTGGCGGAATGGATTCGCGATCGCAAACCGAATCTGCGCGTCGTTGATGTGAGATCCGAGGCGGAGTTCGATGAGTATCACCTGCCGCGCGCCGAGCGGTTCACATCATCGACGGCGTTCGCGCCGGACGACACGATCGTTTTCGTGGCTGGCGGCGAACGCAGCGTGCATCGGGACGTCTACGTCCTTCGCGGCGGAGTCCATGCGTGGATCGACGAGGTGATGAATCCGACGATCACCGCGGACGCGCCGCCGTCGACACGCGCGGCGTATGAACGCGCCAGTATCGTCAGCCGCTACTTCGGCGGGGTGCCGCGCGTCGTCGATAAACTTCCGGCCGCGCGTGCGAACGCGACGGCCGTGCGGAGGCGCGGATGCTGAGCGCTGCGCGCGTCGATACGCGCACGTTTTTCGACGAGCTGCGCGACCGCGAATTCAGCCGGCTCGATGCGCGGCATCACGCCTATCTCGACTACGCCGGCAGCGCGTTGTATGGCGACTCGCAGTTGCGCGCGCATCACGAGATTCTTCGCGACGGCATCTTCGGCAATCCGCACTCCGACTCGGCGCCGTCGCGCGCGAGCACCGCGGTCATGGACAACGCGCGGCAAAGGCTGCTGCGATTTCTCGACGTCGACGAGTCGACGCACGACGTCATCTTCACTGCCAACACCAGCGCCGCGATCAAACTCGTGGCCGAGGCGTATCCGTTTTCGAAGGAGCGCGGGTGCTTTCTCGGCGCGGACAACCACAACTCGGTGAACGGCATCCGCGAATACGCGCGTCGCGCCGGCGCGCCCGTTCGCTACCTGCCGCTCGATCCCGACCTGTGCCTGCTCGATGCGGAGATGTTGCTGGCCGAGGCCTCGCTGCATGGGGGAGGGCTGGTCGCGTTTCCGGCGCAGTCGAATTTCTCCGGCGTGCAGCATCCGCTCGACCTCGTCACGAAAGCGCACGCCCTCGGCTTCGACGTTCTGCTCGACGCCGCCGCCTTCGTTCCGAGCCACGCGTTGAGCCTGCGACGGTGTCCGGCCGATTTCGCGGCGCTCTCGTTCTACAAACTCTTCGGCTATCCGACAGGTCTCGGCGCGCTCGTAGCGCGGCGCGACGCGCTGTCGCATCTGCGCCGCCCGTGGTTCGCCGGCGGAACGGTGATGTACGCGTCCGTCGCCGCCGGCGCGCATCTTCTTCGCGAGCGTCACGAAGGCTTCGAAGACGGTACGCCGGATTTTCTCAGCATCGCGGCGCTCGACGCCGGCTTCGATCTTCTCGACGAAGTGGGGATGCCGCGCATCACCGCGCACGTCGCGCAGCTCGCGCGCGACTTCGTCGACGACCTTCGCGCTCTTCGCCACGCGAACGGCACGCCGCTCGTCCGCATCTACGGACCTCGCGATCGGAGCGCATGCGGCGGTGCCGTCGCCTTCAACGTCTGCGACCGCAGCGGAACGCCGATTCCGTACACGCTCGTTGAAACGCGCGCGCGACGGGCGAATGTCTCCCTCCGAGGCGGCTGCTTCTGCAATCCCGGCGCATCGGAGTCGGCATTCACTCTCGACCCAACCCGCATAGCCGCCTGCCTTACGAACCTCGGCACCGACTTCACGCCGGAGCGTTTCGCCGAATGCACCAACACCGCCGTCGGCGCGGTCCGCGCATCGATCGGGCTGGCGAACAATTCGGGCGACATTCACCGTGCGATCGACGTCGTGGCGTCGTTCCGGGAGTAGCGAGCCGCGGCTCTCCGTAGCCGCCGGTTTTAACCGTGATGGTCCTTAAGATTGCGCAACGTTTGCGGGCGGAACGCTGGCGTCTCGCCGGCTGGCTCGGCTGCGTCCTCGCTGCCGAATGGGAGGCTTGCACGGGTGTTGTGTTACCAGCGAAATTTGAGGGTTTGCCGGTTCGGCAGCGAGGACGCAGCCGAGCCAGCCGGCGAGGACGCCAGCGCTCCATTCGCGCTTACGTTAAGGTCATTGCGGGCTGCCAACGATGTCGCATGAGATCAGAATCACTGCGATCTCGGCAACGCTTTCTCGCACGCTCTCCTTTCAGCCCCTCGGCAGTGTCGCTGCCAGTTCCATCATCGACTTTTCGAATTCCGAATCGAGCTTGCGTTCGTCGGCCCAGGCCACGCCGACGACCGCGCGTACGCTGCCGTCATCGTCGAGCACGGGGACGGCGATGGCCGCCTGCGCGTTGACCGCCTTCGCGCCGGGCTTGATCGTGCCGCTGTCGTCCGTCTGGAGATTGCAGGTTTGCACCGGTTGTTTGCTGACCTGCGCCTCGCCAGCCATCCCTTTGCCGTGTGGGACGTGCGTAACGATGGCGATCACCGGCGGCGGGATGTTTTGCGCCGCGGTGAGGTAGAGGTCTTCGCCGCGCTGCTCGTGCACGGTTCCGGCCACCCCGTCGACATTGCGCAGCAGCGTTTCAAGAAACGCCTGATGGATCTCATTGACGGGGAACACATTAAGGAGAGCCCGCAGCGAGCCGTTTCCCTACCCGCGATACGGATAAAAGGATAAACGACTCTTTTCCGCGTCTCCGCGCGATCACCCTCCGAGCAACTCGCGCAGAATCGAATTTGCCATCTCCGCATTCGCTTTCCCGCGCGTCTCCTTCATCAACTGCCCGACCAGGAATCCGAAGAGCTGCGCCTTGCCGCCGCGGTACTGCTCGACCTGGGCGGGGTTGCGTTCGATGACGCGGCGGGCGGCGTCGCGGATGACTTCCGGATCGCTGATCTGCGATAGCCCCTGGCGCTCGACGATGGCCTCGGGATCGTCGCCGCTGACCGCCATCTCGTCGAAGACCGCCTTCGCGGACTTGCCGCCGATCGCGCCGCTTTCGATGAGGCGGATCAGCCGTCCGAGCATTGCGGGCGCCACGCGCGAGCCGGCGATGTCCGATTTCTGCTCGTTGAGAACGCGCAGCAGTTCGTTACGCACCCAGTTCGCCGCCGCGCGCGGATTGCCGCTGGCTTCGACGACGGCCTCGAAATACTCCGCCAGCTCCCGCGACGTCACCAGCGCCTCGGCATCGACAGCGCTGAGCGCGAACTCGCGCTGGTAGCGCTCCGCGCGGACGTGCGGCAGCTCCGGAATCGAGCGCGCGATCTCGTCGATCCATGCGCGCTCGACGACGAGCGGCGGCAGATCGGGATCGGGAAAGTAGCGGTAGTCGTGCGCCTCTTCCTTCGACCGCATCGGCCGCGTTTCGCCGGCGGCCGGATCGTAGAGCCGCGTCTCCTGCGTGATCGTGCCGCCCGATTCGAGAATGGCCGTCTGCCGCGCGATTTCGAAATCGATCGCGCTGCGGAGGTAGCGGAACGAATTCACGTTCTTGATCTCCGTGCGCGTGCCGAGGGGATCGCCGGGGTGGTGAACGGAGACGTTGGCGTCGCAACGCAGCGAGCCTTCCTCCATGTTGCCGTCGCAGACGTTCGTGTACATCAGGATCTGGCGAAGGCGCGTCAGGTATGCGTCGGCCTCGTCGGCCGATCGGATGTCCGGTTCGGAGACGATTTCGACGAGCGGCGTACCGGCGCGATTGAGATCGACGTGGGACACGTCGCCGCGATGGATCGACTTGCCCGCATCCTCCTCCATATGAATGCGGAGGATGCGCACGCGTCCGATGCTGCCGCCGGTGGCCAGCGGGCGATCGAACTGCGAGATCTGGTAGCCCTTCGGCAGGTCGGGGTAGAAGTAGTTCTTGCGCGCGAAGATGGAGCGCTCGTGCACGGTGCAGCCGGTGGCGATGGCGGCGCGGATGGCCAGCTCCACGGCACGCTTGTTCAACACCGGCAGTGCTCCGGGGTAGCCGAGGCAGACCGGACAGACCTGGGTGTTGGGGGCGGCGCCGAACGAGGTCGGGCAACCGCAGAAAATTTTCGTAGCGGTGGAGAGATGCGCGTGAACCTCGAGGCCGATGACTGCTTCCCACGACATGGCGGCGATTATCGCCGCATAATCACCACATGAAGAAGATTGCAATGGTCCTTGTACTCATCGCGTCGTCAGCAGGCGCGCAATCACTCGATCAGATGATCGATCGCGAGATTCCGTCGCTGCTGACGACGTACAAACAGCTCCACGCCGCCCCCGAGTTGTCGATGCAGGAGAAGAACAGCTCCGCGCTCGTCGCGTCGCGGCTCAAAGAGCTCGGCTACGAGGTCACGTATCCGGTCGGCCAATACCTGGAGCCGGGCGCGACCTGCTACGGCGTCGTGGCCATCATGCGCAACGGCAACGGTCCGACGCTGCTCGTGCGCAGCGACATGGACGCGCTTCCGGTACAGGAGCAGACCGGCCTGCCGTACGCGAGCACGGTCCGCGCGAAGAGCCAGACCGGCGACGACGTTCCGGTGATGCACGCCTGCGGGCACGACATCCACATGACCTCACTCCTCGGCACCGCGAAAATGCTAGCGCAGATGAAATCGCAGTGGCACGGGACGCTGATGTTGATCGGCCAGCCTGCCGAAGAGGTCGTGAAGGGCGCTGATGGAATGCTGCGCGATCATCTGTACGAGCGCTTCCCGAAGCCTGACTACGCCATCGCTTTTCACGACAACGCCACCCTGCCGGCGGGGCAGGTCGGCTACACGCCCGGCTACCTGATGGCCAGCGCCGATTCGATCAACGTCACCATCCGCGGCCTCGGCGGGCACGGCGCGTCGCCGCAGACGACGAAGGATCCGGTGGTGATGTCCGCGCAGTTCATCAACGCGCTGCAGACGATCGTCAGCCGCGAAGATTCGCCGCTCGATCCGGTCGTGGTCACGGTGGGTTCGATTCACGGCGGGACGAAGCGCAACATCATCCCGGACGAAGTGCAGCTCCTGATGACGGTGAGGACGTACAAACCCGAGGTGCGGAAACGGGTGGTGGCGTCGATCGAGCGGATCGCGCGCGGCATCGCCATGTCCGCCGGCGTTCCCGAAGATCGGATGCCGCTGGTGGAGTTGCTGGCGGGGGAGTCGGTCGACTCGACGTACAACGATCCCGCGCTCACCGAACGGATCGCGGCGGCGCTGACGAAGGGGATGGGCGCGGCGAACGTGATTCGCATCGATCCGCTCATGGTCAGCGAGGATTTCGGGCGATTCGGCGTCGACCGGAAGATTCCGATCTGCATGCTGAACGTCGGAGCGGTGGATCCTGCCAAGATCGCCAGCGGACAGCGCCTGCCGTCGCTGCATTCGTCCGGCTTCGCGCCGTTGCCCGACCCGACGCTGCGCGGCGCGATCAAGGCGATGACGCTGGCAGTGCTGGAAGTGCTGCATTGAGCGTGAGAAAGCCTTGAACCACAGAGGCACAGAGGCCACAAAGGGTTTTTCTCTGTGTCCTTTGTGCCTCTGTGGTGAAATCGGTTTTCGCGACGCACATCCGATCCATGTCGCTGCTGCGTAGTAGAGGAACATGACGCGTTTCGCTGCCGTACTCTTCGTTGCGTTCGCAGCACTTCGCGCCTCGGCGCACGATTTCTGGATCGAGCCATCCACGTTTCATCCGGCCGTTGGCGATCGCGTGACGGTTGCCTTGCGCGTCGGGCAGAAACTGGCCGGCGATCCGCTGCCGAACATCCCGCCGCTGATCGATCGATTCATCGTTCGCGGTTTCAACGCGGAGCGTCCCGTCGTCGGCCGCGCGGGCGCCGATCCGGCGGGCGTCGCATTCATCGCCGAGGGGGGATTGCACTGGATCGGATATCAGAGCAATGCCTATCCCGTCGCGCTGGAGGGGCCGAAGTTCGAGGAGTATCTCCGCGACGAAGGGCTGGAGCGGATCATCGACGCGCGGAAAAAGAACGGACAGTCGGCGGCGCCGGGACGGGAACGGTTCTATCGCTGCGCGAAGGCGCTGCTGGAGACGCCGGGAGTCGAGGCGTTTGATACACCGCTTGGATTTACGCTGGAGCTGGTTCCGCACGCGAATCCATACGCGATGAAGCGCGCCCGCGACCTGCCGCTCTCGCTGACGTTTCGCGGCAAGCCGATCGCGAATGTGCTGGTCGTAGCGATGAGCAAAGAGGATCCGGCGAACGCCGTCCGCGCGCGCACCGACGCGAAGGGCCGCGTGACGCTGCGGCTCCCGCACAGAGGCTTCTGGCTGATCAAGGCCGTGCATATGGAAGCCGCGCCCGCTGATGCCGGAGTCGATTGGGAAAGCTGGTGGGCGTCGATCACGTTCGAGCTGCCGAAGTGAGCCGGCGCTTCCTCGCGTCGCTGTGTCTCGCCGCCGCGTTCGGCCTCCCGCTGCTCGCGCACGAGCTCGGTCTCGTGCAGGCCGAGACGATGTTTCGGAAGGACGGGACCTACATCGTCGACCTGCTCGTCGACCGCGAGCATCTTCCGCTGCAGGCGAAGGGGATGGCTGTTTCGCCGGACGTGTTTCTTCGAAGTATTGAAAAGTCGGCAGTCATCGCCTTCGACGGCAAGCCGGCCACGCATGAAAACGTCGCCGTATCCGCCGTCGAGGTAAAGCCGAACGTGACGCGGCTGCGGCTGTCGGGACGCACGCCACCATCCGTCTCGCGGTTCACCTTCGCCGACGACGCGATCATGGGCTACTTCGTCCTGAAACTGCAGAGCGAGGGGAGGAGCGACACGGTCACGCAATGGATCGACGGCGGCAAAACGAGCACGCCGTTTCCGCTCGACCGCGCCGTCGTACCGCTGACGCGCTGGCAGATCGTGACGCTGTATCTCCGACTCGGCTTCACGCACATCCTGCCGCGCGGCCTCGACCACGTACTCTTCGTCCTCGGCATTTTCCTGCTGGCCGTCGATCTGAAACCGGTGCTCTGGCAGGTATCGGCGTTCACGCTCGCGCACACGATCACGCTGGCGCTGACGGTGTACGGCGTCGTGTCGCTTTCGCCGCGCATTGTCGAGCCGCTCATCGCGCTGTCGATCGTCTATGTCGCTGTCGAGAATATCTTCACGTCGAAGCTGCACGCGTGGCGGCCGGTGGTGGTCTTCTGTTTCGGCCTGCTGCACGGGATGGGATTCGCCGGCGTCCTGACGGAGATCGGACTGCCGCGTTCTGAGTTCATCCCGGCACTTTTGTCCTTCAACGCCGGCGTGGAATGTGGACAGCTCACCGTGATCCTCGCCGCGTTTCTGCTGTTCGGCCTGCCGTTCCGCAGAAAGCCGTGGTACCGGCAGCGCATCGTCATCCCGGGTTCTCTCATTATCGCGGCAATCGGACTCTACTGGTCTATTCAGCGCGTGTTCTTTCCTTCCTGAAAATCGTACGACCGATTTCTCGACCCCACCGTAGATCGACTGTAACGAACAATGCAGTCGACAACGCTGTAAGAACAAGGAGAAACTATGAGACTCTCTCCCGTAGTACGTGTGGCCGGAGCGCTTCTATTGACGCTCACCACTCTGGCACCCCAGGCCTTTGCCTCCAGTCATCGCGAGGCGCTGGCCGTCCTCAATGAGCCGTGTGCCGATAACACCGACACCTTCGCGTGGGTGTCGAACGGCGCGCACGACAAGCTCTACCTGATCATGGATTACAACCCGCTCCACGAGCCGGGGCAGGGTAATCAGGGATTTCGCGCTTGTAATGGCTATCGTTATGAGTTCCACATCGGAAAAGGAACGAGCCTGAAGGACGAGGTGGTTTATCGCGTCGAATTCAAGAACACGCTCAATCCTTCACCCGCTCCGAGCGCGACCGACGCAATCGGCGGCGGCAATGAGCTGCTCTGGCAGCTCACCGGCGGCACGGAGACGATGACGGTCACGCGCGTTCTTGCGCCGGGCCAGCCCAATCCGGTCGTACTCGGCGAGAACCTCAAAGTTCTCCCGAACAATCACGGTCCGCAGACGGACCGTCTCGTCTATGGCCTCGGCGCATTCAAAGGCTACGATTCCGGCGATCCGGCCAGCCGCGAGCGCGGACTTTTCGATCAGACGTTCATCGACAGCTTCATACAGACGCTGGCCGGCGGCGCGCGCATCATCGCCGGCGATTTCGACGATCCCTATCAGCTCGACGAGAAGGGCATCTTCGACCTGGTGAACCTGGGCAAGGGCGACCTCGGCGGACTCCAGGGCGCGCGCAGCACGCCAATCGAAGACGTCTTCACCGGCTACAACGTCTCATCGATCGCCCTCGAAGTTCCAACGTCCGACCTTTTCCCCAATGGCATTCCTCACAATGGAACGCTGAACGCGTCGTCCACGGACAGCCTGCTGCGCGTCTGGGTCAGCATCAGCCGCCAGGCCACGCAGACGGTCGACGCCAGCAATATCGTGACCGGCCTGCGCGGCTCCGGAAATTACGTGCAGGTCGGCCGCAACGGCCTGCCTCTCTTCAATGCCGGTTTTGTCGGAACGCAGCGCCAGACGCTGTACCTGCATACCGATCCGATGAAAGACGTGAGCCGCTTTGGTGCCGACGTTCTTTTCCCGGTTCTCGTGCGCGACGCGGAAGCGCTCGGCATTTACAAGGCGCTCGGCGTTCCGGCGTCCGCGGTGACGACGCTCAAAGGACCTCGCCTCGACATTATCAATGCCATCAACCTCGGACGTCCAATTCCGGTTGCCGACGGCTCCACTGGCGACGTCATTACACTCGACGCGGCCATTGACTCGCAATTCCCCAATGGCCGCCGCCTCGGTGGCGGAACGGCGCCGAATAAGCATCAGGTCAATGTCAATACGGTGCTGATCAGCCTCATTGTGGCCGGCGATCCGACGGCAGGTTTTGCGAAGGGCGTGGAAACGAATGACAAGGACTTCCTGCCGCGCTTCCCGTTCCTCGCACCTCCGCATCAGGGACTGCTGCAGGGTCACGGCGGAACCAATGCAGTCTCGACGCCGGTCATCCCCGATCCGACTCAGCCGCAGCCATAACGAATTACTAATCAAATAGGAGATTGACAGCATGAGACGCATTTCGCTCATGGTTCTCACAATGGCGGCGCTGATCACGACGTCCGCCTTCGCACAGCAGCATGTACGCAGCCTGGCATTCGCCTCCGATTTCCAGACGGTGCCGGTCGTGGCCAACAGTCCGGGCATCGGCGGCGCGTTCCAGTCGTATCTGGCGATCTATAACCCGACGTCGTCCGCTTTTTCCGTCACGGCGTCGCTCTTTGATGTGAACGGTACGAAGCGTACGGCGCTGATTCCGCTCGCCGCGGGTGAGTTGAAGACGTACACCAACTTTCTCGACACCGTCTTCAACGGATTCACCGGCGCCGGCGCGGTGACGTTCAGCAGCCCGGACACCTCGGGCGGCACGCGCAACAACCGCTTCATTGTGAATACCGAGGTACGGACGGCGGGGACGCGCTATTCGACGGCGATTCCGGTTCTCGAATTCGCCGGCTCCAGCTCGCGCTCGTTCGCGCCGGGGGTCACGGTCGACTCGAATACGCGCACGAACGTCGGCTGCTTCGATCAGTCGGGCGCCGCGAACAGCGTGAAGGCCACCATCCTCGACAACACCGGCACGCAGGTCCTCGGCACCGTCACGCTCAACCTCGCCGCCAACGGCTGGCGCCAGACGTCGGTGAACTCGATCGTCAGCAGCGGCAACATCCAGTTCGATCCCACCGACTCGGCAGTCTGCTACGCCGTCGTCATCGACAACGCCACGAACGACGGCCGTTTCATCAGCGCGGCCGAATACAAACCGTAATTTGCGAGAACACAGAGCGGCGGCTTCGCGGCCGCCGCTCTGTTTCGCTCAGCGCGACGGACGGCGGCGCGATGGCGGCGGCTGACCGTCATCGTTGACGATCGTGCAGGCCGCGCCGCTTCCGGCGATTGCGTTCGATGTCCCGATGATGACGAGCCGGAAGTTTTCGTTTGGCTCGGGCGTCGTGTCGCCGGCAATCTTCACGGTGACCGGTTGTGATGTTTCGCCGGGTGCGAAGGTCACCGTTCCGATTCCTGCGGTGTAGTCGCTGTCATCGTGCGCGGAACCGTTTTCGGTCTTCCACGCCACGACCACGGGAAGCGACGAGGCAAAGGAGAGGCGGACGTTGAACGTGGCGTCGGTCGTTCCGGAGTTGCCTTCGGCGACAGCGATATCGTCAATCAGCACGACCGGCTGCGGGAGCCGATCCGATTCCCCGATCGTTGCAATGCCGCTGTTCTTGACGATCGTTGCGCCCGCGGCATTGAACAATCGGAGCGTGAACGTCTCGTCGGGATCGGCGATCTGATCGCGCACGACCGGCACCGCGATGGTTTTGGCGATCTCGCCGGGCGCGAACGTCAGGATTCCGGACGTGGCGGTGTAGTCGAGCGGTGCCGTGGCCGTGCCATCAAATGTCGCGTAATGAACGGTAACGGGAGTGAGGACAGCGCGGGACATCGTGACGAGGAAGTTCGCGGTTTCGCTCTGCTCCTCGGCGTGAATGTCATTCACGGACAGCGTCTGCGTGTCGTCGTCGACGATCGTGACCGTGACGAAATTGCGGATAGCGATTGCGTCCTCGCCGGCATTGAGCGTGATCGTCACTTGGCGATCCGGTTCCGGGAAGGTGTCGGCTGTGTAGGTGATGGGGATCGATTGAGAGGTCTCGCCGGGCGCGAACTGCAGGGTTCCGTGCGAGCCGTCCGATGCAAACCAGGAAGCGGTGGCCGGGACGCGCGTCCTGCCGGTCAACGTCACCGGTATGTGGATCGTGCGAGATCCGGCGTCACCTTCATCGACGCGCATATCCGAAATGGACAGCGACGGTTTGGCGTCAAGATTCGTCAGGGAGATCTGGGCGGTGTTTACGCTGTCATCAGTCGTGCCGTGCGGCGTCATCTCGAGAGTGAAAACCGTCTGGTGGTTGTAAAAGCCGTCGTCAATCGTGGAAATCGAAATCGGCTTTACATATTCACCTTCTGCAAACGTGACGGAGCCTTTCGAAGCGACGTAATTCGTTCCGCTCACCGCGGTTCCATCGAGCAGTCGGTAATCAACGGAGATAGAACCGCGGGCGCTTCCCCAACGCTCCAGATAAACAGTGCCGGAGCTGCCCTCGCCGATGACGACTGGCGGTGTTACGTGAATCGATCCACCGCCCGGAGTGCCGGTAAGCGGCGAGGGAAGCGTGCCGCTCGTTTCGATGATGCTGTTTCCAATCAACAGATTGCCCAGGAGAACAAGGACATCCGATGGAGCGAAAACATCGGGATGCTGGCCGGACGCTCCCAACGGCGTAAAGACGCTTGTTAGTACATTGATGCGGCCATTTCTGAATGGAACGTCATGATCCGAAGGCGGCGTGTTGTCGGTCGCCCCTGCTACCCACGCGCCCACGCCGGGCCGTACCCAAAGCACAAACGTCGTTTCCGCCTCTGCAACGACGCGGGACATCGTACCGCCGGGGCCAATCTCGACATCCGGAGGTTTGACCGAGGGAGGCGGCGTTACCAATCCCGGAGTTCCGCGGAGCAAAAGGCCGGCCGAATCGACGACATAAAAAACGGCAGTACCGGCCTGAGTGTTGAGATCGAACTCTACGATCCCGTCACCATCGTCATCGCTCGTTACCTTCTTTCCGCTGATGGGCAGAGGAAAGTTTGGTTGCTTAACCGAGCCGTTGTAGAGGAGATAGGCAGTCGAATGCGGTGACACGCGCGCCCGGACAATGGCATCGAATCCAAGGCCGTCTTCCGCTCCGTTTTCGAAAATCACGGGCGTCTGGTCGGACAGCTGAGGCTGCATTTCCCACCGCACGCCGACGTCAGTGAACCCGGCGCTTGGAAGGACAACGGTCACCAGCCAGAAGAGTGGCGATGCCGTCTGCGTGGTCATCTCAAAGGTGATCGTCGTCGAAGAAACGACCGTACCATCCACCGCCAGGTCTGCTTGGCCGAACGTTCGAGAATGCAAAATAACGAAAGCGGGCGCGACAAAATTGTGCCCCGTTATTGTCACGGTCTGAGGCGACGGACTTGAGAAAAGTACTGCCGGCGAGATCGAGTCGATGACAGGGCTCGCGGCCCTGGCGTTGGGCGCCACGAAGAGCAGGCAAAGGACCGGGAGGAGAAGGAATCGGCGCATTGGGGGGACCGGTGACTGAACGTACAATCTGCGCGTGCTGATTCCGCTCGTTCAGAACGAGACGCTCAAGATCCTGCGCCGCAAGCGTTTCGCCGTCGTCGCGGCGATTCTCTTTGCGATCATCGCGCTCGTCACGTATTCGCAGTACCGGCGGCTGCGGGAGAATCGCAATCGCAACTGGCGGGCGGAGATCCAGCAGCAGGTGGCGTCGTACCAGAACACGCTGCGGCGCGGACGGATCAACGAGACGTGGGCGCGGTCGTTGCGTGCGGAGATCAACCGCCTGCAGTTCTACCTCGATCACGACATCGAGCCGAACAAGCCCACCGCGCCGATCTTCGTGCGCACCTTTGCGAACGTCGCCGGATTCCTCTTGCTCCCGCTCCTCGTCGGCATCCTCGGCAGCGACATCGTCTCCGCCGAAAACGCCGAAGGGACGGACAAGCTGCTCCTGACGCGTCCCGTGCGGCGATGGAAAGTGCTGACCGCGAAGCTGGTCACGCTGTGGGGATTCGCGACGCTGACGCTGGCTACCGGCGCCGTACTCGCGTACTCCGTCTCCGCGCCGTTCCTTCCGCGCGGCGGCTGGACGGCGCCGACGTTCACCGGGTTCTCCATCGCCAAAGGCGCGCTGCAGATCGACGCCGTGCGCCAGCTGCCGCTGTGGAAAGACACGCTCATCGCGTACGGCCTGGAGTGGTTCGCGCTGCTCACCGTCGCCTGCATCGCGCTGCTGCTGTCGGTGCTCTTCAAGTCGAGCGCGGCCGCGATCGGGACGATGCTGGCGTCGCTCATCGGCGGCACGATCCTCACGCGCATCAGCCCCGATTGGACCGCCGGCAAGTACCTCTTCGTCAGCGCGCTGCCGCTGGCCGATTACTACACCGGCGAGCCGCCGCCCTACGACGGCATGTCCATGCTCTTCTGCATCGCGCTCCTCGGCACATGGGCCGTGGCGGCGACGGCGATCTCCTACACGATCTTCACGCGCCGGGACGTGTTCGGATGAAGCGCCTTCTTTTGATTGCCGCCGTGCTCCTCGCCGCATGCAACAGCGAGCCGTCGAGCACCGAGACGACCGACACGCGCATGCCGATCGAGGTGCAATACGTCCGCGATTCCGCGCTGAAGATTCATACGAAGGCCGCGGACGACGCGCCGATCGTGACGACGTATCAGCACGGCGAATCGGTCTCCATCCTGTCGCGCCGAGGTGCGTGGGCCGAGGTGAGGATCGCGAGCGGAAGCGGCTGGGTGCACGCGAATGAACTGGAGGATGCCGCCGAGGCCACGAAGGCGGAGGCGGACAACGTCAAGCCGCATTTCACGCGCGAACCGCAGCCGGTATCGCAGCCCGGCGCCCACGGCGACGTCGTCCTCGAAGCAGACGTGAACACCGACGGCGTGGTCACGGCCGTGCGCACGCTGAAGAACACGACCGGCTTGTCCTCGCTGGAAACGCGCAACGCGGAGTCGCTGCGCCGTGCGGTCTTCACGCCGGTGGTGCGGCACGGGAGGAGAGAGGCGTTTGTTTATGAGCATCGGGTGCATTACTGAGGGGCAGGCATGGCGGACGCAAGCCTCACAACGTCAACGGCGAAATGTTGAATGTTGAATGTTCAATGTTGAATGTTGAATGAGAGAAGCGATCAGCACGCTGGCGCCGTCGCCATGATTCCGGCCGCGTTTCTTCATTCAACATTGAACATTCAACATTGAACATTCAACATTCGCTTTCCCGGCACCCCCGCGACCGGAAACCATGGCAACTAAGCGATCAACGCCCGAAACCCTGCTGCGCAGAGTCTTCCCGCCCATGCTGGCCACGCTGACGGACGCGCCGCCGGCGGGCGACGATTGGGCGTATGAGCTGAAGTACGACGGCTTCCGCGCCGTCTGTGCGATCGTCGGTGGCGGCATCGCCATGTGGAGCCGGAACGAGCTCGATCTCGCGCCGCGCTTTCCCGCGGTGGCCGCGGCGCTGTCGAAGTTGAAAGGTCCGGAGATGGTTATCGACGGCGAGATCGTCGTGCTCGACGAGCAGGGCGCGCCGCGATTCCAGCTCCTGCAGCAGGGCGACCGGCGCGAAATCCTGATCGTCTTCGACATCCTCTGGCTCGATGGCGACGACCTGCGTGGTCGCACGTACGACGAACGCCGCCGCATCCTCGAAAAGACGCTGAAGCGAACGCCGGCCGCGATCAAGGTGTCCGAGAAAATCACCACGTCGGGTGTCGAGGCGCTGGAGAGGGCGAAGAAATCGGGATGGGAAGGGATCATCGCCAAGCGCCGCTCCTCGGTCTACGAACCGCGCCGGTCGAAGGAGTGGCTGAAGATCAAAGCGATCAATGAACAGGAGCTGATCGTCGTCGGCTGGAACCCGTCCACCGCCTCGGCGCGCGAGATCGGCTCGCTCCACCTCGCGGTGATGGGCGACGACGGCGCGCTCCACTACGCCGGCAAAGTCGGCACCGGCTTCTCCGCCAAGCAGCGCGTATGGTGGAAGGACGAGCTGTCGAAAGACGTCGTGCCGGTGAATCTGGTCAAGGACGCGCCGCGCGAACGCGTAGCCACCTGGGTGAAGCCGCGCTTCGTCGTGCAGGTGGCGTTCACGGAATGGACCGCGGACAATCGCCTGCGGCATCCGTCGTTTCTGGGGATGCGCGAGGATAAGGAGGTTGGGGAAGTGGTCAAGGAAACCGTTGCCACGCGGAGCCGCGGAGTCGCGGAGAAAACAAAACCAACCTCCGCGTCTCCGCGCCTCCGCGTGAAAAAGCCTTCTGCGGAAAACACAGTCATCCTCACCAACCCCGACCGCATCCTCTACCCGCGCGACGGCATCACCAAGCAGGACGTGGCCGACTACTACGCCGCCGTCTCCGAGCCGATGATCCGCGCGCTGCGCGACCGGCCGCTCGCGCTCGAGCATTGGAACGAGGGGATCGACAAGCCGTCGTGGTTTCACCAGGACGTCGGCCGCGGCGCGCCGCCGTGGGTCAGCTCGATCGAGACGCCCACGCGCACGGCGAACAAAAGCATCAAACATCTCGTCGTCGACAAACCCGAAACGCTGCGCTGGCTGGCGCAGATGTCCGTGCTCACCATTCACATGTGGGCCTCGCGCGGCGCCGCACTCGAAGAGCCGGACTGGCTGGTCTTCGATCTCGATCCGGCCAAAGGGAAGGGGATCGAGCAGGCTATCGACGCCGCCATCATCGTCCGCCGCCTCCTCGACAACCTGTATTTGCCGTCGATCCCGAAGACCTCGGGCAAGCGCGGCATCCACGTCTTCATCCCGCTGGCCGGCGGCTACACGCATGAGGAAGCCAACGAGTTCGCCTGCTCCATCAGCGCCGCCGTGGCCTCGAAGGTCCCCGAGTTCACGATGGAGCGGGCGCTGAACAAACGCCGCGGCCGGCTCTACCTCGACTGCATGCAGAACGCCTACGGCAAGACGGTCGTCGCGCCGTACTCGCTCCGCGCCATCGACGGCGCGCCGGTTTCCGCGCCGCTGAAATGGGAAGAGGTAACCAAGAAACTCGACCCGAAAAAATTCAACCTGCGCACGATGCCGAATCGCCTCGCCAAAGTCGGCGATCTCTTCGCGCGCATCTTCGAGGAGCGGGTCAAGCTGCCGGAGCTGAAGTGACGCAACAGTGGTTCGAGCGCCAGCTTTCGGCATGGCGTGTCCACTCATTTCGCGACAACTACCTCGTCCTTCTTGACACTGGCGTAGCACCCAGTGTAGAGTTGCAGGTATGGGTGCTGACCGCCGCTTAACGCTGCAGACGCAAATGGTTCTCCGCGTGCTTCTGGATTCTCCGCAAGAAGAGCAGTATGGGCTTGAGATTGCTAGGCAATCAGGCTTAGCCTCGGGCACGATTTATCCTATTCTCGCGCGATTAGAAGATGACGGTTGGTTAGAGAGCGGATGGGAGGATATTGATGAATCACGTGAAGGAAGACGAAAGCGTCGCTATTATCGCGTGACCGGCTATGGCTTGCGAGAAGCTCGTAGGGCGCTTGCGATAACCAAACGTTTGATTTTCCCTCGCCTTGCAGGAGCATCATCATGATGCTTCTACTAACGGTCGTCGTTGGGGTTTCCTGTTCAATTGTAGCAGCTGAGATGTTGGACATCTGCCCTTGGTTAACTGAAAAAATACTACGGCTAGCCGCACAACGGTTGCCTAATCGATTCCGCGAACGTTACCTTGCTGAATGGCTTGCTGATTACGACTATCTACGTCCTCGCCGCGGAAAACTGTTGATGCTGCTTTGGGCGCTCGGCGTATACAGTTCTCTTGAAAAACTTACAGATATTCTTCGGGAGGCGCCTCCTGAAACGACAATTAATGTGGTGTTCCAAGGTAACCGCATCTTCTACGGCGATCACCGCAGCCTTGTCAGGGCGTTCAAGTTTTATCGCAACTCCAAAGGTCAGGGGTGGACTATCTCCGATCTAGGTAAAGACCACCTGAGTGCTATTGCCGCAGCAGGCTGGCGACCGCGGATAAATGCGGATGGCAGCGACAACACGCAGCAGTCGTCAGAACAGGACAAGCGTTGAGGGAATCTTCCTGTTGACGAATTGCGCGTGAATGACGCCACGAGGGTTCGAAGCCACGGGTGTAGGGCTTCTCTAGCACGGTTGTGCTTTGAGGATGCGACCGGCGGCGCGATACACTCGCTCCGCATGCGAGCAATCATCACGGGCGCGTCGAGCGGGATTGGGGAGGCGCTGGCGCGCGAGCTGGCGCGGCGTGGATGGGATATCGCGCTGCTGGCGCGGCGTGCGGATTTACTCGAAACGTTGTCTCGTGAGCTGCCGACGAAATCGGTCGCGTTGCCGTGCGACGTCACCGACGCGAATGCGGTGAGGGATGCGGTGAGGCAAGGCGAAACCGCGCTCGGTGGTCCGTTCGATCTCGCCATCGCCAACGCCGGAGTCGGCGTGCCGTCGCATGCGGCGAAGTTCGTGCTGGCTGACGCGGATTTGATGATGCGCGTGAACGTCATCGGCATGTTCAATCTGTTCGATGCGGTGATTCCGTCGATGATCGCGCGGCGGGCGGGGAGGTTTGCAGGGATCGCGTCGATTGCGGGGCTGCGGGGACTTCCCACCTCCTCGGTTTACTCGGCGACGAAGGCGGCCATGCAGTCGTTTCTGGAGGCCAGCCGCGTCGAACTGCGGCAGTACGGCGTTGGCGTCACCACTGTCAATCCGGGATTCGTCATCACGCCGATGACGGAGAAGAATCGGTTCAAGATGCCGTTCCTGATGCAGGTGGACGATGCGGCGCGCGTGATCGCGGACGGGTTGGAGCGCGGCAAACGGGTCATCGAGTTTCCGCGGCCGATGTCGCTGCTGATGCGCTTCGCGCGATTGATTCCGGATGCAATCTGGGATCGCGCCACGATGCCGTATGCGCGGCGCAAGGTCGATGCGGAGAAGGCGCGGCGATGAACAAGGCCACGATGGGCGTGCGCCTCTGGGCGCTGCGCCACGTTTTCCTCCTCTACTTCACCAAGCCCTCGGTGCTCGAAGTGAACGAGCGGCGTTGCGAGGTGCGCATCCCGCTGAACTGGCGGACGAAGAATCATCTCAAGTCGATGTACTTCGGCGCGCTCTGCATCGGCGCTGACGTGGCCGGAGGATTGATCTGCTTCCATCTCATGTCGGCGATGAAAGTGCGGCTGTCGTTCGTCTTCAAAGCCGTCCGCGCGGAGTTTCTGAAACGCCCCGAGGATGATGTGCACTTCTCTTGTGAAGATGGCGAGGCCATTCAGGCGCTTGTGCGGCGCGCGGTCGCGTCAGGCGAGCGCGAGGAGACGACGGTGCACGTCACCGCGCGCGTCCCGAAGAAGCTCGGCGACGAGCCGGTCGCGCAGTTCGAGATGACGTTGTCGGTGAAGATGCGCCCATCGTAGCGCTGGTGGCCCGCCGGCTGTACCGCCGCCGGCTCGGCGGCACGTACCGAGAAATGCCAGCGAGCCGCTGGCGGTACAGCCGCCGAGCCGGCGGCGCTACGCTGCCCCCGCGAATTGCATACACTTCCTCGCATGCTCGCGGAGCTCCTTCTGAAGTGGCCGCTGATTCGGCAGTTGAAGTCTGGCGCGGACGGCACCGGTGTCGAGGCCATGTCGGACGTCACGCATGCGCTGCGGCCGAAGACCGAGGGGACAGATGTCGCAAGGTCCATCTGTCCGTACTGCGGGGTTGGATGTGGTCAACTTGTTTACCATCGGGACGGGAAGGTTGTCGGGATCGAGGGCGATCCGGAGTCGCCGATTTCGCGGGGGCATCTCTGTCCGAAAGGGTCCGCTTCGTATCAGCTCGTCACGCATGACGGGCGCATGACGACCGTGAAGTATCGCGCTCCGCGGTCGAAGACGTGGACCGAACTGCCGCTCGATCAGGCCATGCGCATGGTGGCCGATCGTGTTTGGGAAACGCGTTCGCGCACATTCACGGAACGCAAAGACGGCAGGCCGGTCATGCACACCACCGGCATGGCCCACCTCGGCGGGGCCACGCTCGACAACGAAGAGAACTACCTCATCAAGAAACTTTTCACGGGAGGTCTGGGCATGGTTTGCGTCAGCAACCAGGCCCGGATATGACATAGCTCCACCGTCCCCGGTCTGGGGACGTCGTTCGGACGCGGCGGCGCGACGACCGCGCAGCAGGACCTCGCCAACGCGGACGCCATCCTGATCATGGGTTCGTCGATGGCGGAGAACCATCCCGTCGGATTCCAGTGGGTGATCGAGGCGCGTGAAAAGAACGGCGCGACGATCATCCATGTCGATCCGCGCTTCAACCGAACGTCTGCGATGTCCGACTACTGGCTGCCGCTGCGCGCGGGGAGCGACATCGTCTTTCTCGGCGCGCTGATCAACTACACGCTTAGTAACGATCGTTACTTTCGCGACTACGTCGTCCCGTACACGAATGCAGCGACGATCCTGCGCGAAGACTTTCGCGATACCGAAGATCTGGGCGGGTTGTTCAGCGGATGGGATGCGGAGAAGAAGCAGTACGACCCGACCACGTGGTTATACGAAGGCGCTAAGCCGAGCAAGCAGCCCGGGATGGATGAGAAGCGGGGAGGGCACGGCAAGGATCGCGGCGGCGAAGCGCAGGGCTCGCAGGAGCCGCATCGCGACGAAACGCTGCAGCATCCTCGCTGCGTTTTCCAGGTGTTGAAGCGCCACTTCGCGCGCTACACGCCGGAGATGGTCGAGCAGAATTGCGGTATTGCGAAGGAGCGTTTCCTCGAAGTCGCGGACATTTTCACCAGCGCCTCGGGGCGCGAAAAGACCGGCGCGATCTGCTACGCCGTCGGCTGGACGCAGCATTCCTCGGGCGTCCAGATCATTCGCGCCGCGGCGATTTTGCAACTGCTCCTCGGCAATATCGGACGTCCCGGCGGCGGGATCATGGCGCTGCGTGGGCACGCCTCGATTCAGGGCTCGACCGACATTCCGACGCTCTACGACATCCTGCCGGGCTATCTGCCGATGCCGTCGCACGATGCCGAGGGTGATGCGTCGCTGAAGGAATGGATCGAGACGCACAAATCGCCGAAGGGGTGGTGGTTCAACATCGACAAGTACATCGTGTCGCTGTTGAAGGCGTACTACGGCGATGCGGCGACGAAGGCAAATGACTTCGGGTTTCAGTGGCTGCCGCGGCTGACCGGCGATCATTCGCACTTCGGCTACTGGCTGGACATGGCGGACGGCAAACTCGAAGGCCTGTTCGTGATGGGCCAGAACCCCGCGGTCGGCGCGCCGAACGCGCGGCTGGAGCGAAAGGCGCTTTCGAAATTGAAATGGCTCGTCGTGCGCGACCTGGTCGAGATCGAGACGGCGTCGTTCTGGCTCGACTCGCCGGAGATCGCGAATGGCGAGTTGCGCACCGAGGAGATCGAGACGGAGGTGTTTCTTTTTCCGGCGGCGTCGCATGTCGAGAAGGCGGGGACGTTCACGAACACGCAGCGGCTGCTGCAGTGGCGCGAGCAGGCCATTGAGCCTCCCGGCGACGCGCGCAGCGAGCTGCACTTCATCTATCACCTCGGGCGATTGCTGAAAGAGAAAGCGACCGACGCGCCGCGCGATGCCGGACTGCGCGCGCTGACCTGGGACTATCCGACGCACGGCGAGATCGCTGAGCCGGATCCCGAAGCTGTGCTGCGCGAGATTCACGGATGGCGAATTGAAAGAGTGAAGAGTGAAGACGGAAGAGTGAAAGAGGAAAGTGACGAAGCCTTTCACTCTTCACCCTTCACTCTTCACTCTTCGAAAACGCCGATCAAGAATTTCAGCGAGTTGAAAAACGACGGCAGCACGTCATGCGGCTGCTGGATTTACTCCGGCGTCTTCGACGGCGAGAACAAAGCGAACGGCCGCAACGCGCGCGGCAAGTACGGCCACGGCTGGGGCTACGCGTGGCCGATGGATCGCCGCATCCTCTACAACCGCGCCTCGGCCGCGCCGGACGGAACGCCGTGGAGCGAGCGAAAAAAACTGGTTTGGTGGGACGAGGCAAGCGGCGATTGGGCTGGCGACGACGTCGCGGACTTTGCGAAAAAGAAGCGGCCCGACGCGAAGGGCGATCCCGACAAAGGCGGCGACGATGCGCTCCCCGGCGATGCGCCGTTCATCATGCATCCCGACGGCATGGGCTGGCTGTACGTCCCCTCGGGATTGAAAGACGGACCGCTACCGGCGCACTATGAGCCGCTCGAATCGAACCTCGCCAACGAGATCTATCCCGATCAGCTCACGAATCCCGCGGCCGATCGCAAAGAGCGTCCCGACAACGCGTACGCGACGTCGCCCGACGCGCGCTTCCCGTACATCCTCACCACGTACCGCCTCACCGAGCACCACACGGCCGGCGGGATGTCGCGCACGCTCGCGCATCTGGCGGAGTTGCAGCCGGAGCTCTTCGCCGAGCTCTCGCCGGAACTTGCGTCCGAGGTTGGCGTCGTGAATGGAGACCACATAGTCGTGGCAACGGCGCGCGGCGAAATCGAAGCGCGCGCGCTCGTCACCGGCCGCATGCCGTCGCTCGACGTTCAGGGGCGGCGCGTGCACCAGGTCGGACTGCCGTATCACTGGGGCGGACGCGGACTCGTCACCGGCGACGTCGTTAACGACCTCGTGGCGATTTCCGAAGAGCCGAACGTGAGGATCATGGAATCGAAAGCGCTGACGTGCAGCGTGCGCAAGAGCGATCCTGCTGCTTTCGGTTTTTGATGGATGACAGGAGCGCCTCCCGGTAATATGCTGTTACAGCATGAAAACGAGAGCTGGGGTTGTCGTCGTCCTCTTCCTCCTCACCATCCTTCCTTCCGCCTACGCGGCCACGCAGCTTCTCCAGCTCTCGCAGAATTCTCTCGGCGATCTCGCGCCGTCGTACCGGTTTCGAACATCCGTCGCGTCCAACGGCCGCGGATATGTCGTCGCCTGGGAAGCAACGGAAGATCCGCAAAGCGCTGTCAGGAGTATCTATATCCGTGTGCTCGGAGCCGACGGTGTTCCTGTGCGGCCGTCTCCGACTCTCCTCGGATCGGGCCGTGAGCCGCGCGTCGTCTGGAACGGACATGAGTATCTGGCCGCGTGGGGGATTTCGTCGGGTCTCAAAGGGCCGCTTTCCTCGCCATCCGTCGTCGGCGTGCGGGTGCGCGAAGACGGATCGTTGATCGACGCGAGCCCGGTCACGCTCGTATCCGAGTCAAATCCCTTCTCGACGCAAATGACGCTTGACTGGAATGGCAGCCAGTACCTGGTCACATGGAGTCGGGGGATTGCCCTGGTCGATGCGGACCTGCAGCACTTCACGATCGTCGGGACGGCTGGCGGCACGCCCTTCTATGCCGCCGCAATCCCGGGCGGTACCTTCGTCGTCCTGGCGTCGATTTACGACTCGACCGGCTACTCGCTCCTCGTCAGTCCCTTTTCTGCGTCCGGCATCCTGGGAGTGACCACCCAGCTGAAAGGCTACCGAGGAAACATCGTGCCGTTTCAGGACGGCTATGTGCTGATCTGGGATGACGAAACCAATCTCCATTACGGTCAGCTCAGCGCCGGCGGCCGACTGGTGTCGTCGATGATCATCGGGCCGGGAAAGCTTGGGTTTCCCAGGCTGGCCACGAGAGACTTCAGGCTGGTGGCATCGTGGGAAGCGTTTCTTGACGATACGCACACGCGCATTTGCACGGTCCGGTTCGAAACGATTTTCCAACCGGTGTGTTCTGCGGTCTCGACGACGCTTCAGCATGACCCGGCCATCGCCACGTCGGCGACGTCCATCCTCGCGGCGTGGAGCGACCGTGCAAGCGCAGTCTCCCGCGATTCCGTCCGTGTTCTTCGAACGCCAATTACGGAAGCGCCGCACGTCGAAGCCGGCCTGGGGCGGAGCGTTTCCGACACATCATCGATGCCGGCCGCAGAACGGCGCGCCGACGGCTCGTTGGCCGTGGCATGGAGCGAGTACAACGGGTCCACGAAGCACACGGAAATCCACATCGGCGGCAAGACCGGTCAAGACAGGATCGTTGAGCGTGCGGTGTTCGCCGATGACCTCGATCAGACGTCGCCTGCCATCGCTCCGGGCCTCGGCCGAACGATGACGCTGTGGGAGGAAGGACCAGTCCAGTCGCCGACCATTCGCATGACGATCTTCAATGATGCGACGAAATCCATCATCGCCACCTTGCCTCTGGCCGCGGGAAGCGCGCCGGCCGTTGCGTTCGACGGCAAGGAATGGCTGGCGACGTGGCAATCGCCTTCCGGCGTCGTCCGCTTCGCGCTCTTCAACAGCGATGGGAACACCATCGCCTCGGGTGCGATGCCGACAGAGACGCCTGCGTCGTCCTTTCAGAGAGCTCCCGCCGTGGCCTGGAGCGGCAAGACGTTCTTCGTGACATGGCACGAGACGGTTGCGTCCGGCGCGGGTCTCTCTCCCGGCGAACGCATCGAAGTCGCTACCGTCAACACGTCCGGCGTGGCATCCGTATCGAGAACGCTCGACAGCGCGGATGCCGGTCTGGCCGTGCCGTCTGTCGGCGCAAACGGCAGCCGTCTGCTCGTGTCGTGGGGAACGCCGTCGGGCACGCTCCGTCAGACACTCTTCGACGACGCCGGCAAACAGCTGAGCGCATTCATCGACTTCGCATCGCCGTCCCCCGTGGTGCGCACGCGAACGCGCGCGATGCCGAATGGATACGCGATGTTCGCAGTATTGGCCGGGAGCCGCATCGCCCTCACCGCAACCGATGGCCGCGCGCTCGGCGCGTTCGATGTTCCGGAGTACGCCGCCGGCGGCGACTTTGCCGCCGATCCCGACGGCCGTTTCGTCCTTGTCTATTCGCGCGCCGTCGTATTCACCGCCACCTTCGCGGAGACCGTAGGAGCGCCGCTCAGTCTTCCGCGCCAGCACGCCGCGCGTCGCTGACGTAGACGCCCGGATGTTTCTTGCCGTATTCGAGTTATGTCCCTGCCCCGGTTGCTCCTGGTTGCCTCGCTCGTTCTCGCCTCTGTTGTTCACGCTGCCGAAATCCCGCTGGCTGTGCCGCGCATCGGTCCCTCATCAACACCGCACTTTCGATACGGTACTGCCGTGGCCAGCAGCGGCCACGGGTATCTGGTGGCGTGGGAAGAGCGTGAGATGCAGGCCTATCCGCCGGGAACGATCATGGTCCGCGCGTTCGATGAGCGCGGCGTTCCGCTGCGGCCGGCAGCGACGGTGCTCGGCGGCGGGATGGTGCCGTCGATCGCGTGGAACGGGCGCGAGTACCTCGTCGTGTTCGGCGAGCGCGGATCTCGATTCGGGTCGGTGTTGCCGATTCCTGCTGCGGCGATGATGCGCGTCTCCGAAGACGGCGTTCCGATCGATCAGGCGGCCGTCGCGATCGCGAAACAGCAGAACGCCTACACCGGGAACACCTCGGTGGCCTGGAACGGGTTCGAGTATCTCGTCAGTTGGAGCGGCTACACGCGCGGCGCCGCGCTGGTCACGCCCGATCTTCAGATCCGCATGATCGACGTCTCCGCATTCGGCTGGCCGGTCAGCGTTGCCTCGAACGGCAGCGGCTTTGAGATTGCGGGAACCGCCACGTCCGGCACGCCGCCCGGCGAGGTGCGTCTCATGGACGTCGATGCAGCCGGCGACACCGGCGCGGTGCGCATCGTCGGGCAGGGTGTGAGTCCGTCGCTGGCGGCGGTGGACGGCGACTACGAGTTGCTCTGGCGCAACGACGAAGGATTGCAGGCCGCAATGGTGACGCCGGACCTTCATCCGCGGACGCTGACGACGTTCCAGACGGCAAATGCAAGCGTCGCTTCGACGAACGGCGCGATCGCCGCCACGTGGACCGAGTTTCCGCATCTTCCCGGCGTCTACACGAGCCGCGTCTGCACGGCGCGCCTCGACATTTCGACGCCGCCGCGTTGTTCGGCCGAAGCGATGGACCTGCAGCACGATCCGGCGATCGGAATCGCGAACGATACGTTCCTGCTTGCCTGGAGCGATCGCACCAGCGGCATCGACGACATCCGCATCGACGTCAGCGCGAAGGGGAGCCTGCCGCTTGCCAGCGCGGACGGACGCATCGTCTCCGAGTCGGCGGCGAATGAGGGTCCGCCGGCGATTGAGCGCCGCGCGGATGGCGCCATCATCGCCGTCTGGAGTGAAAACAATCTCGTCACCCGGCGCGACGAAATCCATATCGGAGGCGTCGACGCGAGCGGCGTGCCGCTGCCGGACCGCGCCATCGCGCCCGGCGCAAGGAATCAGAACACGCCGCATATCGCCCTCGGCGGCAGCCGTGCGCTCGTCATCTGGAATGAGGATACGGTGGGCACGAGGCCGTTGATGGGCAGCGTCGTCGACACCGCGAGCGGCGTTGCGTCCGCTCCGATCGTGATCGGCGAAAGCGTCTTCGACGCCGCCGTTGGATTCGACGGCACCGAGTGGCTGGTCGCTACCGGCCGTCAGTTTTCGATCGTCGATCTCGCCGGGCGCATCGTGCAGCAGGGATCGGTCGATGACGGCTCGGTCGCCATCGACCTGCAGGCGGTCGCAGCGATCGATGGGGGATTCGTGCTGGCACGGTCCGAGACCGCCGGACAGAACCGCCGCATTCGCACGTCCAGGATCACGAAGACGGGTGGGACGTGGATCGCGTCCAACCCCACGATCCTCGATGTCGACGAATCATTTCTTTCCGCGCCGGCAGTGGCAGTCAACGGCGATCGCGTGCTGGTCACCTGGGTGTCGCTGCGCGAAGTGCGCGAGGCGATGCTCGACCGCAATGGCGCACGCGTCGGCAGCAACGTGGCCTTGCCGTGGCTTCGGAGCGTCTACCGCACGCGTTCGCGGCCCGCGCCGGGCGGATTTGCCACGCTCGTTTCGAACAGCGTCATCCTGACGTCGCTGGACGGGCGTATTCGCGGCGTCGTCGATCTCCCGGCGAGCTTCGTCTCCGATTTTCTTGTCGACGGCGATGCGCGATTCACGATCGCCTACAACCGTTTCGCAAGCGGAGCTGGCGATATGGGAAGGACGTCTCGTGCCTTCGTGGGAACGGTCGAACCGGGGCGGCTCCGCGCGGCGAGAATGCGATAGGCGGTTTCGGTTTTTGATGGGTGACAGAACAGCCCGCTTAGGAATATGCTGTCATAGCATGAAAATTCGCGCTGGGCTTGTCGTCGTCCTCTCACTCCTCACCAGCCTACCTTGTCTGATTGCGGCGGAAACGCAAATCTCGCAATCGACGCTCGGCGACGTTGCGCCGCCGTACCGGTTTCGAACATCCGTCGCCACCAACGGCCGCGGCTATGTCGTGGCGTGGGAAGCGACGGCCGACGCGAACAGCGACGTGAGGAGCATCTACATCCGCGTGCTGGGCGCAGATGGTGTTCCGCTGCGGCCGTCGCCGACGCTGCTCGGATCCGGCCGTGAGCCGCGCGCGGTTTGGAACGGCCGCGAGTACCTCGTGGTCTGGGGGATTACCACACGGACGTTCGGAACGACTCCGACGCCATCCGTCGTCGGCACGCGGCTCCGCGAGGACGGATCGCTCATCGATCGCCAACCGGTCACGCTGGTGAATGAAGTGAATCCGTTCTCCTATTTGACGACGGTCACCTGGAACGGGAGCGAGTACCTGGTCACGTGGGGCCGAGGCATGGCGCTCGTCAGCGCGGATCTGCAGCACTCCAGACTGATTCTGCTTCCCTCCGTCGGGTCGCTTACGTACTCCGCGACCGTCGGCGGTTCCTTTGTCGTTCTTGCCGAGGTTCGCATCGGGTCGACCTGGCAGTACTACATCGTGCCGATGTCTGCGACCGGAACGTTCGGAACGCTGAACCTGCTGGGCGGCGCGCGCGCCAACGTCATCGCATCCGGCGACAGCTACGCCGCGATCTGGGACGACGAAACGAACCTTCACTTCGGGCGGCTGCGGAGCGACGGCACGGTCGTTTCGTCCTCCATCGTGGCGCCGGGAAACGTCGGCTATCCGAGGCTTGCGGAGCGAGACGGCAGGATCGTTTCGTCCTGGGAGTCCTTCCTCGACGACACAAACACCCGCATTTGCACGGCGCGATTCGACACGCCGATCCAGCCGCTCTGCTCCGCAATCTCCGCGAACGTCCAGCACGATCCGTCGATCGGTACATCGTCGACCTCGGTGTTCGTGGTCTGGAGCGATCGCCTCAACTCGCGCGATTCCGTTCGCGGGTTGATGTCGCCGACGTCCGCGCTGCCGCAGGTAAAGGCCGATTCGGGCCGCAGCATCTCCGACCTTTCATCAACGCCGGTCGCCGAGAAGCGCGCCGACGGCTCGATCGCCGTTGCGTGGAGCGAGTACAACCCGTCGACGAAGCACACCGAAATCCATCTCGGCGGCAGAAGCAGCCAGGGAACGAAACTGGCTGAGCGTGCCGTCTTCGCCGATGATTTCGATCAGACATCGCCCGCATTCGCCGCGGGACTGGGCCGGACGATGGTGCTGTGGGAGGAAGCAGCTGCGGAGTCGCAGAACATCCGCATGACGATCATCAATGACGCGACCAAAGCCGTCATCGCTACGGTGCCGATCGCCGCGGGAAGCGCGCCGTCGATCGCGTTCGACGGAAAGGAATGGCTGGCCGTGTGGCAGTCTCCTTCCGGCATCATCCGCTTCGCGCTGATCAACAACAACGGAACCACCATTGCCTCGGGCGCGATGCCGACGGAAACACTTTCCGATTCGCTCCAGGCTGCGCCCGCCGTCGCATGGAGCGGGAAGACGTTCCTCGTGACGTGGCGCGAGACCATCGCGCCCGGCAGCGGACTCCTTCCCGGCGAGCGCATCGAAGTGGCGACGGTCAACGCGGCCGGCGTCGCGTCCCCATCGAAAACGCTGGACGGCGCCGAATCCGGTCTGGCCGCGCCCTCGGTCGCTGCAAACGGCGGGCGCGTGCTCGTGTCGTGGGGGACACCGCCGGGCACGATTCGTCAGACGATGTTCGACGACGCCGGCAAACAGTTGACCGGATTCATCAACTTCGCGTGGCCGTATCCCGCGTCGCGCACGCATACGCATGCGGTAACGAACGGATTCGCGACGCTCGCCGGAAATCGCATCGCGCTCACCTCAGTCGATGGCCGCGCGATCGACGCGGTGGACGTTCCGGACATTGCCGCGGGCGGCGACTTCGCCGCCGATGCCGACAGCCGCGTCGGTCTCGTCTACGGGCGCTCCACTGGAACTCCTACGATCGCCACCTTCGTGCAGAGCATCGCGCTGCCGCGGATCGAACTGCCGCGCGGACGTCCCTCCAGACACTGATACCGGGTACACATTTCGAATGCGGTAAGCTCCGTGCCCATGGCCGTCACCGGCTTCCTGACCGACTCCACGCTTTGCATCGGATGCAAAGCGTGCGAGGTGGCGTGCAAGGAGTGGAACGACGTCCCCGACGACGGTTTCGTCTGGAGCGGACTGTCGTACGACAACACGCTCGCGCTCGGGCACTCCACGTACCGGCATGTGAAGTTCGTCGAACGCGAACCGAAAGCGGGGTGCGGCGGAAATTCGAATCAGCAGGTGACGTGGGAGTTCTCGTCCGACGTCTGCCGGCATTGCGGAAACGCCGGATGCCTGGAGTCGTGTCCGACCGGCTCGATCGTGCGGACGGAGTTCGGCGGCGTCTTCGTGCAGCCCGACATCTGCAACGGCTGCGGATACTGCGTCGTCTCCTGTCCCTTCGGCGTGATCGACCGGCGTCCGGACGACGGCCGCGCGTTCAAGTGCACGTTCTGCTACGACCGCCAGAAAGCGGGCGCGGAGCCGGCCTGCGCGAAAGCGTGTCCGACCGGCTCGATCCTTTTCGGACCGCTCGACGATCTCGAAGCCGCCGCCGACCGCCGCATCGCCCAGCTTCACGCGAACGGCATGGACGACGCGTCGATCTGGAATCCGAAGGAGACGAGCGTCGGCGGCACGCACGCGTTCTTCATCGTCCGAGGAGATGCGAGGAACTACAACCTGCCGCCGAATCCGCAGGTGCCGACGGTGCTGTTGAAACAATCCTGGAGCGCGGCTGCGGTGGCCGCGGGCGCGATCGCGGCAGCATCATTCGTCGCATTCGCTTTGGACAAGCGCAGCGCGAGAAAGCGTAGCGACCGGAGCGCTGGCGTCCCGCCGGCTGGCCCGGCGGCGTCATCGCCGCCGAATGCGAGGCTTGGCAGGAAGTGACATGAAAACGCCTGACCAACAGTCAGAGAAGCGGCTGGAGCAACTCCGCGAGCAAGCAGCCCTCGGCCGAATCGACGCCAGCGGCGTCCGCCCGCCCGGTTCGCCGATGCCCGAAACTCCCAGCTACTACGGACTGCCGATCGTCAAGCCGCCGGTGTGGACGTGGGAAGTGCCGCTCTACTTTTTCGCGGGCGGCGCGGCGGGCGCATCGAGCGTCATCGCCATCGCCGCGCAA
>Ga0157375_10000199_pt1 | contig 56013 bp, 50 predicted proteins | sample M35metaG_FD_115311 | JGI IMG/M metagenome (GOLD analysis project Ga0157375, IMG submission 115311) | Miscanthus rhizosphere microbial communities from Kellogg Biological Station, Michigan, USA - M3-5 metaG | ecosystem: Host-associated > Plants > Roots > Rhizosphere > Soil | place: USA: Michigan...
CGCACCACACCGCGTCGGCCGTCGCACTGGTCGGCGGCGGCTCGCAGCCGCGGCCGGGCGAGATCTCGCTCGCGCACCACGGCGTCCTGTTTCTCGATGAACTTTTCGTTTAGTCTTCAGTCACTATCTTAGCACAGTGCAAAAAACTGCACAGCATAGCCATTTGATCGGCTCTATGCTAAAAGATATCCATGACAATTGGCACAATCTTTCGATCAATGCGGTGCTTCCAGGGTTACCCCCTAGACAGGCTTCCTGAGCGTCTACTTGCGGCTATCGGCCCAACACCGGATCAAAGGACGGCTAGGTGCCTACTGAGGCTGCAATGCTATCTCGAGGTAACAGAGGAGAACCTCGAGGCTACGAATGCGAGATGCCCCGAGCCATTGCTCAACTTCGTAGCAGCCAATTTCTCGAAACGCTTCGTCAGCATGAGGAACCCGTGGACTGATCTGAGAAAGCTGAAAACGTCCTTGGGGGGTTCTTTTCCCGCTGACGAGTTACGCGTTCCTGGGTCTTGGAATAGAGACGGGTGGTCGGAAGGATTTCGGGCACGCGTCGAGCACTTCGCCCAACGCGCGCTTAACCCTGATCGCGTCGCTTTTTGGAAAGGATGGATCGCGTTCAACGCGGCTGGGAAGCGCACCGACTTGACCCTGTGGAAATTTCACCGTGCATTCGGCCAGAAGCGTACCGATCAACTCTTCTCCGCGGCAGACGATTGGTTTCGCAGCGCACGCGATACTAGGCCCCCGTTCATCGCCGACTTCTCCTCTTGGCTTGCGGACCACCAAGCGACCATAGACTTTGACTCGTCAACTGAATTGGGCGCGGCCTTTGCAGAGTACTATCCGTCAGCATTACGTAGAGGGCACGCTTCTGGCGTGAGCCTAGCCGTGCTTCTGGCACTGTGGTCGCGCTTTGTGCAAATACTCTATGACCATTTGCTCGGCCGCGATTGGGCAGTTCCGTTGCCAGCAGTGCCTCGTCCAGAAAACAAACGGCCACCAGGTGCAAAAACAAGCATACGCACGACTCCGCGAGGAGTAGAGATCAAGCATTCGCTCGTTACGCCAGTGCCGCTAGAGGTTAGCGATTCGGAGGCGAAGGAACTAATCTTTAGAAATATCCGACGCGACGTAGATATTTTGCTTCTCTGGGCCCGCGAGGAGGTCAAGTTAGCTCGCGAGCGGGCTGAGCGGCGCAAGGTCCTCGCCAAGACGGGGATCGCAAGCACCCCTTCGACAAGGGGTGTAAATTCCGGCCTTCGTTATCGGCTAAGCAGGACGTGTCCAGATTGGTTATCGCACGCGTCGGCGACATTCGAGGCAAACAACTTCTCACACCTGTACAACGGTCGCGCCGCAAGTCTGATCTACCCAACGCCGGTAGCAGATACCTGCTGGGACTTGGGGTTGCCAACGCCAGCATTGCTTTTAGCCCATGCAGCGGTCCTCGTTGCTGCGCACCCGAAAATCACCCCAGCCTTCCTTGATCAACTCGAACTCTTTGATCGAGATGGAAAGCAGATTGGCCTCATTCAAACCGACGCGGGCTGGTATCTGTGCGGTGCAAAACGACGCAAGGGTGCGAGGTTCGCAGAGCAGCGCGTCCTTCTAACTTCGGAAACCCTCCAAGTCGTACGAGACGTAATCGCACTTACCGAACCATTGCGACAGCGGCTGCGAGACGAGCAGCACCCGAACTGGCGGTTACTCTTCATCGCCACCCCAACACTCGGATTGCGGCCGAGGGCATGGAATTCGACCAGCCAGGCCTCGCGCAAAACGGATTGGTTGGCTGAGCGATTCCGCTTGCTTGCCAATATCGACGATACAGAAGCAACCGACTTGGCGGAGCGTTTCAGCCTCAGGCGGTTGCGGGCAAGCGCCGCCATACTCATCTATTTCGAAACCGGCTCGGTACAACGCATGGCTGAAGCACTAGGGCACGAAGTGTTCGTTCCGAAGCTGTTGGATCACTATCTCCCCAAGCCGCTGCAAGAGTTCTTTACGGAGCGCTGGATACAGATCTTCCAAACCGGGATATTGTGTGAAGCGCTAAAGACCTCCCAGTATCTTTTGGACGCCACCACCTTCCAGACGATGGAGCAGCTCGATACCTTTTTGGAAAACCACGCGCTGCGACGCATACCAGCGCATCTTGAGAATCCAGATTCGGTCGGTGATGCAGTCTCTGATCAAGCTACCTCAAAAGTAGTATTCGGTATTGAGATCGGCGTTCTCACACTTCTCCTAAGTCTTGAAGCCGCGGTACGCCGCTCCACAGGGCACCCGTGCGGACGAGCCATTCGTTGGGCACGTATTTGCGAACGACTCGTTCCCCATCTCGAGACACAGGCCGAAGAGCCCGAGTTTCGCCGGATGATCGCCGACGCGAAGCGCTTGGCAAATCCAGAGAAAGTGGAACATCTCATTCATGAGTAGTTCCGAAGCACAAAAGCAAGCAGCCTACGAGCCAAATTCAGAACTCGAGGCGCTCCTAGCACCGTATGTGCGAGCTGCCGGCCCAAGATACCGGACGGCAAGGTGGCTGGCTTCCGACTTCAATGCGACGACGTGGAAAATAGCCACCGAAGTCGATTTCGAAATCGATTGGGCCATTCGATTGCCCGACGGTGAGCTGCTGACATCCAAGAAGCACGCCGCACTTTGCGAGACACTCAAGTGTTGGTTGATAGCCCGGACGCATATCGATACACATGGCGGAAGGATGTACTCGCGCCACCAGGAGAGGCTAACCCTAAAGAACACCCTTCTTTGCATCGACTACTTTCTCCTACACGCGCAGGACTTGAAGGTTGATCAGTTCGGATTAGCAGCCATTACGACAAATGATCTGCATGCATTCGTCGGAACAGTCGCATCAAACAGATCGCCGGAAAAGACGATTTACAAGTGGCACGTCCGACTAACTGAATTCCTTAAACAAAGGATCGATGACACTCAAAGGAGTGCGCTAGAAGAGGTTCTCTCAAGTGACAGCGAATTGAGCGGCCCGATAGTTGATGAGTCGGAGCGCGTGACGACGCTATCAGATTCCGACGTTCTCGCTGCTAGGGCTTGGCTTGCATCGGCTAATTTGTATAAGTCGGGCTATGGAAGCTTTCGCCTCGTACCGCGGTCGGACCGGCTGGTGGCCGAGATCTATCAAAACACGCTATCCGCTAAGCTGCGCCGCTTTCGGTTACCGCCAGAACTCTCGGTCGGAGCGAATTTCCGCATCATGACTGAGTATCCGCGCGCTCGCGTCAGATCAGAGCGAGATGCCAGGATGCGTCAAAGAGACCTTTTTCGGATAACGGATGGACTATCCTCCCTAAACCTCCTCAGAGCAGAAAGGTTGCCCGCCCCCGAGGTGGATATTCGGTCGATCAGAAACTTCGCTAAGACTCTGGACTTCAAAGTGGAGGGTCGGTATCGGACGCTCCCACAACAAGTCGTGTTCAGTGCACTCCAGAAGGCGGTCGAATATGTCTTGCAGTACGGAGATGAGTTGGTAGATAGTTTTCTGTCTCTTGCCGCAAAGGCCCTTGAGGCCGGCATAAGTACCTTTAAGTTTGCGCAACGGGCAGATATTTGCGCTTATCTCGGTCCGAAGTGCAAACAGCTCAACATTCGCGCATGGTCAATCGGTGACACCTACCATCTGCGCGTAACTCCATCGAACCAAGTCGAATACTATGCCGCCTTGCGATCCAGTCCAGGCCTCTACGAGGCACTCATTTTACTTTTTGGATCAATACAGGTGGCGACAGGCATTCTGTCGGCGCGGCGCGGGGGCGAGTTGATCGATCTGATCGCTGGAAAGTGTTTGGACGTAAGCAAGACCCGCCTTTTGTTTCGCAATCGCAAGAGTGGGTTGGCGGAGATGCGCAATCTTGAGGCGCGGCCAATCCCACCGATCGTGGTCAGATTCGTTGCCCTGCTCGAGCGCCTGCAAGACGGTCTGATACGGCTTAGGGCGATGACGGAACACACCCACCTGTTCGCGCCACCGGCATATCACGGAGACCAGTACATCGCGGCCCTTAACCACTCCTCATACAACGCAGTTCTGGATTTTTTCGCTGACTGGGCTCAACTGCCATTAGACAAAGATGGTCGACGGTACTATCCGCGCCAGCACCAGTTCAGGCGTTTCTTCGCGATGCTCTTCTTTTGGGGAGGCGGTTTCGGCGGAATTGACACTCTACGCTGGTTTCTCGGACACACCAATGCTGAGCACGTGTGGCACTATATTACCGAGTCAACACCGGGCGCGACAATTCGCAGCGTTGCTGCGGAGTGGGCAGCGTACGGCGTAAAGCACAACACTCTTGAGGCGCAAGTTCTGGCCGAGGAACTACAAGCGCATTTTGGGACAAGCGATTTCCGTATTCTCGATGACGAAGCGCTCTGTTTGCATCTGGAAGATTTGATCGAAGAGGGACGTCTGAAAATTGAGCCACAATTCCTAGATGGCAAGAATCAGTATCGCATAGCCGTAGTGCTGAGTGGATATGCGCGAGCGTAGCGAAAAGCACTTCGAAAGAAGACAACGCGATCTCGTAAGCGTTAGAGCGCTCGCAGAGTTACTTCGTCAGATTGTCGGCGAGCCCGGGAAGTATCTGGCGGATGCAACGCTCCTGAGCGCCCTTCGAAGTCAAGGAGCGTTGGCTAAGAGAGCGTTTCCAGATCTTGGAATATCGGCGATGTCGTTGAATCATCAGCGCCGCCTGGCCGACGAAGTACTTGGCTCTTTCGGGGCGCTCGATGATCTTAGACGCTCGGCGCGTGATGCCATCGTGCATGCGATCGCAAGAGTGAAACGAGGCAACGTCCGCACCAAGGATGGCCTACTGGCCCGCGTGCGCGAGCTGGAGGCGGATAACCAGTTGCTCCGCCAAGACCTATTCGTGCTTCAGCGAGCCTATGACCTACGCTGCCAGCAGGCTCGCCGTTACGCCACCGCTGCCGGCAAGAGCACGCTCGCTATGTCTGAGAAGGAGCATGCTGAGATCGAGGCCACGTTCTCGCTACGTAAAAAGCCGATTCGGACAGATAACATCGTTGATCTGAACCAGGAGCGTAGCCGTGCGCACCCGCGAAGGTAGCCGTCAACTTTACGTACTCAGCGACGCAGACTTCGAGGCCCCGAACTTCGTTGACCCTGCCGGTAAACTGCATACCTGCGTCGCGAACAATATTCCCTTAATGATCTGGCCTGATGGCGGCTGGTGCCATCCCGGCAATAGGTATATGCGCGAGCTTTTTGAGAAGGGGCGCTCAAGGAGAAACCGAGGCGGCTCGCTGGCCGTTGCCGCGGCACACATTAGCCAGCTCTTGCGGTACTGCTATTTTCATCGCAGTGCTCCTGTCGATCTTCTCGAACTCACCGAAGATGACTTCCGCGCCTTCGTCAAAGTCTTGGAACTAGAGCCTGATCCTCTAAGGCCAGGAGAGAAGCGACGAGACGCGAACAGTGTGATTGCGATTGGCCGGACTTGTCTCGGATTTCTCGCGTCCGCAGGCGCACACGCGGGCAACCCCTGGTTGGTATCCCCGGAGGGTCAGATTCGTGGCACACGACGACTTATCGAAGTTCGAGACACCACGTCATCGAGCCCACCGAAAACTATCGAGGTCTGGGATCACACAGCTCTTCCCAGCCCTGATCCGAAGAAAAGACGGCTCCCCATTGCAACCGCAAAGATCGAGGAAATGAGGGCTGCGGTGGCCAAAGTGAGCACGACAAGCCATCAGAGAGCGCGCAGACACCTCATTCTGCTTCTACTTGAGATAACGGGCGCCCGTCGAGGCGAAATCGCAGAGATCACGATAGGTAATGTAGTAAAAGCCGCATCTATGCAGCTTCCTATGCTCAAGGTCCCAACTCTAAAAAAACGTCGCAGCGAAGAACGCTATGTTCCGATATCGCGGCACGACATCGCATTTATCTTGCAGTACGTCGAGGTTCATCGACGTTCGATAGTGAGGCGAAAGTGTGCTGGCAAAGACCACGGCATATTGCTGGTGTCAGAAATTGACGGTCAACCTATCACTCCCAACACAATAACCCAAGAGATACGCATCCTAAGACTCGCGGCCGGCATCGGCGAGAAGGCATGCCCGCATATGTTCCGGCACCGCTTTCTTACCAAGCTATTTGTAGCGCTAATTGAACAGCATAATATCGAGAACAAAGATGAGTTTCGACGCTTGCTTCTAGAGAGCGAGGCCTTGAAGAAAAAGGTCGCAGAATGGACAGGCCAATCCATCAGTGCCTTGCAGGGGTACATCGATCTTGCGTTTGAGGAGGTTGGTTCGTTCAAAAGGGTCTACAACCTCGTGACTGCCTCACTGGCAATTGACTCCTTTGCCGCAACCATCGCGGCAGAGCTCGACGCGATCGATGCTGGAGAGCAGCCATTGCTCATTCTTCAACGGCTAAAGTACCAACTTGAGCAATTCAAAATTGATATTGCCAACGCAAAGGAGGCGGCTTGATTTCTGGTTACTTCGGTCCGCTGTCTGGCCGGCGCCTAACTAAGGAGAAAGGCTTTGACGCGATGTGCGAGATTTCCTACACCATGTCACGGCTATGTCTGATGCTAGTGTCTGCGGGCACTTGAGATACTGCGACTGCCCCGGCTGCCTGGCCACATGCGCCTGACCGGTCCGGGACGCCGAAAGCAAGCGCCGGCGGCCGGGGCGACCAAGCTGTTGGGGTAGGCTCGGGTGCGACAGTTCGCCCCCTAGCGACACTTGTACCGGACTAGAAGTCGCCTGCCGTCGGCAAGGCGTCCTTTGCGCGCACTGGGTGTCATCGATGCAACAAGTCTTGACGTTCCTAATAATTGCGCTGGCGGTGGCGATGAGCGGTTGCGCAAGGAACGCATCGAAGCTCCCAAGCTCCGAGCGCGAGGCAGTGCCAACGCCTGCTGAAACGAATCCTAGTGATGCTCACCCAGAATTCCCTCCAGAGATGGCAGCGGAATTCGCACTGCGGCGGGCAGCCTCCTCCGTGGCCAAGGTCCGAATGCCAGACTCGGAAAAGACACCGGGCAAGGCCTCGTACCGAACGTTGGATCAGATATGCCGGCCTGGCGCGGCGAGGGACGAGCGCAACGTCAGCGAGGCCGAAAAGAAGCGCGTCTACGAACTGTACGGAGTCGCCAAGTGTGAAGGTTACTGTAAGGGCAAACAGGGCTGCGAGATCGACCACCTGATTAGCCTGGAGATCGGCGGAGCCAATACCGAAGACAATCTCTGGCCACAACCGTATGACGGCGACTGGAACGCACACGACAAGGACCGTCTTGAGGGCAGACTGCACCTACTCGTCTGTAAGCGACAAATCGCACTTCGCGAAGCTCAAGAGGCCATTTCCACAGACTGGGTCGCCGCATACAAGAAATATGTAGGTCCAGACCGCAAGCCGCCCAAGTCGATCGTCGTTCACTGCCCAAAGTAATGGGTGCCGCTATTTGTCGACGGATTCATTCAATTTGGCCAAGCCGGGGAGGCAATATGGCATGCTTGAATACCAAGGCATACTCCTGGATATGCGCGCTAGTCTTGATGACGTTTCTGTCCCGTGATTGCCTCGCCCAGAAGTTCCCGGATTATGGCTACGCGCCACCAACCGACTGGCAGGGAGCCACTTTTGCCCTCAGTCAGAACTATCCGGCGACACTTCCGCCGCCGGAGAACTATCCATGGCTAACAATCGACTTCAAAGCACGCCCGGACGATTACCTTTGGGCTGTTCTCCGCTACTGCTTCGAAGGAAATGTTGATATCGACTTTCTCGTCCAGAAGAACACCGTTCGCATGTGGTATCACGCGCCATGGCTGCATTTTGGCCCTAACGGTCGAGAGTTCGTGCGCGGATTGACCAAGGAACGGGGATCGAGAAAGTACGAGCTCGCACCCACGCAGACGGAGCCCTACAGGAATTTCGCCGTCGGCTTCTACAACGCGCCCGGTGGCTATGCCATCGGGCGCGTGTGGCAGGACCCAACGAAGCCAGATGCGAAGCAGGCGAAGTTCCCTGAAGGCACAGTGACCTTCAAGCTGCTGTTCACCACAGCGCCCGAGTCCACTGTTCCGATGCTGACGGGTTCGCCCGAATGGGTCGCTGACATTGATCGATCTCCGACAGCGCAGCAAGTGCTGACGTCAAAGGTCCGTCTCTTGCAAATCGACGTTGCGGTCAAGGATCAGCGGTCGCTCGACGGTGGCTGGGTGTTCGGAACCTTTCACTATGACGCCTCCGTGCAAGATCAAAGCCCTTGGCTTCGCTTAAGGCCGCTCGCACTGATGTGGGGCGACGACCCATCCTTGACAGCTGCCGCCTATGCCAACGGTACGCGGCCTGCAGAGGGATGGGTCAACCCGGCGTCTCCCATCGTGCAGTACCGCTCGAATCCTCCCTCTGGCACAACTCCGCCGTCGACCATGGGGTGGGCAGGAAGGGGCAATGGACCGGTCGACAACTCAATCAGTTCGTGCATGAGCTGTCACAGCACAGCCCAAATCCCCGCGACGTCTCCAATGACGCCGCCAGCGAGCTTGTCTGACTCGCAGAAGCTGCGCTGGTTTCGTGACACAGGCATTGGCGAAGCCTTCGACAGCGGCTCTACGAGTCTGGATTTCTCGCTGCAACTCGGTGTGGGCATCCAGAACCTTGAGCAATTCCAAGCCAGCGTCAAGAACCTAGGGGGGTTTTTTAGCAAGAAGCTTGCGATACCGCCTGGAGCGATGGAAAAGCGGCGCGAGTATCGCTTCACTCGAGAGCCTGACTAGGTTTACTGCCGCTCGTTCAAACTTTCTAGCGCAACCAGTCGAGGGCAAACCTTTGGCTCAATTCACCATTTGCCGCCCGCAATGCCTAAACAACCATCCGCAATCCGTGGCACTGTGCTAGCGTTACACGACTGACCACAACTTGCCAGCGCCCAATGCCCAATATCGGCTCTGTATTGAAAACAGAAATCGTGCGACTCGCACGAAAGGAAGTCCGCAGCTACATGGCGCCGATGCGCAAGAGCCTTGGTGTGCAGCGTCGCAATGTCCAAAACCTAAAGCGACTCCTCGCCGAATCCAACGCGCGCCTGACGCAACTCGCGAAAACTCAGGAGCGAAGCGTCGAGACTGGCAACGCGGCGAAGTCCTCCGCCAAGGTGCGATTCGTCGCCAAGGGGCTTCGCTCATTGCGTAGCAGGCTCGGAGTTTCTGCTAACGACTTGGCTAGGCTGATTGGCGTAAGCCAGCAGTCTATCTACAACTGGGAGACGAAAAAGGCAGTCCCTCGTGCCGAGCAACTACAGGCGCTTGCATCCGTTCGAAGTCTCGGCAAACGCGAGCTGCAGGCGCGCTTGCGAGGCCTCACCCCTGTACGGGCAGCGAAGCGAGACTTGGCAAAGAAGGGTAAGTAGGCATTCGCAGCTCACATCGCGCACGACGATTGTTTGCGTAGTGCGTTTTACGGGTAGCACCTCCCCTTCGATTCTGCTATTTTTTCTTAGTGACTGGCGTGCGTTTTGCCCGCACTCAACAAGGAGATGTCGATATGTTTTCCTGGATAGGAAATACGCCGACGAGACCGGTGACTGTCGGCCCTACGCACGCAATCGCTTCGTTCCTTTTCTTCGTGGCGCTTCTCGGTTGGCACATGCCGGCCCAAGCCGGCGCAGGCTTGACCGGCTTCAGCGTCGATCCGGGTCCACCTCCCAAGAAGCCGCCGTCGGCACCATTGCCCCTGTCGACGCGCCAGCCGCTCGTGATCCCTGCGGGCTCCGAGTTGTGCGGCATCGATGACATCTTCAATAGCGGGTTAGAAATCGCGACATTCGCGACGATCGCCCAAATTCCCGGCGGCATTGCTTCCCCTGGTCTTGCTCAGGACATCACCGGCCCTGCTCTGACCCTGTCCCTTACAACGTCCGGCAGCACCACTGATGCCAGCGTCGACGTCACCGGTACGTTTACGGGCCCCGTCAATACCGGCATCACGGTCAACAGCGCCGTAGGCTATGTCGGAGGGGGCAAGTTTCTCGTACCGAATGTACCGCTGGTTTCGGGTTCGAATCCGCTCAGCGTAGCGGCGACGACGATGCCGGGGGCGACGATGACTGCGTCGGGCTCCATCAGCCAGAGTGGGCCTCTAACGCCTATCGTTGTCGCGGTGGACCGGCCAGTCGGGTTTGCGCCATTCGCGGAGAACTTCGCGTACATCGTCGGTGCTCTACCGGGTGGCGCGACCCTAACGACGCTCGCCATCGACTTTCGCGGCGTCGGCACAAACGACTATTCCAGCACCTTCGCGGGCGCACCGAAGACCTATACGTATCAGCAGCCAGGCTTGTACAAGGCCAAGTTCCTCTTCACAGACTCGAACAACGCCACCTACACGATCTACCGATTCGTGCTGATTCAGGATTTCGTCGTCCAACGCGGAATGATGTGTGACATATACGGCTACCTGAAAGACCGGCTAAATGCGCAGGATGCAAACGGAGCAGCCAACCTCTTTCAGCCGGCGGAGCGAAGCACATACTTCTCTTTTTTTGCAGGCATGGGGAGCAACATGCCGACAATGGCAACTCAACTCGGCTTTGTGGTTGAAGGTGTCTTTGGTAACGATTCCGCGGATTTGCTGCTATCGCGCGACAACACCACATCGCAGACCCGAGCTGGGTATCCGCTGCGCATAACCCAGAGCGGGGACGGGGTCTGGCGTATTTCGGAGATGTAGCCCGTGCGCTTCGCTGTTCCGCATGCGTTGATTTTTTTGCTGGTAGCGTCGGCGACGTCTGCAGCGCTCCATGCTGACGCATCGACGGATCCAGCACCGATCGTCGTCGGCGGCGATCAGCCCGAATTACGGAGTACATCGGCATGCAATAGGCACTTCGGTTCGGAACCGCTGGCAACGTGGGTCAATCGGACCGTGCACACACTATGCGATAAGGGTGATGCGGAATCGTTGCTCGCGGTGTTCCTGTTTGCTGCGCCAGGGATCGGCTCGCAAGGTGCGCCAGACTGGATGACGCTAGACCGGGCCAATGCTGTCGGGCAATCCAACCCAGTGGTGCTGTGGACGGTGGCGCTCAACAGCAAGTGCCATATGCCATTCCAAGCGTCCGAGTGCCCGCGAATGGTTACTGCGTCGCGGCAGTTGACTCAGGCAGATGCCGACAATGGCCTCGCTTGGCTCACGCTGGCATACGCGTTGGATCAGAGCCTCGGGGACCCCGCGGACGTCGGTGCTGCGCTCGATCGAGCTGCAGCGGCTTCGCACGTTCACGACTATGGATTCGACTTGCTGAAATTAGCAGCGATGGCCACGGGAGAGGTCGCTATTCCCGATGAAGTGCGAGAGCAGACGACGCAGGCACAATTCCGCCTGCAGTTCTTGAATCCCTTCGTCGCGCCTGCGAGCACGGTGACGGAGTGGCTGAATCAAGGTTGCAACGCCACTAACGCGATACCGCCGCCGGCAGCAGACCAATGCAGGAGAGCGAAATCGCTCCTGCAGCGTGGCGACTCGCGCGAAACGTTGAGCGGTGATACGAAAGCAATCGCTGAGCTGGACGCGGATCAGGCTGCGACGCGAATCAAAGATCAGGCGACGTACGCCAAAGCGTTCATTGACCTAATCCAGAGGTCCAGCAGCGAACGCGAGTGGATGAGCAACATGAAGAGCCACTTGGAAGGCCAATGAGCCCCTCCGTTGACATCGTTGCGAAGTGGCTCTTGGCTGCATCCGCAATGATCGCCATTGGGCAGAGTATTGCCGCAACCTCGGGGACACCTCGAACCATTGGTGCCCGCGAACTTCGCGCCGAGAAGCATGGCCGCATTATCGATGCCGATACCGGCGCTGGGATTCCTGGCGTAAGAGTCATTGTGAACTGGCGCGGTTCCTCAACCGGCCTGTCCGGGTTCTATGGAGGCGGTGGTTGGTGTGATTTGCAGAAGGTCGTTACAACCGATGCCGATGGCAACTACACCGTCCCGGAGGTCTCCAAGGACCTCGATCTGTCCGGCCAGGGCACGCATGGCAAAGCAACAGAGATGGGGTGGATGGGTGTCACCCACAGTGCCGACTGGGTACTCAGCGCCTTCAAGCCTGGATACGTTCAGGTGAGCGACCTAGACCTTGTTCGTCGCGCTGCCGCAGGAGAATGGATCGGAGGCATGACGTTGCAAGTTCCACCGGATGTCAGCATTCGGGCCGGCAAAGTTGAAGTGAAGCCCACTGAGATGCAGAAGCAAGACACCTCACCGTCGGAGGTCTGGGCTTACTACAGCATCGTCAATGCAGCCATCGTGTGTAACGACCGTAATGCGAAGACCATCGAAACATCAGACGTGGCGGACATCCGTCACTCAATTAGTGCCGCTGTGCGGCCAACGCCATGTGCGCTCCCGGGCGACTACCCGATTAGCCCCGAGGCGTTCGGCCACTTCCAGGCACTGGCTCATCAAGGACAATTCGACCCGTCATTTTTCGAAAGGGTAAAAAGGTTGCAGGGAATCGCTCCATCACCTCGTGGGATTGATCCCACTGAGCGGCTGGCGACGACCGCAGGGATACTTTGTCGTGCTTTGCAGGAAGAGGACGCCTCAAAATGACTAGGACTACGCTCATCGTAGCGGCGGGCGGATTGTTGATCGCTCTCGCCAGCACGGCACGCGCTTATGACGCCGAAACTCACGCCTTGATCGCTTACGAAGGCTATCAATCATCGGTGCTAACTCAGTCAGGAGCGAGTTCCGTTGTGTCGCGGTTCGGATTCAACCGCCTCAGCACGTCGACCACTTTCAATGCGTATTGGGTAACGAACCCGACGCTGAACCCGGTTTTCTATTACGACACCATCCCTCCCAACTTCAACCGCGACACAAAGCCTCCTCGCGAGCCAAACGAGTACGAACGCTGCCAAATGCAGCACTTGGCGAATGTCTCATTACCGCCCAACGGCGCTAGTTGGTTGGTAGGCGATCCGATGTTGAGCGGAAGCACCGTCACCTATTTCCCGATGCAGAACTGGTTGATGCGCGGCGACCTGCGAGAGGACGATCTGTCGCCCGTCGGATACTTCTTTGCGCCAGAAAAATGTCCACTTCCAGAGGCCGACCCGTACGGAGGTATAACTCGGGTCGTGAACCATTTCTACGACCCCATCAACGACACCGCACTGACGAGCGGCTGTGCGGTGGCTGGTTACAATGGTGTCTGTGCCAAGTCTGTCGACTGGGCCTTGGGTTTCGTGGACAGTTTTGCGTCGCCCCCCGTCGTCGACACTGCTCGCCGCAATCATTTCACGTACGCCGATGCCCGCGAGAACATGTGGCGTGCGCTCGTCGGCGAGACGGGCAACAGCACACCACCGTACACCGGAGCGGCCCGAGCCTTGGACTCTCAAGAGCGGTTTTATCGATGGGCGACGACATTTCGGTCTCTGGGTGACGTGATCCATCTGCTTCAGGACGGCGCACAACCTCAGCACGTGCGCAATGACGCGCACAGCCCGTTCACGAGCGGCGAGCGCCAAGCGTACGAAGGATATACGAACGCTCGGGTCGTGGGAGTTGGTGTCGGAAGCGTCAATGCCTACGTGCGAGAATTTTTTGCCCAGCCGCAACAGGTCACTGTGCCCCTGGTGGTCACCGGCTACCCAAGCCACCCGTATCCGGCTGTCATGTTCGCAACGCCCGTGCGCTTTTTTTCGACACGCCTAAAGACTGACGGCCCCAATGTACTGCCTGATAACCGCTATGGTTTGATGGACTATACGAATCGCGGGTTCTTCACGGGCGGGACACTTCCCGGCGGTTCTGGGGCGACCTTTCTCGAGCCTCCGAACATCGATGCCACCTATACGGCCATCGCACAACCATGCGTCGCTGGCGCCAGCCTTGCTGCAAGCGTCTCAAATCTCACGTGCAGCCACCTGATGCACACGGTTCCGGATCCAGTAGCGCCGAGCTATGTCGACGAGCTACCCCACGCTACCGGACAGACTAGCCCATTCTCTGCGCCGCCCTTGTTGTTGGAGAGCGCATTCAAGTCAGTCGTCCCCGGCAGCGGTATCCAGCGGCCACACAACGGCTATTCGGTCGGCCTGGAAGAGTTCCAAACAATGGCCAACCTGACTATTCCGCGAGCGATCAGCTACTCCGCTGGCATCATCAACTACTTTTTCAGAGGACAACTGACCGTAACGGGCACACCCGACAAAGTAATCGCAGTGCTCAATCAAGGCACGCAGCACACGATGAATGCTCAGGGTTACCCATGCGTCGGAACGCTTACCACAGATGGTTGTCCGATCTTTGGTTTTCAATCGATTCGGGTCAACGTCCAGAATACGACACCGCAGATCACCGAGAGCGGCAGCGCCACAGTCGTCGCGCAAGCAATGTCGGCGACCAACGCGGGATCCATTACCACAGTCAATCCGCCCTATCTCGTGGCCGTTGCTCGCTATCACCGAAATACGTGCTACGCGCCCACGTTGTCGGGTGAGCGCATCCAGGCTTATTCGAGCAATAATACAGGCGCAATTACCGAGCCGACCTGCGCAGGCGGCCAGACGGTTCGCACGCCATACCAAGAAATATCGGTCTCCAAGTCCTTCGCTGCTACAGCTGCTCAATTGGCTCCCAATGCCGCAGCGTTCGAAGCGCACTTCGATTTCAGCAGCGACCCGATCCCTGTGAACGCAACCGATCTGTTTATTCAGGTCGTCTACCGAGGACCGATGGGCGACGTGACACTCGGGCAGGAGCAGGACGCGATTGCCGTCGGCACACTCGATGTACGCGAGCCGTTGTTTGCAGTCTTCTGGAACAACACAGACTATTGGTGGACAGGGAGCGCTTGGTCGCTGCATAACGGCACGAACCACAATGAGGGTGTGGAATCGTTTTGGGCTTGCGCGGGGAGCAGCAGTCCACCGAAGCTCGTCTATCGCTTCGACGGCGCCATTGGTTCGCCAGCGATGATTGATCCGATCACGAGTTCGAACGTTCCCGGCGTTGTGCGGCTCGGGATTGTCTTCCCGCAACCCGACTTCCCCACGCAGATGAGGACCGTACAGGGAACCGCGGTCGCCTATGCAGGTGATGCCAAGTTTCCTGCTACGTTGTCAAAGGGATCGCCTGGCGAAATCCGGCAAGCAAATCTTGAGAATATAAGTGCAATTACCTTGGCGGCGCCCGTAGCAACCTGCAATACAAGCCTTCCAGTTACACAGGAGTACTGGTGCTTCGACACGGTCCAGAAGCGACGCAGTCCAACTGTGGGCCCACCAACAATAGTGGGTATACCTACGATCCCGGAATTTCTTGCACCGTCAGGAAATTCCACCGGCGCGACGGATGTCGATGCTACTCCTGCCCAGCCTGCCTTTGCCGGTACGACTATCCAGGCGGGAGGAACAGTCCGCTTCGACACGGACGCCACGCTGCTAAGTTGTCCCGGACAGCCGTGATCGCGGCCGGCTCTTGGCAAACGAACTGCCGTCTCCGGGTGTCCGTTCAGCCAAAGGAAAGTTGGTATTCTCAACCTTCGGTAGATCCTTCAGCCTACTCCGCTGAGTTTCACCCGGTAAACGATTTCGCAAATGATCATATCCGAGCCGTTTTCGTTCAAAGTCTCTTTTCAGAGTGGGGATGGAGCGCACCACGTCCAACAGTTCGAGGTTCACTCGCCGCACCTTCCGCTTTTGCCGACCTCGCAAGCACTAGATTCTTTGCCGCGTCCTCCGCTTGGCAAATGGAGCCAGCTCGCCGCCGGCGGCGATCAGTGGTTCGCGGCGCATCTCTATGCCTCGATGATGCCGAACGACCTTCGTGGAATTAGCCCCCTAGCGTTCACGGCGGGTCACGCACTCGAGCTATATCTAAAGTCTGCCGTCACCGCACATGCGTCATTCAAAGAAGCGAAGGATCTTGGACATCGGTTGCCCAAATTATGGAATCTGTGTGAGGAATATCCTGGATTTCCTCTAAAGGGATTGATTCAGCCGCCACTACTGGACAAGGCCAACAAGATCTATGATCAGAATGTTCGAGCAAAGCTCCGCGAAGAACTTCGCAAACACTTGTCTGAGAACGAAATCCTGTACTTGTCGATGCGTCACGTTCAGGACCTCAAATACCTGGGACTACCCGGACAAACTATAGCGTCCGATCAGTACCTCACGTTTGCGCTGCCCGTGCCGAACAAGGTCGCAATCTGGCAACTGGGTACGCTTGCACGATGGGTTTGGGGCGAATGGTGCTGCAAACCGGGCTACAACGGACCATCACTGTACGAACTAGCGAATCGGCTCTTAGTAATATGAAGATGTCGCAAGCGACGGCGTCCCGGACGACTCTCTCAGAGGACCTTGCTAAAACCTCCTTCAATGCTCACTCGACGATAGGCCGCTTACCGCGCCGACTGCTCAAACTCGTCAATGCATTCTCTGATGTTTATGTATTGCGCGGACTTCACAAAGGGAATCGTCGACACGGTCAAGCCGTCGCTCATTCCAACCAAAGTCGGATCGCCTGGATTATGGTTTCTGGGATGATCGTCATGTATGTGAGCGATCAGCCCATCAAAAAAGAAACGAAATATCGGAATCTCGAACGCCGTGCTCGTGTCAGTCGCAGGGATCGTCTTTGTCATGGCCCTGGGAGCGTAGTTGTGAATCACTCCGCGAGTGGACAGTTGCGTCAGCGAGATGGGATAGAACGAGGCTGATCGAGAAATGCCCTTTGCGATCGTTTCGCGCAGAACTTCAAGACGACTCGCGTCGATACTGATTTCTGAAAACTCAAAACGCTTCGTCGCCGCAGCCCTCCAAAGCAAGCTCAAGAAGAACAGCCGCAGTCTCTTGGCATCAATCTCTGGCACGTGTCGAATGCCCCAGCTGTCTCCCCCAATCGGCTCATGGAGGGCGCCAAGATTGTTCATGGCGCCCCAGCCACTCCAAACAAGTTTCTTCTCTCGCAGCACCCGTATCGCCCACGTATCGAGCTCTGCCAGGATGTCCTCGCCTTTGCGCGTCACGAGTTCATCGTCGTACCAGCTATTCCACCGCCTGGAGGGTCGCGTTCCCTTGCCAGCCTGGATGAAGTACGCGCCCTCGATTGCCGGTTTTGTGAGCGCACGCGGAAGCAAGTGCGCCCTAATAAAGGTTCCTGTCAATCCGGTGAGCTTGCACGTTCCAGTCTTCGTTGCCATGGGCAACAGGATACGCCAGTCGGGCTTGCCTCGAGATGCAGGCGCTCTCGCCGAACTCAAGCATGCATGGAGTCGTTCTGCGCCCAGCGTGAGATCACCGCATAGCACCGCGGTTTCACACCGAACTCAACGGCGCAATCGCGCTGCCGCTTCTTGCACGACGGTCGGAGCCACAAGGAGAACATGCCGCGCCGTCACGTGCTGCTCAAGGTACATCTTTCGCGTGTTGTTATCCGAATTGTCGTTCGAAAATTCTCGGATGAGTTGGCTCAAAGGCACACTCGTCGCGGTCGCGAGTGCGACCAGCGATTCAAGTTCGTAGATGCTGGGAAAGAACATGCGGGCCGGAGGAAGCACCTCGGAGTTCCATCGCTCGTGCGCCCATTGGTCAGTTCCCGTCGTAAGTTCTCTCAGCGCTATTCCATCGGTAACCACTACTTGCTTGAACGTGACGCAGAGGAAGTAGACCTCCGGTCGCTGGAGATCGGGTGGAAGGCGATTGACAGTGCTGATCGCCTGGTCAACTGCTCGCAGCAGGGACGTCCGAAGCCGAGCCGCGAGTTCAGCGGGCAGGTTGTGATAAAGCTCGTCGTAATGCCCTTCGATCCCTTTCGCTTCGATCAATACGAGCGCGTTATCGGAGACCAGCGCAAAATCGACAACCTGCCCTTCGCCAATGAGGCGACGCCTGAACTCTTCCTCCCGAATCACCTGACCGTTCAAGTCCGATAGCACTTCTGCCAAGTAGTTTTCAAATGCCGGGCCGAAGTCGTTCATGAACGGTCGTGCGTCAATCGGTCTTGCCAGGTCGAACAGGACCGATTCCAGGCACCGGAAAAGAAGCTTGTGGTGAATGCATACCGGACCTAGGTTTCTCGCTTCGAGAAAGGGAGTACGAACCAACGGGGACTGCTCACACACCTCCACTTCGGCCGCCGTGCCTCTCGCTTCTAAAGCTGCCATTTCTTGGTGCAGGGCGGGTACGGTTCGATTTAGGTGCGCACGGACAAGCAGCCAATGCTCGGGATTGCGAGCCGTGACGGGCCGCAGCTCCGACATCGACTTGATCTGGAGCATGTCTCCAGCGTCTGCGGCCATGTGCGCGAGCTGCACGGCAAACTCAGCAGCAGACAGGCCAAATTGCTCCTGAAATCGAACCATCGCTGCGGCGCCCGCCATGAGTTCGCCAAGAATACGTAACTGCCGAGGAATAGCGCTCGCGTCGAAACTCCGCTGGAGCCAGATCTGTTGCTGTGCCATTCGGCGAATGAAGATCGCGGCATTTCCCTGGACACGATGCAGTTGACCAATCGCGTCGAAAGTCGTCTGAGCAACAAAGTTGAGATCGTCCGGGCTCGGCTCTGGGCGATCGTCGTTTGGCCGCCAGCTGGCGAATGCCCATTTGGCAATCAGGAATGAAACGTGAGGCCAACGCTCCATCCATGGCAACCCATCGTTGGGTTCTCGGTTGAGTTCGCGTCGAGCGGCATCAAAGAATGCGAGCGCTCGAAACGCGCGAAGGCGATCCTTCGCTTGAGCCAGCAATAGACGCCCCTGCTCGATGGTCATCCAGGTATCCTCGGCGGAGAGTGCTAGGATACTGCGTGTGCCGGTGACGGTAATCGGCTGTTCCGGTGGCCGTGATCAAGGCCGATCACGATCAGGTTCGGAATCGACCCGAAGGCGCCTCCACGAGCATCGACAGCATGCTCCAGTTCTGAGATGTGTTCGCGTCTTGTCGATCGCCGCGTCTTCCGGGTATCTTGCGAGCTATCGTAACTGGGGTCGCGATGACCAAGTCAGAAATGATCGTGCTGCTTGAGGAGCGGCAACCGCACTTGCTCGCGTCGGACGTGCAAGCGGCAACTCGAAATTTGCTCGAACAGCTCAGTGGCGCGCTGGCGCGAGGCGAGCGTATCGAGGTGCGCGGGTTTGGCTCATTTTCGGTGCGTTATCGCCGGCCGCGCTTCGGACACAATCCAAAGACCCGTACGCCTATCGCGCTACGGGGAAGGTACTTGCCACATTTCAAGCCCGGGATCGAATTGTGCGCGCGTGTGAACGGCTACGCGGCCGTCGTAAGAGATTTCTTACACGACGCAGCAGCAGCAGGCTCGGGAGCCGACGCCGGGCAACCATCGGAAACACCATGAGCGACCATCTCTCGGACGAGATGCTGCACTGGCTCGAGTTGCTCAGGAATCAGCATCTGAAAAAGGGTGCTTCTGCGCCGGAAGTGCCCGGCGCCATCCGGATTTTGCTCATTAGAAGGAATCTTGCACGCCTCCGCGATGGCGCCGTTGAGATCACTGTCGAAGGTGTCGAGGAACTGCTCCGACGCGCGTAGCGATGCTGCCAGGCAATGAAATATGAAGACTACTAGGGCGTCGGCGGGCATCCGCCAGCACAAACCACCTCACCCGGGCGAGGTTCTGTTCGGATTGTGGATGGGGCCGCTTGGCCTGACCGTAACGGCCGTGGCCGATTCGCTGGGTGTCGCGCGCAAGACAGTTTCGAAGATCGTGAATGGCTATGCCGCAGTGATGCCGGAAATGGCGGTGCGCCTGGAAATGGCGTTAGGCACGAGTGCAGCGTCGTAGCTCGGGCATCAGGCCGCGTACGACCTCGGGCAGCTGGAGCGCCAGCGTCGCGATCTCGCCAAGCAGTGACGCCGATAACCGGACTTGCTCGGAAGCCGATCGATGCCAGTGGCGCCTGATGTATTTCGCCACGGATTTCAGTCTGAACGCGATCGGCGCGCAGGCGATCACCACCGTTTTGCGGATCGCGTGAACGGAACGCCGATCAACCATGAGCGGAATTCTGACCTTGGCGTCTTCGCCGTGCGCAGCTGCCCGGCAAGATCGAACCAGTCCGCCGCCTAGGCGGCGAGGCGATCCAGTATTTCCGCGCTCTTTGTCCATGTCTGGCTTGGTGCGGTGGCGTTGGCTCCCTGTGTCAACAACGCTCAAGACGCCTTACCAGAGCCAGCACGCTGGCGCACGCTTCTTCGGCTACCTCGTAATCATATGTGTTGAGCGCTTCGGTACGCCCGCCTGTGGCCGGCCCCGGCGGGGCGAACAACACCTTAAGGGCAAGATTAACTCTGACCACGTGCAGGAGGATCGCCAGCTCGTGCGAGGGGTGATGTGCGACCAGATGCGTGGCGAGCAAATCCAGAGACTCCTGCAGAAGCGATTCGTCGTCGGGGAGCGGAAAAGCGGCAAGTTCAAACGTCTCGCACAGCGACGTCATGATTTTGACTGCCCGCACCTCGTGCCTCACCGGGGGCGATGGAAGGTCGGTCTCGCCTGTTTCACCGAGGTCGGATTTTACCGGTGGCGTTTCGTCGTCAAGCGCACCGAAATAGGAAATCGAAGGCGTCTCCGCGCGAACCCGGGGCAAGTCGTTCGTTGGCGAGTTTCGGATGCGAATTGCCGCGCGCGAAGAATCCGGCCCCGTGATCAGAGACGGTTGCGCGTGCAGCCAGAGTCCGTCGGCTCCGTATGCGGTCTGCGACCGCAGAATTTCAGAAAGAGAATCACGTTCATTGAATTGGCGGTAAGCCTCGCTCAGGGAAAATGGGTCCGGCGAGCGCCATGCGTCTGCGTAGGCTGCCAAGTACGCAGACGACGAGAGCATATCGGCGATCGTCTCTTGTTGATAGCACGCACAGGTTGCATCGAGTTGACCACATCCGGAGAAGACGACTTCCTGCAAGATGTGTCGAGCGTTGAAGGCGTCGGCCGCCGTGCATAGGAGATCGGCCTGGGTTGAGGCCAGATTTGCTTGTATTTGGCTTGCCTCACTGCAGGCGAGTCCGGCCGAGGCTAGCTCGGTCGATACGTTGAGTTCCACATCCCGCAAGGCAGAGGTCTTGAGCGAGTTCCAAATTGACTCGGACTGCCTAACATACTCCGAGGCTGCCTGGCAGTCCCTTACGGCTTGCCACGGCTCTCGAACGAAACTCGACGCATCGAGAAAGTCTCGAGCAGCCGATAACACGGTCTCACGCTGGCGGCCGATCTCTTCCAAAACGGTGTCTCTTGCCCAATCGCGCGCCGACACCGCTTGGCCTGCAAACTCGAGGGCTTGGGAGCTGCGAGCATACTCAGCCAGCCCGCCGTCAACGATGCGATAGGTGTCGGCAAGAGTGTGCATTGGGGCTCCATTCAAGAGAAGTTTGCGTTCTGGGCAGATTATATGCATAATATGTTCGCAAGTACAGCACAAATTAGGCTGACGCAGTGCAAAAGTTTGACTTTCCGGCCTTTCTCGAATCCCTGAAGGCGGCCGATTCACCAACAGCGCTTTCCCCCAGTCGCCTCGCGGGCGTGCTTGAGCTGCCTCTTCAGGACCTTGCCAGCCTGGCTCGAGTTCACCGCAATACAATCCAGTCGGCGCCAAATTCGCCTAAGCTGCAATCCGCGATGCGAGATGTGCTTCGCGTACTGTCGGCCGCGCACCAGCATCACGGGGACTTGAACAAGGCCCTTTTTTGGTTCCGGAATTTTCCTATCCCCCAATTTGGTCACGCAACGCCCATTGAGCTCGTCGCCCAAGGGAAGGCGCAACTGCTCATAGAGCACTTGGAAGCTGCGGGTGCGAGCCGGCCGTGACGGCCTCTCGTCGACATTGAACGAGCCATGAAGTATCCGAGAAAGGCTGCTAACGGGCACGCTGGCGAATTCTTTTTTGCTTACAAGGTCGCGAGTGTTCTGGGCTGGCCTTGCCGGCTATTTAACATCGATATCGGGATAGATGCCCAGGTAGAGGTCCTGGACCGCGCGCGAGCGAGCACGGGCAAGTTCGTGGCGTTCCAAATTAAGACAACGACGGCTGAGGGTCTTAGAGATAAAACATATGTCGACGAAAGGCACCTGATCTATTGGCGTTCACTAGAAACACCCGTATTCATCGTATTGGTTGTTCTATCGCAAAAGGCGATGTACCTACAACAAATTGAGAAGCTTCGCGATTATCACAAAACAGCGAACGGTCAGGTACGAATCGACTTTGACCTAAACAGGGATCGCTTCAAGAAGAGCAGCCGGACTCTTATCCGAGCCGCGGCTGATCAGGCAGCGCTGTCAGCAATACGACAACACTTGCGCACGGTTGACGAGGGAATCTCTAATATCCGGAACATTCTAGCGCAGATGGAAATTAGCCCAGATCCGGACGATCTAATCAATGCAATGCGAATGCGTGAAGAGTGGAGGCGTGGCCTCGACCGAGCCGAAACGTTGGCACGAAACCTAGGGATTGGCCAATCCGAGTGCTCCGCCGCGGATGAGCTACTCGAAGCTGCTTTAGACGATCTGCGGGAATACATGGAGCAAGGCGGTATGGGCGAAGGCTGGGACGATTCCAGCCACGGCAACGGCGACATCAAGAAGTTTTTGGAAGAGGCACGATAGCTGCCGACGCTGTTGGCGTGCATACGATTGCGAGGCGCAGTGCGCTGCATTCGCGAACTGTGCCTCACAAGACATTCTTGTCGACTAGAGCAGCCCCCTTCCGGTCAATATGGTCCGGACTTCGGATAAGCATTGTGGGCTTAGCTCATCTTCTAGGGCATTCATAACCTCCTTCGTTAGTTGCTCCCTCGTCTCCACCTCGACTTCCTCTCGATCTACCGCCGCGTCAGCGGTACCAATGTTCTCATTGACCTCACGTTTGATGTCGCCAAGCTCGGAACCGATCGCCTGCAACTCTGTTAATGTGGTGAGATCAGCATCCTGACTGCTCTTAGCAATTCGTTGCTGGTACTTCGTAATCTCAGTGGAAAGCTGAATGCTCTTCTGCCTATCCGCAAAACCGTTCTTCTTCAAGGCAACAAAAGCCTTCCTGGCTTTGTCGCGGTTCTTTGTTTGCGCTCCTACCGAATACATTCCTTTGTTCGACGTCCTGTAAGCCTTCCCTCCGAGTTCCCTTACGAGTTTCGCCAACTCGTTGCGGACATCTGTCCACGAAGCATTCTCCTCGAAACCGTCCCGTCGCGCGTTGGGGACTAGCAAAGACGGCTCGACGAAAATCTCTCCGATGAAGTAGTCTTGGAACCGAACGTACGATGCCGCATGGGACCGAAAGATATTCCTTACGATCTCGGTGCCATCAATCTGAATGTTTCTCACGCGAACACGCAGGCCGCCGACTAAGGGGTCCAAATATGCGCCCGATAGGTCGTTAGAGCCGATCCATGCCCACCAACGCTTACCGTTCCCTCGAGATTTTTTGATCTCGCAGCCTTTTAACTCGACCTCACCACCCTTCAACTGATATTTTGCGCCGTAGGGTTTGGTGATCGGTACAAAGTCGCCACCGCTGCTTTCCTTAAGAGAAATTGCGACTTTCTCTATCGCGATACCGGTCTCTTGAGCTACTTTGTGCAACTCCTCACTTAGCGGAAACGCATTCGAATACGGAACAGGAGCAACCTGACTGACAAACGAGCGCAGTTCAAGGGCAGATATGCACTCGCGTGGCGGCTCCTCAAAGCCCTGCAATCTAACCTCGAGAAAGTGGCCATCGATGTCGTCACTAGGCGAAGTAAACGCCGTTACATTCGTCTTGATAATGTCCTCTGCGGACTGAGAGCTACCTCTCTGCGGAGTCATCGCTTCCCGCATTGCGCGCCCGTTAAACACGACGGTGGTCTGTTCGTGTTCGCCCTTTGCCTTGGTGACGAACGTGATTGTGTTGCTAAATACGATCCCGGCCAGCCGGCCAATCCCGCGAAACCCTGCGTCTTGCTTGTAATTCTTACCCGAAGCACCCACGCGCGTCAGTGTTGCCGTAGCATTTCGAACACCGAGGCCCACTCCATTGTCACGGATAATGAGCGAGCCTTCATCAACGGACAGCGTGATCTTGATGAGTCCCTCGTCCGGACCGAGTATCTTCTTGTCCTGTGTGGCACGGCGAATCGAATCAAACGCATTCTGGATGTACTCTCTGATCGCGTTTCGAGACTCCCCATACATTCCAATAGTGAGCGTCTCGAGAACGAACGCGCCAAGAAACGGCGAAACCGGTTGGTTGGTGACGTTCGACATTGCCCTACTCCTTCACACGAAAGACATCGATCGGTCGCTTGAACCCGATTGTGTCTGTTAGGTTGTAAACATCTTGCGGGTGGTCGATTCTCAGCTGGGCAAGGGGCAATCCAAATAGCTCGGATGCTTTGCGAAGAAGAGGTTCAGTACCAATGGTGGGCCCAAAGATCGCTTTCAGGCGAAGCGTCTCGTCCGGTTGCGCAAGAACAATTAGGTCGCTTCCAAGAGCACGAATCATCCGGAGTTGATTCGCAAGGGGAGCGCCAGGTTCGAAGCTGAAAGTCACATCGATTTCCGGGGCCGCAGAGTCAGGCACGTAGAGCGGCATCCTTAACTGCTTCTGCATCCGAGAGCTCAGCACTTGAACAGGAACATCGGCGAAAGGCTGTTGCTGGTGATCGAATAGCTGAGCAGCGATGGGACTCACCGGCGGAAGCTTCGGGGCGTTGCTCCCACGCTCCAAGTACATCGAGGCAAGCAGTCCCAGGTAAAAGCAACTTGCGGTCTTAGGCGGAAGCTCGCGCAATTCGGTCACGAGGTCGGAGAGTGCGTCCCGGTATCCGGGATCGCCGCGCAGCACATGATCATGCAGTTCCCTTGCGATACTGACGAGGTCGTTCTCGCCATAGGACTCCAAGGCGGAGTGGGTCAAACGTTCTCGAAGGTTAAGCGCAGTCGCTGGCTGTGAGCCAAAGAAGCCCAGCAACTCTGCAGGAAGCGCCGCGCGACTCTCATAGAGGGCGCGACGAAGCTTTGTTTGGGATGCGTCGAGCGATGGAGCGTCCGCAAAGCGATACCCTCTCGCAGACGCCTCTTCTTGTTTTTTCTTCGCAAGACTCTCCTCGTGCGCGGCGATGGTTGCCTTTCGTGCATCCAGCTCAGCCACTAGGACGAGATCGGCCAACGCTCGGGTCTCGTCAGCGAATTTAGCAGCAATTGCCGAGACGAAGTACACGTTGTCCAGCAAGATGACCGCGCCTACCCCGGATGCAATGTTCGCTTCCAAGCTGAGCATCGGATGCGTCTGGCTGGCTGGCTTCTTCGCTCCTGGGCTCACCGGGCCGCTGGCCCCACCGAAACGCCAATCGTTCTTCCGATCGTTCGTGAGGATGACTATCGACTGAACCTTCTGGGTGTGTGCATGGTCGAGCACTTCCTTCCAAAATATCAGGTCACCGTATCGGTTGCTTCCGACGGTCTCGGTAGTTTCGCCACCATTTTCCTCGAGTGTTCTGCTCTTCTTATTCCGATCCTGAAAACCAGGCGGAATTCGCCCCATAAAGCGGCCAGCACCAAGCGTCTGAATGTCCCGGAAGTATTCGTAGAGTTGCGGTGAGCCCAGGGCATGCAAATTGATGAACTCGATAACCTCAGCTGCGTGTTTGGGATACATGCTGTGCCAGCTTCGAGAAAATCGCACTAAGTCGCTAAGCTGCAATACGGCCGATCGCGTCTTCGCGAGGACCGTCTCGGCCTCTACCTCGCCACCCGCTTGGTTCGAGGCGTCAACGAAGGGCCGGAAGTCCGCATAAGTTGAGTCGACGAATCTGCCCAACTTGGAAATCCTTTCACCGAGGTCCTTGATGATAGTCTCATCGACATGGTGCCTCGCGTATTCGTGCGCGGACCAAATTGGAACATGTGTGCGTCCGGGAGCATTCTCCTTCAACCAGCGCAGCAGCTCGCTTCGGGGAGCCAACCCGATTTTGGTCATCCACATCAAGAATGATGTGTCGATATAGAAGTGCGTACCCGCACTGCCAACCAGCCCCATGAACCTGGCCGCCATGGTCTCCCACGACTCGGGAGAACTTGGAATGTTCAGTACAGGCTTGGCGCCTGCTTGCTTTGCATCATCCGTGTTGCTTGCCACGGCGCCCCCCGGCCTGTCCCAGCCTTCCAGATCGTGACTCTACGAGATTCGGCGGCGAGCTACGCTCGCTCGACGAACGCGATTGTGGTGCACTGGCTGTGCAATGCAAACTACGACATGTGAGGCTGACCCTTACACTCGGAATGTCGGTGCCCGGATCCGCATCGTACCTATCACCGATCGTAGCGAGATCGACTGCAACGGATCAATGGGTCTGCCTGGCGAGCGGCATTTGGTATCACAATCAATTGATAACTATAGTCTTATTTGGCCCAGGTGTCGTTTTTGGGGCGAACGTACTGAGCAGGCGGCTGGAGCGCTCTCATGTTCAGGGACCGAAAGCGACGGTGAAGGAGTGATGCTGTAATGGCTACGCCGCGCTAACTCGATTTGTGGCTATGAAACAAGCAAAGGGGATGGTAATGCACGAGCTGATCAATGTTCCCATCGGCGACATCATTCTCGATGTGCGCAATCCGCGGATCGCGCCGCTGCGGGATTCGGTCGATGGTACGCCATCTCGCGACTGGATTGTCATGGCCTTGGGCAAGTTTTCCAGCGATGACGAGGAACGTTCGACGTCGACGTCCTATTCGAGCCTAAAGGAGTCCATTCGTGCCAACGGCGGTGTCATGCAGCCCATCATCGTCGCTCGGGCTGAAGGCGGAAAGTATGTCGTCATCGAAGGCAATACCCGCGTTGCGATCTATCTGGAGCTCGAAGAGGACAAGGTTGATGGGAGCTGGAAGAATATTCCGGCGATCGTCCGCGCGGAGACGGACGAGAAAGGTGAACACGCGATTCGCTTGCAGGCGCACCTTGTTGGCCCCCGTCCTTGGCGACCCTACGCCAAGGCCAAGTATCTTCATGATCTCTACCACCAACAGAAACTTTCTTTGAGCGAGATACACGCCATTTGTGGCGGTGGGGGGCGGCGGCGCGAGGTAGAGAACTACATCCAGGCCTACCGTGACATCCGTGACTTCTATATTCCCCTCGTCGACGGCGGCGCGATCGATCAGTCACGCTTTAGCGCGTTTGTTGAGCTGCAGAAGCCGCCGGTTCTCGCGGCATTGATGAAGCACGGGCACACGAAGGCGGATTTCGCCGAGTGGGTCAACGATGATCGATTCAACCCACTTGACACCGTTCGGCAACTTCCGCGGATCTTGGCGAATGCGCAGGCAAAACAGATGTTTTTGTCGCGCGATGCCAGGGAAGCGTTGCGCCTCATCGAACAACCTGCTTCGTCCGAAGTGATAAAGGACGCCTCCATCGAGCAACTGGCCTCGGCGTTGGCCGTCAAGATCCGCAACCTTTCGTGGCCGGAAGCGAAAGCGATGATCGAAGGCCCGGACAGCAAAAGCAGTCTCGCCGTGGCGGACTGCTACTCTGAGATTGCGACGATTTACAAACAGATTTTTGGCGCCACCGATGAGTGAGAGCGACGCCCACGCTGCCCTCATCTGGGCGACATTAGGCGTCATCCAGCGACGGTTTGACGGCACGGCCCTAGCGATTCGTGCCGATGTCCCCCAGACCGGCGAATTCGCGGCGACATTCGCAATTGGCGGCTTTCGACCGGACGTTTATGTGAAACTGACGAGCCACGGCATCGTCGTGATTGGAGAGGCAAAAACTGCGCGAGACATCGACAACCTTCACACAAGAACACAATTCAAGGAGTTTCTCGAGCACTTGTGTACCGTGCCCGACGGCACGCTTTGGGTTTCGGTGCCACTACAACGCGGCGGTGAAGCCTTGCGGGTACTTCGCGGCGTACGGCGTGAAGCCAAGGCCGAGAAGGTCAAGCTCGTTGTAAGTGGGTGGCTCATTGGGAAGCAATCCATCGAACGGCGGTGGCATGCCTGAGACTACGCCCTTGAGACTGCGCGTAGAACCCCGGCTGGACGCCAAGCTGGTTGCGTTCCCGTACCAGGAAGAAGCGATCGAGTTCGTCGCCAAGCGACAATACGCTGCGATCTTCCACGAGCAGGGCCTAGGCAAGACCAAAATCGCGGTCGACGTGATGCTCCGGTGGTTGCGAGATCGCGAGGTCGATACGATCCTGGTTATCACCAAGAAGAGCCTTATCGCCAATTGGAAGCGCGAGTTCGCCATCCACAGCCATTTGCGACCGCTCGTGCTGACGGAGAGCGGCCGAAACAACTACTACACGTTTACGACCGGGACTCGCATAGTCCTCGCACACTTTGAAGTCGCGAAGAAGGAACTCAAGCGTCTAAAAGTGTGGCTGACGACGCGGCGAGTCGGTGTCGTGATCGATGAAGCGGCAAAGATCAAGAACCCGAAAGCCAGCCTCACGCAAGTCTACTTCGAGCTCGCCCCACTGTTTGTCAAACGTGTGATCATGACCGGGACTCCGGTAGCGAACCGACCCTTCGACGTCTGGTCGCAAATTTTCTTCCTCGATCAGGGGGCTTTATTCGGCCACGACTTCGACGCCTTCAAAGCCGCCCACGACTTCGACCAGGCTTACGCACACGATCCGGCCGCGTTTGAGGCCTATCAGCAGCGGCTGGCCTCGGTCAGCCAACGGCTGAAGGAAATTTCGATCCGCGAAACCAAGAGCGGCGGACGCATCGCGCTGCCCGAGAAGGAGTTTGTACGCCTAGTCGCGGATTGGGAGCCGGAGCAGATGGAGCTGTACCGACGCGTCCGAGACGACCTGCGTCTAGTCGTCATGCGCGATGGACAGCTTGTCCAGGAAGATCAGGAATCGATCCTCAAGCGCTTGTTGCGCCTGGTCCAAATTGCATCAAATCCGATGCTGGTCGATCAGGGCTACAGTGCCACGCCAGGAAAAGTGCAGCCTCTTCTCGAGCTCGTTCACGACATCACTAAGCGGGGCGAGAAGGTCATCGTCTGGACATCGTTCAATCAGAATGCAGAGTACCTCGGGAAACTTCTCAGGCGTTACGGGGCTAACGCCTTACACGGCAAGCTACCCATCGACCGCCGAAACAACGTTGTGAGGTGGTTCATGGAAAATCCCGAGGACCGTGTCCTGGTCGCCACGCCTGGTGCTGCCAAAGAGGGACTGACTCTCACTGTGGCCAACCACGTTGTTTTTTTTGATCGGACATACAGCCTGGATGACTATCTGCAGGCCCAGGATCGAATTCACCGCATCTCCCAAACGCGGACGTGCTATGTCTACAACATGATCATGAGAGATTCTGTCGACGAGTGGATTGAGTCGCTGATCGAGGAAAAGCGGTTGGCGGCTTTGTTGACCCAGGGCGATATCGACGCGAAAACCTACGCCGAAAGTGCGACGCTCTCGTTCTTTGAAATTCTGCAGGGCATCTTGCGCCACTCCGGTGTGTGATCCACTGCAGTATTTCTCGGGTTGCCCGGCCTAGTGGTTTTGGGCTCCAAGTGAGGTCACATGGGCGATAGGAAATTTCGATGGGCTTTGCGGAAGAAGCGACCAATGGCAGACGATCCTGGGGCGGCGCTGGTCAAGGATCTTGCGGAGCAACTCCGCACGATCCAATTCGCGCTACTCGCGCTGTGCCTTGGAACAATTGTATTGCTCAGTGCCACAGATCCGAGTGAACTCGAACGTGCCGAGGGTCAAGCAGAAATGGTCTTCGCATTCTCGGCGGCTTGGGCGCACGGCCAGGGGCTCGTCGCATGCGCAGTGAAGGCGATACCGAAGCTCAAGAGCACGCAGATACCAATCGGGGAATCTGTTTTCAACGTTGTCGACGTGAAGCTAGACAACACATATCCTGGGCACAACTTGAATGTGATGCTGTCTTTCGTTCTTCCCCGCTTGGGGTCACCGATTCCCGAGGCGGCGGCGAAGGCAGGTGGTTATCTGGATGAGCCGACGGATCTCGAGCAAATAGCCAAGTTGTTCGATGCTCTTAAGGACGTCGATGTTGCGTACGTTACTTATCCGCATCCGATTGAGCCTTATGATCATGGAGCAGTCTACGACACCCACGATAGTTTTGTGGATTCCTTCGCCATTCCGACGTTCGTTTCGAAAGCGGACGATATGAGCCTTGATGTCCACATGAGAGATACGGCAGAAGGTCGTGAAACTAAGGAATACGAAATGGACCTGTTGCGGTTCAAAGCAGACTACCCCGTCGAGAAGGCGAGTCTCGAGGGTCTAGGATGCTTCCCTTCGCTATCTCGCGTTAGTCACGAAAGACTTCAGGGGTCATTCAAGTCTGCTTTTCCGGAGCTAACAGCGACTGCCGCGGACCTTCAACATGTTCGCCTCGACGATCTTAGAGCGGTTTTGCACAAGCTTCGGAAGACGTCCAGTATTGAAGTTTTTGGAACTAAGGTTGAGGGCGTGAGCGCGAGCGCGATCGCCTTGGTCTCCATGCTTGTTGTTCAAATCTATTTCGCTATTCATTTTCTTGAGTTACGTAGATTGCTCGCAACTTCAGGCCCTCGGCCGCCAGTTGCCTGGTTCGGCCTATACTCGGATAAAGCGGCGAGGGCTCTCTTCGTAGCGGCGCAGATTCTCCCACTGGCTCTAGTAGCTCTCCTGGCCTATCGACTGTTTTCTGATAGCGAAACTTCTCGCCTTCCCCTTGCGCTTCTTCTCGTCTTGGCAATCGTGGGGATGGCAGCGCTTGTAGCTGTGGTCCTTCGGAGGCCTTTGTCCGAGCGTTGAGTGTTTGGAGTAGGATCAATAAGTAAGGGGACCACCAGACTATGCAGTTGCCCAGCGATGCGACGCCCGACGTAATGTTGCTCCGGAATAAGGAGATTCCGGTCATGTCTTGCGCTTTGCCGCAGTCTCAACTGAAGTTCTATGCGGAGAACCCGCGTATCTACTCTTCAGTGTGGCTCGATGAGGACGAGCAGCCCACACAAGAGACGATCTTCTCCGTGCTGGCCAAGGCAGAACACGTTCGCGAAGTACTCGTTCCGAGCATTCGAAACAATGGCGGGCTCATCGAGCCCATTCTCGTGCGGGGTGATGTCGTTCTTGAAGGCAACAGCCGCTTGGCGGCCTACCGGTTGTTGTCGCAGCAGGATGCGGAGCGCTGGCGCCTGATACGGGCGCGCGTCTTGCCGGAGACGATCACCGACACCGAAGTGTTCTCGCTACTAGGCGAGTATCACATGGTTGGCAAAAAGGATTGGCCTCCGTACGAGCAGGCGGGCTATCTGTATCGGCGCTTCAAGAATCATGGTGTCCCGGAGCAGGAATTGGCGGCCGAAGTGGGCCTGACGGAGGGCAGAGTGCGCCATGCGATCAGGGTATACAGCTTCATGGTGGACCATGAAGACCGTCATCCGAGCAAGTGGAGCTACTACGATGAACTGCTCAAGGGACGTCGCTTCGACAAGGCACGCGAGCTGTACCCGACCTTTGACGAGGTGATCGGGCGCCAGATCAAGGCAGGCGAAATCTCCCGTGCCGTAGATCTGCGCGATCAACTCCCGTTGATTACAAAGATGGGTGGCAACACGCTCCGGAAATTGATGAAAGGAACGCATACCTTCGAGGAGGCAGCCGAAGAAGCGCGGCTACGGGGCGCCGGAAACTATCACCTGCAAAAACTACGCAAGTTCCGCACCTGGCTCGCCGAGGCGTCCATCGACACCGAAATCGATGAAATGACTGCTGACGAGATAAAGCAAGTCAAATTCGAGCTGGAGAAAGTGTACTCCCGGCTCGGACAGCTGCTTAAGCGAGCTTTGAAGCCTCGAATGCATTAAGGATATGCCGGGACAGTTGTAGGCCGGCGTGTGGCGTTGGGGCATGCGCGAGAATGGCGTCGAGGGCCACGGCTAGCGCCCTATCCTTCGCCGATCGACGCTTCGCGCCACCCTCGGGCTCCCCACCGAGCAATCGTGTCCGCCGGGCCGTTACGGTGCGCATGCGCTGCTTCAGCGCGGCGATATCCTCGCGCTCAGCCGGCAGCTTTTCGAGCTGCTTATGTGCGTCTTTCAGACGGGCGTCAACGATCTCGCGTACACGAGACAGCATCGAAGCGGGAAGGCCATCTCCCCGGGCTTCGTCGAGCCATTGGTCAGCGAACGCCAGATCCTCGCGAACTCGCCGCAAACGGTTGCGGCCGATCGAGCGGTCGCGGATCGTCTGGGTGATTCGCTTAGTTAGAATCGTCAGTTCATCTTGAAGATGGGCGTAGGGAAGGCTCGCTTCAAACTCGTCACGACGCGCATTTGGCAGTATGCGGGCTGAGCAAACGTGGAGCTCGCCGATCGCCCACGTGGCGAAACGCGGCTCGACGAAGAGCGGGCCAAGGATCGCCTCGCTGCCCACCTGGATGTTCCCGGCACGCAGACGTATGCCGCCGGTTCCAGCACGGCGCGGAACGGCGCCGAGATAGCCGTGTTCCAGAAGCCAGCCGAAGGCGTCCACGTCGCCGTCCTGCCCTCGCAGTTCGAGGAACTCGACGGATTGAACGGTATCGATAAGCTTCTCGGAGAATGCGACGCTGTCGCGGGCGCCGTGGTAGATGGGCTGCTCGTCGCCCAATATCCGCACATCGATGGGCTCGCGCACGCCGCGTTCTTGCAGGAACTTTGCGATGCATGGACCCAGCGAAAACTCGGGGTGGAAAGGTACGGGCGCGACTTGGCCCAAGTGGCTGCGAATCGCATCGTCATTGAGGAGCAGGTCGCCGCGGAGCCTTGAAACCTTGCGGAGTTCGACCTCAAAGAATCGCTTTGGATAGTCGCCACTCTGCCCCTTGCGGACGTCAACAGCGCTGCGGATCAAGTTCGCGAGGTCACCCGAATAGTTCGCATCCCGAAGCAACTCGCGCAGTCGGCGGCCATCCCAGCGCAATTCGGTGATCTCGGCGTCGCCTTCAGCGCGACCGCGAAACACGATCTCCTGGCAATAGCCCAGGCCGGAAAGTCGACCGACGCCGCGAAAGCCGCGCAGGCGCTGGTGGCGCTTGCCGCTGGCTCCAATTGCCGTCAGAGTCCGAACGAAGTCGCGTGCCCGGATGCTCGCCCCATTGTCCCGAATGCGGATCGTTCTGGTGGCGCGATCGAGATCAATCGTGACGGTGAACCCGTTCTCCGGCGCAATGCCGCCATCCCTTGCGAGGTCGATCGCGTCAGCCGCGTTCTGTACGTACTCGCGGTAGATCGTCAGGGGATCGGCGTACATCGCCCCGGTGAGCAGCTCGAGTATATCTTTGCCGATCACGACCTCATCGGTGACGGGATGCGCGGATTCGACAGTAGCCAACTTCAAGGGGACGGCAGACATGGACGTTCCTTACGACTCAATGGCTTCGGCAAGGCCGGCATCTTCGACGAGTTCATCTTCAGGAATTGAGATTTCGTCCTCGCCGCCCCGGTGTTGCTTTGTACGCATGGAATTCCAGATGCGTTGCAGCTCCGTCCTTACCGGCGACACGTAAAAAGGTAGGATGTGATTGACCGCTTTGCTTTCGGCGGAGCCGATAGCCTGTTCGACATCGACGGGGCGCGTGTTCGAGAGCAAAATTGCAAGTTCCCTTTGATCATCCTTTGTAAGTTTCTTGAAAGTCGCCTGGAATTCGTCGAATTCTGGACGGCCCTCGTACTCGTCATACCAGGCACGGTTAAACAACATGTGCTGCGGCCGCAACAGCAGTTCGTGGAACCGTTGTGGCGAGTCTCCGAAAGCCCGTCGAAAGAAGACCGGTGCACCGCTCACGATTCCGTGTGTAGCCTGGAGAATGATCTGTATTGCGCGCAGTTGATATTTCGTCCAACGATCACCGACGTGAGAGCGATCTTTCATGTCCGTCGGCTGGTAGCGCATCGGGAAGGAGAAAATCCGTATTCCCAGCTCCTCATTAAGGTCAATGTTAAGGCGCATCCGCTCATACAGGTCGTCGGGTGAGTCGACGAAGTTGTAGAGCATGTAGTTTGACAGATCGTGCAACCCGACTTCGTGTGCGAACCGGATCGCCGTTTCGTACGGCTTGCGTGCGCCAATGTGATCAAAGGCAATGCGCAGCGGTTTGATCGCAATCGTGCTCATCTCCTGAAGGTACATTTTGTCCTTGCATAAGATCCTTGCGTCGACTCCTTGGTTGAAGTCGACGCGGCGCTGGACCGGGACGCGCATGCCAGGACGATGGATCTTGGCTCCGCGCTGAAAGCCGAGATCGCGGATCTCAGCGATGATGTTACGGTAGTTCGCGGACGCGACTACATTGTTGTCCATGAGCAGCAGATCTTTTTTCAGACCAAAGCGCGATTCAACACCCCGTACAACCTCCGTGATTGGCTGTGCATCGCGCTGAGCCCCTTCTAGCTTCGGCACTCCGCAGAAGTGACATTTGCGCACGCAGCCACGCGAAGCGTACGCAAAGTAGGCGTCGTGAACAGGGTAGCGGTAATCGACCTGGTCGAGGATTGAGTAGTCGGGCACGAGATCTTCGATCGGCCTGCCCAACGTGTCGTCGGAATACAGTTCGCCCGCGAAGTCGTCGAGCATCAGCGACTCTGCCGGCGACTTGTTGAGCAGGCCTTTTATGAACCTGATGCCCAGCCACGGCTTTTCCTTCAGGAATTCCGTATGCATTAAGGACGCGGCAATTCCCCCCACGAATACCTTGGAGGTATTGCCCTGTGCGCACTGAATGGCGAAGTCGATAGACTTCGAAATCTCCCGCCATTCGAAAGAGAAAAGTGTGGTGACGTAGACTCGATCCCAGTTCGTTTGCAGAACTGAGCGATCTTCGCCTTTGACAAACTTGACGTTATCGCGCTTGCCGAACGCCCCGTGATACGAAGCGAGTTTCATGAGCCCGAGAGGCGGGTACTTGTTTCGGTACCCCGGCTCGATAAGGAGGATGTTCTTGTTTGCCATTGAGCCGCTCCAGCGCCTGTTGGCGCGTGGCCTTTATCAGTTCGAATGCTCGATCGGCGCCGCTGACGCCGCCGAACCCCTTCATCGGTCCCTTGTTGCTCCAATCTATTCGATCGGCGAAATCCGACAATTTTTCGAGGAAATAGTTGAAGTCGGCCGTGCGCCCACTGGCTTTAGCTTCGGCAACGAGAACACCGGCGAAGCTCATGAGTGAGTACACCCCAACGCCCTTGTTGACAAGATTTCGCCGGTGCTGCTCCCACTGCTCGGGGTACACGCGCACTACTGCTCTCCAGAAGGCGGTCAGTTGGCGAGCGACGCACTCGATCTCGTCCCGCTCCGCCTTCGCCTCGCGCTGGAAGCGACGAATTGCGTTCTGCATTGTGCGGAGGGAGGCAATACGCGCCATTCCGACCGTGCGATCTCCACCCAGATCCAGCCGGTGTTGCCAAGGCGATTCGTCGTCCTCTTGGAGGTACAACGCCAACGCTATCGCCGGATGGGCCACCTCAAGGTCTTTCTGGGCTAGTCGCGCTCCGGTGTAGTCGAGCAGACTCGCGTTAAGCCCCTTTGCCTTGCCATTGATGTCCCGGAAGACCTGCATTTCCTCTTCGACGGAGAGCCCAAGGAAACTCATAAACGCGAATCGGATGGGGCTCTCTCCGAGGTATCCGAGCCGATGCTGGCAATCGACCTGCGCCATGACGGGCGGCCCATTGGGGTCGATCTTCAGGGTGGCGTACCCCCGGCCTCGACGCTCGACGGTCCATCGCGAAGGCTGCGCGGTGCGAAGGTTGAACGTCAGCGGGATGGTTGTTGAGCCCACCTGCTGGATGTACTTCTTGAACGCAAGGCTGTGATCGACGCTGATTCGGCGCTGATATCCCTTTTGCGTACTCTCGTCCAGGACATCGGCAAAGCTGATCTTCTTTAGGAGACTCGCGGCGGCAAAGCCCAGAAAGACCTCCCGGTCCCCGCAGCGGTCGATAACACCGGAGACTTTAATCACCTTAGCTGCAGTTTTCGCATTTTTAGCCTGCACTTTGATCCTCGCCACCGCTTGGGCGATTCTGCTCGGCCCGGCGGCGCTCAGCATATCGCTTTACGGTATCGCATAGCAAATCGCGAGGAAGGAATGACCTGTCTTTGTACTAAATGTGCAGCGGCAGACTGCAAAATCGTGGTTGATTAACTGCAAAAAGCTGGAGCCTAGGGAGAGTCGTTTGTGTGACTCGCACCCCGGGTAGCTGCCGGACCAGGAGCGGTCCGCAGCCCTCGGCAGTAACTGGCATTTGCTCGGAACCGCCGCTTGTCTCCGGCTGGACGCTCAAGTCAGAATTGCGTGACATGTGTCCGCAACTTTGCTCGGCTGGGACGAACTAGGGGCGCTAAGGCGCATGCAGGTCTACCAGACTTCCGAAAAGTCGCGGTAGCCACTTCAAAACAGACGGGCAGATCCTCTCACTGAAGCGGATCTGCATCACTCCGTTCGCTCTCGTCGACGGCTCTCACGAAAATGAGGCTCGAATCGTGCGATGAAAGATGTCATCGCACCGCGGTACCGGAAGGCTTCGCCTGGTATGGCCACTCCAAGCTCGCGAGCGATATCGACTGCAAACTTGAGCTGCGCCCCTGTCGGCGGCTTTATATCGCCGTCAAGCGATTGACCCAAGATGTCCCGCACGAGCGCCACGAACCTCCTGGGGAATGACGATCTTCCGGACGCCTCGGCGCGCTGCAGTTGGATAGATACGGCTTGGAGAAGATCGCGGTCCAAGTCGAGATGAACGGACACATCGTTATCATCGTCGACCAGGCGAATCGCCATACGTCACCCCGCGGGTCGATGTCGCGCCACTTCGCGTCGAGCCGGTATTCCAGGCGCGATTTCGTCCATGTCAGGAAGTCTTGGGTCTCTCTCGAAAATCACAGTCCCAATATCGAACAGTTCGGGACGCTTACCTGGATCGGAGGACAAGACGTCCACCTTAGTGCCCCAATCGTATTGGGGAGTCTGCAGCGCGATTGCCGTAGCCCGCGCTGCGCGCTGAGCGTGGGGTGGTCTTACCTCAAGACATACGACCGTGGTGCGTGAATTCGGATTCTCGGGAGGGAATGTCTCGATCAAGCGCGCAGAGATGACGAACGGGAGCGAGCCGTACAGCTGCTTCAAGGTCCTGACGAGTTTCTCCGGAACCGGATCGGGTGGGGTGGCGCACACCTCGCGAGACTCCTCGTGCACCGTAGTTGCGAAGTGGGGTACGTTGCCCGTTGTTAGCAACGCTTCCACCTCTTCAGGATAGACAATGCAGCTCTCATGGTTTGGATTGAGAATGAGAGTGGCACCAAGGGTTGCTTCGAAGAGCATGCGTCCGTCGCAGGTAAACATGCGACGATCACTCCCAAGCGCTTCCAAAGCCTGAGCTTCGCTTGTGAAGAATGGAATGAAATGCAGACCGTCAGTCGGTTGTCGGAACATGACCACCCGTAGTTTTGAGTGATCGTCCGAAACAGGAACAAACACGTACACCCTAGCGTTCAACAAATCTCGGAAAAACTGCGGTTCCAGTCTCGGGTCCGCAATGCTCGCCCGCATTGAGCACTCGATTTCTTCTTGGGTGAGCATCGTCACTCCAGGTCGTGGGAACTGCACGAGCTTCCGAATTCATGCCTCTACGTCGAAGAGCCTTGAGGGTTGCAGGTGCCCGACGCTGAGGGCAATTACGCCACCGCACAGCATCAATACTACGAAATTCGTAGTATGCGCAGCAAGGCAAAGTTACGAATCTCGTAGTCCCCTGTGACTCTCGGGACTCCTCATGCCGCGACCGCCAGGAGCAGGCGCACTCTTTTGCAAACGATTGAGGGCGGCTCGTATAGCTGCCGGCCTTTCCCAAAAGCAGCTAGGAATCAGGTCAGGGATCGACCCCTTCGTGGCCAGTACCCGTATCAATCGCTACGAGCGGGGGATTCACCAAGCCGACCTTCAGACGGCAAATCGGCTGGCTGAGGTCCTTGGCGTGCCGCTTGCTTACCTATTTGCCCAAGACGATCGTCTGGCTCGAATGATCCTCGCGTTCCGCAAGATGCCACGGACTCAACAAGAACACCTGTTAGATAGGCTCGAACGGCCATCCAGTAATTGATCTGGAGGTCAGCCAGAGCGAGAATATCTTGCTCCAGAAGCAAGCGGTGGTTCGTGACAACTTTTGGCCCTTGAGCGTTGACAAACGCTAAATCGCCGAGTTCGACCGCCACGTGCTCGAAGTCTTGCGCGAGCCGCTCGAAAGTGGACGCATCGTGATCTCGCGCGCCGCGCGCCAGTCGGAGTTCCCGGCCGCGTTCCAGCTCGTCGCGGCGATGAATCCGTGCCCGTGCGGCTACGCCGGCGATCCGTCCGGCCGCTGTTCGTGCACGCCGGAGGCGGTGCGCCGCTACCGCGCGCGCATTTCGGCGCCGCTGCTCGACCGCATCGACTTGCAGATCGAGGTGCCGCGCGTGCCGTTGGCCGAACTCGGCGCAACTGCCGCGAACGGCGAATCGAGCGCAATCGTCCGCGAGCGCGTGACGACGGCGCGTGATCGCCAGCAGCGCCGTGCCGGCAAACCGAACGTCGCGCTGAGCAATCGGGAAGTGCAGCGCGATTGCGCGCTGGCAGCCAGCGACCGCGAACTGCTCGAACGCTCGCTCGAGCGACTCGGCCTGTCGGCACGCGCCTACCATCGCATCCTGCGCGTGGCGCGCACGATCGCCGACCTCGCCGGCGAGGAGTCCATCCGTACGGCGCACCTGACCGAAGCGATCCAGTACCGGCGCGTGATCAACCCGAATCGCTGAACCGGCCGGTTCGCGCGGCAAAGCGGCGGCCGCGCTGGGCCGCCGCCGCGGCCATCGCGTACCATCTGCTGCGCTGTGAGAGTGCAACAGGCGATGGACCAGACCACGACGACGAGCGCCACGAGCACCGCGACAAATCTTGGCGGCACGCGCGGGCTGCTCGCGAAACTTCATTCCCTGCATGTGCGGGGCGAGGATGCGTTGCTCGGCATCGTCGTCGCAACTGCGGGTTCGACCTATCAGAAACCCGGCGCGCTCGTGCTGCTCGACCGGCGCGGCGTGCGCCACGGTGTGATCAGCGGCGGCTGTCTCGAACCGGAAGTCGAGCGCCGCGCGCAATCGATATTCGCCGGCGGCCGTGCGGCGCTGGTCGAATTCGACACGCGCGCAGACGAGGATCTCGTCTTCGGCAGCGGCACCGGTTGCCGCGGCCGCGTGCACCTGCTGCTGCTGCCGCAGCCTCCCGGCGCTCCGCTCACGCAGGCGCTGGGCGAGGCCGCAGGCGAAGGCGCCGTACTTCACCTCGCTCTCACGCTCGACGGGGACCAGTTGGGCGCAGGTTCCGCGCAGCGTGCGCCTACCTTGGCGACGACACAGCACCAATGGCTTTGGGATGCGCACGGTAGCGCGAGCGACGCTCCCCGTGGCGGCGCCGATCTGATGCTGCGCATCGCGCCGCCGCCGCGAATCGCGCTGCTCGGCGCCGGTCCGGAGACGCCGCTGCTGCTCGAATTCATGCATCGCTTCGGCTGGTTCGTCGACGTCGTCGAACATCGCCAGCGCTGGATCGCATTCGTGCGCGGCGCGGCAGTCGACAATTTCCGCGAACTGCCGCCGGCCGCCGCCGCTGCGCAGCTGCGGCAGCAGTCCTTCGATGCGGCGATCATCATGAGTCACAACTTCACGATCGACGCGCAGCACCTGCGCTTCTGCGCGCGCAGCGCCATGCCCTACGTCGGCCTGCTCGGGCCGCCGGCGCGGCGCGATGCTTTGCTGGTCGAACTCGGCGCAGACGCCGACGTGCTGCGCGCGCGTCTGCATGCGCCGGTCGGGCTCGACCTCGGCGGCAACGGCCCCGAGGCAATCGCGCTGGCGATCATCGCCGAGCTGCAGCAGTTTTTCGCGGCACGCAGCGATGCCTGAAGCGTTACCGGCCCATGGCGCGATCGTGCTCGCGGCCGGCGCGGCGGGCCGCTTTGGCCGGGCCAAGCAGTTGCTGCAACTCGAAGGCGAGACGCTCGCGCACCGCGCGAGCCGCCTGGCGCTGGCGACCTTGCCAATCGACGCGCTCGTCGTGGTCGGCGCCGATGCCGATACCGTTTTCAGGAGTGTTCGGGATCTTGCCGTGCGTCGCGTCGATTGCGCGGATTGGCGCACCGGCATGAGCGCATCGTTGCGCGCCGGAGTCGGCGCGCTGCGGCCGGAATGCGCCGGCGCGCTGATCGTGCTGTGCGATCAGCCGGCGCTCGACGCGGCGCATCTTGAAAGGCTCGTGTCGGCCTGGCGGGCGCATCCGCAGCGGGCCGTGGCTTCGGCCTATGCCGGGCGCCGCGGCGTGCCGGCGCTGCTGCCGCGAGCATGGTTCGTCGACTTTGAGCGAAGCCGCGGTGATCGCGGCGCTCGCGATCTGCTTGCGCAGCGAGCGGAGGAAGTTACCGCGGTCATGAACGAGCGCCTGGCATGGGATGTAGACAGCGAGCGCGACTGGCCATCCTGAGGGCTCGCCGCAGCGGGGAGCAATGGAAGGATGGGCGGCTGCATGACGCCGCTGCGCGCGACGGGGCGGTCGCAGCAAAATGTATCGTCCACTACTTGCGGACAACACTGCTGGGCGGCAACCCGTTTGCGCATGCACAGCGCAAATGCAAATCGTGCTCACGCAACGGCGCGGCAACTGCGATGCAGTGCCGCGCCGAGCATGTTCATAGAGCTGCAGCGGGTCCGATCCCTGAAGTCCCTGGCAGACGCGCGCCTCTGACCCCTCTGTATAAGCATCCGTGCTCGCCAGTGCGCGTTCGCGGGCCCATCTTCCGCCTCCCGCTGCAGCCACACCTTCGAAGGTGTCGGCGGGAGGCGATTTGTCTCAGCAGCTTCCGGGCGCGACGGTTACACGGCGCCGGAAGCTGCCCGTTCAGGCCGCCACAGGCGTGGTTGCGCCCTGAAACTGCGCCTCCTCGGTCGAGCCCTTCAGGGCGACCGTCGACGATTGGCCGCCCTGGATCGTCTGCGTGACGGCGTCGAAATAGCCGGTGCCGACTTCGCGCTGGTGCTTGACCGCGGTGAAGCCCTTGTCGGCCGCGGCGAACTCGGCTTCCTGCAACTCGACGAACGCGCTCATCTGCCGACGCGCGTAACCGTGCGCAAGATTGAACATCGAATAGTTCAGCGCATGGAAACCGGCCAGCGTGATGAACTGGAACTTGTAGCCGTAGCCGGCCAGTTCCTTCTGGAATTTCGCGATCGTCGCGTCGTCGAGATTCTTCTTCCAGTTGAAGCTCGGCGAGCAGTTGTAGGCGAGCAATTTGCCGGGATATTTCTTGTGCACGGCTTCGGCGAACTGGCGCGCGAATTCCAGGTCGGGCTTGCCTGTTTCGCACCAGACGAGGTCCGCGTACGGCGCATAGGCGACGCCGCGCGAGATCGCCTGCTCGAGGCCGTTGCGCGTCTTGTAGAAACCCTCGAGCGTGCGTTGACCCGTACAGAACGGCTGGTCGTTGGCGTCGATATCGGACGTCAGCAGGTCGGCGGCCTCGGCGTCGGTGCGCGCGACGATCAGTGTCGGCACGCCGCAGACGTCGGCGGCCAGCCGCGCCGCGGTCAGCTTGTCGATCGCCTCGCGCGTCGGCACCAGCACCTTGCCGCCCATGTGCCCGCACTTCTTCACGCTGGCCAGTTGATCTTCGAAGTGCACGCCGGCGGCACCGGCCTCGATCATTGCCTTCATCAACTCGAACGCATTGAGGACGCCGCCGAAACCGGCTTCGGCGTCGGCCACGATCGGCTGCAGGAAATCGATGCCGTCGCTGCGATCACTCCCATCTTTTTCTGCATGATTGACCTGATCGGCGCGCAGCAGCGTGTTGTTGATGCGCTTGACGACCAGCGGTACGGAGTTGGCCGGATACAGCGACTGGTCCGGATACATTTCGCCGGCCACGTTCGCGTCGGCGGCGACCTGCCAGCCGGACAGGTAGATCGCCTTCAAGCCGGCCTTGACCTGCTGCATGGCCTGGTTGCCGGTCAGGGCGCCGAGCGCATTGACGAAATCTTCGGTTTGCAGGTAGCGCCACGATTTCTCGGCACCGAGCCGCGCCAGCGAATGTTCGACGGCCACCGTGCCGCGCAGGCGCACGACATCTTCTGCCTTGTAGCTGCGCGTCACGCCTTTCCAGCGCGGATTGTTCTGCCAGTCGAGGCGCAGCTGTTCAGCGGTCGGGAGAGCAGTCTTCATGGCAAATCCTTCATTGATGATCGTGCGTTGATGGACGGTTGGTGTGATTGGCGATGAGCTTCAGCGGTCAAGCGAGAACGTGATCGAAGCCCGGTCGCGCGACGAGCGGGTGACTAGAGCGTCCGCGCGAGAGGGGGGACCAGCGCCGCCTGGGGCGGCAACGTGCGCGCGTGCGTCAGCTCGGCCAGCAACCAGGCGGCCTGCAGGACGTATTCCTGGCCGCGCAGGCCGCGCCGCGGCAGCCGCTCGCCGACGCGCTGGATCGCCGCGTCGAACAGGTCGAAGTCGATCGGCGTACCGTCTTCGAGCACCGCGTTGCCGCCGTGCAACCAACGCCACAGCTGCACGCGGGCACCCTCGACTGGCGCGGCGGCGTTCATGGGATCGTCATTCGCCGCAGGCGCGCCGCCGAGCAGGGCGGCGAAATGGCGGACGCAGCGGTCAATGACGTCGACAAAGCCGGCGCGCGTGATGGTGCCCGCGCTTGCGGGCCGCGGGGTTCCGACGTTCAGGTCTTGCCGGGTCGATTGTGACGATGCCGCGTCGGTCGCCGGCAGCAAATCCTGCACCTGTTCCGCTGTCACCATGATCGCCCCCAGCCTGCGCTCGTTTTTGTTGCGAAGCAGCAGGCTACGCCGAGGACAATCAGTTTGACAAACCGAATGTTTCAATCCGATACTTTAACAAATCCAAATTATCAACTAACTAATTGATAATAAAATGTTAATTAGGCTGACTAATTCATGAAAACGCGCAACCCGACCCCTGGCAAGCAGCAAAGCGGGCGCGGCAAAGGCAGAAGGCCGCGCATCGGCGCCCAACCGGCTCGCTTCTATTACAAGGGCAACCGACTCAAGCAGCTGCGCGCGTTTTGCCATGCGGTCAAGTTCGGCACCGTTGCCCGTGCGGCCGAGGCACTGTTTCTGTCGCCGTCATCGGTCAGTCTGCAGCTGTCGGCGCTGGAAAAGGAACTCGGCACGCGTCTGCTCGAGCGCACGCGGCCACGGCTGGCGCTGACGTCGGAGGGGCAGATGCTATACGACCTCGCGCGGCCGCTGGTCGAAGGCATCGAAAGCCTCGACCAGCAGTTTCGCGCGCAGCGCCAGAACCTCGATCAGGGCGAGGTCAACATCGCCGCCGGCGCATCGACGATCCAGTACCTGCTGCCGCCGCTCGTGCGCGACTACCGCGAGCGCTTTCCCGACGTGCGCCTGCAGCTGTCGAACGTCACCGGCAAGGATGGCCTGGCGCTGTTGCGTTCGGACCAGGTCGACTTCGCCGTCGGTTCGATGCTCGACGTGCCGCATGACGTGTCGTACGAACCGGTGCACTGGTTCGACCCGATGTTGATCCTGCCGCTCGATCACCCGCTCGTTGGGAAGGCCGACATCGCGCTCGAAGACCTGTCGCCGTACGGCTTGATCCTGCCGCCGCAGCGGCTGACGACGTATCGCCTGGTCGACCTGGTCTTCCAGCAGCGCAAGGTACCGTACCGCGTCGCCATCGAAGTCGGCGGCTGGGAGGTCATCAAGCAGTATGTCGCGATGGGCATGGGCATCTCGATCGTCACCGGCATCTGTCTCAACGACGAGGACAAGTCGCGACTCGCCGTGCGCAACATGCGCCGCTACTTTCCGCAGCGCAGCTACGGAGTCGTGATGCGCAAGGGCAAATATCTGAGCCAGCAGGCGCGCGCCTTCATCGACCTGGTCAAACCCGGGCTGTTCGCGCGCGGCGACTACTACGAGTCGGGGCATTCCGAACGATAGTTCGGCCGCTGGCGCGGGGCCACCGCCTTCACGCGCGATCGCAATTTTCCTGCTCGTCATTCCGACTAAAGCCGGAATCCAGTTTCTTCGCTTCTACGGCTTTCTATTAAAGTGCAAAGCTTCGTCTCGCCTACGGCGAGCCGGTTACTTTTTGGCATTGCCCAAAAAGTAACCAAAAAGGCTAGGCACCGGACGCGGTGGTCCGATTCGCATCGTGCGAATCGGACTGCCCTGTGCTTCTCGGCGCGGCGGGGTTGCTCAGACAGTACGTCCGTGTACTGCTTCGCAATCGCGGCGATCCATCGCCGCGACCCTGCGGGCATTGTCCCGCCGCGCCTGCGATGCTCGGCACCGCGAACGGCGCCGTTGATCCGCGAATCCGTGCATCCTGCACTACCTCGAGGTGTTGTTCATGCGAGCTGTTGCTTCTGCGGCAGGATGCCGCCCAAGCGGGGCCCCCTGAGGCGTGGCGAGGGTGCGTAGGATCAGTCCGCAGGAGGGCGCACACGATGTGCGCCCGTTCGCTGAATGCACATGGACGTGCATCCAGCGAACCCCGTAGCACCCTCGCGAACCTGCAGGGCAGGATGCCCGGAAGGCGCGCCGCCGGGGGTGTGTTTCTTTGGTTACCTTTCTTTGCACAAGCAAAGAAAGTAACCCGCTCGCCTGCAGGGCGAGTGGAAGCTTTGCTCTACGGAGAGACGGAATGGCGCCGGCGCTGAAGGCCCGGAGCCGAAAAGCAAAAACGACAAACAAAAATCGAGAGCGCGAGGTCAGACGGTTCCGCGATTGCGGCCGATCCAGGGGCGATAGAACTCGCGGATCTTTGCCATATCGGCCTCGAGGTCGTCACCGGGATACAGTAAGGGCCCAAAACCGACGGTGCGCTCCGGGTAGTGGAAGTACACGGGCAGGATCGGCACGCCGGCGGCGCGCGCGATATGCCAGAAGCCGCTTTTCCACTTGTGTACTTTTTTTCGCGTGCCTTCCGGAGCGATGGCGAGCCAGAAGCGTTCGTGCGTTTCGAATTGGCGGCGCATCTCGTCGACCACGCCGTGTGCAGCCGAGCGGTCGATCGGGATGCCGCCGAAGTTGCGCAGCACGGGGCCGAGCGGCCAGAAGAATGCTTCGCGTTTGCCGATGAAATGCACGTCCAGGCGCAGGCCGACCTTGACCAGCAGCCCCCAGATCACGTCCCAGTTGGATGAGTGCGGCGCGGCGATCGCGACCAGTTTCGAGACGTCCGGCAGCTGACCCGCGACGCGCCAGCCGGAGGTGGTGAAGATCCAGCGACACAGCGGCGCGGCGGACGAAGGCCCGAGGGTCGGAACGTTCGCCGGCGCAAGCGGAAGGCTATCGCCGCTCATTCGAGCGACCAGCCTTTGCCGCGGCCCTGCTTGTGTTTGGCGCGCCGCTTCTTCTGTTCGATGCGGCGCTCCTTCGATGCACGCGTCGGCTTGGTCGCGATGCGCATCTTCGGCACGTGCTGCGCGGCGCGAATGATCTCGGCGAGGCGCTCGCGCGCGTCGACGCGGTTGCGTGCCTGATCGCGAAAACGATTGGCCTGGATCACGAGCACGCCGTCGGCGGTCAGGCGCCGGTCGCGACGCGCGAGCAGACGCGCGCGCAATGCGTCGCTCAGGCTCGGCGAGCGTGCGACGTCGAAGCGCAACTCGACCGCACTGGCGACCTTGTTGACGTTCTGCCCGCCGGGTCCCGACGCGCGCACGAACGACTCGGCCAGCTCGCTGTCGGGAATCTCGATTGTCGGCGTGACTTGCAGCATGGGCACTTCGGATCAGATCGAGAGAAAAGCTTGGACGCGGATTTCGCGGATCAAAGCGGATTTAGAAAAAAACGCACTTGTCTATTTGCCTGTCCGCTCTCATCTGCGAAATCCGCGTCCAAGGACGCTGTTTCGTTTTTCCTTCAATCGCGAAAATTCTCGAACTGCAGCGGCATCTTGATCTCGGCGGCGCGCAGCAGCGCGATCGCGGTCTGCAGGTCGTCCTTTTTCTTGCCATTGATGCGCAGCTTGTCGCCCTGGATCTGCACCTCGACCTTGAGCTTGGCGTCCTTGATGCGCTTGACGATGTCCTTGGCCAGCGGCTGATCGAGGCCCTGTTTCAGCGTGACCTTCTGCCGCGCGTGGGCGAGATTGACTTCCGGATCGGCGATCTCGGCGCAGCGAATGTCGATGTGCCGGCTGGCGAGGCGCTGCTTGAGGATGTCGAGCATCTGCTTGAGCTGGAATTCGGCCTGCGCCTTGAGCATGACGACGGACTCGGCGTCGCGCTCGAACACCGCATCGGTACCCTTGAAATCGAAGCGATTGGACAACTCGCGATTCGCCTGGTCGATGGCGTTGGTCAGTTCGTGCAGATCGATTTTCGAGACGACGTCGAACGATGGCATGTGCAAGTTTCCAGGGGCCCCGTAAACAATTCTAGCAGTCCGCGGGCAACGCATCCGCGACCGCCTGCGTCCAGCCGAAGCGCGCAAGCACGCTGTTCCACACGGCGTCGAGCGGCGCGCTCAACACCAGTGTTGCGCCCGAAACCGGATGGGCCAGTTCGAGCCGCCACGCATGCAGCAGCAGGCGGTGCACGCCGAAGTGCATGCGCCACAGGCGGTTGTGATCGCCACGGCCGTGGCTGGTGTCGCCGACGAGGTGATGCGACACATGATGGAAGTGCTTGCGGATCTGCCGATAACGCCCGGTCTCCGGCGACGCTTCGACCAGCGCGTAGCGCTGCTCGGGATATTTGCCGAGTGCGATCGGCACCGTCGTCGTCGCCAGCGTGCGCCAGTGCGTCACTGCCGCCTTGCGCGGCGAGCGCTCGCGCACATCCGCCGGGCAGGAGCCCAAGTGCCGCGAAGGCCAGGGATGGCCGAGAGCGGCCGGCAGCGGATAGTCGATCACGCCGGTGTCGGCGGGCCAGCCGCGCACGACGGCAAGGTAGCGCTTGACCACGCGGCGCTCCATGAACAGCCGCCCGAGCGCGCCGGCGATCTCGCGCGTTTTGGCCAGCAGCACAACACCCGACGTCGCGCGGTCGAGGCGATGCGCGAGAAACAACGGCGATGCGGTCTGCATCCGCAGCCGGTCGAGCAGGAAGTCGCTTTCGTCCGCGGCGATGCTGCTGCGATGAACCAACAGCCCGGCTGGCTTGTTTGCGGCCAGAATGCAGTCGTCCGCGTAGAGGATGTCGATGACCGCGCTCACGGCGCGCTCAGCGCATGCGGCGCCACGCGGAACCGAGCGCGCCGAGACCGGCCGCCGCCACCAGCAGCGCGCTCAACGGCACCTGGAAGATGCGCAGCGCGTGCGTGTCGATTGCATAGAGGATCGCTGCGGCGACCAAAGCCGCGGCACCGGCCATGCCGAGCAGGCGGCTGCGCGCGGTCTCGCGCGCCAAGGTCGCGGTTGCCGCTTGCACTTCCGCGGCGCGCGCCGCATCGAAGTCGCCGGATGCGGCCTTCTTCAGGTAGGTGCGCACGAGCTCCGGCATTTCCGGTGCCGCGGCAATCCACGCCGGCAGGCGCGCGCGCAATTCCCGCAGCGTGCGTCCGATGCCGTAGCGGCGGCGCAGGATGTCGGCCAGCACCGGCTTTGCCGTTGCCCAGATGTCGATCTGCGGATGCAGCAGTCGGCCGATGCCTTCGATGTTGAGCAGCGTCTTTTGCAACAGGATCAGTTGCGGCTGCAGCGTCAGTTCGTAGCGCCGCGCGACGGAGAACAGTTTCATGACCACTTCGGCCATCGAAATCTGTGACAGCGGCCGTGTGAAATATGGCTCGCATACCGTGCGAATCGCTGCTTCCAGCTCGTCCATGCGCAGCTGCGCCGGCATCCAGCCGGCGGCGACGTGCAGTTCGGCAATGCGTTTGTAGTCACGCTCGAACAGCGCCATGAAGTTCTCGGCCAGCCAGAACTGGTCCCTCTCGGCGAGGGAACCCATGATGCCGAAGTCGAGCGCGATGAAACGCGGATCGCTCTTGCGCGATGGATCGACCCAGATGTTGCCCGGGTGCGCATCGGCGTGGAAGAAATTGTCGCGGAACACCTGCGTGTAGAACAGGCGCACGCCTTTCTCGGCCAGGGCCACGCGGTCGATGCCGGCGGCATCGAGGGCCGGCAGATCGTCGACGGCGATGCCGCGCACGCGTTCGAGCGTCAGCACTGACTCCTTGCTGTGCGACCAGAACACCTCGGGCACGACGAGATCGGCTTCGTCGGCGAAATTGCGCCGCAGCACGCTGGCGTTGGCGCCTTCGCGCTGCAGATCGAGTTCGTGGTGCAGCGTCGTCTCGATCTCGACGACTATTTCGCGCGGCCGGATCTTGTCGGCCGCCGGATGCCAGCGCTGGGCGAGCTCACCGAGCGCGCGCAGCAGTTCGACATCCGCGTCGATGCGCTCGGCGATGCCGGGGCGCAGAACCTTCACGACCACTTCCTTCGAGTTACTTGCCGCAGGCCGTCTCGATCTTCCTTCCTCCGCCTGAGGGTGAAGGTGGTCCGCAGGACCGGAAGGGGGCGGTTGCACACACAGCCTCGCCGCGTGCACCTGCGCGATCGACGCCGAAGCCAGCGGCGTTTCGTCGAAGGATTCGTACAACGCGGCAATCGGTGCGCCGAGCGCGGCCTCGATGGCGGCGCGCGCCTGCGCGCCCGGAAACGGCGGCACCTGATCCTGCAGCTGCGACAGTTCGTCGGCGACATCGCCCGGAAGCAGGTCGCGCCGCGTCGACAGGATCTGGCCGAACTTGACGAAGATCGGCCCGAGCTCGATCAGCGCCAGGCGCAGGCGCGCGCCGCGCGGCAGGTGCGCGATATCGGCGTGCGGCCGCGGCAGCAGAGGCCGCAGCCAGCGCAATGGACGGAACAGATGGGCCTGCTCGACGAGGTCGTCGAGCCGGTAGCGGACCAGCGTTGCCGCGATGCGCAGCATGCGCGGCAGCTGCCGCAGCGGCGTCATGCGGCGTCTCCGCGCGCGCGCGTACCGGCAAGCGCAACGCGCGCGGCCAGGCGCTCGACGCGATCGCGCAGGCTGTCGACGTCGTCGAGGAATTGATCCATCTCTGCCGGCGCGATCAGGTCGCGGCTCTCGTCGCGCAGGAAGTCGGCGGTGTCGCGGGCCAGCGCCTCGGCCGATTCGCGCGACCAGTCGAAGGCGGCATGCAGCGCGCGCGCGAGCGGCACGCCGATGACATCGCCGAAGGTTTTTGCAAACGCCTCTTCGATATCGGGACGAAAGCCGCGCAGCAATTTCTCGACGCGGCGCGCTAGCTCGGCGTCACCGGAAATGTCGACCTTGCCCGGTTGTATCGACGATTCGTCGCCGCGGCGCAAGGCGAACGCGAGCAGGCTGCCCGGCGCGGCACGCAGGTTCAGATTGCCGGCGGCCTGCCAGTGCGGGCCGACACGCAGCCGGCCCTCGCGCACCTCGATCGCCAGCGCGAGCGGCGTACCGGTCAGCTCGATGCCGACGCGCCGGCCGTCCAGGGCACCGAGTTGCGCGCGCGTCGGCTCGTCGAGGCTCAGCGCGCGATTCAGCACCGCCTCCAGCAGACGGCCGAGCCGGACCAGCAACGGATTCGGTTGGCGCTCTTCGGACATTCCCAATCAGCTAGCGAAACGGTCACGCATTGTAGCCCGCGGCCGGATTGCGATGCGCGCGGATCGGTGCACAGGTTGGCTCGCATTCGACCCGGCGCGCCGGCGTCCGCGTTCGTCAATTGCGCTGCTGCATCCGCGCGCGCGCCAGATGTTGCGACAACCGCGCAAGGCCTTCGGCCATGCTGACGCGCGGCGCGTAACCCAGATCGCGCCGCGCGGCGTCGATGTTGAACCAGTGGGAGGTCGACAACTGCTCGACGAGGAATCGCGTCAGCGGTGGCTCGCTGGAGATGCCGAGCGTGCGGTAGATCGTTTCCAGCGTCGCACCGAGGAACCGGGCCAGGCCCAGCGGCATGTGCCGCGTCTCCGGTGGAAATCCGTCGGCCTTGAGCCAGGAGCCGACCAGCGCCTCGTGCGTGATCGGCTCGCCCTGGCTGATGAAGTAGACCTTGCCGGCAATCGGCGAGCCGGGGGCGATTTTTTCGACCGCCAGCACATGCGCTTCCGCGGCGTTATCGACGTAGACCGTGTCGATCTTCTTGGCTACGTCGCCGATCAGGCGCAACTGTCCGCGCCGGGCGTGGCCAAGGATGCGCGGCAGAAGGTTCGGATCACCCGGGCCCCAGACGAAATGCGGGCGCAGCGCGACGGTCGCCAGCTGCGCCGAATTCGCGGCGAGCACGCGTTGTTCGGCGAGCGCCTTGGTCTGCGCGTAGGCCGAGCTGAAATGCGTGGCGTACGGCACCGATTCGTCGACGCCTTCGAGGTCGGCGCCATCGTGCACCACGCTCGGGCTCGAGGTGAGGACGAGCTTGTCGATGCCGTTCAACTCACACGCCGCCAGCACGTTGTCGGTGCCGCGCACGTTGGTCTCGTAATAGTCCTCGACGCGGCCCCACGCGCCGACGCGTCCGGCGCAGTGGATGATCGCATCGACGCCGGCTGCGGCCTCGATAACCAGATCGAGCGAGGCGATGTCCGCGCTGCGCTGTTCGACACCGATCGCATCGAGTGCCGGATAGTGCTGCCGGTTCATCGAGCGCACGACATGACCGCGCGCCACGAGCTGCCTGCAGATCGCCTGGCCGAGGAAGCCTCCGCCTCCGGTAACGAGAATTTTCATCGCCGCGCACCCGCACCGGCGTGCGACAACGCCCTGCCGCCCCCTGCAACGAGAACTTTCATTCCTTCCGCTCCACGATCCTCCCTGATCTGTCTGCGTATCGACAAGACAAGCTCAGCACCGGTTTCGTACGACCGGTTCAGCACGGATTGTAGCGATTTGGCCAGGTCAGGAACGAGATTTAGGTCGGCTTAAGAGTGGAGTCGCTACGGTGGCGGACGTTCCGCCAAGGAGTTGAGCCATGCGCCGCACCCTTTGCCTGCTTGTCATGCTGGTCTGGGCTGTGTGCGCGCACGCCGAGCGCGATTTCAGCGGCACGACGGCATCCGGAGCCTACTATCGCATCGCGGTGCCCGACAGCTGGCAGAACGGCGACACGCTGGTGTTGTTCCAGCACGGCCTGACGTTCGATCCGCCGGCGCCGGATCCGGACCTCGGGCCCATCGCGGACCTGCAATTGAGCGAAGGCTACGCTGTCGCTGCATCGAGCTACAGCCAGCGTTCGTGGGCGTTGTTCACGGCGTTCGACGACAACGCCGAATTGCTGGCCGCGTTCAAGCAGCAGGTCGGCACGCCGGGGGCGATCATTCCCTACGGTGGATCGCTCGGCGGCTTGATCGCGCTGAGGATGGCCGAGGACCCGCGCTTCGCACCGGTGCCCGGAGTCTATGCGGCCTGTCCGCCGGCGGCCGGCTCGCGCGTCTGGGATGCCGGCATCGACCTGCGCCTGGCCTACGACGTCGTCTGCGCTGGCGCCGGCGATTTGCCCACCGGCGACCAGCCGTATCCGTGGGCGTACAACCTGAGCGACATTCCCGACGATCTTTCCGACCTGCAGGATGAAGCGCGACTGCTGCAGACGCTGATTCCGCTGAACCAATGCACCGGCGTCAACCTGCCGAAGGACATCCGCAACGGCGCGATGCAGCGCCGTCTCGACGAATTGATGAGCCTGGCGCATATCACCAGCGAGAAATTCTTCGTCATCAATGCCGCCTATGCGACCTATGCGCTGAGCGACCTGGTGCGCGCGCCGGACAAGCTCGACGACTTGAGTCCCTTCACAAACATCGGTGTCGACTACGGCGACGCGACGCTCAACGCCAACATCGCGCGCGTCGAGGCCAATCCGTTCGCGTCGCTGTATTTTCGCGACGTATCGGACTTCCGCGGCCGCATCGGCGGCACGCGGATCATTTCGGTGCACACGAGCCAGGATCAGCTGGTCATACCGGCGAACCAGTTCGTACTGCGCCAGACCGTACCGGCTTCGCAGCTGACCAGTGCTCTCGTCAACGAATCGACGCCGAGCCATTGCGGCTTCACCGAGGCCGAAGGCGTCGCCGGTTGGGAAGGCTTGCGCCAATGGATCGGCGGCGCGCCGCAGCCACAGGTCAGCGACCTGCAGGCCGGCTGCAACGCCGCAGTGGCGCAGGGCGTCGCGGGTCCGTGCCGCTACGATGCCAGCATCGCCGTGCCGACCTTCGACAGCCAGGTGCGCCCGCGCGCGGCGATCACCGCGCCGCCGGTCGATGCGCGCTACAGCGGGCAATGGTCCGACCCGGCGCGCAACGGCGAAGGCATCGCGCTGGAGGTGCTCGACGGCGGCCATGCCCTGGTATACATGTTCACTTATCCACCGCCGGGCGCGCCGGGCAAGCAGGCCTGGCTGATCGGCGTCGGCGACGTGCTCGGCAACGGCATCGAATTCACCGATGTGCTACGCAGCTCGCTCGGCGCCGGCGGCGTGCTGCAGAGCGCGCATTGGGGCCGCATAGGCCTGGTCTTCGACGACTGCAACAACGGCCACATGCGCTGGGACGGACCGCCCGACTGGGGTTCGCTCGAGGTGCCGATCACGCGCATCACCGCGCTGAGCGGCCTGAGCTGCGGCGCCGATCCGGCGGTCGCCGCACCGCTGCAGGCGAGCGGCGCATGGCTCGATCCGCGTTACAACGGCAGTGGATTCATCTTCGAACAACTCGATGCGCAGCGTATTGCCGGAATCTGGTTTGGCTTCGACGGCGACGGCAACCAGATCTGGCTGTCCGGCATTGCCCAGCAGGGCATCGCCGGCTATGCCGGCACCTACTTGCAGCCGACCGGGCCACGCTTCGGCCCCACCTACGATCCGAATGCTTTCGATCCGCAGCCGGTCGGTTCGCTGAGCCAGAACACGTTCAACTGCACGAGCGGCAGCGCAACGGTGCAGGGCTTCCCCGGACTGCCCGATCCGCTGGCGCCGTACACGCTGAATCTGTCGAGGATCACGTTCCCCGCCGACGTCGTGCATTGCGGCAACTGAGCAGGCGCTGACAGTGTTGTCGATGCGGCCGCGATGCGCGCGCGCGGCGACCTCCGCGCCTCAGTGATCCTTGATGGCGTGGGTTTCCGCCTCGCCACTGGCCGGCACGCGTTCCTGCTGACGGGCCTGCACCGGGCCGCACGTATAGGCCTCGAAGTGCTGTGATCCGTCCTTCGGTTCGCTGGTCGGCTTGATCGTGTCGGCCGGAAGATCGGCCGCCTGATTGCGCGCCAGCGTCTCGAGTTCGTCGCGCACGGTGATGTTCGAGCGCTCGTAGAACGCGACCTTGTTCGTCACGGAGACCGTGATCGCACCGGCGTCGCGGCAACCGGACACGTTGCCGTCATAAGCGACACGCACCGCGTCGCCGCCGCTGGTCGGTTTGACCCAGGTGCAACCGGCGCCGAGTACAATTATCGACAATGCTGCAAATGCCGCTTTGTTCATGATGCACATACCCCGGACGTCACGACGGCGCCATCTTATGCCGCTTTGAGTTAAGAGAACGAAACCGGCGCCGGGCAACGGGCCTCGTCTCGTGGAGCATTTGCGGCGCCGGTGCCCGGCGGTCGGGTTCCGCGCCGTTTGCGCGATGTCGACTAACGTACCACCTTGCCGTCGGCGTCCAGCACCTGCAGCGTACCGAGGTTCAGCGCGCGTACGGGTTTCTCGATCTTGGTCAGGTCGCCGACGATGACCCAGGTCAGCGCTTCGGGATGATAGATCTCCTTCGCCGCGGCCTGCACGGATTCGTCGGTCTGCGCCTCGATCTTTTGCTTGAGCTTCTGCACATAGTCGTCCGGACGCCCGTACAGCTCGATCGCGCTGATCGCGCCGAGCACGGCGCCGGTCGTTTCATAGCTGCCCGGCAGCGCCCGCACGCGGCTGACCTTGATCTTGTCGATCTCGGCGTGGGTCAGTGGTTTCGGACCGGCAACCGCCTCGAGTTCCTTGCGCACCTCGGCGGCGGATTCGGCCGCCTTGTCGGTCTGCACCGGCGCGAACATCAGCAGCGGGCGCTGCCCGACCGCATCCTGCATGAAGCTGCCGGAGCCGTAGGCCCAGTGCTTGTCCTCGCGCAGGTTCATGTTCAAGCGTGACGTGAACGAGCCGCCGAAGGCGCCGTTCGCCGTGTTGATCTCGAGATAGTTCGGCGCCTTGGTCGACGGCGCAAGCAGACCGGCGAGGATCAGCGTCTGCGGCGAATCGCTGCGGTTGATCAGGAATACGCGCGGCGCCTTCTGCGCGGCGACGGCGCCGATGTTCTTCTTCGGCAGCGGCGTGGAAGGTGCGCTCCAATCGCCGAATACGCGATCGAGCTCCGGAACGATTGCCGCCAGCGTCGTGTCGCCAGCAACGAGGATCCTGACATTGTCGGGACGCATGAAGTCGCGGTGAAACGATTCCATGTCGGCCGCAGTCAGCGACTTGATCGACTCGGGCGTGCCCGTTCCCGTGAACGGAATGCCGTAGGCGTGATCCTTGCCGTAAAGCAGCGGCGGCAGCGTGCGCAGGGCCAAGCCATTGGGCTGTGTCTTTTCCTGCTCGATGTCGGCCAGCCACTGGCCGCGGATGCGCGCGATGTCGTCGGCGCGGAACGCCGGATTGCGCACGACGTCGGCGAACAGGTCGAGCGATGCGGCGAGATTACTGTTCAGCGCATTGAGGCTCGCATTGGAGGCGTCGAGTCCGGCGCCGGAACTGATCAGCGCACCGAGACGTTCGCGGCGCTTGGCGATTTCCACCGAGTCGAGGCTCCTGGTGCCTTCGCTGAGCATCGCACCGACAAAACTCGCCGTGCCGAGCTTGCGGCCCTGGTCGCCGGCGTAACCGGCGTCGAACTGCAGTTGCACGTGCGTGACCGGGATCGTGTGGCGCTCGGCCAGCACGACCTCGATGCCGTTCTTCAGCTTGCCATGTTGCAGGTTCGGGAAGGTGAGGTCGGGGAACTGCGCAACCTTCGGCACGCCGGCGCTGCGGTCGATGTCGCTTTTTACCGTTTTATACCCGGGGTCCGGCTTGAGTTCCGGCGCTGGCTTGCCGTCGACTTCCGGCAGGCCCTTGACCAGCTTGTCCTGAGCCGCGAGATCGGCGCCGGCTTTGGCCGGAACGACGGTCAGCGTGTAATCCCCCTTGGCTATCCACTTCTGGGCGACCGCCTGCACGCTGGCTGGCGTCGCGTCTGCGGTGCGCTGCAGGTCGATCTTGTACGCGGCCGGATCGCCGCGATAGACCTGGCTCTGCGCGAGGATCACGGCCTTGCCGCCGAAACCGCCGACCTTCTCCAGGCCGCGGATGAAACCGGCGCGGCTGCCGACCTTGGCGCGCTCGAGTTCGTCCTCGGTCGGACCGTCCTTCAGGAATTTGTTCCATTCTTCGGCTATCGCAGCCTCGACCTTGGCCGGGTCGATGCCTTTCTTCACGTCGGTGGTGAGCACGAACTGGCTGGACAGTGCGAATGTCTGCTGGTTGACCGTCACGTCGTCGACGAGCTTGTCCTTGTAGACCAGGCGCTGATACAGGCGCGAGGTCTTGCCGCCGCCGAGCACGCGGGCGGCGAGGGCGAGCAGCGGATTGTCGCCGGCGCCGAGTTGCGGCACGTTCCATTCGCGATAGATGCGTGTCTGCGCGACGTGGTCTTCCTGCATACCGCGCGTGGATTCGCTGCGCGGCGCGACCCAGGGCTGCTGCCGCGGCACCGGCGGACCGGACGGAATGTCGCCGAAATATTTCTGCACCTTCTCGCGCGCCACCGCGGGCGTGATGTCGCCGGCGATGACGACCGTGGTGTTGGCCGAGCCGTAATAGTCGCGGAACCACTGCTTGACGTCTTCGAGCGAGGCGGCGTCCAGGTCGGCCATCGAGCCGATCGTGTCGTGGTGATA